>CESN01105717.1_pt1 | contig 44011 bp, 69 predicted proteins | sample 531181 | NCBI WGS metagenome assembly CESN01 (sample SAMEA2621990, study PRJEB7988) | marine metagenome | isolation source: saline water (ENVO:00002010), including
TCAAATAATGTTGGCTTGCCTGTTAAGTCGGCATAAGCACCACTGAATGCATCTGTAATTCCGTAACCTGCTATTGTAGTTGGCTTGCCTGACAATGAACCAAACACACCATCGAAAGCATCTGTGATTCCGTAGCCAGCTATCGTAGTCGGTTTGCCTGTCAGTGAAGCAAATGATTGTGCCGGTACACTTGTCAAGTAACCTGGGTCTGCAACGTACTCTAATGCGTTCTCCGCCGCATTAACTTTTACGAACTTACTTGCACCACCTGTGAAGTTTGACGGTGTGTCTGTCAATCCTACGAATGATGTAGTAGTCGAAACGCCTGTAAGTTGTGAACCATCTACTGCTGGTAGCTTACCTGTTCCATCTAGTTGTACAATCTTGCCTGCTGTTGTACCCACATCAACTGCAAGTGTCTGAGTGTGATCACCTGAAGTTGTGTCTTGTGTACCTGTTAAACCTGTTCCTGCTGTGATGTTAACTCTTGTGATGTCACCTGTTCCTGCCGATGAGGCAACAAATGATGAACCGTTCCATGATAGTACCTGTCCTGATGTGATACCTGATGTGTTAACATCTGTCAATGCATTGATAGACGCCGCTGATATTCTGGCATCTGCTCTCGCATTCGTGAAATATAAATTAGTCGAACCTTCTGATAATGCGTCAGTGTCTGCTAGTGTTGACTCATCTGCTATTACCCAAGTCGTTCCATTGTATTTTAAAATCTTGCCTGCCGCCGCACCTGATGTGTCTACATCTGAAAGTGCATTGATACTTGCGGCACCAATACGTGCATCTGCTCTTGCGTTCGTGTAATATAAGTTCGAACCTTCTGTTAAGTTTCCTGTGTCGAAACTTGATAAATCTGTTATGTATCCTGGGTCAGCTACAAATTCAATTCCATTACCAGCCGAGTTTGCTTTTACGAATTTGCTTGCCGCTCCTGAATAGTTGTTCGGTGTGTCTGACAATCCAACGAAAGTAGATGAACCACCACCTGCTCCTGAGTCATCAGCCGCTTCAAATTTTGAAGTCGATGAATTGAATTTTAATATCTGTCCGTTTGCTATACCTGATGTGTCTACGTCTGTCAACGCACCTATGTTCGTTGCGCCACCATCAACAGTTGAAACCCAGTGTGAACCATTGTACTTTAATACGTGTCCTGATGCCTTGCCTGTTCCATCTACGTTCTGTAATGATTCAATGTCGTGTGTTGATATACTTGTTACCACTCCAGCTCTTGTAGCCGTACCGTGTAATTCTGTTGCATAGACATCTGAATATCTATTTGAGTTGTCACCAATTGATCTTGTGTTATCTGCATCTGGCATGATGTTGCCAGCTTTGATCTGAAACTTGTTGTCTGCTTCTGTTTTAGAATAAACACCTAAGTTTGTTCTTGAAGTAGGTATGTCGGCAACGGATGCCAAGTTGTCTGTTTTTGTCAAGAAAGCACTTGAAGCCAGTCCACCTAGTGTGCCTGCATTCAAGTTTGCGGAGTCTGCCGCGATAGTTATTTCAGTTCCTGTGTTAGATAAGGCTATACCAGCCCCACCTATTAAACTTTTTAGTTGTAAGGCTCCAGTTGATACACTAACATAAAGGCCTTCCCCACTGCCTAAATTTAAACCTGTGCTTACTGTTCCTGATGAATTGATTGTAATTTCGTTTGCGTCAGATGACAGAGTTACATTAGTCCCTGCTTTTAAAGACTTAAATTGTAAATCATCTGCTACTTTACCGGAGAATATACCTTGTCCGGTTCCTAAATTCGATGCTGTATTATCCGCCATAATGCTCCATTACCTTTTCATTATGTGTATTTATTAATAAAAGTGTTTTAATAGTTCAAAAGGATAGACTTAACTGACCCTGCTGTTGCATTAAAAATCAAGGCTTTTATATACACATAGTTACCTGTAAACGTGTAGGCAGTAGTTCCTGAAGATGTAGTGAAGTTAAGTGCATTCGAACCACTTAACGGTATTCTAAACCAGTCTGTTGTGCCTGGCGTTGTGGCTAGAGTGCCTTCTAATGCTATGCTACCCGTGAATCCGTCGACTGCTATACTTACTGTATGTAGGCCATCTGTGAATCCGTAGTATGAATCTGCTGGAACATTTGAACTTGTTAAGTCACCACCGGCGTGGCCATATGGTAAACTAATGGAATTACCTGAACTATCTTCTGTTAAAACTTGTACACTGTTTCTTGACATAAAACTATTTATTATTATTGCCTATTCTAATGTAACACCTTTGAAAGAAATACCCTCATATCTAGTTCCTTCTGTGCTATTAATCGTTAAATCATAATCTTTTGACTCATTATCATATCCATTTGACACTCGTAAAGTAAATGAAACATTGTTAGAAGAGCCATAGTATCCTGATATATCACCAGACGTTATTCCTGAAGAACTCATGCTAGTTCCTGTTGGTAAACCTCCAGAAGTTATACTGTATGAAACAGTATGCAGTTGTTCAGAAGCGGCGTTTCTGAATGTGGCTGAAAGATCATAACCGAATGTGTCACCGTTGTTGAGAGTGCCTATTGTGTAGCTCGAAGCACCATCTCCTAGGTTCCATGTGATTGTGTAATCTTGATAAGGAGTGTAAGCTCTGTCTAGGTTAGTTACTCCTCCTCCAAAATCTGTAATATCATTTGTTCTTTGGTTAGCTGAAAGAAAAGCTAGAGCTGACTCTTGATTTGCTTTTGTTGTGACGGCACCATATGTTGATGCATCTTTATCAAGATAACAGGCAACCATTCCTGCTATGTTCGGAGATGCCATAGACGTCCCACTCAACTTTCTATAGTAATATCCTGTTGATCCTAGCTCTACTGCTCCCCCTGAGTTTATATAAGAACTTGCTATGTAACTTCCAGGTGCGTAGATTGGTAGTGGTGTACCATAGTTAGAGTAACTTGCTTTTGATTTGTTTTGGTTGTGTGCCTGTACGGCTATGTCATGTCTTGTTGATGTTGAATCTTGTAGCCATGCATTTCCAGGACTCTGTCCTCTACCTGTTCCTTGATAGTAACAAGTCTTTCCTTCACTACCTACTATGTCAGTCCTCGGAGATGTATCTGGTGCATATGTTGATGTGTCATTAGTTGCCCATATCTTTTCATTAGTTCCGTAGTTTTGAGAATTTGTTCCATCAAAATAATACCAGTAACCATTGTCCCAACCCGACTCACTAGTAGCATAAACTCTATCGTTATCATTACCTGCCGAACATACCACCACTATACCTGCGTTCACCATGTTCCTGACTATAGAATCATATGTATTTGATCTTGTCATGTGATAAGTTTTATCAGTACTTGGATCCCATGAACCAGGTGAATGAAAATAAGAAGGATGGTTTGGCGGATAGTAAGTTGATGTCGCCCAACTCATATTGACCACTGTGGGATTACCATTACCTTTTGAGTTGTGCCACGTTGTGATGTATCCCATCGATGATGCACCGTATCCATGTGACAGTCCACTTAAATTTGTTGTGAAAGAATATATGTTAGCGTCACTGGCCCAACCACAAGTTCTGCCACACATGATACCCGCCACGTGTGTGCCATGACCATTTGGATCTGTGTAGAAACTTCCGCCCTGTGAGCCTCCCCAATTTATCTGTTGTATTCTTGTTGCGTTGTTGGCCGTGTTACGAAACTCAGGATGTCCTGTGACGATGCCTGTGTCCATTATCACGCAATCAATATCTGTGCCTGTTTTTTCAAAAGTGTAACTGGTTGCCAGTGTAGATGAAGACTGCGTCATTGCCGCTAGTCCCCAGTTCTGATGTGATATGTCATTTGTAGAACTGTAAACTGGACTTATACTTCTTGTACCGTCAATTTTTGTTTGTATTTCTAATCTATCTGACTGAGCACCTGCAACTTTATCACTGGTCAATATCTGTACAAACTCTTCTTCTGTGTCAACTTCAACCTCGATCATTTCAGGAGTGGTATTGTTATCCACATTTAATGATCTTGAAACATCTCCCAAACCTTCGGACTGGAGCTCATTCACATAGTCTTGTTTTGATATTGTGTCTGTGTCTACTGCTATTGTTACTTTCATAACAATATTTATTTAGATATTAATCTGTGTCGGAAACTGTTATTTCATAATCCGTTAATGGCGGATAATCTGTCAATGATTTACCAAGGCTTGCCGCTGTCCAACCAGAACTCACTGATTCAACTCCTATCTCAACCTTGCTTCCTTGTATCTCACCCACGTATGAAATCGTTGCCTTTAATCCTATACAGTTCACAAGATGTCCATACAGGGCTGGCGTGATCTTTTGATCACTTAATTCTATTTCATATCTATTTTCATTTTCAGACATAGCTAAATTTTATTATCAAACCACCCAAATGTCAACTGAAATCATTAAAGCATTTGTTTTTATAGTACTTATCTGCCTAAATAGTTATAACATATTTTAACTTTTCACTAGAGGACAAGCCATTGATAGATCCAGTCAGCGCCTTCGCAGTGGCGACGACAGCCTACAAAACAATTTCTCAAGCAGTTGCCGTTGGACAGGATTTCGAAAACGTGGCGAGCCAACTTGGCAAATGGTTCACAGCAACTTCAGATCTCAGAAAAGCACAAGACTTCAATAAAAGACCACCATTGTTCAAAAAAGTATTCGCGGGTGGTAGCGTGGAAGAAGAAGCACTGGAACTGTTGATACAGGAAAAGAAAATACAAGAAATGGAAAAAGATCTGCGAACTCTCCTGAACTATCGGTACGGACATAGAACCTGGGAGGAGATGATCGAGATGCGTAGAAAAATAAAAGCACAGAGAGAAAAAGAAGTATATCGAATGATAGAATGGAAACGCAATATATTAGAAGCTGTTGCTGTTCTGATGCTGATAGTTCTAATTGGTGGGACCTTGCTAGGTATCACTTATCTTTACATAAACAGATAATCATACACACATAAAAAAAACGCCCGACATAAAGCCGGGCGTTTCCTATTTTAAGTAAACTTAAAAGTTATTAGTCTTAGTTGAATGTTGCAACTAGTGATAATGTAATATCTGTTACGTAACCACCACCTGATGTGTCAACTGCACCTGTACCTTGTACAGCAATGTGAATTGGATCAGTTCCGATTGTACCAGCGATACCTACCACTGTTACTGCGTCTGATGTACCTTTTGTTATACCAGTTGTTAGTTCTTTAACTAGTTCTTCAACTTCACCTTGAGTATGATCACCAGTACCTTTGTTCACAGCGAAAATACGTGTTTGAGGACCTAGACCGTTACCTGTTGTTGTTACACCTTTTAAGTTATCTGGACCGAATAAAGCCATAATAAACTCCTTTTAAACATTGTGACTTGCGTCACGGTTAATATTATAATTCAGACATGACAGAGCCATTTTAGACTGTTGTCTATGCTGAATGTAATATTATTTATGTCTAAAATAAAATATTAACCGCAAACAGAAAGGAATCTTAAGATCTTTTAGACAAAGTCAGGAAATGTACCGTTCTTGTTAATAGTCAACACTTGCTTTCTGTTGTGCTTGTCGTCGACGTAACTGACGTGTACCCATCCCGAGTTTGGGTCTACACCGTTGTAGAACTCCAGTATGAGTTGATCATATGGTAGGTTATCTCTGATGTATTCACCTAGTACTTTGTTTGAAACTCCTGGTATCTCTATATCCACTGCGTATCCTTTAGTGTGCTGAGACTTTGAACTAGATCCTATCGCTTTGTTTAACTTTGCAGATCTGAATCCAGAGTTGATAACCACTGGCAGTCTAAAATGATCTCTGACAGGTTGCAACACTTTTTCACATAAGGTCTGTAGGTTTGTTACCACGGAAGGGTCTGTGGGATTATTGTTGATGCCTTTTCTTAATGCTGTCTGAGACTTGATCAGTTCCTGCAGAGTGAAGTTCTCTGTTAGCTTCATTACTGCTCTCCAGGTGATGATACAGATGGATTCGTGTTACTCATCATTTCTTGATATGTAGCGAACTCTGTTTTCTTTCCTTTGGGTGGGAACATTATTGTACAACCATTTTCACCATCTTCTGATACTTCTATGATAGTGCCTCTTCCTTCATACCTTTGCTGAATTATACTGTTCAGTTCATCTGCCATCATTTCACAAGATTTATAATCAAGTTTTAATGTTGCATCTGCATAAAGATTTTCTAACCATCTCTTAAATTGTATGAATTCAATATCTCTATCATCATGGAATACTTCTATGTAAACTTTGAAATGGAATATGTGTCTGTGTGGGTATCCTAAAAAACTAACATCATACTCATCGCCTGTTGCTAGTTTTGGATCATCAAGTGCCGCTGGGTACTTGTGGATTCCTTCTTTTTTAAATGTTACCCAGATATACTTTTTCATTAGCTTACCTGTATCGCAACATATATAAGAACTCCAAGTATTGAAAAGTTGATTATCATGTTTATGTAATTAGGATTTGGTTTCATTATATTGCTTCCTTCTTTGGTTTGTTAAAAAAAGTTCTATCTAAAGTATCTTTATCTACACACATCACAGTTGAGCTAGTAAGACCAGGATACATAAAATTGATATCATCTCTTATCTTTTGTTTCTGTTCCTTTGCAAAAAGTTTACACTCTTCTAAAGATTCAAAAGTAATTGCGTTTACTGTCATTGACTGTAATGCACCTTGCATCACTACTGCTAACAAGAACCACTTCATTCTATTACCTCGTCAGTAGTGTATGATGACCATTCTGTTTTTGTTATAGGATTCATCATCTTGTTCAAAGGATTACACCATACTCCAGTGTTTGTTTTATTAAAACCTATGTCGTCTACTTTAACAGTGATCTTGTCTTGATACTTCTCTGCATTGGCTATTGGTAAGCTATACATTATATGAAAGTACTCGCTGTCTAAAAACATATCAATAGTTGATAAATCAAATGTTTTGCTGATGTCTAAAGTTACTTGGAACTGATTGTCTACCAGATGTTGTATAGTTTCTCTTAGTCTCGAAACTCTAACTTCATTCCAATTTGTATTCTTGAAGCTCATGTTTGCACCAAGATATATGTGTCTGCAAGTAAAGTCTTTGGCCTGCTTTGCAATCTTTCTTGGATTACGCAACCCAACTACAAAGAGAGTACGTCTTCCATAAAAAGGAGTCTTCTCAACTTCGTTACCCACAAAATAAGAAACGTCTGTGTTAACACTTGTACTTGGTTTGTTTTTATATATTCTTTTCATTTATATCTCTTAATATACTATAAGTTGTGATATCTGTCAACCTGATTAAAGAGCGGGGTAGACTTCCAGTCTCCCTTGATCTACCCCTATTCCACGAACCTTCACTAGAGGGACAAGCTACTAAATTAATAGCCGTGAAGCTCATTGGAATTCGTTATGTACTTGTTCTAGCGGGTAGTATGTAATCGTAAAGACCAATACCAGAATCGATAGTGATCTTCATAGCACCCTGTTCACTAAAACTTATACTTGCCTGTGACGTATCACTGAGTTTTAGAATACTCAATGTTTGTGCTAATGGCCATGCCCATCCTTTTTTGATCTCGTGGCCAACGTTTGTCGCAAACGGTATCTCAACTCTATCATTGGATCCATCACCTATATAAAACTTAAGATCGTCACCATCTGTTTTAGCAACAAATGTTGATTCAACACCTCCCATCACACCAGCAAAATAACTTAGGTCTTTTAAGTTCTGTTGTGTTGGTTGTATTGTTAAATCCCAGTTCACTCCTTTAAATTTTACAGTTTTTAGTTTCTCTTCAATCAACTGAGATACCATGAATCTGTAACTTGCAGAGTAACCTTTTGTGGATACGAACTCAAGTTCTTCGGCAACTTCTTGTTCATTTCTTTTTCTTTTTATAACATTAATCTGTGATGACTTATCGTTATAACCTTCAAAGTTTAAGTAACCACTCAAGACCCCAAGTTTACCTAAACCTATTGTTCCTTTTAAATCTGCTACAGGACTGTGCAGTTTACCTTTTAAAACTACTGAACGCTCATCGTCCATAGCTTCAATGTTTGTTTCACTACCATCATTACCTTCGATCTTTACGTTTTGTATAAATCCAAGAGAATGTGTATGCTTAACTATATCTAAGAGTATATCCCTCATATTATTTTTCTCCTTATTCATTATGTTATAGTACTATAAATTACTGGCTGTGTCAAATCTTTTTTGCCTATCCTGTGGCAAATAAACTTTCAAACACATTATCTTTTTGGGTTTCTTCTTTTAGCTTCCAACCCAACACACCAATCAGATTACGAATCTTTTGATCGATAATTGTTTGTTCCATAAGTTTATCATCAAATGATAACTCTTTAAACCAACCAGGCAAATTCAACTCATCAATCGGATAAGCTATCGATGTATAGTTCATTGGATTGGATTTTAACTTGCATACAATAACTTTCTGTCCATCCATAATTGGCAAACTGTAATTGTCTTTGTAAGCATTTCTTAACTCATTCCAATTCATACTAGCCCTCACGTGTCCTGGCATTATTGGTTTTTTAATTTTTTCCGTCTGCTGTCCAAGATTCTCCAGTCCTTGTGTTTTCCTATTATAAGTCTTGACTGTTTCTACATACTTGGTCAAGTTGTTAACACGTTTAGGAGTGCCCTTTTCCCAACCTGGCCTAGATGCAAATTCTTCTTTGAACTCGTTGATCATGTCAAAACATTGTGCTTCTGGGGTTCCTAGCAGTACCATTGTCAATAGCTTTTCTAAGAACTTCTGTACAAACTCTGGAGTATCAGATCTCTTAAGATCAACTCCCATTGCTTTAATCTTTCCTGGCTTTCCGTTCTGATCTTTTCTTTCACCTTCAAGATCATATATCAAAGCCGCATATCTTTTTTTAGTTATAAACAATCCACTCGATGCAATAATTTCTCTACCTGACTTAATTATGCCACCACTATCAACATCGACACCAAAAGCCTTTACCATAAAATCAGGAAACGTGTGATTTACTTCATCAGATATCCTATCATACAATTCAATTACACTTTCTTTGTCCCATGGTATCTTTCCATCATCTACATCTTTTTTTAGAATAGGATATGCACTGAAATAAACTGAATCTGTGTCCCCATATATAATACTTTTTCCAGTATGGTCATATTCTCCTGTAACAATTTGATTTGTCTGGCAAGCCATATGTTTTGTAATAGTCCTTCCACTTAACGTCACTGATTGTCCTATCCTCTGATCAAAGAACCTACATCCTGGATTAAGTATCGCACCATACAAACTGTTTAGATTAATCTTTTTAACTAACTGTCTTTTATCCCAGAAAGATATCTGCTTCTTTTCTTTGCCTTGTATAGCTTCTCTCATTTTACTTTGCATGACTTTTCTTTCATCATACCATCTTTCTAACAGTCCTGGTATAACTGCTTTGATATCTGTTCTAAACAAAGTTCCGTTGGCACTCAAACACCAAGGATTATCCATTTCAAATATAACCTTGTGCCACTCTGCTCCACTCATGGACTCTGTTGTGCCATCTTCAAAATCACATATTATTTCTGTTGCTATATCTTTTTCCATTACAGCCGAGTACTCAAGTGTTCCAAATAAACCTTCCCAAGCATCAGCGGCCGACTTCTTTTCTTTGTGTATCTTATTATCAATATATGTCTTTGTTTGATCTAGTCTCAGTTGTCCTATGATTGCATCTGGACCCATATTCAAACTTCTAATCACACTTGGATACAGAGAATTGATATCAAAACTTCCAATCCAACTATGCAAACCTTTCTTTGGAAAAGCCACATAGGCTCCTACCGCTGGAGTGTTCTCTACTGATCCGTTGGATCTTTTTCTGTCCGGAATGACCATTCCTCTTCTGTGTGCTTCATTTATAATTGCTTGTTCCGTAACTGCCACTGCACCTTGTGTTGTTGGCAACAATACAGTGTTGGCGTGTGCTAGTTCATTAGCAAGATCAATAAACTTTAGTTTTTCATCTAGCTTCGCCAACAAGGCTGTATCCTGTCTGTTATACGCAATAAACTTTTCAAAGTCTGAATTGTATAACTGGTCCAGTGTTCCTTCATAAGGAATCTTTTTCTCACCTATCTCGTGTTCACCAATTGCATCTAGTCTATAACTATGCATCTCGTGATAAGTGTATTTTCTGTAAAGTTCTAGATAATCTAAATGAACTCTACCAATCAAATCATATGTTTCTTGTTCATTACCAAATTTTACATACTGTCGTTTCCTAGGAAACTTTTCCCATAAACAAAATCTTGAAGTTTCACTTTTTCCCAATACTTGTATGGTTCTGTTTACGACATAAGGAATATCAAAACCTTCTGAGTTCCAACCACTCAATATGTCTGCATCTTCAATGAACTTTAAGAATAGATCTAGTAATTCATTTTCATTCTTACATATAATAGTGTTATCAAATTTAGTTGCTATAACATCAGCTTCTTCTTGTGGCAGTTGCTTCGGTTTCAGACAAAGAGTAATTAATTGCCTTTCCTTGGGTAGCCAATTCAAATGTATAGTTATGGCCGTGATTGCACTGTGCGGATCATTGGGTGGAGCGAATCCTCTGTCCTTATCAAAGTCTACCTCAATGTCAAAAAAGCATATATGTAGATCAGGAGATGTTGAATCAAGATAGTTTTCTTCTAAGCATCTAAAGATAGGATTGATATCTGATTCGTATAACCTTTGGTGATTGTATATCTTTCTTTCTTTGTCAAACTCTTTTCTTGATTTAGTACTGAATCGCGACACAGGTTGTTCAAAAATACTTTTAAACTTTCCCGCAGGATCGTTGTAATAAAATGTATACCTAGTAGGATAGGTCTTGTAATGACGCTTTCCATCTTTACGTTCAACTATGTTGATTCTATCTTTTTCTCTTTCTAAGAATGCGTCAACGTAACTCATGCATACACTCTGCCAAATTTAGTTTCGATCCATTTATCATAAGGTATATCCTCTTGCTTCATGGCTCCGCTTGGTAATTCATTCTGAGCCCATAACATTATATTAGCACACATACCACTAGCTGTCGACAACTGAATTGCACTTAATCCTTTTTTTCCATATATTTTTTTATGATAAGTTCTTTCAATAAGTTTACCATCTTTCTTACCTGTGACACTGGCAAATATCACAATCACATCTGATGTGGTATATGGTACTTCTTGATCAAACAAGTCTATAAACATCTGCTTGTTATTTTTAAGATTAAGATCATCTAACAAGAATTTCATACGATCGTAATGTCCTGGATATCTTATTGTCTTGTAACTTAACTGTCTTACTTTACCAGCGAAAGTTTTACACATACTACTTGCACCACCTGATGTATTGAACGCTTCGTATCGATCTCCATCTACCATTATAGTTTCATAGCCATCTAAAGGTTGTGCTTTCTTGTGTTCATAGTTGCTTATGATGTCACAGTCATTTACATACTCATTTATCAGACCACTTGTACTCCAAGTTAGATAATATCCCATAGAGTTGTTTGTGTACTTTGGTAAAGCACCCACTCTCATTTTTACTTTGTCTACCTCATCTAACTCCTTCATCAAGTTAGAAGCTATGATATTGATAGCACCCGGAGCCAAACCACATTGTGTCATCATTGTCTGCTTGTTTGGTAAAGTATTAACAAAGGTTGCTATCTCTGTATCTTCTGTTGGATCGAAGTAAGCTATATCAAGTTCACTGCATACTTCGGCTATAGTTTTGTTCACAAAGTATGGTCCACAACTTACTAGTGCTTCCTTGTCTCTAGCAAAATTCATTAATTGTTTTTTATTTGTTGCGTCTAAAGACACACAGTCATCTTGCTGAACCGTATCAGCAATCACTACAGAAAAGTTTTCGGCTCTTAACAAACTAGCTACTGCCCGGCCAATCTTTCCATTTCCTATTACACCTATTGTTTTCATGTTGTTCCTTACTTAATTTTAAAGGCGTCGCATAACCTTTTTGGAGACATTCCGTCTATCGCAACTATCTGTTCTGGATTGAACCTAAGCTCTGATCCATCTTCTGTGCTTGTTCCGACAAACTTGTCATCAGTTATTCCTACTATGTTGAAGCTACTACTCTTCTCCATGTTACTGTCACCAAAGTCTTTTACTAAATGCTTGACTTCAACTTCTGTATCTATTGCGAGTAATTTCTTCTTAATTAACTTCTTTACTGTTTGCTTGTCCATTTGCCTTTATCTCCTTTATTGTTATTGCCTTTGTTATTTGCCTTGCTTTTGCGTCTGTTGATAATCTTAGCATCATCAACGATTGCTCGTCTTTAGTATAAACAACAGGCATTGTGAAAGAATACATAAATCCTTCATGAAGGTGTGTTCCTAAAAAATCTTCCTTGTTGCTGTTTACTAAATTCCTTAATGTTATTATTGTATGATTTTCTCTGCTTATCTTGTTATCCAGAAAACCAAACTTAACTTTATATCTATACTTGTTATAATACAGAGTCTTCTTAATGTCAACATCTGTTTTACCTAATAATTCGCTATGGTATTCATTTACCGGACCTTCTATTGATACTACTTTGTCTTTATAGTGATCCTTAAATTTTTGAATGTTCTCTAAACCATTGAAGTAAAAATTTATATTTCTATTGGTTATCACTTTCATCGGAAAGTCATTTGAAATATGAGGTATGGAATACTTTACTATGACTCTGTAGTCATATGCATGGTAGTAACGTTTCTTTGATGGTTTAATTTCTAGGTTCATAGTTAATGATTATTTCGTTATTGTTATCGACATCAACCATTGCAGTTCCTCCGTGAACTAATTTACCAAATAATATTTCTTTGGATAGTGGTTTTTTAATTGTTTGATCAAATATTCTTTGCATAGGTCTTGCACCCATGTTAGGATCATAACCTTTATCAAGCACCCATTGTTTTGCTTTTGGTGTTAACTTGACTGATACTTTTTTATCTTTAAGCATTTCATTTGTTTCTTTTGTTACCTTATCAACAATCTTTAATACTTGTTTCTTTTCTAGTTTAACAAACTTCACGATAGCATCAAGTCTGTTTCTAAATTCAGGTGTAAAGAAACCTTTAATGTAATTGTCATCTTCACCTTTTCTATCTGTCTTACCAAAACCCAAAGGTGGCTTCTCCATATCCGCGGCTCCTAAATTAGAAGTCATTACTAATATCACTTTACTAAAGTCTATAGTTTTTCCTGTTGAGCTTGTTAGTTTACCATCATCCATTACTTGTAATAAAACTTGTAATACTTCTGGCGCCGCTTTTTCAACTTCATCTAATAATAACACACAATTAGGAGTGTCTTCTATATCATTAATCAGTTGTCCTGATCCTGTGTTACCTTCTGCGTAACCTACGTATCCTGGTGGTGCACCTATCAGTTTAGATACACTATGTCTTTCTTGATACTCAGACATATCATACTTTCTTAACTTGATACTTAAACTATCTGCTAACTGTCTGCAAGTTTCTGTCTTACCAACTCCTGTTGGTCCTACAAATAAGAAACTACCGATCGGCTTGTTAGCTTGTCTTAATCCTGCTTTTGCAATTAATATACTATCAACTAACTTGTCAACTGCTCCATCTTGACCAAATACCTTACGTTTAATATTTCCTTGTAGACTTGCATAATTGTCTGTGTTTGTTATATTGATCATTTCAATAGGTATTCTTGTCATTCTACTCAAGACGTCCATTGCAGTCTGTAACTCAACTACAGGTTCTTTTGATAACTTCGTTCTTACCGCAGATGCGTCCATGACATCAATTGCCTTATCTGGAAAGAACTTGCCATGCATATGCTTCTCACAAAGATCTACAATCTTATCTAATACGTTTGGAGCATATTTCACTTGATGGAACTTTTCATATACAGGCGAAAGTCCTTTTAATATTTTCTTTGTATCACTTACTCCTGGTGGATTCAAATCAAATCTTTGGAACCTACGCATTAATGCTCTATCTTTTTCAATGTTCTCTCTAAACTCTTCTGGTGTTGTTGCACCAATACACAATAGCTTACCTCTTGCAAGTAATGGCTTTAATAAATTAGCCATGTCCATATTTGATTGTCCGGCCGATCCTGCACCTGTAATCATATGTACTTCGTCTATGAATAATACCACACCTTCTTCTTCTGCAATATGATCTAAAACCATTTTAGCTCTTTCTTCAAAATCACCTCTAAACTTTGTACCTGCCACTAACGCACCAAGATCTAAACTGTAAACTGTTTTGTCTAATAAAGGTTCTGGAACATCTTTAGCAACAATCTTTTTCGCAAGTCCTTCTGCTATTGCTGTCTTACCAACACCAGGTTCACCTAGTATAATAACGTTATTCTTTTTCCTTCTGGCTAGTATATGTGCTATATCATCTATCTCAGTTTCTCTACCTATGATATCATCTATATCACCCTTTTCTGCCATTTCATTCAAGTTGTAACAGAACTGCTCAAAAGATGGTTTGTCTCCTGGCTGAGATATTCCAACTGCGGCCTGTTCTCTTTGAAACTGTTCTATAGCATCTTTCGTGATAAACTGTACTAAATTCTGTCTTGTTAATCCATACTTTTGTAAAACATAATTTGCATAACTTTCCTTTTCACTCATTATACTCACAAGTACATCTCTAGGTAATAAGGTTTTTCTACCACTGAATATTACCTGTGTTACTGCTCTGTTGAATACTCTTTCTAATGCTTGAGTTTTTCTTGGCTGGGTCTTCTCTCTGATGATATCAGACATCTTGTTATCAACGTGATGACTCAGTTCCATCATAATCTTATCTACGTCTACTTTTAATTTTTTGATTATCTGTTGTATCGGTGGTTCTTGTAATATGCTCAAAAGCAAATGCTCTAGTGTGACATACTCATGACTTCTTTCAGAAGCATAATCCATAGCACGATCTATTAGCATTTCAATTCTATCAGACATCTATATCCCTCTTTTCTCCTATTTTATCGATACAGATTCCATTTAAATGATCTGTCTCGTGTTGAAGAACTCTTGACATAAATCCTGTGAGCTCTTCACTTTTTTGTTTCCAATTAATATCATAATACGAAATCATAATTTTATCTGGTCTAGTTACTGCATAGTGTTCTCCTGGAAAACTTAAACATCCTTCTATCATCGGAATGTTTTCTCCACCTGTAGAAACAATCTTAGGATTGATTACAGTTTCTATGTTGTCTTTCGACCCATATATAAAAAAACTTTTGTCTATTCCAACCTGTGGCGCCGCAAGTCCTATACCATTAAATTGTAACATAATTTCTTTCATTTCGCGAGTAAAATTTTTAATTTCATCTAGTTCATTTTCCAAAACCGGCTTGGCTACTTGTCTTAAAATATCTGAGCTTTTATCTACTAGTTTTAGGTTAGACATCTTTGTTTTCCTTTATATACTTAATTATCCTCTTATCAATAGATACAGGAGTATATGGCTTAAATTGTATATAAAGATCTCCATAGGTTCCATCTTTCTTTGGCATACCTTTACCCTTTATTCTTACCGTCTGAGTTGGTTGTGAACCTTCCTTTATACGTGTTCTAAAATTAGTACCGCTAATGTGATTAACTTCTAAATCACAACCTGCGATTACATCAAATATATTAATTTTTAAATTCTCAAAAAGGTCATAGTCATTCCTAGTATATCTGTCATGCTCTTTTACTTTGACATTTACCATTAAGTTACCAGGTGGTAAATCCGAATAACTTTTATCTCCTAGCCCTTGAAATCTGATCGTTGTTCCAGTGTCTGCGTCAACAGGTATTGTTAATTTTACATTCCTGTTACCAGTTGGTGTTTTAACATTTAATTCTTTTTCAGTCTGAAAATATATATCTTCTAGTGTGCATTGTACAGTTATCTTTACGTCTCTGTTTCTCATCGGCTGTCTGCTTCTAAAGTTCCTCATTGGACCAGAGTGTCCAAAGAAGTCTTTCATCATTTCTTCTACACCTTCGAAACCAGTTGCATCTCCTCCAAATGAAAAACTGAAGTTGCCAGGACCTCTAGGATTTCCTGCCTGGTCGAATCCTCCTAAATCATACTGCTGTCTCTTTTGTGGATCCTTTAGAATATCATATGCTTCATTTATTTGCTTGAACTTTTCCGCATCTCCGCCCTTGTCAGGGTGATGTTCTTTGGCCAATTTAAGGAAGGCTTTTTTGATGTCAGGAGTTTCCATATCTCGAGAAACACCCAGAGTTTTATAAGGATCTTGCATAGTATTAATATAACACAGATCTTAAAAAAGTCAATGGTTACTGTTCAGATTTTTCTAAAGTTTCTGGTTCATAGTACTTTTTGTACTCTTCCAGAAGGTTGTTAGTCTCTTGTAGTTTAGCTCTGATCTGAGCAAAGTTCTTGGCTAGGATTTCATAATCCTTGTCAGTCAATCCAAATAGGACAGGATCGATTCCTTCTTTTTTCAGCTTGGCGAATACCTCTTCAGCATTCTCAGATGTTATGATTATCCATTTTATCTTTTCAAGTTCCAATGGAGTAGGCATCTTATGGTCTAAATTCTGTCTTGGCTCTTCTACTGAAAATATCTTTATCTTTCTTTCTCCACCTAGTGTGCAACCTGTAAGTGCAACAATTATAAGAACTAGTAATGCACCTTTGATAAACGATATCCAAGATACTGTATACCAGCTGACTCCTAGCTTGTTCTTCCACCAGTCTACCTGACCATTATGCCATTTAATAAATTTATTCATATGGTACATATGAAGGATTTGCCAAGTCCGGACATTCCGGATTTATTTCTGATTTCTTGGTTGCCTTCAACTCCTTTTCTGTGTGCTCGGCACCTGTTGCCAATTCAATGCATCTCGCGGCATTGTCGGCACCTTTGTTTATTATTCTCTCTAGTACTTTTGGTTTTTCAACCGCAATCTTGCCCACATCTCTCTTACCTTTAGTAAATCTTTTATCTAGTGCTTCCATATCTTTCTTAAGAGTATTAATCAACTTGTTCAACTGTCTATTTGATTCTAGTATATCTTGAAAGTCTGCTTTTTGTTTTTCTAACAATTTCTTCTGACTTGATACTGATTGCTCTAGTGCTACTTGATTAGCTTTTAGAATAGCATTATCTGAACGTAATTTCATCACGTACATACCCGCTCCGGCTATACCGGCTATAATTGCCATTGTAAAAATTAATCTTAAATATCCAAACATTATACTACTATATATGACTCTATTTTTGGTTCTTTAGAATCTGATAATATTCTCCTATGCTATGGTCTCTCAGACCATCACCAATTCTGTGAAACTGCCCTAAAACCCAATTTGAAAAAACTGTCCACCATTTAACTTTTCCTGTGTGCATCTTTCCATTCCTGTCTAAGTAACAAAGTTTACCTATGTGTTTATATCCAAAGAATGAAGGTGGTACTTTAGTAACTAGATCATTGTTATTTCTCACGCGAAAAACATTTGTCTTGAAAGTGTTTGCATATTTCCAACCACCTGGTCTTGGCGAACCAAAAGTATAACAAGCCTTAACATGAAACTTATCATAATCTTCAAGTCTGTTTGTGCATATCAAAGCTGACGCTCCACCTAAACTGTGTCCTGTTACATAAACATCATACCAATCTTCTTTGGTTATTTCTTTTACTAACTGGTAGACCTCATCATATACTTTATCTACATATCCTTTGAATCCTCTGTGTACCTGTCCTTCGTGTCCTATTACTTTCCTAAATTTTAAATCAGCAAGGACATCTTTGTACTCTTTGGGCTCTGTTCCTCTCCACGCAATTATAACTTTTCTTTCTCCCCATACTACGTAAGCCTGTGCATTATCTTTTTCAACTAGTTCATATTCATAGTAAGGCATATCCAAAGCTCTTAGTTGATGCACGAATGCTTTCGGAGTTCTATATGCCGCGGCAGATATACCTGCTAACTTGATACACATATCATGATCGTATTCTGGATACAGATATCTTTTACTCTTATCTTCTCTCGGTAAGGGCTTTATTTTTCTCGGCTTGCCTGATGCCTGTTTCGTTATTTTTGACATTGTTTACTTTTTAATGTTCAATTTTTTTTCGATTGTTTCCAGTCTTTTCTGTAGTGCTGGAAACTTGGCCATACGTTTTTCTTCGTCCGTCAGTAGTTTAACATTGTATCTTTTTGCCGCCCAATTGTATAGTGAATCTACTTTGTTGAAGAACCATACACCTAGCTTCGTGTCTTTGAACCAGTTTGCAGTCGCACTGCCTATTATTGATCCTGCTATCGATTTAATCAACCAAAACCACATACTAATTTCTTATCGCTTTGTAGATTTTGTAGATACCGTATGCAAGTCCACCATATGCAAGAAGTTTTGCTATTGGTCCGAATACAATCACTAAAAGACAAAATAGTACAATACCTAAGCCTTCTACTGAGTCAAACTTTTTTAACTTGTCTATAATCATTTCAATTGTTCCTTTGATATTTCAATGGTAGCACCTTTGTGAAACTGGAACTTCCATGTGTCGATGTTGACTAATCTCATAACATCACCAATTAATTTTTTGACGTTTTCAAATAAGTCAGCTTCTCTTTTCATTTCAACAAAAACCAAATAATTACCATCATCATCTACCGATGGTGAAACTTCTGTATCTAATATATCATGAGTACCTTTTTCAATAAAACTTGCTAGATCTTCTGCTGGTTTATCGTCTTTCACTCTGAACGTAACAACTACTACCTCAGAATCATCTCCACTCTTAGGTTCGAAGTCGTCGATTGATACCAGTGGCAGAACTAGATCGTTGAGATCATTTTCTCTCAGACCTTCATCTAATTTAGATGTTGTTTTCTTCTGCTTGGTTTCCAGATTGTCTAGTCGCATCGTCTAATCCTTGTTGTATTCCTTTTTGTAACTCTTCCTGATCTGTTTCAGCTTGATCATAAACCATCACGTATTTCTTAGGACATTTAATTGTTACTATCCATACTGGAACTTTATCTACTCTTGGTTTCTTCGTACCTGGCTCGTAATCATCAGGTGATTCAACTTTACGTGGTTCCATGTAATGATCTTCTCTATATGATATCTTACAATCTCTGGATAGCAATCTTTCGCCACCAGCTGGATCAGGCATCATATCATAAGGATACATTAAGCTAATTTCACACCAATGTCTTGCAAGATGTGGCCCATCTACTATTTCACCTTCAAACCAATTCTTATATGAATACAAGTTAAGATCATCTAAGAACTGATCAAACTCTATAAGAATATCTAGTAATGAGGCACTACGATGTACCTTAAAATGATTCTCTACTGTTTTATTCAGATCTATCATACTACTATTTATGTTATTATAGCTTATTGTGATAGTTTAGAAACGTCGTATTCAATTAACTGCTGATATCCACCAATACTCTTACCGTCTATGTATATCTGTGGCATAGTTCTATGCCCTTCGTTAATAACAAATTCACGTGCTTCTGGTACTGATTCTATGTTAACTTCTTCGAAATCGATGTTTTTATTCTTTAAGAAGTTCTTTGCTTGAACGCAATATCCACACATATTTTTAGTATATACTTTTACTGACATTGTTACTCCCCGTGTGTTCCTAATTTAAGTTCTAATTCTTCTATTTTACTATCTCTATAAACTAATATATCTATGACATCACCTGGTTGCTTTGTCCAGAGTATTTCAATAATATCCGGAGAACCAGTGACCTTTATTCCTTCTACTTCAACTACAATATCACCTGCTTTTATTCCAGCTTTCTTGGCCGGAGAATTTTTAGTTACTCCTTTTATTTCAAGTAAACTAAAATAACCTAAATCTCTGATATCATAATAAGTATCTCTGTCTTCCAATAGACCCATTTCTATCCCTATAGTTGGCCTGTCATACTTACCGTCTTCCAGTATTCCATCGACTACTGCTTTCGATAGTGTGCTAGGTATCGCATATCCATAACCTACATAAAATCCTTCTGGACCTATGATCAAAGTGTTTACTCCTAATACGTGCCCTTGATCATCAAACAAAGGACCTCCAGAGTTTCCTTGGTTTATTACTGCATCTGTTTGATAGTAGTGAACGAACGAAACAGGATTCCTTGCATTGCTTCTAAAGGTTGTACTGATTATTCCTTTTGTTAAAGACCAGTACTGTCCTAAACCGTGTCCTAACGCCCATACGTCATCTCCTGTGCTTGGCTTATCCAATTTCCACTTCATTATATGAGGTTCAAAATATGGTATCGATTCATTAATTTTAATAACTGCTATATCAATTACTTCATCATACCCTAACACTTCGACATCTTCGATAGTAAAAGGATGATCATAAGCATAAATCTTGATTATGTCCGCACCTTTTATGACGTGATAATTAGTCACAATAATATTTTCAGCGATAAAGAAACCTGTACCCATTCCAAAGTCTCCTGGATCTTTTTCAGGCTTTGGTGCTTTCTCAGGTGCGTTCTTTAAAAACTTGTTGAAAGGTTGTCTATCTGGTATGTGTTTCTTTTTCTCACTGCTAATTAATACCAAGCCGGATTCCAGTAATTGAAATCTATCAGCTGACATCATATCATAGTGATCAGAAAATGCTTTAGTCGGCAATAAAAATACCGACATTAAAATAAGAATTTTTATAATTTTCATTTGAATCCGCCTGCGTCAAACTCAATGACTTCAGGAACTATCTCTTTCTTTGTTGTGTTGTTTTTGTTATTTGTAGATGTAAGTATTTCTGTGATCTCGGACAATAACATAACTGCGTCATCTATATCCATACGCATTTCTTGTTGCCTTCTGGCTTTTGCGTTTTTAATCATCTTGTTAAATTTATCTATAGATACGTATGCCATTATATCGTGCCTTGTTTTACTTTTTTCTTTCTTGTACTGATATTTATGTTTGCTTCCATTTCAGTTTTAAATGGACCGATGAAATCTAAACATTTTTCTGTTATAGTAGATAGCTTGGGATTATTACTTAAAAATGTTCCTCCTTCGAATCTCACGCCATAAAATCCAGCACAATATCTATCTAATGACTTATCTGTTTTTGTAAAAGTAGGTATTGTGTCAAACCATTGAATATTTTGAGGCTCTACCTTTGTAGGGTATCCATCTATATCATACTTCTGATTTGCAGGTTTTTGTTGTTGCTTTGGCGTGTTTGCAAATATGTTTTGCTTAAAATGTTCTACTACTTGTTGTTCAGAATCATATACGACTTTCGTATTATCTTCAATTACTACAAACTCTTCTTTTCTTTTTTCAATTGTAGCTATGTTTATGTTATCATCTTTTACTATCCAAAACTTATCTTTTATTACTGGTCTCGCGTATCTCATGTTCCGTATGCCTGGTTCAAATATTTTGCATGATCAGTTGGATGTTCACTCAATCTTGTTAGCCCATACCTGTTACAAAATTTCATAAACCTAACTCCTACTTGATCAAGTTTTTTAGAGTTCTGTGCTTGTACAATATTTTCTAACACTTCTATTCTGATGTTCTCTGGTTGTTGTGAAAGATCAATTAGCTTCTTATTCCTTTCATAGCAATCTTTAACTCTTTGTTCATTGCCTTCATGATCAGTCCATCTGTTCAACATAAAGTTGTTCCAAGTGAATCCTTGATTGTGTCTGTCATCAAATGCTTCTTTTATTTTAGTTGTTCTTGCTTTTGGAAATGCAGTAAATACATTGTCGCTACTGTCACCTCTAATACATTTTTCAAATAGTAACCATTCAGGGTTCGGTGCTGTCTTAGGTTGTCCTGTCTTTTTATCAATGACAGGTCTGTCTTTCTCATCATAGAATCCATTTACTGTAACAATCTGATTAGTCACGCCATTGTATAAAGATACATTTGGATTTATCAGCTGATAAAAATCACTGTCCGTACTTACAATAACATTTTTAGAATCTTTGTGTGCTTCTATCCATAGTGCTATAATATCATCTGCTTCTGCATTAGGTGATCTTATAGCAGTACAATTTGATTGTTCCGTAACAAATTTAAGAAAGTCATCATATGCCTCCCACCAAAACTCATCTTCTTCTTTTTCTTTCGCTGATCTTTTATCTGCTACTACTTTTCTATTTTTCTTATATGGTGCATACTCATCTTTACGCCAGCTTCTGCCTTCCATACAAAACACAACATGACCTCCACTGAACATATTGTGAGCCTTCTTAACAGAGTTGAACATTATATGAAATGCTAGTCCTATCTTTTCATCAAGGCTACTTGCTCTTCCTGCCACGTGCCTTGCTCTAAAAAACATATTCTGAGTATCAACTAAAATATAAGTCATTAGAAATCAATTTCCCTTCCTTTATTTTCCCAAGTTCCAAACCTTGTAGGATCAGGCCGCTTTGGCTCTCCTCTTGATCCCCATTGGTTGTGTCTTGAATCTGTCTGTTGCAAATATAATTCATGTTGTACCCAATTTCCATTAACCATGAATCCCCAATCTTTTTTCTTCTTACCCATGTAAAATAAACTCCAGCAAGGAATATTATTACCATGTTTGTCTTTAGCAAGTTCTAACCAGTGCAAGTCTCCTGCATTTCTAAATCTCATACTTCCTGGTCCTCTCCAAAACTTACCATCTGGTGTGTGTTCCCAATATCCACCTTTTAGTATTAAAGCACCCCAGTCCCATGGATGATCATGCAGTTGTGGTTCATCACTCTCAAGTACCTTGTGTAAAGTAACATTGAAAGGAAATTTCTTCCTATCTTTTAAAAAGATATAATACCTTACCAGATAAGGTATGTCTCCACCCCTATCATATATAATTCTCTTTCTATCTTTAAAGAAATTAACTATACTCAACTTTCCCATCTCCTAACTCTTTCTTTGTTTCTGCAATGTTTTCTTTCATTTCATTTAAAACATCTTGATCCATGTCTTCCATTAGAATGTTTTTACAGAGATCATTGAACCATTTGTTGACCACGTCTTCATCTTTCTCACCATGATATCCACTAGTGTTCAAATCTTCTATAAACTTCTCATTCCAATCAAGTTCAAAGAATCCGTTTTTTGGCTTCTTTGGATCAAAGTGAGTTGTAACTACACCTACATATGGCTCGTCCATGACTGTTGCTTTTTGTTTGTTGAACTCTGTATCACTTAACTTGCCATACTTTCTATCTACTTCAAGAAGTTTTATCTGCTTCTCCTTGTCATCTCCTCCTTCATATTCTAGCTCAATCAGTTTTCTTTCTAACTTCTCTCCTGCTAGATTATGCTTTGCTTCAGAGATTTTTTTATCTTTACCTTTTTCTGTCCAATATTTCTTTGTAAACATAAAAGGCAATTTTACATTGTTTTTCATTTTTTCTCCTTACGTTCCTATTGCATTTCCAAATAGATAAACATGAACTCTTGCCGCCACGTTGTATCCTCTTTTAAATGCCTTTTCTGCCACTTTGCCTGCACCTGCCTTTTGCTCTTCTTCTCTTGCACCTGTAGGCATAACCCATACAGGCCAAGTTATACCAACTTCTCTGAATCTGTCAATTACAGATTCCATCTCTTCCCACTCTCTATCATTATCACCAACTACGAACTTTAACTGTCCGAACTTAGATAACTCATGATACTCTGCTACTATCTCAGGCTTGATTGCTTTTTCTGGCTTCTCACCTGACACTGTAAACAATTTAGGACTACAACTAAAGAACACTTCTTCTTTAATTCTTTTTATCCATTCCGCAAATGGCTCTCTAACTTTTTGTGTGCCATTAGTTTCAAACGTCATCGAACTAGGCAAGTTTCCTTGTCTTTCAAGTTCTTCATATATACCGACCGTTGCAAACTGACCCGAAGCCATCAACGGCTCTCCACCTGTAAAACATAGATGTTGTCTTTGTTTTGTTACAGGATGTAAAAATAATCCTTCTGGATTATTTTCATTTCTTAATATATCAATCAATTTACCTGCTAACACACTTGGCGTTTCATGACCCATCAGCCCTTTAAACTTTTTTGCCCAAGTGTAACTACTGTCACAACCTTTTTCCCACACAGGTAAGTCTTCAACTTTCTTTACAGTCGTAACATCAAAATCTTCAAATGGCAAATCATATGTTTCTGGATTAGTTGGATCTATCTGACCAAATCCATTACACTGTAAATTGCACAAGAAGAAACGTATCCAAGCTGTCGGAACACCAGTGTAATGACCTTCACCCTGAATACTATGGAATATTTCGCTATAATAATACTTCTTTTCTTGCACCTTTTCCATACCCTTATTATACATTATTTGCAGGATTTGTCAATATGGAATCTACTTATTATCTGGATTATATGGATCTATTTCTGCCACTGCGTTTCTTATACCTGCGTTTCTACCTTTGATATCACCTTTGTGTCTAGGTAGGAAATGTACGTGCGGCCAAAATATACTTTGTCCTGCCGCGGCATTCTGATTCATTGCGATATTGAAACCATCTATTTTACCTTCTTTAACCATTTCCTGTCCATCTCTAAATGCTTCCTGGAAACACAATCCAATCATTCCTGGAGCGTCTTTCATCTTTGGAATGTATAGTTTGTGTCCTTCAACTGCTGGATACTTGTCCATAAAAACTGCATAGCAAGGTTCATCTTTAATTGGTTCAGAGTTCTGCCACCAAACTGCATCTTTATAATTTTCTGGATGTTTGTTATAGTCTTTAGTTTCTTCTTGGTAAACTTCCCAAGGCCATTTCTTTTCTTCGGTCATTTCATTCTCCCCATTATGTCATTGACTATGGTATTTTCTACTGCATCTCTTTCCCACCAATCTTCCCATGGGTAAACTAACCATAAGTCTTGTTTTTCTTTATCAATAAAACTTCCATACCAGTCTATTGCGAAACTGCTTGGCCTGTTGTAATGTAAACAAGCAAATCTAACATCTAGTTTTGGAAATTCTTTTGTCAATTCTTCTTTTAACTTTTTAAATGTTGCACCCGTATCGCATATGTCATCTATTATGACAACATTTTTAGCTTTTGCAAGATCGGACTTGTTAGGTTTCCATACAGGATGATCTCTCAATGCTGTTTGAAAAGGAATAAAAGGAACTCCCATAAAGTGACTTAACATAACACCACAAGATAATCCTCCTCTACTCAAACCAACTACTAGGTCTGGCTGGAACTGATCTTTCCTCATCTTCTCAACAATCACACCCAAGTAGGCCGCGACCGTGGCATGATTAATAAATTTCTTTTTAGCTTCACTCATAATTATTAAACACCTCATTTACTTGTTTATTAACTTGTACAAAGGTTGCACACTTAGGCATATCTTTGACCCGTCTCGCTCCAATGTATGTACAGGCAGAACGAACTCCACCTATAATTTCGGTCAAAGTCTGTTCCACTGGTCCTTTGTGTGGCAAGGATACTACTTTTCCTTCTGCACCTCTGTAACCATCTTTTCTAGCACCATGTTTAGACATCGCCGCATCTGAGCTCATTCCATAGAACTGAACTTTGCCATCTACAATTTCACCTTCTGATTCATCGTGTCCTGCTAACATACCACCAAGCATCACAAAATCAGAACCGGCCGCAAATGCTTTTGCTACGTCTCCTGGGTAAACACAACCACCATCAGCGATAACTTGTCCACCAACACCGTGTGCCGCATCGGCACATTCTAGTATTCCACTAAACTGAGGAACACCAACACCTGTCATTAGTCTTGTTGTACAAACACTGCCAGGTCCTATACCACATTTTACAATGTCAGCACCACTTAAAATTAGTTCTTCTGTGGCTCCTGCTGTTATCACGTTACCAGCGATAATAGTTTTATCAGGAAATTCATCTCTAACTTTCTTTACAAAGTCTATGAAGTTCTGATGATATCCGTTAGCAACATCTATTGTGATGAAATTGATATCTGGAAACTTGGTTAACACTTGTTTCATTACTGAATAATCTTGTGCTTCTTCACTCCATATCCTACCTGTACCTGTACATATAGAAACATACTTCAGTTTCAATCCATCACCTACTGCATTTTCCCAATCATCAACTGTGTAATGTTTTCTCATCACAGTTATCATTCTATGCTTTTGCATTTCTTTTGCCATGGAAAAAGTTCCTACCCCATCCATGTTAGAAGCCATAATAGGTAACCCTTTGAACTTTTTATTTGAATGTAAGAAAGTAAACTCTCTTTCCATTTCAATATCTTTACGAGATGTAATTTCTGATCTCTTCGGTTCTAGTAGTACGTCTTTGTAGTCTAATTTAATGTCTGGTCTTATTCTCATTTTTATCTCTTACGATGCCTGTATTTGTGATTTATCTAAATAGTCAACCATATTTTCTGGCGTTGACTCAATATATGGATCATCATCCAACCCTTCGTTGTTTATTCCTGGCTCTTGCCACCATTGTTCTACAACTCCATTATCAATAACTGCCATATATCTCCAGCTTCTCATTCCAAAACCTAAATGGTTCTTACCTATAAGCATACCCATGAATCTTGTAAAGTTACCTGATCCATCTGGAATCATTTTTACGTTTTGTATTTTCATGTAATCTGACCATGCATTCATAACAAATGAATCATTTACTGATACACAATAAATCTCATCTATGCCTTTTTGTTTTATTTCTTCATATAATTTTTCAAAACCTGGTAATTGCTGTGAACTGCAAGTAGGAGTAAATGCTCCTGGAAGACTGAAAAGAACTACCCTTTTACCTTTAAAGTAATCATCAGTAGTTTTGTTTAACCATTGTCCACCTATTGCACACCCGCCGTCAGTTTCAACCTCATCACCTATTCTTGTTCTGAAAGTAACTTTTGGAATCACCATTCCCTCTTTCATATTATTAACCGTGACCTTTCATTGATAAGCAGATCTTATAAAACTCATCCCGAGTTGCAGGGTCTTCTTTAAAGTGTCCTAACATTATCGCCGTAGTCATATCTGAATCATGTTCTCTAACACCTCGATGTGTCATACAGTGATGTTCTGCTTTAACCACCACCGCAATATTTTTAGTATGTGCATACTTTTGCAATGCTTCTGCAATCTGTGTTGTCATCTCTTCTTGTATCTGTGGTCTTTCCACGATATGATGTATAATTCTGTTAAACTTACTCAAGCCAATCACTTCTCCATTTGGAATTATGCCTACCCATGCATTACCGACAATGTTCTGAAAGTGGTGGGCACAGGTTGACCTAATACTGATCGGACCAGATGTGTACATACTCTTGTATCCCATATTCGGAAAACTTGTAACTTTCGGAACTGGTTTATATCTGCCTCCAAAAACTTCCTTGACCCACATCTTAGCAACTCTTCTTGCAGTGTCATTTGTATTATGATCACCTTTAGTATCAATAACTAAAGTATCTAAAACTTCTTGAAACTTTTGTTGTACTTCATCTTGAAGTTTTTCTAGTTCACCTTCTTCGATGTATTCTGATATGTTGTCATTACTATGAAATCTCTTTCCTGCTTCTTGTAATCTTTTTTTAATTTCTTCACTAATACTCATTTAATATCTCCCGATGTTTAAGGCAGAGGGTTGCCTTCTTATTAAAATTCTAATCACTATTGAACTACCTTCTTGATGTCAATTCTTTTGTATATTTCTGTATTAAACCATTGTACAGTATCCTGACATATGGTGTCAATATCACTTTTTTCAGGTTCCCAACCTAGCTGTGTTTTAGCTTTATTAACATCAGCAATCACGCAGTCAGGATCACCTGGTCTGGGATCATGCTTTTCCACTGGAACCTTTTTACCCAATGTTCTTTCCATTGCATCTACAACTTCCTGAACACTGTGACCTCCTGATGCTCCAATGTTAAAAACATGATCACCAGCATTAAGTTGATTGTCCATAAAGCCTATACTCATTTCATATGCTTTTGCGACATCCCATACATGAGTGTAGTCTCTTATAGCAGTACCATCTCTTGTATCATATTTTGTACCAAATATTTTAAACACATCTCTTCTACCCAGTGCTGTGTCCATCACACTTGGAATCAAATGTGTTGGTGCGTTTTTAACTTCTCCTAGCTTATGTTCTGGATCTGCGCCACAAACATTAAACAATCTCAGTGTCACACTATTCAATCCATATGCTTTGAAGTAGTCTGTTAAAATATATTCTATCATTAATTTACTACCACCATAACTTGTCAGTGGTTTTTTGTCTACGTCTTCACCTATAGGTGGTTTGTGTCCGTTACCATATACAGAACTTGTTGATGTAAAAACAAACTTCTTTATCCCATGCTTAACACACTTACCTAACAGGTTTATAGTTCCCGATACATTGTTTTCATAATACTTGTGAGGATCAGTAACACTAGGTCCTACAAGACTACTTGCTGATAAATGCATCACAACGTCAGGCTTTTCAGCTTTAAACACTTGATCTAATGCACCACTATTATGTGGCACTTGATAAAATTGTGTGTCTGGTAATTGATCAGTTATATATTTTCTTTCTGTTACGTTCCTGTCTATACCTACAGTCTTGTATCCTTTTTGACTTAGATATTTTGCAACGTGAGAACCGACATAGCCAGTAACACCTGTTATTAATACCTTAGTATTTTGGTTCTGAGACATAATCTCTGTAATCCCTTCCTGAACGTTTCCATTCATTTGCTCGATAATCCTGCAACATGATATTGATCATTCTATCAATAGTACCATCAGTCCAGTCAGATATTTTACCTTGATCTTTGTGTGGCTCACTCATTAAGTATATCATCTTATCTATTGCATCTTTCTTGCTCCATGGCACATAAAGCCTATCAGGACAATTTGCAAATGTCTCTGGAAAACTTCTATATGCTGGATAAAGTACGTTACAACCTAATGTATCTCCTTCACTGACTGTGTTAGACACCCAATCTTGTAATGCACAATTAAAAAGTAGTTTAGACTTGTTTAACAAGTTGTAATAATCATTCTTCTTTAAATCTTTGTGAATCTTAAACAGTCCTTTTTGTTCTAACTCTAATGCTCTATCAACGTATTTCTGTGCATTAGATCTCAATGGGCCTCCTATACATAAAGCAAACTCATAACCCTTACCCCAGTCTGTTGCTTTTACTTCTTCTATGATGTCCATAAAGAAGCCTGGTTGCTTTTCTTGATCCCATCTAGCCGCGAATATGATTCTGTCATCTCTTTCACTCCATGGCGTTATCTCATTGTTTACTCTTTCTAATACTTCTTGCTTACCAAAACTTAAACCAGATATGTTGTATATAGGAGCCTTCCAATTTGCAATTCTCATGTGTGCAACCATTTCTTCGTTAGTTGCAAGTATATGAACATTTGGTATTTCATTACATAACTGTTCATACAAACTCATCCACTTGCTCATACCCCAAACGTGTACGAAGTCATCTGGATCAACTGCCTGTGCAAGACACCTTAGATATATCTTTGGCCTATGTTTTTCATCTACTTGATGTAATATGTAAGGCAATGATTCCATACCTGGCTGAAACATATCTTCAAAAAATATTGCATCTTCAGATGTCACTTCACCGTTTCTCATCATCTGCACCAAGTTCATCATCTGGCTCATACCAAAGTAACTTCTACCGTGTGCATCTAGTACCTGCCCAACACTTATCGACTTTGTGTTATCTATTGTTTGTCCAGGTACTACCACATAATCAATATTACGTTTCTTAAAAACTCTTTCTGACCAATCCTGTAATTGAAGTGTGTACCTACCCTCGTAAGGCTCTAAGCCCATGTAAAATAATTTTCGCATATTACTATACTATAACCTTTCTTTCATTTTGTCAAAGTTTTTTTGCATTTCGTTTACCATTTCGAAATGATTTTCCAATGTCCATTCCTTGATATTAATCCGCTGGTTGTATTGTGTAACAAAATCGGACTCGATACCTGCTTGAATGTATCTTTGGAAAGGATATTCCCAACTGGGAGTCTTTGTTCCATATCCTTCTTCTTGTAATAATCTATCTGAAACGTTTGAAAGTTTCACCATAGGCATACAAAGTATTTGATTAAATGTTAACAAATCATCTATGTAGGCATCAATAAGAAGATTCTGTGGAATCAAATGTTCTTCTGTGTATTTTTGTTCTTCTGATACCTCAATATAATGACAACCAAATTGTTCTGTACCAAGATATTGCTGACATCTTCTTATGAATAAATTAATCTGTCTTCTAGCTTCTTGTGTTTGTTGTGGACTTAACTTTCCACTCAATACTTCTTCCTTCATAGAATCGCATTTGGGTTGATACCACTGATAAAAATCTCCTATATTATCTTTGCTTCGACTCAATCGAGATCTTGTTGGTGGGGTCCATGACTCTAAATTCTTTATTTGTTCTGCTATCATGCCTCTACTGCCCTAAAATTTTCAAGTCCTAACATACTGTACTTGCTGGCACTACCATATCTTTTGTAACACACCATACAAGCCTGCTCGGGACTCAATGCTTTTACCATATCAATATGTTTTCCTTTACAATAAACATTATAAATCTTAAACATTATGCAACTGCCACCATTTCTAAAGGAGACCAGAAACCTTGACAAACATTATTTGTTTCAATCTCCATACTCGAACCTTTTCCGTGTGTTGGTAATTCTAGCTTTGTGTTATCTGTCGTTTTTAAAATATATACTTCTCTTATAAAGTTACACATGGCCTCTGGTGCAGACCAACTAGCACCTGGTCTAATATACTCCCATTGCCTCTTTGCCTTAGTGTGTGCAGTATGACTAGAACCAAATTCTTCTTTTAGTGTGTTAAGTACTCTGTCTAACCAGTCTTGCGGTAGTTTGATATTAAGTTCTCTGCTTAACCTTGAGAGCTCATACAATCCTATGTAAACACCTTGATCAACTTCTTCTTGTTTTGAAAAAGTATTTGTCATTGACTCTAGTATGTTGTACAATTCATTTCCTGTCTTATCAAGTTCTATGCCTTTATAAGCATACTTGAAGTGGCTAAAAAAATGTTTGCCTGTTCCTTTAGTATTAGGATTTGATCTTGTTTTCTTGTCCTCGAGATCTATATCAAGTTTATCAAATTGATCTTGTAAAGTTCTTGCTTGTACTGATTTTATTTCTCTCGAACCTAGTTTATACCTTGTCAAACTATTTCTATGCAAGTCTGCAGGTGTCAGTCTTTTAACTCCTGTGTCATTTAATAGTTCGAAGGCGTAAGAGGCAAATGCGGGATCATCAGTTTCTACCGGACAACAAGGTACACTATCATAACCTAGCAATGCTAGAGCAACTATTCTGTGTTGTCCATCGTATGTAAAAAGTTTTCCGTCCCATTTACCATCTTTTAAAATCTTAACGCCAGCCGCCGGCATACAAACACGAGGATCAAACTTTCTCATTATGTTGACAACGTGTTTTAAAATTACATCTCGTTGGACTTCATAGTCTATCCAAATTGTTTCAATAGGTTCCCATTCCACATTCGAAGGAAAGTCTACACCTTTGCCATCAACCTTTGCTCTAAATTGATCTAAGATCTCTTGTGTTATACCAAATTCTTGTAGTAAGTTATTTTTGATCTCTGGTATGATATCTACCAGCTTTTTTGCAAGTCTCTTCTGTTGCATCGTTTTCTCCTTCATTACCAGTACAATACTGGATTGGTTAAAAGTAAGTTAACTATAACATATTTTAGGAATATGTCAACCTTCTTTTCTTACGTGTTCTAGGAATTCTTCTTTAGATATGTCATAAAAAACTATGCAATCATAGTCTTCCTTTAGCTCTTTGAATAGATCCCAGGATTGTTTTTTGGTTATCTTGCCGTGATATCTCCAACTGACTTCATCATCTTCTACTAGATATATCTTAACGTATCCTGTGAATTCATCAATCATGCCCACCAGCTAATTTTTTTCTTCTTGTTAGGATCCAATCCCCTAGCAAGTTTCCTTACTCTCTCCATATGTTCTTTGAATGTTTTTTCTTCCATGCCCGGCAACACCGAATAGAATCTTATGTACTTTGTGACCATGCCACCCAGATTGAATACTGCTTTCTTTATTCTTCTGTAAGGTATATTGTCAAACAAACTGAAGTTCACATATGTAACCATAGGCCCACCATATGTAATTGATATTAATCCTAGTTTACCATTCATTGCTCCTGGTACAGGGTAACCATAGTTCTTGAAATACTTACTGCCAGGTACCAATGCTCTGTAACTGAAAAACCATTTAGGGTGTAGCACCCAGTCTACCCAATTCTCTAATATTGACGGCATTCTTAGATTGTGACATGACCCAATTAAAAACATCACATCACTGTTTTCTAATCTTTTTCTATAATCTAAAACAAGTTGTGGTGGAGGATTGATATCGGCATTATAAAATGGTAATTGTTCTTCTTCTTCAAACAGGTTGACTAAATCTATTTCATGTCCGCATTTTTCCGCTTCTTCAATAAATGTATCTCTAATAGCCGCATTGAAACTGCTTTTTGTGTTATGGTGTCCATATATTATACAAATCTTCATTTTACCTCAATCATTCTTTCAATTGACAATCTTGCTTTATCCATTACTTCTTTTGTTAGTGTAACTTCTTCTGTTCCTTTTGTCAAACTATCATAGATACCTCGCAAAGTAATTTTTTTCATATAAGGGCATAAATTACAAGGCTTAATCATTTCTACTTCTGGATTTTCGATAGCAACATTATCACTCATAGAACACTCTGTTACCATTAAAACTTTTTTAGGTTTTCTGTCTCTTACGTAATTACTCATTTTAGATGTCGATCCTGTATAGTCTGCCTCTGCTACCACATCTGGTGGACACTCTGGATGTGCTAGTACAACTATGCCAGGATAGTTTTTTCTATATTCTTTTATTTCTTCAGGTGTGAATCTTTCGTGAACTATACAAGTTCCTTTGTATGAAATAATTTTCACTTTAGTTTGTGCGGCAACGTTCTGTGCTAGATATTCATCTGGTAAAAATATTACTTTATCTACTCCCAAAGATTCTACTATTTCTACTGCATTAGAACTAGTGCAACATATATCAGTTTCGGACTTTACATCTGCTGATGTGTTCACATATGATACAACAGGCACACCTGGATATTTTTCTTTTAAAAGTCTAACATCATCTCCTGTTATTGATTCTGCAAGTGAACATCCTGCTTCTGCATCAGGTATTAAAACTTTTTTATCTGGATTTAATATCTTGGCTGTTTCAGCCATAAAGTGAACTCCACACATGATTATAGTATCTGCTTTTGCTTTTTGCGATTCTTTTGCAAGTAATAATGAATCTCCTACTATATCAGCAACACAATGATATATTTCAGGAGTCATATAATTGTGTGCTAATATGACTGCGTTCTTTTCTTTTTTGATTCTATTAATTTTATCAACTAAAGGTTCGTATACTGCCCACTCTACTTCGGGTATAAATTTTCTAACCTTTTCATATAATTGTAACATTTATTCAAATAGGTTTGCAAAGTTTGACTCAGTTTCTTTTACAACCTTTTTCTCCTTTTGTACCAACTCTGGAGTGTTCTCAACCAACTGATCAAAAGTAGTTGTTCTTGGAGCACCACTAAACTTTGCTTTACTCAATCCATTCAATAAAGAACTATTCTTGTTGATTAAATCTATCGGCTTTTCACTAGCAAATACTTCTTTCGTTAAGTCAACAAATTCTAAAACATTTTCTGGAATACTTTTTACATCTTTACTGTCTGTTCTTTTGTTTGCTTCTTGAACTGCTTCTATCTGCTGATAAACATTGTGAGCCATCAATAAGACATAGCTTAAACTATCCCAGCTTGTTTTACTTTCAAAGTCTTCACCTCTACAACAGATATCACCTTCCATATAACAATCCATCACAGGAGTGTTATTAACAAATGTTTCATATTCTCCTGGAACCATATCAGCATACTTCCTGTCAAAGTTACCTGCATACTTCTTGTTGTCTTTTGCTTTGTCCATTGTAAATCCAAAACGTGGATTCTTTCTCATCATGTCAAATTCATTTACTGTGTAAACAAGTCCTCTTGCTACACTGACAAATGCCGATGCCGAATCAAAGCTGACTTCTATGTTTGGATTTATCTTAACAAGCTCTCTTTTGATTGCTGTCAACATCACTGCTGGTTCTAGTGCAGATGTTCCTAAGAAATGTATCCAATCCTTGCCATCAAAGTGTCCACCATCTCTCATCTTAATCATTCTGTACAATATCAGTTTCCACCATCTCATGTGTTCACCACCCATGGCCCAACCTTCGAATGCTCTATCTCCATAAATTTTCTTATCACTAAATGGCGCCATTACATCAAACCATTCATCAGCTGATGCTATATCATTACCTTGAATCACATTTAAAATTTTAGTTGCACCAGGCACTCTGTTGTTTATAAACCATTCATTGTTGAATGCCGTGTAAGCCATGCAGTCTTTCACAGTGTTAACACCGATACCTAAGCTGACAGAAAAACTTGGAATATCTAAACACATACTCCAGTCAGCCGTGTGTTCTAACCATCTAAGAATTTGCATTCTTATATCATCGTTCTTATGACCAGGAGTAAAGAAGTTATCCCAATCAAACTTAAGAATACCTTTTGCTACTTGAAATCCTCCGCTGTCACCTAATATTATTGTCTTATCACGTGGCCTGTCTTGCACGAATGCTTCTTGCACCTTCGACTTTTCTATATCTAACTTGGCGTGTCCTGCCGAATACAATCCCCATTTATAGTTAAACATACCTTTGTCATCATATAAAAATTTAAGACTGTCTAGTCCTTTAGGCAATCCTTTTGGTATTCTATCACCCCATTTCTCTTCTGCATTCTTGCTCAACAAGTCTGCGTATATAAAACTTATTGCCGGCAAGAACACGGCATAGTCTTTATTAGTGGCTGTGAGATTTATGCTCAATGTTGCTCTCCATGTATTTTTGTTTAAAGTAATCGTGTGTCACGTATGATGCTGTTATAAAACCTGCAATAAAAATTAAAATATATATTGCAGTTGTTTTTAAATTCTTTATGAACCCACCTTGGCCTTTGTTCTTTTTGTAAGCTCTCCACATCCACCATAAACCTGCAATAGTTAATATAACACTTATTGCAAGTATCCATGGATTGTTGGCAATCGCGGCGCCACTGGCACCAAATATTAAAAATAATAGACCATTTATGTAACAGGCTGGACACATTATTCATTCTCCTTATCAATTTTATCTTCAGTTTTATTAAACCATATAGGATACTGTTGTGGAAAATGCTTTTGTAAATGCTCCAAACATATTTCTAAAGTAAAATTATCTACTCTATTCTTTTCAAACTTCATTTCATCTATATTTAGAATATAAGTTGCCATCTCCATATGACTTTTTCTCAGCTTTTCAGTGTACTCCACTTCTTCGTATAAATGTCTTTCATAACCTTTCTGTTCAGTCCTAGCATTTTGAGCCGGACGTTCGGCATGAAATCCCATTATAAATCTTCCTTTTTTTGCACCCATAACTTATTATACTTTCCTTTCACCTGACCAGTCAATCAATCCTTTTTCTATTTCATTTAAGGTTCTCATATCTAGCTCATCTGGTATTATTTCTTGTTGTATTCCTGCTATCAATCTTTCTACTTCTTCTTTGCCAATTGGTTTCTTGTATGTTCCTTTCAACTTCTTCCAAAACTTGTTCTTTTTAGAGGCGGCCATCTTTCCTCATTTCTTCTCTGATTTTAGTTGCGGATATCTTTTGTATGTCTTCTTCTAAGATTATTTCTTCAATTTTATATCCTACACCTCTTCCGTAGCAAATGTTTGTTATGTTTGGAACTAGTATTATCTTGTACTGATCTTTATAATTTTCATCTAGTCTTTTCTCAATATTCTTTTTTACAGTTTCAAAGTCAAAAGGATTGTCATCTACTCCTTGAACATCTCTGACCATAATCAACACCTGACCTGTCTTCTTAACTATCCTTTCGAATAGGGCATAATGACCATCATGAAATGGTTGCCATCTTCCTAGCATCTGTGCAGTTGGTTTTTTGTTGTCCCATATCATTTACTATGAGGTCCTAAATTTCCATGTTTATCTAATATGTCTTGCTTAATTAAGAAAGCCCACATATAAGCATCTTTATGATTTACTTTAAAATCATAATTGCTTGGCTTTTCAAACATCTTGTTTGTGTCTTCGTACTGACTTTCTTTTATCGTATCCATGTACACAATATAGTCTGCACCAAAATCTTGACGTGTTTGTTCTGTAGGACAAACAAAGTCTGCAATAACTACTCTATTTGCTTTGATGTGTCTTTCTGCATAAGTTTTCATTCTTTCAGCTTGTCTTGTTCTTCCGGTTGGAGTAAAGTCCCAATCATTTAATTCTTTTCTAACTTCATCTGCATTCAAGTGAATTGCATTAAACATAGGCGTCAACACTTTTGCTAATGTTGTTTTTCCCGACCCTGGTAAACCCATCACTAATATCTTCATTAGAAATTTATCCTTATTCCTAAATTATGATTATCACGTATTACATCATAGTTGTAAACAATATTGTAAGTGTGCCATAATGTCCTATATCTTTCAGGAATCATATTAGTTGTGTGATAGTGTGCAAGTCCTCTAAAAAAGAAGTATGCTACTACTTGAGCTTCGCTTGGATGTTTGCCTAGTATCTTGTTTGTTTCGTAGTAATCATCATTGTTTACTATTTCCAAAGTTTGCAACATATCAATACCTTGCAACACATTGAACAATACAATATTTGTTTTATCTACTTTTGATAAAGGTTCTTTATAGTATTTTTTTAAATCTAAACCTTCTGAATTACTATGAGAAGCAATGAAGAATACAAAGATTGCAACTATCAGTATTCTCATTTTTTGCTTCTTATATTTTCAAGTTCAATCATAGTAGCCGCTAAATTAATTTCAGGATCTACTACAAGTGCGTGATTAACTAAACCAGTTCTGATAGCCAGTAAGGCCTTACTTTGTTTTAATTCATCATCACCGAACCAGTGCAAATTCTCATACATCTTTCTATAAACTTTTTCATAGCTGTCTGAATCAGCATTGTCAATTATATACTGCCTCGCTCCTTTGATGTCTCCATTCTGAAACATAGCTACATACGTGACTTCAACATCTGCTTCTCCAGTGTCTCCATCTCCTGGTGTAATCAATTTACCTGTTTGTGAATTCATTTGACAGGTGTTTATACACTTTCTTAAATCAGGATATGTTGCCTTCACATATGTTGCTAATGTTTCTGCATCAAAACTGATGCTTTCTTTTTCTAGTATGGTAATTAATCTTTCTGCGAACGACTGTTCATCTAATTTTAAAATTTTGAATCCTTGGCATCTTGAATGAATTGCTGGAATAATTCTACGTTCATAGTTACAAGTTAAAAGAAATCTACAAGTAGATGCATACTGTTCCATCACTCCTCTTAACGCCGCCTGTCCATTTGGAGATATATAATCTGCTTCATCAAGTATTATGTACTTGAACTCACCGAAAGGCATAGTTTGTGAAAAGTGTGTTATCTTTTCTCTAATAACATCAACTGAGTTTTCACTAGATGCATTTATCTGTAATACATCTCCCCAATCAACATCTAGTTCATATAGTAAAAGTTTTGCTAATGTTGTCTTACCTGTTCCAGGAGCACCACTAAAAAGCAAATGCGGAATAGCTTTTGAGTCTATCCAGCTCTGTACTTGTTTGTGTTGTGCTTGATCTCTAAAAACATAGTCTTCAGTTTTCTGTGGACGATATTTTTCTACCCATAATTCTTTCATGTCATTGGTACCCAGCTTATTATTGATATTATTATTATAGTTGAAATAAAGATTGCTGTCAAGAAAGGACCCATTACCAGCCCATGTATCCCTTGAAGAGACAACCTGCTATTACTATAAGACCTACCAACACACCTGGTATTAATACAGCCGGGTGCATTCTCGTCATTATGTCTTCGTTGTCTTTTTCAACTTTTTCCCAATATTCTTTTTTGTTTATTTGTTCAGATTTATACTGCATGAATACAGTATATTTTACTTTTTATGATTTGTCAAGTTAAATGTAAAGTTTTAATAGTTGGCTTATCTTCTTATCTTTAAACTTTAAATGTAGTTCATCACAGCCAACATCTTCCCATATCCAATCTTTGTTGATTCTGTATCCAAGTTCTCCCAACTTGTTACTTACAACAGCAATGGAATCTGCATCTCTGTAATTGGCATTCAAGGCTCCACCTTCTACACTTGTTCCTGTGGACTCGCCTATGTATCTATCTCTTTTACTTAATTTGTCTATATCTAATGTAAGTTCGTATTTAAAATTACGCATAGATGTCCTCCGGCCTTTCATCGCTTACGAGAAGTATGCTTTCTGGTTCAGCTAGTCTTATCTCAAATTTCTCAGAGCCCGTATCGAGTTCAACACCACGACCCCATCTACCGTGTTCGATGCATACCCATTGTCCTTCTTTGACTTCAGTTATTTCTGATCCAACTTTGTACACTTGAGCCCACCTTGGTCGAATACCACGCTCCTGTCTATCATCATCTGGAATGATAATACCGCCTTTGGTCTTCTGCTGGCCTTTCTCAATGTGTCTTACGATAACTCTATTTCTTAGTGGTCTTATATCACCGTAAACTGTTCCCATGATTCTACTCTTCTACTTCTTGAATTTCAATGTCGCCGTTTGGTAATTCAACTTCTTTAGTAGCCTTCTTAGACTTCTTAGCAGTTGCTTTTCTAGTTTCAACGATCTCTTGTGATTGATCAACAACAGGTTTACTATCGACAGCATCTTTAATTGATACTGTTTGTACTACAGACTTTGGATTATTTTTGTAGTACTCTCTAGTAACGTCTTCTCTTGTTTGAATGATCTTACCACCAGGACCTAACTTATCACCTCTTGCGTTAACCTTCATATTGCCTAATGCGATTTCTTTCTCATTTTGTAACATGAGAGCATCGAAATCAATCATTTGACCTTTGTTAGTTCTTTTTTGTGCCATAAATTACATCTCCTTTTTAAAATAGTATTTAATACTATTTATCGTAAAAATTCATGGATATCTAGTCCATATTTTATACTGTTTACTTTGTGTACTCCAATCAAGTATAACACATAACTAGATACACTACTACCTCTTCCAACACCCCATACTACATTGTTTTTACGCATTGTGTCAACCAAATAAACAAGATATCTTAAAACTGTAAACAAATTAAACTTCCTATACAGATCCATTTCATATCTAACTCTTTGTCTTTCTTCTTCGGTGTTAACTAGAGCATCAACATATTGTTCAATGTTAATTTTTTTATATTCTTGTGGAAAATACCAATTCTCTTGATTCTTCCTATCAAAATCTTCTTTACTCAAAGAAGGAACTTTTTTAAGAGTTTTTCCTTCTTTTAAATTTTTTATTGTCCTGTTGAACTCATCAACTGATTCATCACTTAAATTAGCACTGAAAAGATCTCCGCCTTTGTGCAAATACTCAAGTGCAGAGTCAGTGTCTAAAATACATCTTCCTAAATTATCAATCTTCATATTATTACTATACTTGATTATTGAGCGTTTGTCGAGTCTAATCTTTTTCTTCTTCTAATGTACCGTCATTATACTTCTTATCAAATTCAGATATAACCAAATCCAATCTTTTGTCTTTTGTTTCTTTGGATATGTAATATGCTAGTTCAAAGAAATAATCACCCATTTCTTTTGGGCTTTTGTTCAACATTAACTTTGTAAAGAATCTTCCACATCTCTTCTTGATTTGATCATGTACCAGAACTTCGTTAGGACTGGTCTTGTCGTCTCCCAATGTTCCAACATCTCTGTCTTTATTCATCGACTTCTTCTTCACCAATAATTTTTTGATTAGTAGGCCAGAATTTGTTGTACATATCTAATTTACGATTTTCCATTCTGGAACTTGCTTCTAACATCATCATAGATCTGATCTGTCTCAACTGTGGTAATGTAGATGCCCCCATCTGTGTTCTCTCTATATAGATAATTCTTTTAGTTAAGTCACGTAACTTCGTCAACAGCTCGTCATGAGATAAATTTGAATAGTCCATACTAATATTTTTTACACTGAGAATGATTCACCACACCCGCAACTTGATGTTGCATTTGGATTTCTGATTACGAACTGTGATCCAAAGGCTTCTCTCACGTAATCTATTTCTGTACCTGCAACATACATCACGCTCATAGAATCAACAACGAAGTTTCCAGAATCTAATTTAGTAACTTCGTCCGTGGCTTCTATTTCTTCTTCTTTAGAAAAACCCCATTCGTATTGAAAACCCGCACAGCCTCCACCTTTTACAGATAGTCTTACTGCGTGAGTTTTATGTTCTTGACATAAACTTGAAATTTGCTCTTTAGCATTGTTTGTTAATGTAAATAAGCTCATAATAATATTTATCTTGTTATAGTATTATTATGCACGGAAGTAACGGTCTCTGTCAACCGCTATTCTTTCTTGTGTTAATCGTTTTCTTAACCTTAATTTTCTACGTTTTCTAGCCTTTTTGCTAGTACTCAACAACTTGTCGTAGTTTTTTAGTTGCCTATGATTTTCATTAAACCACTGTACATACTCTATTGCTCTGCTCATAGCATCTAAATTGTTTTGATTAACCTGTGGCTTGTAAACCTGTTCACCATCTTTGGATATTTGATAAGGTATTAGTCTAAGATAACTTATACCATCTTTTACAAATATTGTTTCTGAATCATGCCAAGACCTTTTAACAGCTGGAACTCTTTGACCAGTTACATCTAACTCACCTTCTACTAAAATTCTACCCGTGGGTTTTATGAATTCCCAAAACATACGAGGATACCAGCTAGACTTGCCGTTCCAACTGATACACTCGTTTCTATCTTCATTAACTTCCCACGCCATGAAATATCCTTCTTTGCCTTCTTGCTTACCTCTGGCCACAACAAGTTCATCCTTGTCTTCATTAGTCCGTGAGGACCTCCAGACTGTTTCAAATATTTCACAGTTCTTTTTATACCAATCGCCTTTGCCTTTATTGCTGGGCGTCATTGTTCTTTGATTCTTGTATTTCTTTTCTGATAGCTTTTGCTAACTTACCAATTTCAGCAAGTGCTTTTCTGGCTCTTGTACCAGCCGCTTTGTTGCCTGCTTCTGAAAATTTAGAAACATTTTCAGAGAAATTTTGATATTGTATCTCAAGCTCTTTAACAGTTGTATTTTCCATTTGTTCTCCTTTTTAATTTAAGAAGTTAACCCCAGATTGCTGAATACCAGTGGAGCAACGACCAACACCCAGGTCTGGGGTCCACTCTGATAAGTCATACTCTCAATTTCGCAATCTACTATAGAGCTGTTTCGTATCTAATTATATTTAGTTTTAATTATTCCGGTTTTGGCTTAGATTCGATGGCTTTTGGAAAAATAGTTGATACCGCGTCTTTGTAAACGAGCTGAGTATATTGATCTCTTTGGAGTAAAAAACAAGTATCGTCATGCTTCATTATTTTACCAATTAGCTTAATACCGTTTTTCAAGAATGCAGTAATCTGCATATCTGAACTCATTATGTTTTTATAAAATTCTGTTTCTACTGTGTTCATGCTAGTATTTAGCCATGAACTTTTATTTTAGTACATTGTATACTGGAAATTCTGCTTTTCCTGGCTTTGCTTCTCTAAAACCAACTGCCATGCCATTGTCAAGTTCTACCCAATAATTGACATCATCTTCTGGACCAGGCCAACCTATGTTGAGTGCGTGTGTTTCAATTATCTTATTGTTTGAATATGTCTTGGCAGGAATATCTTTTTTCTTGTACTTCTTCATGTCCCACCATATGCCGAAGTCTTGTTTTAAAGTTTTAGTTTTCATCGAACTCCTTATAGAGTGTATATTTTGCCGTCAGCTCTTCACCTGCCTTGATTGGCTTTATTGTTTGCAGATACTTCACAGGAAGCTGATGCCAAAAGCCTCTTACATTTTTGCAATTAGGATCATCCGAATGATTATAAAAAGCACCTAGTGCCGTTCTAATACTTCCATGTGGAAAGTTCTTGTTCAATACGTGTACTATACCTAGGATTGTCCATGCATCAAAATCTTTTGTTGCAAACAAACCTAAACCTTGTACGTTCGATTTCGCAATCGTTAGTCCATCAGGTAATGGCTTATACATTACTACTTGTCCTGTTTTGCTATATTGTTGCAAGTTACTTTGTCTGCTTCTAATCCTACACTCTTATCGTATAACCATACGTATGAGTAAGCTATCTGTCCGTTACTTGTTTCCGAACATTTTTTTCCGAAACTTACAGCAGGAGACTTTATATGTCCGCTACAAGCTGAAAGCAGAATCAAACTTGATAATGCTAATATTACTTTTTTCATTTATACCTTCCTTCCAGCAGTTTTAATATCTGATTTTGCGACTACCATATATGGTCCTTTGTTGTATGCTGGAGCAATAGTATACTGCTTACTAATCTCCAATCTTTCTTGCTGTTCTTTCCAATTAGTACTTTTACCATTTCCCAACACAGGCGGATCTAGTTTCTTTTCTTCTTTTTTCACTATATCATTCCTTTTTGCGGGTTTAGTAGAAAATACCATAGTTTCTGTTTTTCTTTCAGTCTTTGGTTTCCAATTGCCATGAACATAATCAATATATTCTGATAACTCCATTAATGGAAGTTTATGCTTTTTCCAAAACTTATTTTGTTCACGCCAGCCGTCAACGTAGAAAGCATCTGACTTTCTTTTTACTTTTCTTCTTTTTGTGTTTAGTGTGGTCAAACCACGTTCAAGATGCATAGTCATAATATTATACTAACACATTTTTAATAATTGTCAAGTTTAATTTTACTATTTTATTATGCTATTTTTTATATTGAATTGCTGTATTTCGTTAGCCATCCAGGCCATCCATGATTGGGTAGCTGGTTTGAAATCCTTGCGATCAACGAGTTTTGTTAACAAGTACCAATGATATGGTTCTTTATACTTCTTTCCAGTTTTGTCATCTGTCAATTCTAAATTCATTACATTCGATGCCCAATGGAATCCAGATCTAACCATCAATGACCCCCACATTTCTCTTCCCATTACTGAATAGTGATTCTGCCAATGTTCTAACTTCCTATCACCTCCGGGTGCTGGCATTTCTATATACATCCTACCACCCTTCTTCATTATTCTATTGAACTCCATCAAAGTTAGGTATGGCCAAGCTGAATGTTCTAAACAGTGTCTAACTATGCCAAAATCAAAGCTGTCGTCTGCAAAGTCCGTAAAAGTCATGTCATATGGATAAGCTTCATATCCTTTTTCTTTGACTACTTTCAAATCTTCTTCTCCCATGGTGACTCCGATCATGTCTTCTTTTTTAAGACCGTGTTCCAAGAACTTGTCAAATACATATCCTGAACCACAACCGATATCTACCATCTTTTCACCTGGTTTCGGGCCAGTTGGGTTTTTCATAAGACTTGGTACTACTTGATTAATAAGGTTTTGGTGTAATGGAGTATCCGGCTCAGAATATACTTCATTAGACATCATCTCTCTGAATCTATCTATGTTCTTTTGTATATCTGGCATTATACTAACTCCTCTACTATTCCTAGTCCTTCTGCTACTATAAACAAAGCCCCTGCTACTAATAAGTTTCCAGAGATTAAAAAACCTCCTGCACCTATTCTCAAAGCACTCTTGACCAAGCTCACGTAAAAATGTCCCATTCCCGGATCCTTGGAAGCAGGTATTATAACTCTTTCTGGTATTGGCATTCTATCTCCTTTTCTGGAGCGGGTAATGGGGTTCGAACCCATGACCTTCTCGTTGGCA
>CESN01026734.1_pt1 | contig 42654 bp, 44 predicted proteins | sample 531181 | NCBI WGS metagenome assembly CESN01 (sample SAMEA2621990, study PRJEB7988) | marine metagenome | isolation source: saline water (ENVO:00002010), including
GCAAGCAAATATAATTGGGTTTTTCGCCATACTTTTTACATTTTCTTTATTCAAAACCCCAGCGGAAGAAAGTCCAAGAAAAACATCCGCATTTTTTATCGCGTCCGATAAATTTCTTGAGTTTGTTTTTACCGCATAGTTAAGTTTCCATTTATTTAAATTTTTTCTACCCTTATGTATTACTCCTTTGCTATCAAGCATAACTATATTTGATTTATTTACCCCTGCTTTTAAAAGTAAATTTGAACAGGCCATTGCTGAAGCTCCAGCTCCATTAACCACTACTTTAATCTTATTTATATTTTTTTTTGATATATCTAATGCATTCATGAGTGCAGCGTAAGTAATTATTGCTGTTCCATGTTGATCATCATGAAATACTGGAATATCTAATAATTTTTTTAATTTCTCTTCTATTATAAAACACTCTGGAGCCGCAATATCTTCAAGGTTTATTCCACCAAAACTCTTAGAAAAATTTTTAATTGAATTTACTATTTCTTCAGAATTGTTAGAGTCTATTTCTAAATCAATGGCATCAATATCAGCAAATCTTTTAAACAAAACTGCTTTACCTTCCATAACAGGTTTAGAGGCTATTGCACCAAGATTCCCTAAACCAAGAATTGCTGAACCATTACTAATTACTGCAACAAGATTTCCTTTTGTTGTGTAATCGTATGCAAGCTCTGGATTAGCTGAAATTGCTTTTACTGGAGCCGCAACGCCAGGCGAATATGCCAACGCTAAGTCTCTTTTAGTTGTCATGGGCTTTGAAGAGATAATCTCAATCTTGCCAGATTTATTACTATTATGGAAATCTAGAGCTTCTTTATCAGAATAATGTTCAATTTTTTTTCTTTTCATTTTTTAATTAGATATAAATTTAGAACTAAGTTAAGACTAATATGATTTATGAATCTAATTAAGTCAACAAGCACCTTTGGATTATTTACTTTTATAAGCAGGATACTAGGATATATAAGGGATTTTTTGTTAGCTATTAATTTGGGTTCAGGTCCAATGACAGATGCATTTTTCGTAGCTTTTAGGATACCAAATACATTTAGAAGATTATTTTCTGAGGGCACATTTAATGCTGCATTCGTTCCAAGCTACTCATCTGAATTAACCTCTTCTAAAAAGGGAGCATCTTTATTTGCAAACAAAATTTTTAATTTATTAATTATAACTTTATTGGCTCTTACAATAGTTATTGAAATTTTCATGCCCTTGTTTTTGTATATTATAGCGCCAGGCTTTATAGAAAATAAAGATAAATTAGATCTAACAGTTTTATTGACTAGAATAACTTTTCCCTTCTTAATTTTTGTAAGTTTGGCATCATTCTTTTCAGCTATTTTGAATTCACATAATAAATTTAGTGCCGCGGCAGCCGCACCAATAATACTAAATATCGTACTAATATTTTTATTATATTTTGTTCAAAATGAAAACGAAAAGTTAGTAGTATATTTATCATATGGAGTATCAATATCAGGATTAATCCAGCTAATTTTTCTTTATTATTTTGTAAAGAAATATTTTGTCCCTAGAATTAAAATATCATTTAAAGTATCAAAAAAAATTAAAATTTTTTTTAAAAAATTGTTACCAAGTATATTTTCGTCAGGAGTAACACAGATAAATATATTAGTGGGTACAATTATAGCATCATTTCAAGCTAATGCTGTATCTTATCTTTATTATGCAGACAGAATATACCAAATAAATCTAGCTGTTGCTGGTATTGCAATTGGAGTAATTATGCTTCCCAATTTAAGTAAGCATATTAAATCTCAAAACCAAAAAAAAATTAGTTTAATACAAAACAAATCAATAGAATTTAGTTTTTTTCTCAGTTTACCAGCAATGTTAGCTTTACTTGTTGGTTCAGAAAAAATTGTTTCTTGTTTATTTGGATATGGTTCATTTGATGAGGAAAGTATAAAAAATTCCTCTTTAGCTCTTTATTATTTCGCTTATGGGTTGCCAGCTTTTGCTATAATAAAGATTTTCTCAACATTTCTGTTTGCAAGACATAATACAAAAATACCGTTTTATTATTCATTATATTGTGTGGCACTTAACATCGTAATTAGTATTTACTATTTCAATAAAGTAGGTTTTATTATTATACCTATAGCTACTTCGATATCTTCTTGGGTAAATGTGTTATTACTATATTTCTACATAAATAAAAAAAATTATTATAAGATTACCATGCCTGAAATTTTTTCCATAGTAAGAATTTTCTGTGCTTCATCTATATCTATTTATATTTTTTTTTTAATGATAAATAATTTTTCAAGTTATTTATCTAATGACAGTAATTATAAACTTGCAGCTTTGATTATTATGGTTTTCACTACTTTTTTCCTATATATATTAATATCAATAGTTACTAAGACTTTTAAATCATCCGATATTAAATTAAAATACTAAAGAATGACAAAAAAAATTTTCTCAGGAGTTCAGCCTACTGGAAATCTTCATATAGGAAACTATCTTGGAGCTATTAAAAATTTTGTAAATTTCCAAAATCAAAAAGATAGTGAATGCATTTATTGTGTTGTTGATTTGCATGCTATAACAGTCAAACAAGACCCCGTGCATTTGAAAAAAAATATTAGAGAAACTACAGCCACTTTTTTGGCAAGCGGTCTGGATCATAAAAAAAGCATAATATTCAATCAGTCAGCAGTACCTGCTCATTCAGAAGTATCGTGGATACTTGGCTGTTACGCAAATATAGGTTGGTTAAATAGAATGACACAATTTAAAGAGAAAGTAGGCAATAATAAAGAAAAGGCTAGTATAGCTCTCTATATATATCCGATACTAATGGCAGCTGATATATTACTATATGATACCACACATGTCCCTGTTGGCGAAGATCAAAAGCAACATTTAGAGTTGTCGAGAGATATTGCTCAAAAATTTAATCAAGAATATAATTTTAAAAACTTTTTCATTCAGCCAGAACCAATTATACAAAAAAATTTTGCAAGAATAATGAGTCTTAAAGATGGAAAAAAAAAAATGAGTAAATCAGAAATATCTGAATTTAGTAGAATAAATTTAAATGACAGCAAAGATCAAATTCTAAATAAAATAAAAAAAGCAAAAACAGATACTCTTCCATTGCCTGAAAACGAAATTGAATTAAATAAAAGACCGGAAGCAAAAAATCTTCTTGGAATATATTCAAGTTTGAACGATCAAAAAATTGAAAAAACTTTAGATGAATTTTCAGGAAAAAATTTTTCAGACTTAAAAAAAAAATTATCAGATCTATTAGTTGAAAAAATTTCCCCTATTTCCAATGAGATAAAAAAACTTAAAAATGATAATAATTATATAGATAAAATTTTAGAAGAGGGAGCTATTAAAGCGGCTAATATATCCTCAAAAAAGGTTAAAAAATTAAAAGATATTGTGGGTTTTTAATTAATTATCTTTAAATTTTCAAATTTATTATTATATAAAGTATATGTTTATTCAAATCCAAAATACACCAAATCCAAATTCATTAAAATTTATACCTGAAGCAAAAGTTTCAGAAGTTGGACCAATTGAGTTTCTAGATATAAAGAAGACAGACAATAAATTAATAAGAGATATTTTGTCTTTAAATGGCGTAAGAGGTATTTTTGTATATGAAGATTTTTTATCTGTTAATAAAAGTTCAAGTATTGAGTGGGAAGAAATCAAACATATAATTATTTCTTACATTAATGATTTTTATTCAAAAGGAAACAAGTCAATCATTAGTAAAACAACATATGAAGCATCTAATAAAATATATAGCGACCTGGAAAAGAAAATTATCAATATTTTAGAAACTAAAGTGAGGCCTGCTGTTTCCAAAGATGGTGGAGATATCACATTTCAAAATTTTCAAAATGGAATAGTGACTGTAAAATTACAAGGAAGTTGTTCGGGCTGTCCTAGTTCAACTATGACGTTAAAAAGAGGTGTTGAAAATCTTCTTAGCCATTATGTTCCAGAGGTAAAAGAAGTAATATCTAATTAAAGAATATTATTCAATTTTATGGTAAATAAATACAGATCTATGAACATTGAGGAAATAAAAAAAATTCTTTTAAAAAAAGGATTTAAAATTTCAAGATTGAGAAGAAATAAAAATTATGCAAAATATAGAAGTGTATATATTTCAGCTTTTGTAAGCTTATTTTTAATTGGAACATTCGCTATTTTACCGAGTATAATTAATATTTTTTCCGACACTTTTAAAAAAAATAATGTAGTTGAGAACTATTCAAAAAAGTATTTGGAAAAAGTTTTATCTGGAGAAAAACTTGTAATTGATAAAAGTATTGATGACGCTCTTGATGAAAGACATCTATTTGAAGATGTTGAATTTAAATCTGGACCATCGCAATCAGTAAGAATAGAAGCTTCAATACTTAAACAGATATTCGAAGAAAATAATTATAAATTAAAAAATGTTAGAGATAATAAATTAGTTAAACCATTTGAAGTTGGTATGTTGCCTGGTGAATTAAAATTAATAGAAAGCTCAAAACTAAGAAAAGAACTATTTATAGAAATAGTTCTACCATTAGTTCTTAGCGAAAATAACAGAATTATAAGAGATAGGTCCACTCTTTTTAAAATATTAAATAAAAATAATAATACAAAATCAGAAAAAGAATGGTTATTAAAAAAATTTAAACAGTACGGAGTAGTAAAAAGAGACTTGTCGACATTAAAAATAAGAATGGATATTATTCCTGTTTCACTTGCCATTGCTCAAGCAGCGAAAGAGACTGGCTGGGGTACCTCTAGATTTGCAATTGAAGGGAATGCATTATTTGGTCAATGGACTTATAACGGAGAAGGTATTAGACCAGCAGCTGCTGATAAAAATGACAAACATAAAATTGCAACTTTTAGTGTTCTCAAAGCATCTGTTAGAGCCTACCAAAGAAATTTAAATACACATTCTAGTTACAAAGAATTTAGAAAAGCAAGAGCAACTCAAAGAGATAATAATGAAAATTTAAATAGTTTGGAGCTTGCGGATTATTTAAAAGATTATGCTGAAACTGGAGAAGAATATACGAAAATATTAAAAAAAATAATAAATCAAAATAATCTAACAGATTTTGACAATGCAAAAATTTTACCTATAAATAAAGAAACTAAAAATAATATTTAGTTATTTGTAAAAGTAAACTGTAAACCAAACCACCTCCATCCATCTTCATCTTTCATTGAACAGTTTATTCTTCCTCGTCTATTTAAAAATTTTTCACTAAATAAAATACTTAAATTTTTATTTACAAGTTTTATGTTTGTTTTTTTCCAATCTTCACCCTCATTTGAAAAACAATTTATCATGTTTAAATTACTTTGTTCTTCAAAAAAGGATATATTTAAATTTGGCGGATTATTTTCATCTGATAGAAGCATATCTTTTATATTAATTTTTTTAAATTCTAAAGGTTTTAATTTAATTAAAAAACTAAATCTATCCAAGTCTCCATATTTCTCATTAATAGGAAATCTTGGTAATTCAAAATAATCTTTATTAGCATCTATAACTCCAGATTGTTGCCCAAATGCAAAATTAAAATTTTCCATAATAAATTTTTTTTGTTCAAAACTGTATTCTCCAAAAGGATAGGAAAAAAAGATTGGATTATAGCCCAGATTGTCTTTAAAAATTTTTATTGATAAATTTATATCTTTTTTAAAATCTTTAATTGTATAATTTACCAAGTACTCATGACTATGTGAATGATTACCAATCTTTACAAAATCATATTTTTGTATATCTTTGATTTGTTCCCAGTTCATATAACCTTTTTTCCCGATTGGCTCTGTTGATACAAATAATATAAAAGGAATTTTTTTCTCTCTCAAGTAAGGCCAGGCATTAATATAAAAAGATTCAAAAGCGTCATCTATAGTAAGTAAAATTTTTTTCTCATCTTTATTTTTTATAATTTCTGAGCTAAAATTTTTAGGATTTAAAAATTTTAAATTATTATCTTTAATTATTTCTATTTGTTTTTTAAATTCAGTCATACCTATATTAGTTGATGGGTACTCAAATTCATCGAATCTGTGATACATTATGGATAGTATTCCTTTATCATTTTCATATATTTTTAATTTATTTTCATAAGCATGTGTTTCTGTTATTGTTAAAACGATAATGAATAGTTTAATAGTCGATGCGGCTAAAGATTTTATTTTTTTACAAATCATAAAAGATGACAAATCTTACACTAATGAATATTCGAACAGTAGAGAAAATTTCGACAGAATGGGTTTATTTATTTTCGAACATCTTAACATCAACAACGTAAATATTAATGATTTAACCAATATATTCGTCAATCAAGGACCTGGAAATTTTACAGGCATAAGGGCGTCTATAGCAACATGTAAGGCAATAAGTGTTTCAAATAATATAAATTTATATGGTTTTGAGTCGAGTCAAATTAATGATAAAAATTATAACAAACTACTGGACTTATTAAAAAAAGGAGTTTTAATTAAGAAAATAATAAAACCAATATATAAATAATTATGAACGAATCTATTGAAGAAAAATGTATATCAAAAGGCATTAAACTTACTGATCAGAGAAGAGTAATTGCTAAAGTAATGTCAGAGTCGAAAGAAACATATGGTGAAGCCGATCACCCAGATGTTGACGAACTTTATAATCGGGTATCTAAGATAGATTCTAAAATCAGTATTGCAACAGTATACAGAACTGTAAAAATTTTTGAGGAGGCTGGAATTTTAACAAAACATGATTTTAAAGGTGGAAAAGCTAGGTATGAGGAAATTAGGGAAAGTCATCACGACCATCTTATTGATGTAAAAACCGGACATATAATTGAATTTACCGATCAAGATATACACCAACTTCAAAAGAAAATCGCAGAAAAATATGGTTATGACTTAGTAGACCACAAACTGGAATTATATGGCGTTAAAAAAAAATAATCTTTAATGTCAAAAAAAATTCATATCAAAACTTTTGGATGTCAGATGAATGTGTACGATTCTGATAGGTTGTATGATTCTTTAAACAAAGTAGGTTTTGAAAAAACTAATAAACAATCAGATGCTGATTGTTATATCCTTAATACTTGTCACATTAGAGATAAGGCTAAGGAAAAAGTTTATCATGAGATTGGAAGAGTTAAGGAAATATATAAGAATAAAAAAAAACCAATTATGATTGTAGCAGGGTGTGTGGCACAAGCTGAAAATGAAGAAATGTTTAAAAGAGAGCCATACATAGATATTGTTATTGGACCTCAATCCTATCATAAAATCAATAATATGGTCCTTAATTATGTGGAAAAAAATAAGATTGAAGAAACAGGTTTTGATACAACAGAAAAGTTTAAACATTTTGATAGTATAGTAAATGACAATAATAAAACTTCATGCTTTTTAACTATACAAGAAGGATGCGATAAGTTTTGTCATTTTTGTGTTGTTCCATTTACCAGAGGACCAGAGTACTCAAGACCATTTGAAAAAATAATTCATGAAGCAGAGAAATTAGTTGAAAATGGCGTAAAAGAAATAACTCTAATTGGACAAAATGTTAATGCGTATTCTTACAAGATAAGTCATAAAGAATATAGAATATCTGATATTATACATGAATTAGAAAAATTTTCAGAGTTAGAGAGAATAAGATATACAACATCACATCCTGTTGACATGACTGAAGATTTAATTGAATGTTACAATGATTGTAAAAAATTAATGCCTTTTATACACTTACCGATACAAAGTGGCTCTAACAAAATATTAAAATTAATGAACAGAAAACATACCGTTGAACAATACTTGGAGACTTACGAAAAACTTACTAAAATTAATAAAGAAATTAAATTTTCGAGTGATTTTATAATATCTTATCCTGGAGAGACAGATAAAGATTTTGAGGAAACTCTAAAATTAATAAAAAAAATAAAATTTATAAACTCATTTTCTTTTATTTTTAGTCCAAGACCTGGGACAAAAGCTGCAGAATTAAAGGGAGTAGATGGGACCGAGTCTAAAGAGAAACTTCAAATTTTGCAAAAAATGCTCTTTAAATACCAGCTAGAAACTAACAAAGAATTTTATGGAAAACAGATCCAAGTTTTAATTGAAAATAAAATGAATAATCAAGACAAGTTATTTGGAAGAAACAAATATTTAAATCCTGTTATATTTGAGGGGGATGATAGTTATGTTGGAAAAATCAAAAATGTTTATATTAATGACTTTAATCAAAATAGTTTATTTGGTAAAATGACTAACTCAAACATAGTAGCACCATAATTGAAAAATTATTTAAAAAAAAAATTCAAAAATGATCTAAAATTTGTTTACTCTGAAAACGATACTCTTAGTATAATTTTCCAAAGTAATAACACATTGTTAGGTGTTGTAGGAGAATTTAATAATAATATCAAAGAGCTTGAAAGTATTACCAATACCGATATTTATACCAGAGGAAATTCAATATTAATAAAAGGTGATAGTGACAAATTAGATCTTATTAAAAATGCAATTAAATTTCTGACAGATCAATATATTAACAATGGATCAATTGAAAAAAAAGACTTATTATCTTCAGTAAATAAATTTATGATTAATGAAAAAATTACAAAAAACAAAACAATAGAATATTTAATTAAAACACCAAAAAAATCAGTAATACCTAGGTCTGAAAAACAAAAAAATTATGTAACAGCTTTAAACAATAGTGACATAATTATTTCTGCAGGACCAGCAGGCACTGGAAAAACATTTTTAGCAGTTGCTGTTGCACTTACTATGTTACTTGAAAAAAAAATTGAACGAATAATATTATCCAGACCAGCTGTAGAAGCTGGTGAGCGTTTAGGCTTTTTACCTGGTGATATGAGAGAAAAAGTTGATCCTTATTTAAGACCATTATATGACTCATTATATGATTTGTTAGACTTCGAGAAAATTCAAAAAAAGATTGAGGTTGGTGATATAGAAATTGCACCCTTGGCCTTTATGAGAGGAAGAACACTTAAAAATTCCTTTGCAATTTTAGATGAAGCACAAAATGCTACTGATACACAAATAAAAATGTTTTTAACAAGAATAGGAGAAAATTCAAAAATTGTAATTAACGGAGATCCGTCCCAAATAGATCTACCAAATAAATCTTTATCTGGCTTAGTAAAATCAAAAAAGCTATTAGGACACTTAAGAGAAATATCAACAATTGATTTTGATCATAATGATGTAGTTAGGCATCCATTAGTCTCGAAAATAGTCAAAGCTTATTCTGATCAAAAAAATGATTGATGATAAAAGTAAATTTAATTACTGATAGTGTGAATTGGCGAATAAAAATACCAAATTTAAAAAAGTATTTTAAGAAAAGGTTAATTAAATTGTCTAAAATCAATGCTTTCAAAGATAAAAAACATGAATTATCTATTCTATTAACTAACAATAGGAAATTAAGAATTTTAAATAAAAAGTTTCGCAATAAAAATAATGTTACAGATGTTTTATCATTTCCTTTAAGAAACTTATCTAAAAGAAAAAACTATATCGGAGATATTGCGATTTCATACGAAATAATAAACAAAAGATCTAAAAAAACAGACTTTAATTTTGAATTTGATAGAATATGGATTCACGGATATTTACATTTAATCGGATATAATCATATTAAAAACAATGAGTATAAAAAAATGATTATAAAAGAAAGAGAAATTTTAAAAAAACTTGACCACAAATATAACTTACAAACATAAAAATTATACATACCGTAATATATTGATCTTAATTTTTTTAGGATCATTAACAAGTTTTAGTCTACCTCCATATAACTATTTTTTTTTTAATTTTGTAACTTTTCCAGCTCTTTTTTTATTATTATCATTAAAGAGAAATACAAAATATTTGACTTTTTTTTATGGCTGGATATTTGGCTTTAGTTATTTTCTTTGTAGTCTTTATTGGATAGTTGAATCTTTAACTTTTGAAGAGCAATTTAAAAAATTTATACCTTTAGCAATATTTTTAGTCCCGGCTTTTCTTGGTTTATTTTATGGAATTGCAACTCTAGTTATGTTTTTTCTACGTTTAAAAAGAGATATCTCTTCTTTATTATTATTTGTAATAATTTTCGGTTTTATTGAATATATTAGAGCTTCAATACTAACAGGATTTCCATGGAATCTTTTTGTTTATAGCATTTCCAATCTAAAAAATATTTTACAAGTTTTATCGTTCACTGGCACTTATTCACTCAATCTTCTTATTATCACGTTATATTTATTACCTGCAATATTTTTTTTTAAAATAAACAAAAAATCAAAAAAATTATATTTTTCTATAGTTATTATCTTTTTAATTTCTTTTTTTTATTTTAGTTATAGTAAAACTAGTTTCAATAACAGTTTTGTTGAAAAAAAATTAGATTTACAAATTAAAATCATTTCGCCAAATTTTTCTTTACAAAGATATTTTAAAGAACAAGATCCAACAAAAAGAATAATTGATTTAATAAATTTAAGTAACCCAAAAAAAAATGAAAAAACAATCTTTATCTACCCAGAAGGTATACTATCTAGCATTTATTCAAATGATTTAAATAAATATGAGTTTTTATTTAAAGATTATTTCTCAGAAAAGCACCAGTTAATAATCGGAATAAATAGTCAAGATGGATTAAAAATTTTTAACTCATTAATATTGGTAGACAATAAACTTAAAATTAAGAATAAATATGATAAAAATTACCTAGTTCCATTTGGTGAATTCCTGCCACTTGAAAATTTATTGTCTAAATTTGGGTTAAAAAAAATAACTCAAGGATATCAATCTTTTAGCTCATCAAATGAAAGAAAAGTAATTGTTTCAAATGAAATAAAAATTTTACCACTAATTTGTTATGAAATTATTTATTCAGGAAAATTAAACACAAAAAACGAGAACTATGACATTATTTTGAATATTTCGGAAGATGGTTGGTTTGGAAATTCTATAGGACCACATCAACATTTTGTTCATTCTATATTTCGCTCTATTGAAGAAAGAAAAACTCTAATAAGATCTTCAAACAATGGAATTAGTGCTATTATTGATCCAATCGATGGTGTATTAAAAAAAATAGACTCTACTAGTACTGGCGTTATATCATTAAATTCTCTTAAAATATACGACAAATCATTCTTTTCAATTTATGGGAACAAGATCTTCTTTTATTTATTAGTATTTTATATTAGTTTATTTTTAATTTTAAAAAGAAAGGACCTATAATGAAAAAAAATTTTTTATTCACCAGTGAGTCTGTTTCAGAGGGTCATCCAGATAAAGTATGTGATAGAATATCAGATATGGTTGTTGACACATATTTAGGAATGGAACCCCAAGCTAGAGTCGCATGTGAAACGCTTACAACAACTAACAAAGTAGTTTTAGCAGGAGAGACTAGAGGTCCAGAAATTAAAAAAGACGAATTAGTGTCAAAAGTTAGAGATTGCATTAAAGATATAGGTTATGATCAAGAAGGCTTTAGTTGGAAAGATACTACTATGATTGAAACTCACTTACACTCTCAGTCAGCCGATATAGCTATGGGAGTCGATTCTTCAGGAAATAAAGATGAAGGTGCTGGAGATCAAGGTATTATGTTTGGTTATGCATGTAATGAAACAGACGTCTTAATGCCAGCTCCAATATATTATTCACATAGAATTTTAAGACTAATGGCCGAAGATAGAAAGTCTGGGAATTTGAAAGGAATAGAGCCAGATTCAAAAAGTCAAATTACAATAGAGTATAAAGATGGTTTGCCCAGTGCAGTTAAATCAGTAGTAATTTCAACCCAACACTCTAAAGATGTTAATTTAGCGAAAGTTAAAGAGCTTTGTCTACCATATATTGAAAGATCAATTCCAAAAAATTTATTAGGAAATTTAGATGAGAAAGAAATTTATATAAATCCTACAGGAAATTTTGTTATAGGTGGACCTGATGGGGATAGTGGATTGACTGGAAGAAAGATAATAGTAGATACTTATGGCGGCGCAGCACCTCACGGAGGTGGAGCTTTTTCTGGAAAAGACCCTACAAAAGTAGACAGATCAGCCGCTTATGCCTCTAGATATTTGGCAAAAAATATTGTTGCCTCAAAAATATCTGATAAATGTCTGATACAACTTGCATATGCTATAGGTGTTTCAAAACCTCTTTCAATTTATGTAGATTTATTTGATAACGACGAAGAAAAGAATAGACATGTAGAAAGTTTAATTAATGAAAACTTTGATTTAAGTCCAAGAGGTATTAGAGAAATGTTAGGTTTAAATAAACCTATATACCAGAAAACAGCAGCATATGGACATTTTGGAAGAGACCCAGAGTCTGATGGTTCTTTTTCGTGGGAAAAAACTGACAAATCCAGTATTTTTACAAAGTAATTAAAGTTGAAAATTCAAAGAAAATACTTATATTAAATTTACATTATTGAATTTCAAAATGGGCTTCGGCCCATTTTTTTTTAGGACTTATATGTTAAATAAAAGAGCTGATAAATTAGAATTAATTAGAATTGCAGAAGCAGTTGCTTCTGAAAAATCGATAGATAAAGAATTAATTATTGATTCTATGGAGAATGGTATAGCTAAAGCTGCAAAATCTAAATTTGGATCAGAGAATGATATTTTAGTTCAAATAAATAGAGATAACGGTGAAATTGGAATTTTTAGGAAGTTAACAATTGTTGAAAATCCAATGAATTTAAATTTAGAAATTGGATTAGAAAAAGCAATATCTCTGGATGATAAAAATAAAGATAAATCAGTAGGCGACGAGATACTTCAACCACTACCTTCATTTGACTTTGGAAGAATTGCCGCGCAAACTGCAAAACAAGTAATTACCCACAGTGTCAGGGAAGCTGAGAGACAGAGACAATTCGACGATTTCAAAGATAAAAAAGATACAATTCTAAGTGGAATAGTTAAAAGACTGGAATTTGGAAATGTAATTGTTGATCTAGGAGGCACGGAAGCGATTATTCAAAAAAATGAAATGATACCTCGTGAGAATATAAAAGCAGGCGATAGAGTGAAAGCATATTGTTTAGACGTAAGGAGAGAGCCAAGAGGTCAGCAAATTTTTTTATCAAGAGCTAATAGTAAATTTATGGAGAAACTTTTTATACAAGAAGTTCCTGAAATTTATGATGGCTTAATAGAGATTAAATCTTCATCAAGAGACCCAGGTAGTAGAGCAAAGATTTGTGTTAAAGCAGTTGATACATCATTAGATCCTGTTGGTGCATGTGTTGGGATGAGAGGAAGTAGAGTTCAAGCAGTTGTAAATGAACTACAAGGAGAAAAAATTGATATTGTTAATTGGTCTGAAGACCCAGCTATTGTAGTTTCTAACGCTTTGTCTCCCGCTGAAGTACAAAGAGTTAATGTTGATAGTATTAATAAAAAACTAGATGTAATATTATCTGAGGAAAATCTGAGTAAAGCTATTGGTAGAAGGGGTCAAAATGTCAGATTAGCAACAAAACTGTTAAACTATGAAATTAACATTATGACAGATCAAGAAGACTCTGAAAGAAGGCAGCTAGAATTTAAAGAAAAGACAGACAACTTAATAAAAAGTTTGGAACTAGACGAAACATTAGGTCAGTTATTAGTTGCCGAAGGTTTTTCAACAGTTGAAGAAATTAAAGATACATCGATAGACGAACTCTCCAAAATAGAGGGTATTGAAAATGATACTGCAGGTGAATTAATAGATAGAGCTAAAGAATTTCATTTAAAGGATCAAGAGGAAATTTCAAAAAGGATAAAAGATTTAGGAATAGAAAATGAGCTAATTTCTCATCAAGGACTTACACCTGGAATGTTACTAACTTTAGGTGAACAAAAGATTTTAACATTAAATGACTTTGCAGATTTAGCTTCTGACGAATTGACTGGGAGTTTTGATGTTATTAAAGGAGAAAAAATAAAAATTAAAGGTTATTTGGAAGATTTTGCTTTATCAAAAAATGAAGCTGATAATTTAATTATGTCAGCAAGAGAAAAAATTTATAAAGATTAGGGCATGGTAAATGGAAAAAAAAAAATTAAAGTTATCAGTCACAGGCACATCAAAGAAAGCCATAAACAGTATAGAACAAGCTAAGTTTCAATCAAAAAACTCTGTAATTATAGAGAGGAAAGCAGGCAAGGTCTCTAGAAAACCTTATCCTCAGAAAACAAGCAGACTAAATTTAAAATCTAAAGTAATTAGCGAAACAAAAAAGCCAATTTTAAATAGACCTTTCTTTGGAAGTGATTTTGAAAAAAGAAAGCTAGCTGAGCAAAGAGCAACTAAACGTTTTAAAAGTGATACAAATCAAAAAGATGCTAGAGATAATCGAGGTAAGCTAGTTTCAAAAAAAAGAGAATTAAAGCTTACATTATCTAGGGCGTTAAGTGAAGATGACATAGGTTCTAAAGCAAGAAGTTTAGCAGCATTAAAAAGAGCTAAATTAAAAGAAAATAGAGATTTAACTAAGGTAGAAATCAGAAGTGAGATTAAGCCTGTAAAAAGAGAAATAAAAATACCAAAGATTATAACTATTAGAGAGCTAGCAAATAGAATGGCTGAACAATCTAGTAATATTATAAAACATTTGCTAGGTATTGGTTTAACTGTAACAATAAATCATAGTATAGATGAGGATACAGCAGAATATTTAGTTAAAGAGTTTGGACATATTCCTATCAAAGAACAAAAATCTCATGAAATAATTGAAAATTTTTCGGAAGCAAAAAAGGAAAATTTAAAAAGCAGACCACCGATTGTAACTGTTATGGGCCATGTAGATCATGGCAAAACATCAGTACTGGATGCTCTTAGAAAAACTAATATTACAGATGGAGAATTCGGTGGAATTACACAACATATTGGAGCCTACCAGATCTCACACAATAATAACAAGATAACATTTATTGATACGCCTGGTCACGCTGCATTTACCGAAATGAGAGCAAGAGGTTCAAAACTCACAGATATAGTAGTATTGGTTGTAGCTGCTGATGATGGCGTGAAACCCCAAACAGTAGAATCGATTAAGCATGCTAAGGCAGCAAAGGTTCCAATAGTGGTTGCTATTAACAAATGTGATTTACCAGATTCTGATCCAGGTAAAATTCGAAATCAGCTGTTAGAACACGAATTAATTTCTGAAGAGATGTCTGGAGATACACTAATGGTTGAAATATCAACGAAAACTAAATCAAATTTAGATAAATTGATGGAGTTAATTTTATTACAATCTGAGTTATTAGATTTGAAAACTGAATATCAAAGTTCTGCGAAAGGTATAGTGCTAGAGTCTAAAATTGACGTGGGAAGAGGACCAATTGTTAATCTAATAATTACATCTGGATCTTTAAAAAAAGGAGATTTTTTTGTAAGTGGAAATAGATGGGGCAAGGTCAGAGCAATAATTAATGATCAAGGAATTAATTTAATTGAGGCTCAACCCTCAACACCAGTTGAAGTGCTAGGAGTAAATGGAGCTTCAAAATCAGGTGATGACTTTATAGTTCTTAAAAATGAGAAAGAAGCAAAACTATTATTAGAAGCAAGAATACAAGAGAAAAAAGAGGGAAAAACTCCATTGTCTTTATTAACTCAAGAATTAGCTTTTAAAGACAATAAAATTGACGAATTAAATATTATTATTAAGTCTGATGTTCACGGATCTTCAGAAGCGATAAAAAATGCTATATCTATTATACACCATGAAGAGGTTAAACCTAAAATTATACTATCAGACATTGGTATGATTACGGAAACAGACGTAACTCTTGCAAAGGCATCTAAAGCTTTATTAATAGCTTTTAATGTTAAACCAACAAAAGAAGCAAAAAAACTTGCAGAACATGAAAAAATAGAAATTACCAACTTCAATATCATTTATGAAGTTATAGATTTTGTTAAAAAAAAGATGTCTGGATTATTAACACCAAATGTTGAGGAAAAAATAATAGGTTCAGCAGAAGTGATTGAGATATTTAAAGTATCGAAAGTTGGTAAGGTAGCTGGATCTAAAGTAATAGAAGGCGAAATAATTCAAGACTCTAATGCTAGATTAATAAGGGACGGAGCAATAATATTTAACGGAAAAATTGGCTCAATTTTTCGAGAGAAAAATCAAGCCAAACAGGTAACTGCTGGTCTAGAGTGTGGAATTACTCTTAAAGACTTCAGTGATTTTCAAAAAAATGATATAATTGAAGTATATAAGTCTAAAACTTTAGAAAGAACAATTCAATGAAAAAGCAAAAAAACGTCGTATCCCAAAGACAATTAAGAGTAGGAGAATTAATCAAACAGGCTTTAAGCATGATCTTTCTAAGAGAAGAAGCTAAACTCCCAGATTTGGAAACTAAAGAAATTACTGTAACAGAAGTTAGAATGAGCCAAGATCTAAAAACCGCTAAAGCATTTGTACTTCCGCTTGGAGGAAAAAATGCTTCTGATGTAATTAACAAACTAAAAGAATTTTCTTTCATCATTAGAAAAGTTTTGTCAAAAAAAATAACTATGAAATTTTTGCCAAAATTACTTTTCGTTAAGGATGAGTCTTTCGATTATGCTGAAAAAATAGAAAATTTAATCAAACAAACAAATAAATAAAAGGAATATAATGAGAGAAAAAATAAAAGAACTTGCAATTCATGAAAATGATGTAGGATCTTCAGAAGTTCAGGTTGTACAACTCACCAAAAAAATTGAAGTATTATCCAATCACATAAAGAATAATAAAAAAGATAAGCATTCTTCAGTAGGATTACTAAAAGCAGTTAATAAAAGAAAAAAATTACTTGAATATCTTAAAAATAACAAAGCTGATTCATATAAAAAAGTAATTTCAAAATTAAATATAAGGAAATAAATGTTCAAAATAATTAAAAAACACGTTGAGATAGCAGGAAAGAAAATAATTTTAGAAACTGGAAAAATAGCTAGACAAGCAGACGGAGCAATAATTGCAACTTGTGGAGAAACTATAGTTTTAGCGACTGCGGTTGGAGCAAAAAAAGTTAATCCAGATGTTGATTACTTCCCCTTATCAGTTAACTATCAAGAGAAATATTATGCAGCAGGAAAAATACCTGGGGGATATTTTAAAAGAGAAGCCAGACCTACTGAAAGCGAGACCTTAATATCAAGATTAATTGATAGACCAATAAGACCTTTGTTTCCAGACGAGTTTAAAAATGAAGTGCAAGTTTTGCCAACAGTTATATCTTATGACAAAGAAAATGAAGCTGATATTTTATCTATAATTGCATCTTCAGCAGCTTTAGCTATATCAGGAATGCCTTTCATGGGACCAGTAGGTGCATCAAGAGTTGGTTTTATAAATGGTAATTATGTTTTAAACCCAACGAAAGAAGAACTTAAAAATTCTAAATTAGATTTGGTTGTTGCTGGTACGAAAGATGCAGTATTAATGGTTGAGTCCGAAGCGAGTGGGCTGACAGAAGAAGAGATGTTAAATGCAGTAAAATTTGGGCATAAAGGTTTTGTTCCAATAATTGAATTAATTGAGGATCTTGCTAAAGAGTGCAAAAAACCAAATTGGAATATTGAGAAAAAAGATTTATCAAGCATAAAGAAAAAACTTGAATCTGAATTTACAGACGATCTTAAAAAAGCATTTTCAACTAGAGATAAACAGACAAGATCTAATATGATATCTGATATTACTGATAAAGCAAAAAAACTTTATGAAGAAGACGAAAATTTTACTGAACTAGACGTGAACTCTGAGCTTAAAAGTTTAGAAAAATTAATTGTAAGAACGGATATAATGAAAAATAAAAATCGTATTGATGGAAGAGGTCTTGCCGATATAAGACCAATCATGTGTGAGGTTGGAGTTCTACCAAGAGTTCATGGGTCTGCATTGTTTACAAGAGGGGAAACACAGGCAATCGTAACAACAACACTTGGAACATCCGATGACGAACAAAGAATAGAGAGTTTAGAAGGGTTACAAAGAGAAAGATTCATGCTACATTACAATTTTCCACCTTTTTCCGTGGGAGAAACGGGCAGAATAGGAACTGGAAGAAGAGAGATTGGCCATGGAAAATTAGCTTGGAGAGCTATTAATTCTTCATTGCCTTCAAAAGAAAGTTTCCCTTATACATTTAGGATTGTATCAGAGATAACAGAATCAAATGGTTCTTCGTCAATGGCAACAGTTTGTGGATCCTCTTTAGCATTAATGGACGCTGGAGTTCCTATTAAAGAACCAGTTGCCGGAATTGCCATGGGTCTAATTAAGGAAGGAAATGATTTTACTGTTCTTTCAGATATTTTAGGAGATGAAGATCACCTAGGAGATATGGACTTTAAAGTTGCGGGTACAAAAAATGGAATTACATCGCTTCAAATGGATATAAAAATAACAGGTATAACATTTGAAATTATGGAACAGGCTTTGAAGCAAGCTCGAGATGGAAGAATTCATATTTTAAATGAAATGAACAAAGCTCTTTCCAAGTCAAGAGAAAATGTTGGTAAACATACCCCAAAAATGGAAAAAATATCGGTAGATAAAAAAGATATAGCCACTGTAATTGGGAAAGGTGGAGCAACAATAAGAGAAATCGTTGAAAAATCTGGAGCAAAAGTAGATGTAAATGATGAAGGCGAGGTAACCGTTGCAGCACCAGATGAAGAGTCTCGTAATAAAGCTATGCAAATGATAAAAGATTTGACAGCAAAAGCAGAGCTAAATAAAATTTATAATGGTAAAGTCATGAAAATTATGGAATTTGGTGCATTTGTAAATTTCCTAGGAAAACAAGACGGACTTGTTCATATTTCAGAACTTGCAAATAAAAGAGTATCAAAGGTTACGGACATATTAAAAGAAGGTGATGAGGTAAAAGTTAAAGTTATCGGCTTTGATCGAGGTAAAGTAAAACTTTCTATTAAGCAAGCCTCATTATAACTTTTTTGAAAACAATAGTATCATAGAATTAAAATTAATTTTTTTTTTCTATTTTAGGCTTTCTCTTTTCTTTGAGCATTTATTTTTCAGTTTTATTAGAAATAAACTCTTTGTATGATTCTCCACTATATCTTTACGAGATTACTAAGTTATATTTTTAGGATTTGGCATGCCTACTTTATTGTAACCAGCATCTACGTAGTGAATTTCTCCAGTAACTCCGCCTGACATATCGCTTAATAAATATAATGCAGAATTACCTACATCTGTGTTATCTACATTTCTTTTTAAAAAAGAATGATCAGCATTCCATTTATATAGGAATTTTGCGTCACCAATTGCCGAAGCTGCAAGTGTTTTAATTGGGCCAGCGCTTATTGCATTAACTCTTATTCCCTTATTTCCCAAGTCTCTCGCTAAATATTTAACACTCGACTCTAGAGCTGCTTTACAAACACCCATCACATTATAGTTGGGTATAGCTTTGTTTGCTTCATAACTTAAAGTTAGCATGCTACCTTTCTCATTCATTATTTTAGATGCCTCTTTTGCAACCTCTGTAAAAGAAAAACAAGATATTAACATACTTCTTAAAAAATTTTCTCTCGTTGTATTTATATATTCTCCTGATAACTCTGATTTATCTGAAAATGCAATTGCATGAACTATAAAGTCAACTTTTCCCCACTTAGATTTTATATCTTCAAATAACTTTATGATTTCATCTTTTCTTTCAACATCGCAACTAAATGTTACATTTGAATTTAATTTTTCAGCTAGTGGAATAACTCTTTTTTTTAAAGCATCACCGAGGTAAGTAAATGCTAGCTCAGCCCCTGCTTCAGAGAGTTTTTGAGCAATTCCCCAGGCTATTGATCTTTCATTTGCAACTCCCATTATGAGACCCTTTTTACCTTTCATTAAATTCATAAATTAAGCTTTCTCGAATACCAATGTTGCGTTTGTTCCTCCAAAACCAAAACTGTTTGACATAACAGCTTTTAAATTAATGTTTCTCTCAACTTTCGTGATTATTCGGTATTTTTTTGCTTCATCGTCAATATCTGTAATATTTGCTGACGCTGCTATAAAATTATTTTTCATCATAATCAAACTGTAAATTGCTTCATGCACTGAAGTTGCACCAAGTGAATGGCCGGCAAGTGATTTAGTTGAGCTTATCTTAGGTTTATAGTCTTTAAAAACTTCTCCAACTGCTTTTAACTCTGTGATATCTCCAACTGGGGTAGATGTTCCATGTGTATTTATATAATCAATTTTGTTTTTAGCAGTATTTAATGCCATCTGCATACATCTAGCGGCGCCCTCACCCGAGGGTGCAACCATATCATATCCATCGGATGTTGCTCCATAGCCTGTTATCTCAGCGTAAATTTTAGCACCTCTTGCTTTAGCATGTTCGTATTCCTCTAGCACCAAAACTCCTCCTCCACCAGAAATTACAAATCCATCTCTAGTTTTATCATAAGGTCTTGAAGCTTTCTTTGGAGTATCATTATATTTTGATGAAAGTGCTGTCATTGCATCAAACATTGCCGTCATTGCAAAATGAACTTCATCACTCCCACCAGCAAAAATAATGTTTTGTTTTCCTAATTGAATTAGTTCCATTGCATTACCAATGCAATGTCCACTGGTTGCACAAGCAGAACTGATTGTGTAATTAACTCCTTTAATTTTAAAAGGTACAGCCAAGGTTGCAGAGGCAGTACTTGACATAGTCCTTGGGACTACAAATGGACCCATTCTCTTAGGATTTTTTGCTCTTGTCTTGTCTGCTGCGAGTATAACATTTTCTATTGATGGGCCGCCTGATCCCATAATCATTCCAGTTAAAATATTACTTACATCTTTTTGTTCTAAACCTGAATCTTTTACAGCCTCAGCCATAGAAATATAATTATATGCTGATCCTGGGCCCATAAATCTTATAAATTTCCTATCAACGTGATCTTCTAAATTAATGTTTGGTTTACCGTGAATATTACTTTTTAAATTGTACTCTTTATACTCCTCTGAGAAAGTAATACCTGATTTTGAATGAAGCAATGATTCATAGACTTCATTTTGATTATTTCCTAAACATGAAACCACTCCAATTCCAGTAATTACTACACGTCTCATTATTTAAATAATCCTACTTTTAAATTTTCAGCATTATAAATTTTTTTACCATCTGCTAGCAAAATCCCATTAGCAAGACCAACAGTTGTTCCTTCTTTAATTAGTATTCTTTTCATATCAATTTGATATAAAGCTTTTTTGCAATTCTTAAGAACCTCGCCAGTAAACTTTACACTATTAACACCCAATGCTCTTCCTCTACCAGGATTTCCAATCCAACCTAAATAAAAACCTACTAATTGCCACATAGCATCTAAACCTAAGCAACCAGGCATTACTGGATCCTCTTTGAAATGACAATTAAAAAACCAAAGATCATGCTTAATATCTAATTCTGCTTTAATAATACCTTTTTTAAATTCTCCAGTATTTTCTCTAATTTCTGTAATTCTGTCAAACATGAGCATAGGTGGTGATGGCAACTTGGCGTTGCCAGGCCCAAAAAGTTCACCGTTAGCGCAGTTTATTAACTCTTCGTAATTAAATGAATTTTTTTTCATTTACAGATTATCTTAGTACTTGATTATGGCATAATTTAATATAAATTTCTCTAAGATAAGCAAATTAATAATGAGTAATAACCTTAATTTTGTAGCAAAACTGAGAAATTCTGGATTAAGACCAACTAAGCAAAGATTAACTATTTGCGAAATTTTGTTTGGTGGAAAAAAAACATTTCATTTCTCGATTAACGAATTATCAAATATAATTTCAAAAAATACTAATGAAAAAATTTCTTTAGCAACGATATATAATACGGTTCATGCTTTTCTAGGTAAAGGTTATCTCAAACAAATTGCTGTAAATTCTGAGCAAAGTTATTACGACACCAATATATCAGACCATCATCATTTCTACGATGAAGATAAAAATCAATTAATAGATATTCATGATAGTGATGTAGAGCCTGTAAAAATTAACAAAAAGATACCTGGAAAAAAGATAAAATCAATTGAAGTTCTAGTAAAAGTTCAAAACAATTAACTCTCAATATATCTAAGAATTTTGACGCAACCATCTTGATTATTACTTTAGAATAGTTATAATTTGGATATGAGTAGTGAAATTTCTAACGAAAAATCAAAATGTCCCTTTACTGGAGCAGGAACACCTCCTAAACACCCTACTGGAAAAGGCACCTCAAATAGAGATTGGTGGCCAAATAGTCTAAACCTAAAAATTTTAAGCCAACACTCTAATATGGTCAATCCAATGGATAAGAATTTTCAATATTCAAAAGAATTTAAAAAATTAAATTATAAAAAATTAAAAAAAGATTTATATAAGCTGATGACAAATTCTCAAGATTGGTGGCCTGCAGATTATGGCCATTATGGACCGTTGTTTATAAGATTAGCATGGCATGCTGCCGGAACTTATAGAACTGCTGATGGTAGAGGTGGAGCAGGAACAGGTAGTCAAAGATTTGCACCTTTAAATAGTTGGCCAGATAATGTTAATTTGGATAAAGCAAGATTATTACTATGGCCTATTAAGAAAAAATATGGAAATAAAATTTCATGGGCTGATTTATTTATTTTAGTTGGAAATGTAGCATTAGATTCCATGGGTTTTAAAACTTTTGGATTTGGTGGGGGTCGCGAAGATATTTGGGAACCAGAGGATGACATCTACTGGGGATCAGAAAAAGAATGGTTGGGTGTAAATAGATATAGCGGAAAAAGAGATCTAGAGCAGCCACTAGGAGCTTCACATATGGGATTAATTTATGTTAATCCACAGGGTCCTGATGCAAATCCAGATCCATTATTAGCAGCGCATGATATAAGAGAAACTTTTGGAAGAATGGCAATGAATGATTATGAGACAGCCGCTCTAGTTGCAGGAGGTCATACATTCGGAAAATCTCATGGAGCAGCACCAGAGTCACACAAAGGTCCAGAGCCTGAGGGATCTAAAATTTATGAGCAATCTACAGGATGGAACAGTAATTATAAAAGTGGAAAAGGTGTTGATACAATAAGCAGTGGTATAGAAGGAGCTTGGACACAAAATCCTACAAAATGGGATATGGGATATCTTGATTGTTTATATGATCATGAATGGGAGTTGACAAAAAGCCCAGCAGGAGCACATCAATGGACACCGAAAAAAAATGGTCAAAAAATAAAAATGGTTCCAGATGCACATGATAAAAGTAAAATTCATCCACCAATGATGCAAACGACTGATATATCAATGAAAGTTGATCCTAGTTATGGACCAATAACTAAACACTTCCATAAAAACCCAAAAGAGTTTCACGATGCGTTTGCAAAGGCTTGGTTTAAACTAACACATAGAGATATGGGTCCAAAAGTTTGTTATCTAGGGCCCGATGTGCCCAAGGAAAATTTGATTTGGCAAGATCCTATACCAAAACAAAAATATAAATTGAAGTTAAAAGATATAAAAGAACTTGAAAACAAAATAAAAAAATCAAAATTATCAATTTCACAACTAGTTTCTACAGCATGGGCTTCAGCTTCAACCTTCAGAGCATCCGATAAAAGAGGAGGTGCGAATGGTGCAAGAGTAAGATTACAACCACAAAAAGATTGGGAGATTAATAAATCTGCGAAAGTTGATAAAGTTATAAAAGTTCTAGAAAAGATCAAAGAAAGTTTTGATAGGAAGAATAGAAATGTTTCAATCGCTGATTTAATTGTCCTGGGTGGTAATCTTGCAATTGAAAAAGCTGCTCAAAAAGCTGGTCATAAAATTAAAATTCCCTTTTTGCAAGGAAGAGGTGACGCTTTACAAGAGCAAACAGATATATTTTCTTTTAATTTATTAGAACCAAAAGCAGATGGTTTTGTAAATTATCAAAAAATTAAATACAATACATCTCCAGAGGAAATGTTAATAGATAAAGCACAATTAATGAAACTCACTGGCCCAGAAATGACTGTGTTATTTGGGGGGATGAGAGTTCTGGGAACAAATTTTAACGGTTCAAAATACGGAGTTTTTACTAATAAAGTAGGAACATTGAGCAATGACTATTTTAAAAATCTATTAGATATGAATATCACTTGGAGTGAAAAAGATAGTAACGAAGAGTATTTCCTTGGAAAACATAGGAAAACAAAAAAAATCATTTGGGAAGGTTCAAGAGTTGATCTTATTTTTGGATCTAATTCACAATTAAGAGCTATCTCAGAGGTATATGCGTCAGACGACTCAAATAAAAAATTTATAAAAGACTTTGCAAAAGCATGGTCAAAAGTAATGAACCTTGATAGGTTTGATAAACGTAATTAAGGAAATTTTATGGTTGAACTTACACAAGGCATTGTACAAACAGGCAAAAATGTATTTAAAAATAACAAAGGCTCGCTTTTAAGAACTTTAATTTATACAATTGGTCATTTTGCTATAGCTATTATATGTTTGATGTTAATTGCAGATGTTTCTTTTATGATAGCATTGACCGATGCAATAGTTGAACCTCTCGCCAATTCAATTTGGTACTTTGTACTCGATAAAATTTGGGCAGCTAAATTTGCAAAAAATTAATTTAATTTTCCCCAAATTTTTTCGCTCCTTACCCATCCAATTACGTCTCCTGTTACAACTTTACACCATTCTTTTTTGCATTTTTTGATGATTAATAATCTTCCATATTTAATTTTTGCAATTGGTCTTGAAAATTTTGATGGTTTTTTAAACATTAATTGATCTTCCAAAACAATAAAGGAATTTATCTTTTTTAATTGGGATATATGTATCCAACCACCATTTTTTTTATGGTCTAATATTTTTCTAAAGTTTTCTTTTTTATCAATTACTTCTACTGGAAGATATTTCTTTTTATATATATATTTTATTGGATAATCAAAACTTGGACCATATCTAACATTAACCTTATTATTTTTTAACATCAAAAAATAATTATCTGATGCAAATAAATTAAATTGATATAGAAATATCAGTACAAAAAAAATTAATTTTTGCATGAGCACATTTTTTTTTTTGCAAATATAGCTGTTCTAAAATTATATGACAGTAGATCTATTATAAGTATTTTTCCGGTAATATTTTTTCCAAAGTTAATTATATTCTTTAAAACTTCATATGCTTGAATAGATCCAACTATACCAGCGATAGGTCCAATGACACCCTCTGACTCACAATCTAAGTTTTCATCTGATGGCATTTCTTGATAAAAACATTTCAAACAAGGTATATTTCTTTTCTTAAAGTCAAAAGAGAAAATATGACCTTCGTATTTGCTAATAGCTCCAATTATAAGTTTTTTTTTATTAACCATACAATAATCGTTTAATAAAAACTTAGTTTTAAAGTTGTCAGAACCATCAATTATGATTTCATAATTTTTAATAATTTTTTCTATATTATATTTGTTAATTTTAATTTTAAACCTTTTAACTTTTACACTAGAATTTATTTTTGATATTTTATCCTTAAGGACATCAACCTTAAAACGATTAATATCATCTGTATAATACATTGACTGTCTATGAATATTTGAGATATTCACTTTGTCATCATCTGCGATCCCAATTTCACCAACGCCAGCTCTAGATAAATAATCTGCAATAGGACAACCCAACCCTCCAGCACCAACAATTAAAACTTTTGAATTTATAATTTTTTTTTGTCCAAGAGGTCCAATTGATTTTAAAATTATTTGCCTTGAATATCTTTCTAAGTTTTTTTTTGTAAGTTTATTTATCATTTACCCGTAGAACCAAAACCGCTCAATCCTCTTGCTGTGGAGGATAATTCACTTTTTTCATCAAATTCTATTTTCAATACCGACATAAGTACTATTTGAGCAATTCTATCGCCGTTTTTAACTTCAAAATCTACTTTACTATGGTTAAATAATATCACTTTAATTTCACCTCTATAGTCACTATCAATTGTACCAGGAGTATTAAGAACAGTAATGTTTGATTTAGCCGCTAAACCAGATCTAGGTCTAATTTGAATTTCATATTCATATGGAATTGCTACTGATAGTCCAGTCGGAATAATTTCTGAAGTATTCGGTTTAATTACAATTGATTTTTTTAGAAACGCTTTTAAATCTAAACCTGAAGCACCATCACTTTGATAATTTGGTAAATCTACGTTTGGGTCAAGTTTTTTAATTTCAACTTTTACCATATGTTAATTTAATTCAGATATTAGTCGTTCAACAATTTCATCAGCAATGCTTGCTTTGTGCATTTTTTCAAATCTTTCGATTTTTCCATTATAAAATAAAGATATTTTGTTATAATCTGATCCAAAACCAGTATCCTTTTTTCTAACATCATTACCAATTATCCAATCACAATTTTTTTCTTTTAACTTAATTAAAGAATTAGAATTAAGATCATTGGTTTCTGCAGCAAAGCCCACGACTATTTTTGGTCTTAAAAAATTGTTTTGAGAAACAAATTTTAATATATCTTTGTTTAATTCAAATTTAAGGCTTAAATCAATTTTTTTTTTAATTTTTTTTTTTTGGTAATTTTTTACTTTAAAATCTGTTACTGCCGCAGCAAATACCGCAACATCTACAGGTAATCTTTTTTTTGTTTCTTCATACATTTCGTTTGCTGTTACAACATTAATTGTATACACGTTATCGGGCTTAGGTATCTGTGTTGGTCCAGATATCAGTGTTGTGTCAAAACCATTTTCTGAAAAAGATTTCGCAATCTCATAACCTTGTTTTCCAGATGAGTGATTAGATATAAATCTTACAGGATCAATTGCCTCAATAGTTGGACCTGCAGTAACTAAGGCCTTAAATTTTTTATTTTTCTTTAATTGAGATAAGTAGTTATCCAAAACTTTTAGAATATAAAGCGGCTCTACCATTTTTCCCTGACCGTATTCACCACAAGCCATATCGCCTACTTCTGGACCAATAAACTTATACCCATATTCTTTCAATTTTTTAATATTTTGTTTGTTAGAAGTATGTTCCCACATTCTTACATTCATAGCAGGTACAATGAAAATTTTTTTATTAGATGCTAAAACTACAGTTGATGCCAAATCGTCAGCATTTCCCATACTTAATTTAGATATAGTATTTGCTGTTGCTGGACAAATTAAAATAAAATCTGCCCATCTCGAGAGTTGAATATGACTCATTTCACTTTCTAATTTGTGATCAAATAAATCTGTATAAACCTTTTCATTTGATAATGCGCTTACAGATAACTTAGTTACAAACTTTGTAGCTGACTTAGTTAATATAGTTTTTACTTCTGATCTATTTTTTTTCAAATATCTTATTAATTCTAGACTTTTATAGGCTGCAACTCCACCACATATAACTATTAAAACTTTTTTATCTATAAAGTTATTCATTGAGTTATTAAAATACTATGAAACCAAAAAATACAAGTAGAATTATTCCTATTATACTTTGATTTCTAAAGCTCCTCATTTCTAATTGTTTTTCCCTTAATGCAGAATATGAATTTGAATTTTGCGGAATTTGACCACTTGCAAGATATGTTAAAGCTTGGTTAGCTTTATCCATCACCTCAGGTAAATTCGGAAGTCTTTTTATAGCTTCAGCAGTATCTTTAATAGTCTCAGTAATATTGTTCATGGGATCTTTTGTTTCTTTTAACCATTTTTCTAAAACAGGTCTCGAGGTTTCCCAAATGTTTGTATCTGGATTTAATTTTCTTGCAACGCCTTCTACAACCACCATAGTCTTTTGTAACATCAATAATTGTGGTTGAGTTTGCATATTAAATTTGTCAGTAATTTCAAAAAGTTGTTTTAACAATTTACCACCCGAAATATCTTTAACTTTTTGTCCAAATATTGGTTCTCCAATTGATCTTAAAGCCTGTGATAAGCCCTCAACTTGTGTGTTTTGAGGAACAAGGCCAGCAAGTATATGTACTTCAGCAACTTTTTTGTAGTCTCTTTTTATAAAACCATACAATATCTCAGCTAAAAACCTTCTATTAGGCTTATCAATTCTTCCCATTATTCCAAAATCAACAGGAACAATTTGACCATTTTCATTTACAAATAAATTTCCTTGGTGCATATCTGCATGAAAAAATCCATCTCTAACGGCATGTCTTAAAAAATGTTGAATTACATCAGATGCTATTAAATTAATATCGATTTTTTTTTGAATTAGTTTATCTTTTTCTCTAATTGAAATACCTTCTATCCAATCTAGGGTAAGAACTTCTTCACTAGTGAAATTCCAATATATATTAGGAACCTTAAAACCATGGTCATTTTTCGTATTTTCTGCAAACTCATTAGCCGCCGCAGCTTCAAATCTTAGATCCATTTCATAATTTGTTATTTGTTTTAATAAAAAAACTACCTCAACTAATCTAAGCCTTTTTGTTTTTTTAATTAAGCTTTCAACAACATATGCGAGAAGCAACAAAGCATCAATTTGTTCGTTAAAATTTTTTTTTATATCTGGTCTTAAAATTTTTATTGCAACATCTTTTATAATACCATTATCATTTATTTGAGCCTTATGAACTTGTGCAATAGATGCTGCTGCAATCGGTTCACTAATATTAATTATTGAATTAAAATTATCAATTCCAATATTTTTTAGTAAAATTTCTTTTGCTTTAGTTGTAGAATAAGGAGGAACTCTATCTTGCAATTTTTCAAGTTTTTTTGTTAATTCCTCGCCAATAATATCTGGCCTAGTCGATAAAAATTGTCCAAGTTTTATAAAACTAGTTCCCATTGTTTGTAACGATAAACATAATTTTTCTTCATCACTTTTCTCTTCATCAACCTTATTTTTTTTAGAAAGTGAAAATGAAAAAATTCTAAAAAATAATTTTACAAGTGTAGGAGGTTTATGAAATTTATAAATAATTTCCAAAGCATCAGATAAAGCCAAAATTCTTGCAATCTTAAATAAAGTTAAAATTCTTTTTATCATTAGTTCATATCTTCCATCCAGAATGAATTGCTACAATACCTGCATTTAGATTTCGATATTCACAATTTACAAAATTATGTTTCTTCATTAAATTTAGTAATTCATCCTGATTTAAAAATCCTTTAATACTGTTGACTAAATATTCGTATGGTTCTCTTTCTCCAACAATATATTTCCCGATTAATGGTATAGCCTTTGAGTATATTTTATAAAAATAATCTATATTTGTGTTATTAATTTTTGAAAATTCTAAACAAAAAAATCTACCACCTTTTTTTAAAACTCTATACGCTTCCATTAAAGTTTTTTCTTTATCTATTGTATTTCTTAATCCAAAACTTATAGTATAGAAATCAAATTCTTCATCTTTAGCATCTAAATTTTCCGCGGGACAAACTTTCCAAATAATATTTTTATACTTATTTAATCTAGTCTTACCTTTTTCAACCATATTAACATTAGGATCAACTGATGTAATTATAGATTTATCATTAGTAGCTTTTGAATATAATAAACCTATATCACCAGTACCACACCCAACATCTATAAGTTTTTGATTTTCACTTGGATTAATCATGTAGATTAATTTCCTCTTCCAATTTCTGTGAATACCCAATGACATCAAGTCATTCATCAAATCATATTTACTATAGACCTTATTAAATACATTTTCGATGAATTTTGTATTTTCTTGTATATTTTGCTTCATAAATTAATTTATTTGTTAATATAATAATAAATGCCAGAATTGCCAGAAGTAGAAATCATAAAACAATCACTCAAAAAAAAAATAAATAACATGACTATTTTAAAGGTAAAAATTAATAATAGCAATCTACGTTTTAAATTACAAAAAAATTTTATTGAAAAAGTTAGGAATAGAAAAGTAATAAATGTTAACAGAATAGCTAAGTATTTAATAATCTCTTTAGATAACAATTCATATGTATTGATCCACTTTGGGATGTCAGGAACTTTGCATTTAAAAAAAAAATTTGAAAAAAAATCTATTACAAATCTAAGTTTTTATCATTCGTTATCCTTACCCAAAAAACATAACCATGTCGAACTAATATTTAGAAATTTTAAAATTATTTATAATGATCCAAGACGATTTGGTTTTTTTAAATATTTTGCACGAGGAGAAGAATTGAATAATTATTTAAATAGAATAGGTCTAGATCCATTAAATAAAAATTTTAATTATAATTATTTAAAAAAAAGAATAATGTTAAAAAATAAAAATATAAAAAATATTTTGTTAGACCAGAAAATTTTATCTGGTATTGGCAATATTTATGCGAATGAAATTCTTTTTAAAAGTAAAATAAATCCAAATAAGGCAGGAAAAAAAATCTCTACAAAAGAATTAAAAAAAATTGAAAAAAACTCAAAAAAAATTTTAAGAGATGCCATTTTGAAGGGTGGATCATCAATCAGGGATTTTAAAAATTCAGACGGAAAAATCGGTTTCTATCAAAATGAATTTAAAGTTTACAACAGAGAAAATAGAAAATGTTTAAACCAATCATGTAAATTAAAAATAAATAAAATTTTTATGTCAAATAGATCTACTTTTTACTGTAAAAATTGCCAAAAATAATATATGTTTTTTATTGACCATCTATAATTAGCAAGTTATACAAGCGCGCTTATGGCAAACACAAAGTCAGCAATTAAAACTATTAGGAGAATTACAAGGCAAACACTTGTAAATAAATCAAGAAAAACAAGATTTAAAAAAGCTATTAAAAAAATGAATACTTTAATTTTTAAAAAAGATAAAAAAGAAGCTATGAATTTTCTGCCTAAATTTAACTCAGAGCTTATGAAAATCGCTAAGTCAGGCATTATAAAAAAGCAAAACGCGTCAAGAAATATATCTAGATTTACAAAAAAAATAAACAACCTGTAATTTTGTTTATTAGATCTAAATTTATAAAAAGTATTTCCTAAAATTAAATTTTAAAACTTTAATATTCTTCAACCTGCAATGTAAATTAATTTTGTTGACACTAAATGTAATTTTTAAATAAATTTTTTAACTACATCTTGTTATATTAAAAAGTATTATTTAGTAATATTTTATTTACTTAATTTTTAACTTTAAGGTAAACGAACTAAGAGTTGAATTCTAGTAAAAATTTTACAATTAGAGATTTTAAATTTATTCAATTAAGCTAACAATTTTATTGCATTCATCAGCTGTAACATCTAATTGGGAATCTCTCATGAAAAATAATACAGATCAAAAAAAAATTCAAAAGATTCAATGGGAACTGATTCAAAAATCATTCAAAGAACAATTTGGAAATGAACTTTTTGAAAGTTGGCTAAAAAAAATAGAGTTAGTTGAAGAGTTTCAAAATTATATACTTCTCTCAGTACCAACAAGATTTATTAGAGATTGGATAACATCAAGATATTTAGATCAAATATTTAAAATATTAAGAATTCATAGAAAAGAGTTAATTAGAATAGAATTTGTAATAAAAAAAAATGATAGCTACTTAAATAATAATTTTTCTAAAAAAATAATTCCTAATATTAGCTCTAGCAATATCTCATTTATTAATAATACTTTTTTACAGTACAACGTAATAGATAAAAATAAAAATTTTAATAATTTTATAGTTGGCGACAGTAATCGTCTAGCTTTTGAGGCATCTAAGAAAGTTTCTGAAAATTTTGCACATTATAATCCATTATATATCTTTGGTGGAGTAGGTATGGGTAAAACGCATTTACTCAACTCTATAGGACTTGAATTAAAAAAAACAAATAAAGTAATGTTTATAACTGCTGAGAGATTTATGTATCAATTTGTTAAATCTATAAAATCGAATGAAATGGTAAAATTTAAAGAATATTTTAGAAACACTGATGCATTACTAATTGATGATATACAATTTATTAATGGCAAAGAAGCAATGCAAGAAGAATTTTTTCACACCTTCACATCGCTTAAAGAAAAAGGATCTCAAATAATAATCAGTGGAGATAGGCCACCAAATAAATTAACCAGAATACAAGAACGAATTAAATCAAGATTTTCAGGTGGATTAGTTGTTGATATTCAAAGTTCTAACTTCGATTTAAGGTACAATATAATTCATAAGAAAACTGAGGAATTAAAAAAACTTAATAATCATGAAATTATTTTACCTGAGGAAATAAAAAATTTTTTAAGCAAAGAAATAAGAACTAGCAATAGGGAGCTTGTTGGAGCATTAAATAGGCTAATATCTTTTTCACGAATATACAATAAAATACCGACCTTATCTGAAGTAAGATTAATTTTAAAAGATTTATTAAATCTACCTGAAAATAATGTGACAATAGATTTGATACAAACAGAAGTGTGTAAATATTTTAAAATAAGCAAAAATGAGATGTTGTCACCGAGAAGATCTCGCTATTTGGTAAGACCTAGACAAACAGCTATATATTTAACTAAGTCATTAACTTCAAAGTCATTACCAGAAATTGGAAGAGCCTTTTCAAATAGAGATCACACAACGGTAATTCATTCAGTAAAAACAATTGAAAAATTAAGAACAAATGACAATGAACTTAATTTAAGCATTGACAATTTAAAAAATAAAATACTTTTTAATAGAGACGATGAAATTTAAAGCAAATCAAAAAGATATCCAAAAATCTCTAAATTACTGTCAAGGCGTGATAGAAAAAAGGAGTACACTTCCGATTTTGTCAAATGTTTTGATAAATGTAGAAAAAACTGAATTAACGCTAACTGCAACTGATTTAGACTTAATATTTATACATAAAATAAAAGATATTGAAGTTCAGGATGAGGGCAAAACTACAACATCATCATCAATTATGTATGATATTATTCGCAAAATATCATCAGACAAAAAAATAAACTTTTCCAATACTGGATCAACAAAACTAAATTTAGAGTCTGAAAAATCTGTTTTTAATTTGAATTGTATCGATGCAGCAGAATTTCCATTAACAGACGAAGATTTTAATCAAAATACTTTTAGTATTAATTCTAAAAATCTATTAAAATTATTGAATAAATGCAAATTCTCAATCTCAAATGATGAAACAAGACATTATCTTAGTGGTATTTTTTTTCATACAACTCAAGCAAATAACAATTTTTATTTAACAGCTGCTGCAACCGACAGTCACAGAATGTCAATTTCAAAAATTAGATTAAACGAAAATATACAGTTTGAACCAATTATATTACCAAAAAAAACAATTTTTCAATTATGTTCCTTATTAGAGGATTTCGATGGCGAGGTAAAAATTTCAAATATCAAATCAAAAATAAAATTTGAGATAAATGATAGTATATTGATATCTAAGTTGATTGACGGAAAATTTCCAAATTACGTTCAGGTAATACCAAAAGATAATCAAAAAAAATTGGAAGTAGACTTGAAATCATTCTTAAATTCTGTAGACAGAGTTGCATCCGTATCTCTTGATAAGAAAGATGGAGTAAAATTCAGTTTAAAAAAAAATAAACTAGATCTATCTGTAAATAATACAAATAGTGGGGACGGAAAGGAAAATTTAGAAGTATTATTTGAGCATGAATTAGATATAAGTTTTAATTCTAGGTATTTAATAGATGTAGCATCCCAGCTAGATGGTGATAAAATTGAAATTTTTCTAAAAGATACTGGATCTCCTGCATTAATTAAAGATCCTTCAGACTTTGATAGTATTTACGTTGTTATGCCAATGAAAGGTTAAATTAATTTATCTAACTCCTTATACATTATCGATTGAAGCATTTCTAAAAAATTTGTACTTTCTAAATTAGAGTCTATAGCTGGAAGTATACTAATAATAATCTTTTGATTGGGTATTAAATTTCCGTGCTTAGGCCAGGTATTTCCAGAATTTATGACTATTGGCTGACATTTTAAATTCTTAAAATTGTAGATCCTTTCTACTCCTTTTTTAAAATTTGGACGATCATGTAGTTTATACCTTGTGCCTTGTGGAAAAATTATTAGAGGGTCTTTGCTTTTTTTAACAGAATTTTCAACATTAATTAAAAAATTTATATTCTCTTTACTAATTTTATTTCTATCTATTGATATACATCCTAATTTTTTTAATAAAATTCCAAATATAGGTATTTTTAACAATTCTTTTTTTAAAATAAAATATGGAGATTGGTATAGTGTTTGTAAATAATATGTTTCAAATTCGGATTGGTGAGTACATGCAATAAAAAATTTTTCATTCTTTATAATATTGTTAAAACCTTTTACTTCTATTTTAGTAGATAACACTAATCTGAGGCAAAAAGCTGCCCAGTAACCGGATAACTTTCCTCCAAATGAAACTATTTTTTTTGGGAAAAATATTGAAGGTAAAAAAATTACTAATAAAAAAGAAAATCCTAAATAAAAAATAAGTTTAAATATAAAACTCCTAAGCATTTTATTTAAATAATATCTTTAAATTTTTGTCTTTTTTTTATTATTTTTATCATTTTGCCGCTAACAAGAATTTCAGGTGGAATTGGTCTTAAATTGTAATTAGAGGACAATACCATTCCATAAGCCCCGGTGTCACAAATAACTAAATAATCGTTTTGTTTTAAATTTTGAAAATTATTTTTCGTTAAAAATTTATCTGTTGTCTCGCAAATTGGACCAACAAATTCGTGTTTTTTTTTTATAATTTTTCCGTTTTTAACCAATGGTATTATTTCATGAGAGGCACCATATAAGGCTGGTCTCATAAAATCATTCATAGCTGCATCCATAATTATAAAATTTTGATTTTTTGTTTGTTTTACGTAAATTATTCTTGATATTATAATTCCTGCACTTCCAATTATAGATCTTCCAGGTTCAAAAATAATTTTACTTTTATTTTTTTTTAAAAATTTATTAATTAAATTTTCATATTTAGAATAATTCAGTATTTTGTCATTTTTATTGTATTTTATACCCATACCTCCACCGAGATCAATGTATTCAAAATTATGATTTATTAAATTGATACTATTTTGTAAAACTTTTAACATTTTTTCGTATGGTTTATGGGAAGTTATTTGACTACCAATGTGTACACTAATACAAGCAAAATTTAAATATTTTGAATTTTTATAGTTTTTTAAAATTTCCTTTAATTTACTTGAGTTTATTCCAAATTTATTATCTTTCTTACCAGTAGAAATAGCTTTTAATGTATTCGCGTCTGTATCTGGATTTAATCTTAAACCTACTTTAATTTTTTTCTTTACTATTTTCGCTATTTTTTCAATTTCAATTATTTCATTTTCCGACTCAGCATTTATTAATAATATATTTTTACTTATTGCAAATTTCAACTCGCTTCTAGTTTTTCCTACTCCAGAATAAACTATTTTTTTTGGTTTTACTCCTGCTTTTAACGCTCTAATTAATTCACCTTGAGAAACAACATCTGCACCCAATCCATTCTTGCTTATAAGTTTTAAAATTTCAGTATTTGCATTTGATTTTACTGAAAAGCAAATTAATGGATTAATTGACTTAAATTCTTTTTTAAACCTAGAAATATTTTCTATAATTTTCTTTTCAGAATAAACATATAAAGGTGTTCCAAATAAATTTATTAACTTATTTGAATTAACGTTTTCTACAAAAAACCTACCGTTTTTATACTTCATTAAATTAATTGATATTGTTTAATACTATTAGTAATTTTTTTATTAAATTCAGGATCGCCTTTCTTTCCGCAAGATGATGTTATAATTAAAAAAATAATTAATAAAAAAAATTTCTTTATCATTTCAACTCTTTTTTGTAATTTTTTATCATTTTCTTTATATTGTTAAAAGAAGTTCCACCATAAGATTTTTTTGATTTAACTGAATTATAAATATCAAAAACATCGTAAATGCTATCATTTATTTTTTTATCAATCTTTTTGAAATCAGATAATTTAAGGTCTTTAAGTTTTTTTTTATTTTTCTCACAATAATTAACAATTTTTGCTGTAATATCGTAAGATTTTCTAAATGAATAATTAAGTTGTTTTACAAAATAATCTGCTAAATCAGTTGCTGTAATGTTTCCTATATCAGTCAATTCTAGCATTCTTTTTTTATTTATCGTTAAGTTAGTTAAAACTTCATTCATAACCATTATACAATTTTTTAATGTATCAAATGTTTCAAAAATTATTTTTTTGTCATCTTGTAAATCTTTGAAATAAGACAACGGTAAACCTTTTAAAATTGTAAGCATAGAGAATAAGTTACCATAAAGGTTTCCAGTTTGACCTCTTAAATATTCAAGAGGATCAGGATTTTTCTTTTGTGGCATTATAGATGATCCAGTTACAATTTTGTCTTTTAATGATATCAAATTAAATACGTCTGAATTCCAAATTATTAATTCTTCAGCAAGTCTTGAAATGTGCATAGAACAAATCGACGAGGAATACAAAAAATCAATTACAAAATCTCTGTCGGATACACTATCAATTGAATTTTTGGTTGGTTTTAAGAAACCTAACTTCTTAGATGTAAAATATCTATCAATGTTAAAAGATGTACCAGTTAGAGCTCCTGAACCTAAAGGATTTTCTAAAATTATGTTTTGATTATTTTTAAATTTATTAATATCTCTATTGAATATTTCAACGTACGCTAAAATATAGTGCGAAAAAGAAATTGGTTGTGCATTTTTTAAATGTGTAAAACCAGGCATTACTGTATAAATATTTTTTTCAGCAATTTTTAAAATATTTTTTTTTGTTTTTTTTAAAAGTCCTATTATTTGGATCAAACTATTTCTCATCCATAACTTTAAGTCTGTGACAACTAAATCGTTTCTGGATCTTGCGGTATGCATGTAACCAGCATCATCTCCTATTATCTCCTGAAGTCTTCTTTCAATACTCATGTGTATATCTTCATCGCTTTTTTTAAATGTATAATTTTTTTTTATCATTTCATTTTTAATTTTATTTAAACCATAAATAATTTTATTCTTAACTTTATATGATATAATTTTTTGTTTATGTAACATTTCAACATGAGCAATAGAACTTGATATATCTTCTTTATAAAGTCTTTTATCAATATTTATAGAATTTCCTATTTTATCGTAAATTGTAGAATTTTTTTTATAAATTCTTTTATTCCAAACTGTCCAATTGTTTTTATTTTTTGCCATGATAAATACCACTTAAAATGAGATATTTAAATTTTAAATTAATTATAGTCTTTCTATACCTAATATCATCAAGTTCAACATATTCAATAGAGCATCCCAACGTAAAAAATATTGTTTTGTACAAAGTACCAAAAAAACTTGAGGATTTTGAATTTAAAAACATGAGTGATGACCTCTATAAATTAAGTGAGTTTAATGATAAATTATTAATATTAAATTTTTGGGCTACATGGTGTGCTCCATGTAGGGAAGAAATGCCATCTTTAGATAAATTGATGAATGATAAATTATTCAAAAATCTCATTATTGTACCAATCAATATTGGAAGAGAAGACTTATCTAAATCAAAAAAATTCTTCAATGAAATAGAAATTAAAAATCTTGATATTTATTATGACCATACAAACGAAATACCAAAAAAATTATCATTGAGGGGAGTCCCTACGACTATTTTAATAAATAAAGATGGTGAGGAATTTGCCAGAATAATTGGAGCAATTAATTTTATGGACTCAAAATTTGTTAATTGGTTAAATAAATATGACTAATTATGAAAGAGAGTTCAGTAAAAATTTTAGCCTAGATACAATACTTATTTTTCCAGAAAATAATCAAAAAATTGATAAAGCTATAATACTTCTTCATGGTTATGGAGGCGACTCGGAAGATATAAGTTCTTTGTCATATATTTGGAAAAGATACCTAAAAAATACGATTATTATTTGTCCAAATGGACCTGAAAAATGTAATTTGAGTCCTTCAGGGTTTCAGTGGTTTGACCTTAGTAGCGATGACAAAGATAAAATTATAAAATCAGTATCAACAGCTGAAAAAAAACTAATCAAATTTATTGATGAAGTAAAATCAAAATTTGATTTAAAAAATAAAGACATATGTTTATCAGGTTTCAGCCAAGGCTGTATGATGGCATTAAATATAGGTTTAATTTCAAATGAAAAATATTGTTGTATAGTAGGTTTCTCGGGTAAAATTATTGATAAAGAAAATCTTAATTCAAGAATTAAATCTGATGCAAATATTCTACTTATTCACGGGGATATTGACGATATAGTGTCAATTGATAATTTATTGGATGCAAAAGATTTTTTTTTACGGCACAAAATTAAAGTTAGAACCAAAATTATGAAAAATTGCGGACACAATATACCAATTAATGCTTCAAGCATAGCATTAGAATATATAAAAGATATGTTTAATATTAATTAATATAATAATTTGTATCATTGAATAAATTATTTTTTTAGGCTAAAATTTTTAGATGTTAAAACTTTCAGACCAAAATCTTTCTCTAGAAAAATGTCCAGCTTTAGTTTTAAATGCAGACTATAGACCCCTAAGCTATTATCCTTTGTCGTTATGGAGTTGGCAAGACTCGATTAAATCAGTTTTTTTGGATCGTGTATCGATAGTAAGTCATTATGACAGAATTATAAGAAGTCCTTCTTTCAGTATGAGACTGCCAAGCGTTATAGCTTTAAAATCTTTTGTAAAACCACAATCAAACCCAAATTTTACAAGGTTTAATGTTTTTTTGAGAGATAAATTTTGTTGTCAATATTGTGGAAGCTCACGAGAATTGACATTTGATCACTTGCTTCCAAGATCTAAAGGAGGAAAAACAGATTGGGATAATGTTGTTACAGCATGTTCAGGATGTAACGTTAAAAAAGGAGGTAGACTTTACGAAAACTGTGGCATGATTTTAAATCAAAAACCTTTCCAGCCTTCTACTGAAGATCTTCACAGGAACGGAAAAAATTTTCCTCCCAATTTTTTACATAAAAGCTGGATGGACTATTTATACTGGGATGTTGAATTAGAACCGTAATTATATTTTCTCAGATATAGTTATCGCAATCCTCGATCCAGTTTTGATAACTTTATCTAAAACTGAGTATAAGCCTTCTTTACTTGCTCCGTTATCATATGCTATATCTCTATGGTGAAGTTCATCTTCCCTAAACTTTATTATTTTTTTTTTTAGTTCTTTCTCGTCATCTCCTAATTTATTAATTTGACTTTGATAATGCTCGTCAATGACTTCTTCTACAGAAGCCGTACACAGCATTGCAGCTTTATTTCCAAGTATTGTAGAGCCAAATCCTAATCCTACACCAAGTAAATCCCATAAGGGCAAAAATTTTGTTGGCTTTATATTTCTTTTTTTAATTTCCTTATCAAAGTATGCTGCATGTTCCTCTTCGTGAATTTTCATTTCCTCTATTTTTTCTTTTAAATCATTATTTTTCATAATAGTTTTTAGAGCAAGCAATTGACCTTCATATATTTTTATTGCTCCTCTTTCTCCGGCGTGATCTACTCTTATGAATTCTTCAATTAATTTTTTATCCGTTTTTTTTTTCATATACTTTAAATGTTGTTATAATGACTATAATCAAAGATATAAGTACGTTAATAGTCGCAAGAGAGAACCCTAAAATTCTAAAAGTAACATCTTTACAATTTGGTGGAATTTCCTTTAATGATTGTAATAATTGATCTTTATCTAAAATATCTGAGTTATCTAAAGAACATCCCGAAAATTCAGGAAATATGTTATTTTCAATACCAACATGATATCCGGAAATAATAAAACTTATTACAAAAGTAATTATTAAAAAATACATCCAAATATTATATTTTAAATTATTGTATCCAAAATAACATATAAAAATTGAAGCTATATAAGGTAACCTCTGATATTTACAAAGCACACAAGGTTTTGCTCCTATAATATATTCTACATAAACAGCGCTTATAAGGATTAGTATGCTGAATAATGATATTAAAAGATAGATGTTTTTTTTTTTTAAAAATTTAATCATTTATGAAATAAAATTTGTTAAGTATTTATAAACAAAATATGCAATAGCAATTATAATTAATGAAAGTATAGTTGATATAAAAAGCAATCTTTTTTCAATTATACTTTTCATAGCTTGTCCAAAATTTCCGATTAAAAAAGCAATGAGAAAGAATCTGGATCCTCTAGTTAGCAACGAGACTAATATAAAATAAAATAAATTGAAATGTACAAAACCACTTGTTATTGTAAGGAGTTTAAATGGAACAGGAGTAAATCCAGCAATTGCTAATAATGTAATCCAAGCTATTACACCACCATCAGAAGAAACCTTATCTTTTAGAAATGAAGTATTGTCAACACCGTACAACTCGAATATTTTAAGACCAATTTCATTAAAAAAAACAAAACCTATAAAATATCCAAAGCATGCGCCCAACACGGATCCTGTTGTTGCAATAAAAGCAATCCGAAACCACTCTTTTCTGTTAGCAATTGTCATAGGAATTATAAATACATCAGGCGGAATTGGGAAAATAAAGCTCTCAATAAAAGACATTATACCTAGAAAAGTTTTTGATTTTTTATGTCCTGCTAACTTTATTAATCTATTATACAGTTCTTTAATCATATTTATTTAATTATATTAAATCTTTTTTTATACTATTATCTAAATACATAAACTTAAATATATGGGCGAATGGCGGAACTGGTAGACGCGTTGGACTCAAAATCCAATAGTAGCAATACTGTGAGAGTTCGAGTCTCTCTTTGCCCACCATTAATATAGTTTTTAATACAACTTTTTTCATATAAAATGTTAGCATAACTTCTGATTATCTATGAATAATTTAAACAAAAAACAAAATTTATTAGAATTATTTTTAAATCAATACGATATACAATTAGATAAAAAAAAAATTTTATTATCTTCACTCAAGGAACCAAAAAAAAATTTTACTTGGCAAGACACATTGAATTTTATTGTAAATCTCTCTAAAGAAATAAGTAAATATACAGTAAAAGGAGACAGATGTTTGATAATATCTGAAAATAGACCTGAATGGTTGATATCTGATTTTTCAGTTATGTTATCAGGTTTAATTACAGTACCTGCATACACTACTTATTCAGAGAGTGATTATGATTATATTATTAATGATTGTAAACCATCTGTTATATTTGTCTCTAATATAGATCAATTTATTAAAATTGAAAAAATAATAAAAAACAAAGATTTCATAAAAAAAATTTTTACATTTGAAGATTTTGATTCAACTTATAAAAATGAATACCAAAATATAAATAATATTATAATAAGTAATAAATATGAAAATAATATTACTATTCCTAATATTAATAGAACCGACCCTGCATGCATTATTTACACATCAGGAACTCAGGGAAACCCGAAAGGCGTTATATTAAGTCATGGAGGAATTTTAAATAATTGTCAGGGAGCAATTGAAATTTTGAAGCCTTTGCTTTCAAAAAAAAAACAAATTAGATTTTTAACATGGTTACCTCTATCTCATTCTTACGAACATACTGTCCAATTTGCACAAATTACTGTAGGAGCTAGAATTTTTTATGCTGAGAGTATAGATAAATTGATAAAGAATATGAATGAGTGTAATCCTGATATAATGACCGCTGTTCCGAGATTTTATCAAAATTTATATCAAAAAATTAACTCTAGTTTTAATAAATCAAAGGGATTAAAAAAAATACTTATCAACAAAATGTTATTTATTGGTAAAAAAAGAATTAAAAAAGAAAACTTAAATTTTAATGAAAAAATTCTAGATTACATATTTGATAAAATTATAAGAAAAAAAATTAAAGCTCAATTTGGTGGGTCAATTAAAGCTTTTGTATCTGGCGGCGGTGCATTAGATAAAAATGTCGGATATTTTTTAAATGCTATAGGTCTACCAACATTGCAAGGTTATGGATTAACTGAAACATCTCCAGTTGTGAGCTGCAATCCATTAAATGATATCAGAGTCGAAACTGTAGGCCCCCCTTTTGAAGGAAACGAGGTGAAATTAGCTGATGATGGTGAAATCCTTGTAAAAGGTGAAAATGTAATGCTCGGCTATTGGAATAACAAAGAGGAAACAAATAAGGTGTTAAAAGATGGGTGGCTTTATACTGGCGATATTGGATTTTTTAAAGATAATTATCTTCAAATTACAGATAGAAAAAAAGATATTATTATAACACCCGGTGGAGATAATATTTCTCCAGTAAAAATAGAAACTGAAATAACTAATTCTTATTTATTTGATCAAGCTATAGTTTATGGCGATAACAAACCTTATTTAGTAGCATTACTAGTTTTGAATAATGATATTATTTTAAATGATGAAAAGAAAATAGAATTAGAAATTGAAAGGATTAATAAAAAATTATCAAAAATAGAAAATATAAAAAAATTTTTTGTAATCAAGGAAAAATTTTCAATTGAGAATGGAATGTTAACACCAACCCTTAAATTAAAAAGATTCAAAATTGTTAATAAATATAAAAAAAATTTTGAGAAACTATACACGAATTAAAAAAAAAA
>CESN01101563.1_pt1 | contig 40926 bp, 43 predicted proteins | sample 531181 | NCBI WGS metagenome assembly CESN01 (sample SAMEA2621990, study PRJEB7988) | marine metagenome | isolation source: saline water (ENVO:00002010), including
GAAGAACCAACCGAAGAACCAACCGAAGAACCAACTGAAGAACCAACCGAAGAACCAACCGAAGAACCGACTGAAGAACCAACCGAAGAACCTGTAATAGAGATGGATAAAGATACAGTTAATAAATTATTATCTACAATTACTGCATTACTGGTAAAAGCACACTTACACAGCAAAGAATACAAAGGACAACCGGTCAGACGTCCTATAGATTTACCTGACGTACCTGATATTATAGATTTACCTGATGCACCAAGTAATAGACCTGAGGTTTCAAATAAACGAAAACAAACAGATTTACCTATTTCAGATAGTAAAACGAAACTACCTAAGCAAGAAAAACAAATGTACCCACCTTTTAAAATTAAAGGACCTGTAGAAAAAGATTTGAAAACAGAAAAAACAGTAGACGAACATTTACATGCAAAATGTAAAGAACATTTTGATAATAACTTTAAAAATAAAATTAAAGGAAATGATAAAGAAGAATATGCATATGTATCTCATGATAACGAATATTGCTATGGTACATTTACAAAATATAAGAGAGAGAGCGAAGAGAAACCATTTGTGGAAACGAACATTGACAATGTGAAATGTCCTATAGATCCTGTATATGAAAAAGGAACTAATAAATCAAAATATACAATAGATGAATGTGAATTCGAATAAAAATAAAATGTTGCACCAAAAAATAAATAAAAATAAGTTAAAGACTACTATTGATAATATTTAATGGAGACAATCGCTGCACCTGAGTTACTGGAAAAAGAAAAATATGAAACTCAATATAAATGTTACTTTCATTTGAATAAACATATAACAAATGAATTGAGAAAAACGCTCAATGAGTTAGGTAAAGACTATATGGACATTGGTAAAATAGGAATGTTTAAGAATGATCAAATAATTATTGAAATTTTATTAACAGATGGTGAGCATTGTTCACAAATAAAAATGAATAAAGAAGATTTTAGAATCAGTCATTCTATAGATGATTTTGTATTAGATCTTGATGTAAATTTATTAATGATGAGAATTGGTGGTGTAAGGAACTCAAGAGCTCTTAGGTCTATCGCAAAAGAAGAAATGAAGTTTGTATTGTATAATGATGATGAATTTGATATGGGCTAGGTAAATTTGAATAAAAATAAAGACAAAAAGTATTATTAATTAATATAAATTATGTAATAAAAACAATATAATTTATATTTGTAATGAAACTTACAGAACTTCCAGAAGACTTAGTCCAAATAATATTATCGTATGACGGTAGAATTAAACATAAAAATGGAAATTATGTAAATATAATACATAAACATGATGAACGATATAATATGCTTTATCCAATTGTAAGTAAGAAAAATAAAATATTAAAAAGTATAGAAGATTTCAGTGAGAATTCATTTTATTTTGAGTTTACCTTTGAAAAACAGCCAATGTTAGCATTATGCTATTATTATGATAAAAATGTATTTGAAATATGTTATACTGATATGAAAGAATCAGGACATATTCTTGGAAGCAATCAAATTAGGACTATTTATAATTGATTATTAAATGATGATTTTGATACGGACTAGGCGAATTTGAATAAATATTTATTTATGTAACTGAAAATTACATAAATAAATTTCAATTGTATAAACAAATATGAAAAAATATGTATTAGCAAGTGTAGAATTACCGATTCAAATAAACGAAGATAATTCAGTAGAAACACTACATGAATTTGCTAGTATGAAAATTTTACATGAGATTAATTCTCCAAATGATATAGAAAAAAATGATATTCCATTGCATGACCAAATAAATAATTTATTGAAACAGCAACAAGAATTAAAAGTGACGAAAAAAGAAATATTGGAGCATACGTCATTGCAACCTAAAAATACCAGTTTTAAACAAAAGAAGAATTACAAACATAAACACAATAATACAGCAAAAGTTAGAAATAAAGATTAATGATTCATGTAAGGACGTTGATTCTTTTCTATAACAAGAGGCTCAGGTAGGGTTACTTGTAGACCATCAATAAAATTCAAACTATTAGGTGTTTTATAATCAGGATGAGTAGGTTTTTGAGGTGTTACTAAATTAGTAGAACCAATGCCAAATAGTTGAGATTCTACATCAGTATAGTTATTACATAATTCTTTACGGGCAGTTTTAGCCGGAAGAACACCACGGCCAGGATGATGTCCACTTCTTGCTTCAGAAGATGCAACAAGAGTTCGGTATCCTCCAATGCTATCATTTATTTTCTGTTCAGCAGAATAATTTCCAGGTGTATTTTTATTGCGTGTTGAAGCCATAATATATTATAGGTTTATAAATTATTTATTAAGAAAGAACTAAAATCATTTGTTTGAAAACATCATGAGTTTCCAAAAAAGAGTCTGGATTTTCTAAATACATCATAAGACAATTATGAAAACATTGAAAATAATCATAAGAAAAACACACAGCCATACCTATTTCTGGATCCATAGATATCATTTTTGCAGCCGCTAGGCTATATATTTTTTGAAACAGAACATTATGTTTAGTACGTGAATAAATATAATCCATACCGCGTTTCATAGCATCTTCATCAAATGAAAGTTCATCTTCGGTTTCTTTATCTAATTCTTCTTGATTATATGTTTTTAGAGTATCTATTTTATCTTGGTAAATAGAAGGATTCATTTGAAATACTTGACGAATACAAAATCGATATTCTTCATTGCTTTCATATTTTGGGAAAGAGGTATGATATGCATAAGGAGCAAATGTTAGTGACATATGTTTTATAGTATAAGGATTTGTTTATATTTTTTATAAATATAAACAAGAAAATTATTCAATTATTTATTTTTTACCGCCTTTTTTAGCAAGGTGTTTGTTACCACCTCTTTTGAATAACTTATTAAAAGCTTTTTTGACAGACCCGGCATGTTTTTTGTGATGTTTACCTCCTTTTTTGAGGGTTTTACCACCTTTCTTCTTTTTGTGGTGTTTGCCACCATCAAGTTCAAAACCCTCTTTTTGGTCTTCTAAGAGTTTAATAGCATCTTCGTCATCATCGGTTTTTTCTTCTTTATCATTTAATTCGTCTAACATACTTTGCATATCATCATTCCATACTCCTTTATTTTCCTCAAGTAATTCTTCGGCAGCAGCCTTAGAATCACCAACATCGGCAAATGGATCTTCACCCTCATCTTCTTCGTCTTCTTCGTCTCCCTTTTCTTCTGTATTTAAATCACTATCTTTGAGAGGGCCTTTTCCATCCTCACCTAAGTCTTCGAGTAAATCATCAACTTTTTGTGTATCTTCAGCAACAGGCTCAGCGACCTCTTCTTCAGCTGCAGGCTCAGCAGCAGGGGGAATCTCATCATCTACAAGTTTAGTAACAGTTACACTATCTCCTTTCATTTCTACTTGGTATTTTACACCATTCATGGCTAATACACCATCATCACCACCTTTCAATAATTTCTTTAAAGTTCCTCCTTTCGTTTTATGATACATTCCACCTTTATTATGAATGGTCATACCGCATTTACCTCCTACTTTCTTAGTATGATTCATACCACCGGTTTTTTTCATATGTTGCATACCACCAGTCTTCTTAATATGATTCATACCTCCACTTTTTTTCATAAGCTTGGCTTCCATTTATATATTATATATACATAAAAACCATAATTAATTGCCTTCAAAATAATAAATTTGTTTATTATTTTGCTAAAGATTCTTGAATTATACATTCGACATGTCATTTTTCATGTTAATTATGTCAATAGATTCTTTTACATCTTCAATAGATTTTTGTGTTTTGGGAAAATCTTTATCCTTTATTTCATCTTTAATATCTTCTAAATGTTTTTCAATTTCTTCAGTTTTTACATCTTCAATGGATTGAATAGATGAAACAATATCTTTACCCTTTTCTAAAATATTTGATAAAATAGATTGATTATCTGGTTCCTTAAATTCATTAATTTGTTCTAATTCGTTATCTTCTGCAAAAGTAACACTTTTCTTAACTTTATCTCCCAATTCATTATTTAATAATGCAAGAGCAACAGCGATGGATACTTGTTCTAAAGATTGTCCGCCTAATTGTGTTTGACTTTCTTGTTGAAAATTATTATGAAGTTCTTCTAAACGACTATTTAACTCTTTTACTATATTATCGTCAGCAGTAGGCTGCTCATACACTTCTGTATCCTCTTCAATTATACCGTCTTTTTCAGGCGAAGATTTTTCTTCAAGTACATTGTCTTGTTCAGGAGAAGATTTATCTTCAACTACAGGCATGGTATCTAATTCATCCATTTCTTCTTGTGTTAGAGAAGGTACAATATCTTTCATACTGTTCTGTATTTCTTCATTGGAAATAGTAATTCTATATGTTTTATCTAATTTTACTAATGCTTGTACGCCGTTTTCACCTCCAAATTCAATTAGTTGTATATTTATATCTTCAATTCCTTCACTCATATTGATTTGTATAGTATATACAAATAAATAATAAAATCATTCCTTAATTTCATCTAAAGTATTTAAAATAAACCGTTGGGGCGATTGCTCTTTTTCAAGATATCATCATTTGACATTTCGCGAGTACTTTCGCCGCCACGAATCCAACCATCTAAAGCAGCCTCTTCCACAGTGTTAGAAGCATCTGTAACACGGTCTTCCATTTTACTATCAGTAGGATATAAAGCATAATCAGCGAAAGACTTCTCCATAATGGTAGAAACACTCTTCTTTTCGTTTGCTAATTCGCCTTGTTGTAATTGAGATTCTAAACTAGGGTCGCAACTGCCTCTTCCTAAATAGGGAACACTAGTAAAAGGACGTTGAAACAATTGTAATTTTTCTAAAGCTCTTTGTTGTTCAGTTTTTAAAAGTAGGGCAGATTCATCATCAACTGTATTACCACTTAATCCATTACCATTAGTAAGTCCATTAAATGTCATTGTAGGTTGCTTAACAGCAAAATTTACATGTTCGTTTGACAAATTCTTACTAAAATGATTTGCTAATGTGTAATTAGAATATTGAGTGTTGGAAATATTTGTTTGGGTTTGATCGGTAGAATCACTACCAATGCGATCAGTGTTGTGGAAAGAATAAGGAGATAAGCTAGCCATTATAATATACAATTTATATTATAAGGAGAGAATCTATTTTCATAAGAATTCAAAATAATGCCTAAATATTAATTGATATGTCGGGCTAAATTACGGGCGCAAGCAAAATCGTTACCTTCTTTGCATGAAATCATACTTCCATAGCAAAATTCAGCAAACGCTCCTTGATCGTTAGGAATAGTTGTGCTAGGATTTGAATGAAAAGGGCGTAATGATTGTTCAAGATTATAATTACTTCCCATATCACTAAATAATTTGTTAGCAATATCTGGATGGTCGGGATTAGCATCACTAACTAATTTCTTGGCTTGTGTTAGAATATCTTCCTCTACATCTTTATTAAATGCAGGAGGAGCAGGTTTTTTATTAGGATTATAATCATAATCAGTTACTAAAACATTGTTAAATGGGTTACTAGAATCTGGTTGTTCAAATACATCATCTGGAACGGGTAAGTTGTTTTCACGTAAATAATCTAAAGCAGGACTTTCAAAACCTTCTTTTGCACTTTCAACGATTCGTTTTGATTCACGTTTTTCTTTTTCTTTATTGTGAAAATAATGCATCAAGAATATAGCGAATACTGTAACTATTCCAATAACTAATATACGTATATTACCTGAGTAAATATAAGATAGTAAGATTAATAACAAAACTAATCTAGTAATGGAGTTTAATTTTTGTTCATAGCTCATAGAATTAACAGGGTAAAACTCAAAAATATATTTTTGTTGAAATAAAATATTTGGGTCTTCACTCCAAAATGGTATCTTATCTTTCTTTTTTATGTCTTTTTCCATTTTTTCTTGTTGCTGTATAGAATCTTGAATATCGGCAAAATTTTCTACATGTTCTTCTTTTTCTTTTTTATTGTCCTCTTTATATTCTACATTTGTGGATTGCATAAAATCTTTCATGTTAAATTTACTTATATATATACTATAAATATCTTTTTGTTGATATTTTATCAATAACAACAAATATCCTAAATACTTTTTTTATTTCCTTTTAATGCATTTTTCATCGATTTGTAGAGTTTCGCATTTTGTATTTTCTGGAATAATTTGTAAAATACATTTTGATTTTTCTCCATAAAGCGGTTCTGTGCACCCTTTCTCTTTAATTAATTCTTTGGAAAATCGTACTTTTTTAGTTTTGTTTTTAACATATTTTTCTTTTAGTGTTTTCATACAACGTGACCTAAAATGTTCGTATCGCTCTCTTACATCACAGTATGTAAGACCTGATTTTTTATTTAACAACGTATTAACTTTTTCGTGTAATTTGTACATATATTTAGAAAAAGTATAGCGACTTTCCATATCTGCTTGAGTTAGAGGTAATTCTTTAAAATTTTTTTTTAAATTTTCTCTACACTTACCGCATGGCAAAACATATTGCAATTGAAGAACAAAATCTCTATAGTGTTTTTTATCATATTTTGTTGGTTTAACAGGATAATTAAAACTCATAGTGTGTAAATAATGCCACATACCTGGACCCCATACAGAAGTAAGCATACCATCTCCACTATTATAATCATCATCTGAAAATATATACGTTCTTTCTTTACATGTAGTATTCATATTTAGTTATATTGAAGTGATAAAAAAAACTTTTCTAAATATTCGGTCAAATCATTGAAAATAAATCTATTAATAATATATAATGTCTCAATTTACTGATTTGTTAAAGAAATATATTCGTCCTTACTACAATTACATAATTACATTATTAATAGTTATCATATTATTACTTGTAGCATATTTTGTATTGAAAAGATATAATTTCTTTGAAAATTTTGATGTAGCAAATGATAGTGATAAGCAAGGTTCTGCGTGTGTAATATACTTTTTTCATGCTGATTGGTGTCCTCATTGTAAAAAAGCACTTCCTGAATGGGAATCATTTAAACAAACAAATGATGGAAAAATGATAAATGGTTATAAAATTAATTGTGTAGATGTAAATTGCACTAATGAAGACGATGCGAATACTACTCAATACATTAATAAATTCAATGTGGAAGGATATCCAACTATTAAAATGTTAAAAGATAGTAAAATAATTGATTTTGAATCACGTATCACAACATCTTCTTTGAATAGCTTTTTAGATACTATGACTAATTAACTGTCATTTACACAATCAATTCCATATTGAATAAGTTCTTCGCGAAAATGTTGTTCAGATAAGACATTTGATATACTTGCTATTAACGGATGACTATAATCCAAGAATATTTCTTTATATAATTTAGTTTTATTTTTACGTTTATTAACACTAAAAATAAGATGAAAAAATAAAGTAATTAAATAATCAAGTAAATTATAATTATTATAATCTTCACTACTTTGATTCAAATTATTATTTTCTTCGTCGGTTGTTAAACGTGGAGAAATGCTAATACCTATTGTTTTATTTGGGTCTAATTTGTCGGATAATAAACTATCTACCGGATAATTACTCATAAATCCACCATCACATAGCAAATCATTATCATATAAAAAAGGAGTAAATAAAACAGGTACAGCACAAGAACAATGTATTACATCACATAATTTCCAATCAGGATGAGTTTCATAATTAAATGTTTCCATGCACATATTTCGTATTTTTGTACTAATAAAATTCAACTTGATACTTCGAAATTCATAGAATTCTTTTAGTGTCACATCTGGTTCTAGTCCTTTTCCTAATAATAATGGGTCTAATATTTGATGAAAAACACTTACATTATACAATCCTCTTTTTTCATAAGCAGCAAAAATATTATTTAATTGTATTTTAAATATTTTAGACCATGGTCTTTCAATTAAATATTTATCGATTTCTTCCCAAGTATATCCTAATGCAAATATAACTGCAATAATACAACCAGCAGAGTTTGCATAAATATTTTTAATATTAGAGGAGTCTATCATTTGTTTTTTGCATAACTCTTTTAATACACCATAAAAAGCAAACCCCGCAGGACCGCCTCCACTAATTACTAAATTTTCTATTGTTATTTCACTTTTATCATCATTCATATCATCCATATATTATGTTCAATACGTTTTTTTTTATTGTCTTTTTTCTAAAAACATATTAATTATGTCAAATATTTTATACGTTAACGATGAAGAGAACCAAGGAAAAGTTGATATTGACGGATTATTTGAGAAAAAACAACAAAGAGATTTAAAACAATTATCTATTTTTAATAAAATATTAAATCGCATCCATAAAAGAATCACTCATAATGGGCGTATTAAACCAAAAGATAGATATGTATTTTTCACAGTTCCAGAATATTTATTTGGTGAGCCATTGTATAATCAAGGTGATTGTATTGGTTATTTAGTAGTAAAATTGCAGGAAAATGGTTTTCATGTAAGGTATATTCATCCAAATACTCTATTTATTTCCTGGGAAAAATGGATACCTTCCTACATTAGAAATGAAATTAAAAAAAAAACCGGAAAAATCATTAATGAGAAAGGAGATATTATTGGAGATAGGAATCAAGAAATAGAAGAAGAAGACAATGATGACCCAAATAATGGTATTTTTAATCAAGGAAAAGGAACAAATAATGAAAAACCGAGTAAAGAATATAAGTCTATAGACCAATATAAACCATCGGGCATATATAATAAAGAGCTTTTTGACAAGTTACAAAAAAAATTGTAAATTAGTGATTTGTTTATATGTTTATACTTAATATATGTTTGATAAATTACCAAATGATATTAAAATTTATATTTATAACTTTTTACATTGGGAAGATTTTGTAGGCTTTGATAGTAGCGATACAAATTTAACTATGTTAATTAAATCATATAATTGCAATAGTAATAATTATCAAAAAATTTTATATAATAGGATTTTGTGTAATATAAAATACAAATTATGTTTTTATTGTTATGATTGTTTAGATACAAATTATTTATTAAACATATGTTCTTATTGCAAATATAAAATAAACGATACATACTTGTATCCATTAGTATGCAAGAAATGTGTTCCTTTAAAATATGAAAGAGAGTGGCAATATATAAAATGTAAATTATGTAAAAATTTTTGTGGTTATTTAGGTATTATGCCTTATTCATAAAAAAATAATTAAATTACAGAAAGAATAATAAATTAGGTTTTCAATAAGGTGCTGAACTCATCCGAGAGTTGGTAGGCCAATTACTACGAATATGTTGATAAGTCGGGTCATTTTTTTGTTGAATTCTTTTGGACCTTCTAATAGGTGTATTTTCATTTTTTGTTCTTTTCTTAATAGATTTTTTTTCTTGAAGCATCAGTAAAGATTGGGCGGCTACCATTGTATCGTTGGCTTGTTTATTTAAATATGCATTTTCGTAATAATTGAAAAGGGTTATCAAATATTGCTTTTCAAGGATCATTATATCTTTTACATTTTTTTCCCAGTGTGTTTCTAACTCTCTATCTTCAGTTAGTTTTTGTAGTCTTTCGTTAATATCTTTTCTAACCTCTTTTAAAGTATCTTTCATATTATCAGGGAAATAGTCTTTCAAATTGGTTTGGTTAAAGTAAAATTTATGTATTTTATAACTTTTTAATAACCCGTTCTTAATAAAATCCAGAGTTCTTTTCTTAGTTTCGTACATTTCCATTTTATGAGGATAGTATTGTTTGCGAATGCGATATGAATCCATTCGTTTTATTGTTCTATTCCATTCATCATATACATTTTTTTCATAGCTATTATCGAACTTGAATGCCATATTAATTTTAATTATCTTATTATCTTTTACTATCAATAAGAAGATAGTAAAAAATTTTTTCAATTTTTGTTTTTTTTGTGTTTTCTACGTTCTCGAATGAAGAAACAAATCATTTAGATAAATATAATTTGAATTAAAATAATTAAATAAAAATAAACATACAATACAAGGAATAAATGTTTGGTTACAGGAATGCAATAAATATACGTATGCAAAAAATAAATAAATATATGAATACTTTAACTCAGGTTAAGAATAATTTTGAAGGACACAATTACATAGTAGTTGGTTCACCAAAAGGAATAGGTTTTAGTATAGCAAAATATCTTACTGCAAATGGAGCAAAAGTTACATTGGTTGGTAAGCAAATACATAGTCGTCCAAATATATTTACTGCAGCAGATGAAATAAATGAAATAGTTAAAAAACCATCTTGCATGCCTGTATTATGTGATATAAATATGCCGAATCAAATACAGCATGTAATAAATGAAACATTAGATGTGCACGGTTCAATTAATGGTCTTGTTCTGATGTCTGAAATAGCATATTTGAATAATTCAAAACAATTATACCCGATTGAATTAAAAAATATGAATACGAATATAAATGGTACTTATTTATTTGGACAACATTTTTTACAGCATATGGAAGATAATAATTCACATGGTCATTTAATTATTGTAGCACCACCATTAAATAACTTTTTCGATGATGACGACCAATGGACAAATCATTTTTATTATACAATGACTAAAATGAATATGTCATTAATGTCAAAATATTGGGATAAAGAATTCTCAAATGTGTCTGTTAATACATTATGGCCAAAAATTACGATTCCTTTACCTAAATATCAAGAAAAAGGAGACTATAAATTACCAGAAGATATGGCAAAAGCGGCCTGTAAAATATTTAAAACGGACCCTTTAAAATGTCATGGGAATCATTATATAGATTATGATTTGAATAATTTAATACGGTAAAAGAAGAATAATTTAAACAGTATATTTAAATTATTTATGATTTAATACCTAAAAACGGTAATACAGCACCCATAAAATGGAACCCTTCTTGTTTATCTTCGGTATCCTTATCTTCTGTTTCTACAGTTACTTTATTCTTTCCGCTCCATTTTTGTGTATTATAAGAATTTAATGTTAAATATTTATTTCCATTTTTTTTCCAGTATTCTATTTTTTTATCTAATGCTTTTTCTTCGGGTGTCTTTGGATATACTTGATTTTTTTTTGTTTCCATTGATTTCAAATCTGTATCGGTGGCTTCTGGTTTTTTGCCATAACAATTGACACCAAATTTGACATAGGGATTCGCAATATAGCCACCATTTACACCCGGTCTACCACAATTGTTTCCTTTCTTTTTGGATGCGTCACAAACACCTTCATCTAATTTTTGTAATTTTTCATAAGTGGCTTTTTGAGTCGGAAATAATGCTAATTGACCCTCTGACCAACCATAGTTGCACCATTCTGCACCATTGTTATATGCTTTTTCTACTTGGTCATAACTTGCTAATTTAGCATCATACGATTTACATACAGCCACTGCATCATCATATGTATATAAATTATTTGAAACATTAAATACTTCTCCTTCTGGATCATCTAATTCAGTTGTTTTTTGACATTTTTCTTCTGGTTCGTCAGTGTTTGTTTTGTCTTCATCTTTATTATTTGTATTTTCATCTAGTTCTTCTTCGCCACGAAAGAATGATTTAATTTTATCTAAAATATCATTTAATGAGATTCCAAAAATATATTTGAAAAAGTCAACAATAACTATAACTACTAAAAGTACCCATAAAGTACCTTCTACGAATGATATAGAGTATGGCTTGTTTGATTTTTCCATAGGTATACCAAACATATATGTTAACACGTAGAATCCAATAATACTGAATATGGACAGTAAAACAGACATAGGATTATCTATATATTCACTTAAACCACCGATTACTTCACCTGATACTGTATCTTCAGGTTTGGAAGTCATAGAAGTGTATAACGTGTAAAGAATAATTCCAATAATAACTAAGAAAAATAAATCAATAACAATGGATGTTGTTTTTGAACCATCATTTGTCATCATTGTAGGATCTTCAGGGTTGTTTCTTTTAGATAAATAATATACAATTCCATAAGCTCCTAAAAATCCTACTAAAATAATCAAATTAGTACTAGTAAAAACGGTGTCGGTAAAGTTTTGAATATTTGATTCTGGTGACTCTACAATTACTTTTTCGGCATTTTCTTCTTGATTAACTTCAATATTATCATTTTTATTAGAAGCTGTAATTTGAGTTTCTTTCTCTAAATTATTTGTAGTACTACTCATATTCAATAATTCTTATTATATTATAGTAAGTTATTTTTTTTGCGGTAAAATAAACAGTATGCTAATGGCGAAATAATTAAATCCGGATTCTCCAATTTTTCGACTTGATTATCATTAAAATGATTCCAATTATTTTGGGAATTTTTTACGAATGCAGTATAATGACCTCCAGAAACGTTACCTACGTGATTACATACTCCATATAAATCATATTTATAACTATCTGGATGGTAGCCTTTTACGTATTTAGATAAATCTAAATCCTCTAACGGAAAATTAATAAGGTCAGTTATTTTATCACTTCCATCCATGCTAAATCGTTTTAATATAATAACAATAATTTTAGGAAAATTCCAAAAAGAATACTGTTTTTTTACATTCTCTTTTTTGTTTGTATTCTCATTAAACCATGCATTATCTCCTTCTAAATATTCAGGTTCTGTAAATAAATCAAAACAATCGTATAAATTTTCTGCAATTTTATCTTGATTTTTGATAGGAAGGTCAATTGTAAAAAAACTTTCTGGAACAATAGATAAACATTTATCTGTTTCAAGAGAAATAAGTTGAGAATAATTAATACCATAAAATAGTTCGTATATTTCAGAATACTCTTTTTTGTATATTTGTTTAATCATTTGATAACATTTAATAGCAACATTATCTGTTGAATTTTTTGCTACACCATTTATAATTACATTTTCACTTCTAGATATATTATTATGAATGCATTCAATAAACAATTGTAAAAATTCAGGCATATCGTTTTGAGACCAACCTGTAAATAAGTCTCTATTTTTTAAAGAAGCCATTTTCTGTAAAGAATTTACAAATTTTCTTGGAGCAACTATGCCGTTATCGCTCCACATTACATTGCGTAAATCTTCCCATTCATCGATAAAATTTGATTCTGGTAAATCTTTTTTTATATATTTTTTACATGATTCTGATTCTAATAAATGATTAAGTTCATAAGTATTGTTTAGAACTTGTAAACAAGAATTAAGAAAACAGGTATTTCCAAGGTTTTCTAATCCAACCAAACCTTTATTATGATATTTTGAAAGGTCCATCAATAGTTATTTTAAAAGTATATATAAAAATATCTTTATATTATTATTAGCAATGGATAATATGAATAGACAAAGAAATACAAATTATCAAAATAATTTACGACATTCTATTTCAGACTATATTTCAAATAATTTAGATCAACTCACGCGCAATAATCAAAGTCAAAGGAATACTAGAACACGTTTAAATTCTATGTCTCAGTCAAACAATATATCAAATAATCAGTTAATTACAAACATAATAGATTCTTTAAATAGGAATATGCTGATATATCATGTAAATATATCGGAATATTTAAGTTCTATTACCACTATACTAAATTTAATTGATAATGAAAATAATAATGTAGAAGAAACAAATACACAAAACGAACAAACATCAGAAAGACAAACACAAAATGAACAAACACCACAAACACGTAACGAAGAAATAAATAGAAATAATCAAACAAGCGAATTACAACCTAGAACTACATATTATTATCGTTCTAATCCGGTAAGAAGTAATGTCCCAGCTCAATATATAGACCCAATCAATAACGACCGAAGTGATATATGGAGAAGATGGGCAACACGAACACCAATATCTACAGATAACATGAATTCACCATTTCGAGGTCTAGGTAGAAGTCCTCGCCAGCCACCGCCTGGTTTATTACCACCACAAGGAAGTACAAATGGAATAAATCAACCTGGTATTCAACAACGAACTCCGTTTAACATATATAATTTTTTATCACGTAATAATGACCCTTTTTCTAATAATGAACTTATGCAAGAATATTTTCAAAATCTTTTTCAAAATGTAATAGTTAGTCCAACGGCTGAACAAATAGAAAATGCAACAGAAGTATTTCCTTATACAGAAGGTTTGCAATTAATTAATTATAGATGTCCAATAACTTTAGAGGAGTTCCAAGAAAATGATAATATACGACGAATTCGTTATTGTGGACATTGTTTCAATGAAGAATCAATACAACATTGGTTTCGCAATAATGTTAGATGTCCAGTATGTAGATTAGATATAAGAGACGTAAGTGAAAATATTATTGAAACAGAACAAGTAAATACAAATATAAATAATAGACATGATGAAGATACGGATAATGATTCAATTGATGAAGATACATTAAATAATGGAGTTATAGACCGCAATGAATATATACCTTCTCCTCGTCCATTGCGACCAACCTTATCTGATATATCTGTTTCCACTAGTTCAACTATAAATGATACACAAATGGATACTTTTTTATCAAATTTTGCAAATAATATTCGAGATAATTTAACAGACAATTTAGAAAATATGATGCAACCAATGGATGGTACTATTTCATCACATATCCATATTGATATACCGTTTGAACAATTTAATTATGAATCGTTATATGATTTATGTGGTAATTTTTTTGAAAATCATGATTATCCTTAAAATTATATAGTTTTTTACTTATATAATTTTAAAATTCAGGTTCATGTTTTTTGAATAAACAACCTTGTGTACTAAGATTAGGGATTTCTTGAATAATATTTGGATCTTGACAAATAGAATTATTCAACCAAATCTTTAAAATACAAAAATTTTTTTTAGGCGATATTGTAATTCCATTAACAAACTTATTGTATTTAGGATTGATGCATATATTATTTCCCAACAATAAATAAAATAATGTTTTCCAAACGTCTCCTACATATCGATTTGAAATTTTATAAGAAAAACATCCACCTTCTCGATTTTTTGGGTCTTCCCACATAGGTGTTATATTTTCTTTCATAACAAACAACATACAATTTTTAATTATAGAATCTGTCATTTGTTCATTAATTTTAATGACCTTTTCAATAGAGTCAATTTCTTTTGCAATAGCACAATAACTACTTAAACTCCAATCTTTGTTGGTTGGTAAATGGTAATATAAATCCCATTTATCATTCGTTTCATGTAGTTGGGTAGTACTACAACTCGCACTCATGCACCCTTAATATATGAAAAGATAATTCTTTATATTGTTTAAGCATTTTCAATGGTGTACTTATTATCACCTAGATTTACATATTGATTTTTATTAATTAGAATATTTTCAAAATTAAAATTTGTAATGTGTAATTGATAATTTTGACTAAATATAAAATTTTTTCCATTAGACCTATAATCAAAATAACGTTTTAAAAATACAGTAGACAAAATATCATTATCATTAACAAAATATGATTTATCTAATTCGATCTCTGTAGATTGATTGTTATCTAAATTTACATATATAATTTCTATGAAAGGATTTGATACAAACTTGTCATTTAAATCAATTATAGCAAAATCCACAGGGTCCATTTTGCAAAAATATTTATTTTTGTACTTTGCATAGTAAAAATACTTTACATTATCTAGTTCCACTGTGCGTAATCTTTCAAATTTTACCTTTTTTAATTTCATAGTTTTTAGTAGTAAATCTTCGTTTTTATGAAAATATAAACTATCATAATCCTCTTTTAAGACTATTTCATTATTATCTAAGTAATACATTGTTGTATTAATCCAATTTTCTTCTATTGGTTCAACATTATATTCTAAAAAATAACCGTCTACTTTATAAACAAGATATCTGAGTAAATTAAAAGTATTATGAAAAGTTTCATTTGAATAATAATAACGATTCAATTTCATAGAAATATTTGTTTTGGTATTATTGTAAAATACAAATAATTTTATACCAGTATTTATAACAGGACTTGCATAGTTTAATGCCCAACATTTTAAACGATTCCAAATATTGAAATAAAACATTATATTTTATAATGCAAAAAAATATTTATATTTGTTTAAGTATATTAAAATAATGTGACTTTAATATATAATAATGAAAATGAAAAATGGATTATTTATTTTTCGCAGGGACTTGCGATTAACAGATAATACAGGACTATTAGAAGCATATAAACAAGTCGATAATTTGTATACTTGTTTTATATTTACTCCAGAACAAGTATCAAATAAAAATGATTTTAAATCAGCAAATTCGATTCAGTTTATGATTGAAAGCTTGGAAGACTTAGAAAATAAAGTAAAGGAAAAAGATGGAAAATTAATGATTTTGTATGGTAAAAATGAGAAAGTTGTTGAACATTTAATTAAAGAACTAAAAATAGATGGTATTTACTTTAACAAAGATTATACACCTTACGCAATTGAAAGAGATAATAATATTGAAGATATATGCAAAAAACATAAGATTCACTGTGAAAATTTTCAAGACTATTATTTATTTGAACCTGGTACAATTTTAACCGGCTCTTCTTCTATGTTTAAAAAATATACACCTTTTTATAATGAAACAAAGAATTATAAATTTCCATCTGTAAATAAAGGAAATATTCGAAAATTAACATCGTCAAATATATCAGATTTGTCTCTTGAGGATGCAATGAGTAGATTTGTTGGAAAAGAAAACAAAGAAATATTAGTACATGGTGGTAGAGAATTAGGATTAAAAAGATTACAATCTGCAAAGAATAGTCAAAAACATTATGGAAAAACGAGAGATTTTTTTGATAAAAGCACTTCTCATCTTTCCGCTTACATAAAATATGGATGTGTTTCTATTCGCGAAGTAAGAGAAGAATTTTCAAATATTGAAAGTTTCGTTAGCGAATTAATTTGGAGAGAGTTTTTTGCTCATGTTTTATATGCTTATCCAGAAGTGGTAGGTAAATCATATCAAAAAAAATATAGAAAAATTAAATGGATGAATAATAAATCTCAATTTGATAAATGGAAGGATGGACAAACTGGTGTCCCGATAGTAGACGCTTGTATGAGAGAACTAAATTCAACAGGATATATGCATAATCGTGGACGTATGACTGTTGCCAGTTTTTTGATTAAAACTTTATTGATTGATTGGAGATGGGGAGAAAAATATTTTGCACAAAATTTGACTGATTATGATGTTGCTAGTAATAATGGAAATTGGCAGGGTATTAGTGGTACCGGTGTAGATATGAAACCTTATTTTCGTGATATGAATCCATGGATTCAAAGTTCAAAATTTGATAAAGAAGCCAAATATATAAAAAAATGGGTTCCTGAATTAGAAAATGTTCCTCCCAAAGATATTCATAAATGGTATGAAAAATATGAAAATTATAAAGATGTAGATTATGGAAGACCAGTGGTTGATTATGTTGAACAAAAAGAAAAAATGTTAGAAATGTACAAAAATATTTGATAATTATTAGATAAACAAAATAAAAACATCATAATATTATTATTATTATGTTGAGTATAAAAAATGTTACCAAAGGGTATTTAGAAACGCTTTTTAAAAAGGTAAATAATATTATAAGTTATAAACATTATCATTTAAAAGAAAGAAAAATATTAGTAAATGCTTTTTTTGAACCAAGTACAAGGACTTCTTTATCTTTTGAAAGTGCTATGTACAGACTAGGAGGAGATGTAATAACTTTTAATAAAGATTTTTCTAGTTTAAAAAAAGGTGAGTCTTTTGAAGATACAATTAAAACCTTATCTTCTTATGGTCATGTAATGGCTATTCGTCATCCAGAAAAAGGAGCTATTGAAAAAGCTGCAGAAATATCAGACATACCAGTAATAAATGCTGGTGATGGAAATGGACAACACCCAACGCAAGCCTTATTGGATATGTATACTATTTATCGCAAATTTCCTGAATTAAAAAAATTAAAAATATTGTTTGTTGGTGATATTAAAAACTCTAGAACAGTTCATTCTTTAGTAGACCTATTTTCTTTTTACACTACGAATAACTTATTTTTCCTACCATACAATGATTCTAGCCCTGAACATGATTTTCTGTATGAACTAGGTAACAGACATGGACAAGTACCAAGTAATATGATTATTGAAAAAGATGAACTTGATATATCACAATATGATGTTGTTTACATGACACGTATGCAAAAAGAACGACGTAAAAATCCCATTTCGCCAGACTTTATTTTAACACCAGAATTAGCTGATAAAATGAAAGAAAAAGCAATAATCATGCATCCATTACCACGCAATGAGGAATTACCATCATCTGTCGACACAAACCATAGAGCCGTTTATTTTGAACAAATGAAATATGGATTATATATTCGAATGGCTCTACTTGAAGATTTAACTAATTGATTATATTTAAAGTTATTTAAATATATTCACTTTTTTAAAATAATGACTCATCAACAAAGAGATTTTAATAACGAATTAGAAATAGCTTATTTATTTGATACTATTTATACATTTACCTATAAAAAACAAAAAAGAACTTTTAGTCAAAGACATTGTCCTATTTGCTATTCCTATATACGAAAAAACAATGTTGTTTTAAATTGTACGCATAATTGTTGTTTTGATTGTTTTCATGTTTACATAGAAAAAGCATATGATTGCAAAGATTTTCCCATATGTTTTATTTGCCGAAAGGATATTCATGAAATTGAGATTCAAGATGAAATCAATAAAAAAAAAATACAAGATATTCCCTATAAACATTATTACATCGAACCGAAACGGGCTGTATTTCAATATCATAATGTAGGACGTATTTTTGTAAATAGAACTACATTTGTATTAATTCAATGGATTTTTTTAGTTTGGTTATTTTATGCAGCATACGATACAACAGCACAATACATTTATTGTTATTTAAATTAATTGTATTACACATCAATATGTTTATAATCACGATACATAAAAAACGTTTTGAAATTTTCACAAAAAGAGTATATGAATATAGCCAATATTGTTTCAACTATATTATTATTATGTATACTATGTACTAATAATAAACTTGGTAATATATTTTGAATAGCTTTAATATTGTTCAAAGTTCTACTACAAGAAATACATTGTTTTGTATGGTCGTGATATCGGTCAAATACTTGTTCTCTTGATAATATATTAGTTTCGTTTGCAGAATTCTCAATAAACTTTGACCATGGCTTTGGAAATATTTTTTTCCATTTATGATAATATTGTATACTATTATCACTTGTTGTAGGTGTTGTATAAGTTTTCATACAATCATTTAATTTATTTTTGCTACGTAACATTTGTTCTTGTTTATACAGTAACATAGTATCACTATCAAAAAACGTATGTGTTAACAAATGTTTCATCCAAGATGGTACTTTATTTGATAAATTTTGTATTTGTTCATTTTTATATTCATTTTGAACAAAAATGCGTGTTTTAAAAGGTGTAATAGGAACACAATATACGTGTAATCTTTTTATAAATACTTCAGGATAAATACTGTTTAACACATAATGACTAGGTTCATAAAAACTCATTGTTCCATTCCTGTATTCTGAGTTTCGCAGTGTGTTATCCTCAAAATAAATTTCTAAGGCAGATTCGTTCATGGTTAAAACAGATGCATTTACACTGCTTGCTAAGTCACGTGTAGATTGTAATTTATGGTGAGCAAAGGGTACATGTGCAGGATCAAATAAATTTTCTAATAATATATTCATACTATAAGGAACTTCTACTACAAATACGTCATCTGATACTGTATTTTGATATTTAATAACATGATTAGGAAAGTCATTATTAAGAGTACTGTTTAAATTTATCCATAATATATGATTGCATTCTTTTAAATCATATGTTTTTTGTTGAAATTTGCAAGTTTTACAATTATTTATTGCTTGTGGAATATCCAATACTTTTCCATTTGTATCGAATTCCCAACCATGATAAGAACAGCGTAAATTTTTTGTTTTTGGATCAATATAGCCTTCTGATAATGGACCTCCTCGATGCATGCATGCATTATCTTGTACAATGACTTGTTTATTTTTCTCCCATATTACTAATTTTTTGTTCATAATTTCTATTTCTCTAGGTTTATTGATTGGGAAGTTTTTTATATCAATTAAAGGAACCCAACCATATCCGTTGGCAAGAGCAAATAATGTAAACAATATATAAATCATATATATTATATATTGTAGTATTTCTATTTAAGTTACATATATTTATTTTTCTTCAAATTGTTCTAATAATTTTCTAGTTTTTTCTCTGTATTTCATTTGCGTAATATCGTATTTATTGCTCATAAATCCTAATAAATAATCATCATAAATATAATTCAAAATATTTATATCTTCATCTAATGTTATTTTCATTTGATATTCAAATAATGGGTCTAGAAATTGCGTTGTAAAGAAATTTCTATATAAATCAAAATGCAATATTGATTCATTTTTTCCAACTGGATAACAATGTGTAATAATTGTTTTAGTAATTTGATTTGCTTTCACTCTTGTAACAGTCATATCTGGTAAATGAAATTCATTTTCTACTTGCACATATTTTGCACCACCAATTATCTTAGACATACTATTTTGCCCTGCAGTATAATAAAATGTAGTACGACCAGATAACTCATCGATATCTTGATACTCTATTTCGAACGGAACGGGAGCTAGAGAATTACCGAAAGAATGCACATAACTAATATGCATCATATCAAGGACATTTTCAGTAACTAAATTATGAGGTCGCTTTATATGTCTAACACCAGATACACGCACAAATTTTGGGTCGTTTGCTTCAGGTGGAATATAAACAGAATGATTGTAATAGTTTCCTTTTTGACTATTCATATCAAAAGTAGGGCGTATATAAATATCTTCATTAATATCTTTCAGTTCGAATCTAGGAACGCCAAACGCATTTTTTTTAGTATCCGGAAATCCAGGCATTAAATCTACTAATCCTTTATTATATTCCCAACCATGATATGGACATTGCAAACAATTATTTGATAAAACTTTACCATTCGATAAAGAAGCACTTCTATGAACACAAATATCACTTATTGCTGTTATATTATTATTATAATCTTTATATACGGCAATTGGATATCCATTAAATAAATATCTTTTTGGTTGATTATATGGAAATTCATTTTTATTTGCTATTTTCCAAAATAAAGGTAAATGATTTTTATATTTGGATACATGTGGCTTTGTATTAATACGCAATGGAAAAATATTAACTACATATAAAAGAAAATATAATAATAATGTTTGTCCTATCATATTATATATATGAATATAATTATCTTTGTATTAATTGAATAAGTAAATTAGATATGTAACTTCATGTGGTTCTAATTCTCTAGGAATAGCCGGTATTAATTTTGGTAATTTTATATTTTTCTTGAAATTTATAAAATGATTACGTAAAAAACAACATATTATGAATAAAATTAAATGAGAGTTCATGTATTTTTATTAAAGAATAATTTTTATATAGTATTTTTAAATTTCTTTTGGACTTCTGGATAACAAAATATTAGATACATAATTATTACTCTCATTAATTAATTTTATTATTGATTCTATCATAAGTTCACTTGAATCAAAGGAACAAATTTCATTATTATATATATACTTAAAAATGTTAATTTTTTCTAAAATATCAATTTTTGATATAATTAAATCGGTTGTTCCAGAATAGTATAATGCTTGAATAAGTTTATTAATATTTAAAAAATTCACTTTTCTTAATCGACCAGTAGTTGTTCCATACTCTTTTCCTGTTTCGGCAATTTTCATTAATTCTTCATTATTATCTAATTCATCTGAAAATTCCGGGTCGATACCAACTCGTGTATCATATATCTTTACAGCACCATATATTTTTCTTATCTTCTGATGAGGAAACCCTAAACTACAAGCACTATATGGCAATGTATTACTACTTGTAACATATGGATAGTTGCCATGGTCAATGTCTAACCAAAAACCTTGAGCTCCTTCACATAATATTTTTCCTTCTAAAACTTCGTCCCATATATATTCTTTAAGTTCCTCTCTAAAATCGCTCACTGTGTTACCTTTTCTAGCATATTTGTCTGTGTAACAAGGACCGATTCCTCGTGCTGTTGTACCAATTCTATTTTTGTATTTTTCCTCATCTTCATAAATGTGTTCATCACTTACAATATGTGCTTTTGGAGATATCTTAATTAGCTCTGTATTAAATCCGTTATCTTTTAAATATTTAATTTCATTAAAAAAAGACTTTATATTAACAACGCATCCAGGTCCTATGATTGATTTAATTCCATGAAATACACCTGAAGGTATTAAATGTGTTGAGTATTTTTTATCATTTACATATATTGTATGTCCTGCATTATCTCCACCATTCCACCTGCACACATAATCATAGTGTTTTGTTAAGTGTGAAACTATTTTGCCTTTTCCTTCGTCTCCCCATGCTAATCCGACACATATATCGGCATATTCAACCATTATAATGAATACAATTATTTATTCATTATATTATTTTCGCTTAAATATCTAAACTTATTGTATTTTTGGCAGAATTATTCTTTTTACGATTTGATTTTTGAGGAATGCTTGTATTTTGTAAATCTTTTAATGAACTTACAGAAATAACCGATTCATTTCCGTTTGCGTTTCCTGTTGCTTCTTCTGCTTCTTTGCGTATATCAACTGTTCTTGTTTTAAGACCAGCTAATATATCATCTACGTCACTATTTTGTGGTCCTCTCATTTCTGGACGTTTTTTGACTTGCGGTATTTCATTAGCATCAGCCATACCCCTATTCATTTCTACTCCTTTTTCTTGAAACATTGCACCTCGACTTGCTGCAATATCGGGTCGATTTCCAGGTGCATCAGTATATGTCATTCCAGGCCTTGATGGAGGAGGTTGTTCTTTTGTTCGAATTGGTGCTGGGGGAGGAGGGCCGCGTGGCTTATTTTCTTGTTCTTTCATCATATTATTAGCAAATTCAAAACCAGGAGATTGTTGACTCATATTGTTTACAGTTGCTTCAGTAAATGCTTTCATTAGTTCTGGATTTTGGCGAATAACATCATTGAATGCTGGCGTTGCACTAGAAAGGGCTTTGTTTGAGAAATTTAATACAGCCGCACTAAAACCTAAGCGAAGCAGTAATGAAAGTTCAGGGGCCATCTTTCCGCCTTTGTATTTTTCGTGCAATTCTTCAAAAATCTCATCGTAACTATCAATATCTTCACTTATCTGTTCACCCCACCCATCTAAATTTAAATCAAATGGATTAAATACAGCATTTGCATATTCGACAGAATTCACAAATGTCATAAACCACCATTGTTGCAATTTGATAGAATCTTTTTTTCTTTTATCATCCATAATTGTTTCATATTCATCTTCTATTTCTTCAAAAGGACTATCTATATTGAGTGAACTACTTTGCTTTGTATGTCCTTTTTCATACCATTCATCCATTTTTTTAAGCATCATCCTTTTCTTTCTCCTTTTCTCTAGCTCAGTCATATTTGAAGTATAATTAACAGAGGGTACTTCGTTCATTTTTGCAAATCCATCCCATGTTTTGGTACTACCCACACTCTCCCTCGTTGCATTCCCTAAATTAGAATCTGATTCTTGAATGTCAATATTGATAGTTTCTGCTGGAGTTTCATCTAGTTTTGTAAAACCGCCCATTCCAAATAATTCAGATGCCATTCCTCCCAAGGTTTTTGTTCCATCCTCACCTGTTCTAGAGGTTTTTTGAGATAAGTTGTTTAATTCGCTTTCCAAATCGTCCAAATCTCCTAAATCAACATTTGCTGAATCGGATGTTTTTTTCTTATCATTCATAAGCAATTCAATCCCATCTCCAAAATTAACACTGGGGGTACTACTATTAGTTTGATCGTTAATTTTAATAGATACAGGTTCCATATCATTTTCTCCAATGTCAATAATATCCATTATTTTATGTTATTTATACAATTTTTATTTTTAAATCATCCGCATAGAATATTATATTTTGTTGTTTAAAAAACCAAAGACCTTGTAAAAAGCAATCTGCTAAATCGTCTTTTTTTTTTGTATTCATTTTCTCTGTCCAATTGTTGAAATAATTGTTTTTTTCTATAATCTCTTTAGTATAAAAAATACCATCTTTTTTATGTTCTTTGTAGTTTGGATTAGTAGAATTTTTATTTTTTATTTCTGCGTCTTTTTTACTTTTGTTTTTATCCTCGAATTGTTTTAATTTATTGGCAGAAGAAACAAAATGTATACTAGCATCTTCATACTTCATGATAAAATATTGAGCCAACATTCCTTGTATTGTTTTCATTCTACTTGCTAAAGGTGATAATTGATTCTCAATAACAATATGCAGTATATCATCAAAATTAACTTTATCTAATTCTTTTTTCATATTTTTTCCAATTTCAATTAAATCTACATCACCTGCTTTTTTTTTCTTATTAGCAATTGGTTCTAGACATTTACTTTCATAATGTTCATTTATTTTTTTCACGTAGTCGTCTTTTTTCCATTTTTCTTCGTTGTTCTCGAATATAAATAAACTATGGGCAATTGTAATAATTTTTTCTAGTTTTTGTTTTTTTAAATAAGGAAGCTTGGTTTCTTTTGTTGGAATTAAAAATGGAGAACTTTTCGCATGTTTTTCACAATAGTATTCACTATTTTTCATAAATTTTGCTTTTCTGGTACAACAACTAGGAGAAGATTTTTTTGTTTTTGGATTATTAATTTGACTACAACTATGTGTTTCTGTGTCACTTAATTCAATTAAATTTAACACATCCCAATGAATTATATTTACTTTACTATCTTCTTTGTTTAATTCTAAACAACATATTGCCATATTACGTATACCAATATCAAAACTTAATATTTTCATGATTAAATTAGAGTATTAATTATATTTATGTTCTCTAATCACAAAAATATAATTATATTTTATTATATCAAAATGTTATACATTTTTATATTTTTACTATGTTATTTTCAAACAACGAATTCTTTCTTTAGGAATAGTCGAATAGCTAAAAATAAACCGTTATTCATGTTGAACAAAGACAATCAATATGTCTACGCAAAAGAATATTATGAATTTTATAAAAAATATAAAATGAAATCAAATACTCTCCAATCGTCTTTTTTTGTAAATTATAAAGAATTCGCTGAAAAACATAAAAACAATTACAATATTTTTGAAAATAATTATGAATTAATTAAAAGTACAAAGAATGATTTATCTGGTGGTAATAGTTCTTTTACAGTTGAATTAAATAAATATGCTGATTTAATTGATTTTAATGATAATAATTCTGATGATTTAAATTACAAACTCTCCAGTACAGATAATATTGTAAAAACATTTGATTTTCAATTATTATTTAAAAATTTGTTACGTCCTTTAAATATTTTAAAAACAAAAAATGAAAATATTCCGGTAAATTGGAACAATACCAAATACTTAAGTCAAGTAAAAGATCAAGGACAATGTGGTTCGTGTTATGCGTTTTCTACGACTAATGTATTAGAAACATTTATGAGAATAAACAATTTTACTGTAGATAGATTATCTGAGCAGCAAATAGTAGATTGTTCACCAAATGACTATGGTTGTCAAGGAGGTTTCATGCATACTTCGCTTGAGTTTATTATTGATAATAAAGGTTTACTTTCAAATGAAGATTACCAATATATCGGAAAAACACAAAATTGTACAGATTTTAAAATACAACAAAATATAGTAGGATCTAATATAAGTGAGTATCAATTTGTAATTCCTTCCTCTGTGCAAGATTTAAAAGAATGTCTTACGAAAACTCCCATTGCCATTGCAGTAGATGCAAATAATGTATTTTTTCGATTTTATAAAAAAGGTGTTATTGATGTTCCTCCTCAAAAAAATAATGTATTAAATCACGCAGTTGTATTAGTCGGTTTTGATTATGATGAAGATGGCATGTATTGGATTATTCAAAATTCATGGGGGAAAGATTGGGGAGACAATGGTTTTTGTAAAATACGAGTACAAGAAGGAAATGGTGTATTATTGTGTCAAAAATATGGTGTATATCCAGTAAAATAAATATTTTAATACTTTTTATAAAATATTTATTCAAAATGTACTTTCTTTCCATCCTTTGGCTTTGGTTTGAACCTATCTTGTAATAATTGGTCTTGAGTAATGACAGGAGAAACTTGTCTAGCGTGTAATTCTTCACGAGATAAATAATTTGCTTTTAAATCACTTAAACTATGTCCTAATGGTTTGGTTCCGTCTAAAGTAGATGAATATAAATGGGGACCATTTACCTTATATGTAATTTTGTTGGATTGAATACTCACTAAATCAGTAGGCTTAAAATTATAGCCTGTATCATTACTAGAAGCCAACATATTACTATGCATGACAGATTCTGCGTTCTTAGTTAAATATTCACGGTATTCCCAGTTAGAGCGAATATTATTATCTTCTAAAATTTTTTTGTTTTCAGTGGAATGAGGTTGCCAAGAAGCAGTAATAGCACGTCCATCGTGCATTAATGGGGGAGCATAAGGATATTTATTATTAGTTTGATAACCTCTTTGAGAAGGGTCTAAATTTTCTATTACGTTCTTTTCGAAGGTAGATGCAAATTTTTGTAAACTAGATGGTAACATTATAATATATAATTTATATTATAATCTGAGAATAGTTTTTCAAAAAATTATGTATTAGATTCTAATAAATCGATTAAATCATTTTTTTTCAACTTACTGGTTTCAGTAGTTAGGCCTTTTTGAATAACTAATGCTTTTAAAGCTGGTACAGTCATTTTCTTATATACATCTTTATTCGTGGAATCGGAGTCATTTGATTCATTTTCTTCTAAATTATTTACTTCTTCTAATTTACTTACTTTAAGATTATCAACTTCTTCTGTATTTAAATCAACTTCTTCCAAATTATCGTCATCTGATTCTTCTTCAACATTATTAATTATTTCTTCATTTTCATTAATTTCATCTAAAGAGTTATCTATTTCGACCGATACAGTTTTTACTTCTTTTTCTGAAGTGTCTACTTCTTCTTCTTCTTGTTCTTCTTCTTGAGAATCGTCGGATTCTTCATCATCACTTTCATCAATACTACTATCGTCTTCAGAATTATCATCTAAAGAATCATCATCATTAAATGAAGCATTCGGAATTTGACTTATTTCTTCATCATTAATAGTATTTAATTCTGGAATATCATCATCATCTAAACTTACATTAATTTTTTGTTCTCTAGATGAAGTAGGCATTGACGGAGTTCCATGAAATGAACTTCGTTTCATTTCGGTCAACTCTTGTACAATATTATTTAAAATTTCAAACATTGTTTCGTTATTTTGTTCAACCTTACTTAATCTTTGCTTAAAATGATAAATTAACATTAAAAGTAATACACAACTTATACCAAGAGTAATAAAAAAGAAAGATTCTAGCATTAGAAATTTCATTATTGTATAATCTCAATTTATAATGTATAACTAAACGAATGTCTAAATTATTTTTAAATTTAATTAATTAATCATTTCATTTGAAAAAATAAACATAAAGTATATATAGCATGAATCAATCATTTGAAAAAACAAATACTCCAATGATGAAAGAAGAATCAAATAACTCATTTATGAGGGATTTTGATTTGAATATATTTAGTGGAAAAAATGTATTAATTGTTATTTTAACAATATTACTCATATTTTCATTTTTAGGAATTAACTTACTAGTAGATTTAGGAAATTTTTTACAATCAATTATCATTATATTAACACCATTGTTGACACAAATATTATCAGTATTTGGATATACCGCAGGTACGATTTTAGATAAAACCGAGGATGTAGCAACATCAGTCGCAAAAACTGGAATAGATATCGCAGGAGGTACAGTACAAAGTGTAGCAGACTTATTAAAAAAGGGAAGTATAGATAATGTCAATATGGGTGCGGTTCAAGAATTAGATAAAACTCTAAATACAAGGTTTGATAGTTCTTTAAATGAAAAAAAAACAAAGCAACCAGAATATAAATATAATGAACCAAAACCTGATACAAGTACTGCGCCTATTCAAAAACCTATTACCTCAGATAAGAGTGTATGGTGCTTAGTTGGTGAATATCAAGGTAAAAGAGGATGTGTAGAGGTTGACGATGCAAATAAATGTTTATCAGGACAAGTATTCCCCAATAAGCAAATGTGTTTACACCCAACTAAAACTGTTTATATGCATAGCCATGCTGCGTAATAATAATATAACTATTTTATATTATCATTTAATCATCTATTTTAATTTTTTCCTTTCTGTTATCATATTCTTTCTTTAAATTGGCAATTGCTGAAATATAAGGGTCATTTAATTCAAAACGAATACCTATAACTGAAGCTAAGAATTTATCACCTTCTTTAACGTTACCAAAGTAATTGTCAGAAACATGATGGTCTCTTGCAATAAATACATTAATAGGAACATTTCCATCCTCATCTTTCACTTCACCATGTATTCCTGCTTTAGTTATTGTTTTAGCTATACATTCTAATAGATGACCTTCTGGAGGATAGCAAGTTTCGCATTCAAAGGTAACTTGATAATCAATCATTTCATTGTTTACATTTCCGGAAGAATAAGTTAAAATTTTTACAGAGCCTGGTCTAATATATCCCTCTGGTATACATTTACCTTCAATGCTATTTTGTATTTTTTTTTCTAAATTTTGTTTTAAGTTCTTACCAACTTCTAGAATAGATAAAGATATTTTATTATTCAAAATAGATGATATATAAGGACCAAAGACTTTTCTTTCATTTGTTTCCATCTTATAATAATAACATAAAAAAAACTTTATGTTATTTAATCAATTTTTAGTTAATATTTGATTCATTTTATAATTTTGAAATATTATTAGCCAATGCTTCTATTGAATCTAAAAACCAATATTTTTCTCTACTTGATTCATTATAAAATCGCATTATGCATTCTAAAAACACACAAAGACCCGGTTTTAATATATTATCAAATTCTTCGGGATCATATTTAGGCCAATTCGTAATATTATGAGGATTTTCTTTTAAAATAGGTTCAATTCTATGCATAATATCTACTTTTCCCAAAGAACTACAAGATACACCTGTATTATTTTTTGCTTCCTTAAAATTTTTTATTTTAAAAACCCTTTCTTTTTTTGATTGATAAATAAAACCAATTATATTATTTAATTTTTCCCTTTTGATAGGAAATTTTTTGATTATTTCATTAGTAAACAACGAAAATTCAGTAGGCTTAGCCAATATCCAATCTTGTTTGTCTTCATTAAATATATAAATTTTATTTTCATTAGATGGTAATACTATGCCTTTCTTTTTGCCAATTAGAATATGATTATCATAATAATTAATTATGTGTTGAAAAAATGGTATGTCACTTCCGTTTAGGTCTTTTTTATATATTTTGTTAATAATCAGCAATTGGTCATCCAAATTTAAACAATCTAAATAATGATAAACAAAATATTTTTCCAATAATTCTTCAGATATTTGATATTTTTGATTAAGTATATTATAAATTAAACCAGCATTTTTATACCAATCAGACTCTGAATTAGAAATATCTGTTTGATATTTTTTGCGAATGATTGCTAATTTGCGTTTATTTATTTTGTCTAATTCACCTATTTCATCTTCCATTACACTTCTTGCTTTTCTTTCTGTATTTATTTGTTCTATATTATCATTTAATTTAATAAACAAAATATCAACAGCATCACTTAATTCATTATTCTCTTGTTTTTTTTCAATATTTGTTTTTATTGTTTCTTTCTTTAATGGTAATTCCATATCTAATGAATAATATTTTAAATCAACAGGATTTTCTCTATCATATAAACTTGCGCGTTCATCCGTTATTTCTACGGGTTGGAATACATAATAGTTATCTTTATTAATTAAATAGCCATTTGAACCATATTTATTTGTTATGTAATCACTTTTATCATTTACCAATTTTGTTAGTGCAAAATCAATATGTTCAACTGGATATTCTTTATGTTGCAATATAGATTGTAATAATTCATCTCTTTTATAAAATCCTTTTTCTTTGAATAATGCACGAATACGCTTAATAATAATAGGATAATTTATTTTTGCAAAGTCTTCATTATAATTAGAATTAACGATTGAGTCTTTTTTAATATTTTCATTAGGTTTACAAATATAATTGCAATTATCCATGTAATCACATAATGCTGTATATGGTCTATCCCCTATTTCATAAGATATTGTTTCATCATTTTTACTTGATAACTTTAATTCTATAGTTTGACCTTGAGAATTTTGATTTAATTTTTCTAATGATAAATTAGTTTGCTCAATATTTAATAAGCAATCTACTGCAGTCTCTTTCATTATACGAGTTACTTTTCCGATTTGAATTGCTTTCTTTTCTGCATATCTATAAGTATATAAATCTACAGCTTCTTTATCATTATCTAGTTTTGTACCATGCAAATATATTTCAACATTTCTTTCTTCAAAAGGAAGTGCACAGTGACTTAAATTTCTCACAGTTCGACCAATAATTTGTTCAATTCTGCTTAAATTATACCAAGGTTCCATTACATGAAGTTGTCGTATATTTTTAAAATCTAAACCTTCTGCTGCAGCCTTAGTAATTAATACAACCTTTATTTTTTCACCATGTATATTAGCCGATGAAGTAATTTCCTTTAAATCTAAACTATTGTTAGGAGAAAAATATTTATCTCCCGTAATCATTGCATATTTTGCAGTTTTAAACGAAGTACCTTTATATTGAGATTTTTTTTGCATAGTTAAAGAATCGAGTGGTTCAGATGGAGGATTATTAAATAGAGATTTAGTATGACTGGCTACACCAAACCTAGTAAATCCCATTTCTTCAAGAGTAAGTGCTATTGGTACAACGCCACTATCAATATATTGAGAATATATCATAATGATGCCTTTTGATTTTTTAATTAATTGACAAATGTTGTAAATTTTTTCGCTATAATTACTTATCTTATCTAATGAAAATATGGGTCCATACTTTTCTAATATTTCTGGCTTGTATTCAAAACCATATCTAAGTAAAAACGGTGAATTTTTAATTTTTTGATTCATTACATTTTTCAATCCTGATGAACCAATTAAATTATCAATTGTCATATCTTCACTTGGATATGTTATATTTAAACTTTGAATAGGTGCAGATAGTAATGTATAACCAAATGAGTCTAATTCTTCAAATACTTGATTATTATTATTAATGTCTAATTTATCTTGTGTATTTTCCATTATTTTGTTGTAAACCTTATTTTGATATTCACCAATATTATTTATATATAATGGAACAAATTCTATGGATTTATCTATTGGTTTATTATTCATTTGATTTTTTGGATATTGAAGACTTTCCAATGATTTACTATTGTCAAATAATGTAGGATATATGCGGAAAGGGAAAGTATATGGATTCTCTCCTCTTATATAAGAAATATATCCAGTTAATTTTCTTTGCAATAACTCTTTTCCTCCTTCTATCGTTGTACCATCTTTATTTTGTTTTGATTCAATAAAATCACCATTTTTATCAAATATTTCTTCTTCTTTGATGAGAGATTTTTTATCAACACTATTTAATAAGTTTGTTATCCAGACAATTTCTTTATGACTATTATACATAGGTGTTGCAGATAATAATAATAAACGTAAATTATCTGCGTATTTGCATAATTTAATTAAAGCAGTAGACGTTTTTTTATTTTTTTTATTGCTTTGAACTGCAGATATATTATGAACCTCATCTACAATAATTAATCGATTATTAAAATATTTTTTAACATTTTCTATTTCTTTTTCTTTTCTTTCATTCTCATCTAGTTCTAATGATTCATCTACCATTGTTTTTCTTTGAATATAACTTGCAAATTCAACATACCCAACAAACAAATATGCTTTTTGAATAAGAGTATTTATTTGCGATACAATTTTAGCTTTTGGTGAATCTTTCATTTGATTTGCATTAATTTCTTTCAAAAGATTATTTCCAACACATGTATTTGTTATCCATATTGAACCCTCTTGTTTTAATTTTCTTTCATCAAACAGTTGATTTTTAAAATTAGCCTGAACATTTGGAGACGCAACTATAATTATTTTTTCAGATGAACCTATATTTTTATAATATTGTCTCATTTCTTCAGCAACGCCAATAGCAGAGCAAGTTTTACCTGTTCCTAAACCGTGATACAATAATAAACTATTATAGGGTGTTTGCATTGATAAAAAATTTTTAACAAATAATTGATGAGGCATTAATTCAAACTCTGCATTACACATTTTTTCAGCTTGTGTTTTTACATCATATATCTTCCCATCATATTGTGTATCAAAAAATTCTTTTCTTTTTGCAATCTTTGTATTAAAATTTGGGTCATCAAGTTCAGGATAAAGGAATTCATCATAGATTTTATTATTGTCAATTAAAAAATCATGATGTTCTTTTTCTGCTTTTTTAATAAATTTATTTTTCGCTTTATCGTCTATATCTCCTGGATATAAACCTAACTTATCTTGTAAATCATCTATTTTTTTAATTTCATCCTGTGTTAATGGCTTTATTTCTTTAACTTTATTGCTTGTTTCATTTGAAGTAAATAAAGAGAAAATATTTGCATTTGATGAATTACTTTCTTGAATTACTTTTTCTTCTTGTCTTGGTGTTTCATCATTGAATACACTTTTATCTTCAATATTTTTATTCTCATCTAGAGTTTCATTTACCTCATCTGGATTATTGTCTCTATTAATTTTATTTAGTTCTTCTTTTAACATTATATATCTTATAATTTTTTCATCCCTTGTTGCATCACCAGTAGTTTTCGAGACAATAGAATTATTTTGTAATTGACCAATTAACCCTTCTATCATATTACTTAGTTTGCCTCTAGTATATTTACTATCATTGTAAATTACCATAAAATCGTCTATCTTATTTTTTATTAGGTCCATATCCCATTTCGAATGTCTTTGATGTGGCGCATTCAATTCTATTTCTTTATCATTATAATTTAAAATTAATATGGAAACAATACAAGTACCCTTATTACTTTTTTTATGTTTTTTACACCGATAGCCAATGGGACAATCTGGTAATTTTTCACCATTATCATTTATTCCACAATCTTGATCTTGTGTACCGCCAAATATTTTATTTTTTTTAGTATATTTTTTCTTATTTTGGCTTTTAATATTTGATTTATTTTTCATATTTCGTTTTGTTTTCATATGTATAGAATTATTGTATATATTCTATACATATATTTCTTTAATTTACATGTCATTAAAAAATAATAATTGAAAATTATGAATTGTTTCGTTTATATTGGTTAATAACCGTTTTTTTTCTAAATTATAGATGCGAATTTTACTTAAACAATCTTCAAAACTACACCATTCCATTTTACCTACTTCTGACCTTTGATATTTATTTGTTTGATAGGTATCTGAAGTTTTCATATAAGCAAGATAATATTTATGTTTGTATGATTTATAATTTGAACCGGTAAATATTTCTTCAAAAGGATATATATTTTTTACATTTAATAGATTTTTCTTATTGTAACCAGTTTCTTCGCAAAATTCCCGTATAGCACATTCGTAATCTTTTTCTTGATAATTCCTTCTTCCTTTTGGAAATCCCCATTCGGGTTCATCCCAACAAATTATTTCGTTACATTCATCTATAATTGAATTTAAATTATAACTGTAATTTTGAATATAAACACCATCTTTTAATTGATAAAATTTTTCTTTCGAATTTATTTCTTCGTTCCTATATTGTGAAGATATACTTCCTTTTCCCCATAATTTAATCCACAAATCCTCAAATGAAAGAGTCTTTAACATATTTCTCTCCTCATTTGTCATTTGATAAATCATATTTTTAATATATTCTTTATTTTGCAATGAATATTTACCTCTCATAAAATCTATGAATCCCAATGTATCCTTTCTTCGAATCATCAAGAATTCTAGTTTTTTTTCATTAAATCTAAATGCTATAATACCTAAACTAGTTATTGGTAATTTACATTGGTTATATAAGTGTCCTTTTTTACCACAATTATTACAATATAATTCATTCATTAATTATTAAATACGTTAATATTTATAAATCAAATATCTTTATATAATTATAATAAATAACCTATGAAATTTGACCCAAATGTATGGGGACCACATTATTGGTTTTTTTTACATACAATTGCAGAAGGATATCCTTTACATCCAAACGATGTGACAAAAAAAAAATATTATGACCTTATTCATAATTTACCTTTATTTATACCAAATGATGAAATTGGCAATTTTTTTAGTGAACTTTTAGATAAATATCCTGTTTCGCCATATCTGGTAAATCGAGACTCATTTGTAAAATGGATGCATTTTATTCATAATAAAGTAAATGTACGTATAGGAAAACCAGAAATATCATTACCTAAAGCATTGGAATTATATAGAAATGAGTATAAACCAAAACCGGTTTATTTAGCAGAAAAGTTAAACATAAAAAAACATTATATAATATTATTTTTAATTTTTATTTTACTACTTTGCATATATTTATGGTATGAATAGTATTAATTTCTCACAATATGTTAATTATGAGATTTGAAATTGTCATTTTTCTAATAGCTGCATTTATAATTGCTAATATATACACTGATGGTAAATATGTAAAAACGTTATATTCATATAAAAAATACTATCAAATGGCAGGTGTTGCATTTGCCGCATTGATGTTATATATTTTAATAAAAAAAACTCCTATGCGAGCTGAACAAATTGTTTCTGTGTCAAATGATTATTTAAAATACTTGCCAATCGATAGAAATACATCTAATATTATAAGTCCTATTCTAGATTTTACTTCAAAGCAAAATTTTTCTCAGCAAAATAACCAACAATACAATTATCCAATTGTTTCTATGCAAGAACAGGCAGCAAAACGTAGAATAATGCAATCTGGTTCTAAAGGAACTAAACGTTCGGTTAGTGAAACAAAGAAAAAATTTGTTGCTTCTAGACAAACATGGAGATGTGCTGATTGTCAAAGTCAATTAAATGCTTGGTTTGAAGTTGATCATAAAGTACGTTTAGAACATGGCGGTTCTAATCATGTTGATAATTTAGAGGCCTTATGCAGAGAATGTCATGGAAAAAAGACAGCTATGGAAAATTTATAATAATATAAGCATTCGTTGAAAACATTTTATTTATAAAAATTAAATGTTTAATTTAGACATTTTGATTAGAAAAAAATAAGATTATATAGTAAAATGAGTGACATTATGAATGATTTACAATCAGAGAAAAGTATTCCATTATATTCAAATATTGTATTTTTTTTAATTTTATCTATGCTATTCATTCAAGAAAATAAAAAGAAAGATGAAAAGGACCCATATCGAAAAGAATGGAAAGATAATACAAGATATGGAATTATTATACTTTCAATATTATTGGTTTGTTTATACCTATATGCCCATATTGCTAAAAATGCGTTGCTATTAACACATGAATATCAATATCATATTACCCTAGGTGTTCTATCCTTATTATATATAGGTTTGTACATTTCGCAATATGAAGCAATCGCATATTCAATGTATATTTTGACTATCTTTATAGTGATAGTTGCAATGGCTTTACTATTTAATGTTTTTATTAACTTTTTTAAATCTTTAAAAGGAATTGCAGGTGTCGTAGCGAATCTTATTTTTTTCATTCCGTGCTTATTTTCTGATTTTGTAAGTTACATTATGAATGAATATAAGACAACACCAAATAAAATATTAACACTATTTGGTTTGGAAATTATATTATTATTGATATACCTTTATCTACCAGATTTATTGTATAAACTTTCCGTTAAAGATGGTGTAGAAGTATTAAAAAATTATGTATATTTAAATGAAGAAAATATCATACCATTAGAGGATAATATATTAGCAAAATCAAGTCATATTAAAACTTTTTCTCAAGACCAACAAGAAGTAACGCGTGAGTATAGCTTCTCTATGTGGATATTTTTAAATCAACATTCAACGAGTATGTCTTCATATAATAAAGAGACAAATATATTTGATTTTGGTAACGGTAAGCCTAGAGTAACCTATTATAATAATGAAAATGATTCAAAAAATAAAGATGTATACAGAATATATTTTAGCAATCAAGAACATGATAAGCAATTTTATGATATTCAACTTCCATCACAAAAATGGAACCATATCGTATTTAATTATAAATCAAGACATGTAGATTTATTTGTTAACGGTAAATTATTACGCACCTTTACTTTTAAGAATAAAATACCATCCTATAATTTAGGAGATTTAGTTACGATTGGTAGTGAGAATGGTTTAAGTGGTTCGATTGCAAATGTTCGATACTATCAAAAAAATTTATCAAAACAACAAATAAATAATATTTATAATATTCTCATGAATAAAAACCCACCTGTAAATAATTTGTAAGTATTTATTATAAATGAATACTATTGTTATTATTTTAGGCGTTATTATAATTGTATTAATTTACATTCTTGTTCGATATGTCATGGCTACATCTACTGAACTTACAGCAAAAGCAAATCTAAACGATGATATTTCTGCAGTATCAATTACCAATGGACCAGCTAACACTAGTTATAGTTATGGTTTATGGATATATGTTAACTCATGGGATATGAGCAAACCTAAAACAATATTTAATAGAAGTGATAATATAAAATTATATTTAGACCAAAATAGTCCAACTTTAAAATGTGATTTGTTAATGAGTGATGATACTATGAAGACTGTGGAAATTACCGATAATTTTCCTTTACAAAAATGGGTTCATGTAATTGTTAGTGTAGCAAATCAATATGTTGATTGTTACGTTGATGGTAAATTAGTTCGCTCAGGTAGAGCTTATTTGGAGACTGATGAGAATATAACTACACCTAAGCAACCTCCAGGTGTTGATAATCAAATGAAATTGGGTGGAACTAGTCGTTTTGATGCATATGTTACTAAATTTAAACATTGGGATGAAGCCGTTAGTCCAGAAACAGCATATTCTACCTATATGGAAGGAAATGGAGAAGGTTTAAAGAATTTTTTATCTAATTATGGTTTAGACGTTTTAATTAAAAAGGACAATGTCGAACAAAGTAAATTTACATTATTTTAATTTTTCCAAAATCGTTTTATAATTATAATATATAACGATTATGAATAATTTTCAACAACCAACTAATACAAATAGTATGCAAGTTCCTGATACAATTCAAAATACAGCAAATTCAGTTACAGAATCTGTTCAAGGCTTCTCAGAGTCAGTTGGTAAATCATTTAACGAATTTTCTGATAGTGCCCAAGCCTCAATAGATTCTAGTGCCGAAGCATCAGAAGATTTTCTTCAATCAAATACATTGTTTGCAAAATTTGCCTTTGTCATTCTGATTGTTATAGTATTTATCGTTTTGCTTAGTTTAGGCATTGTATTAATTCAATATTTTACTTCACCGTCAAAAAATCCATATATTGTAAAAGGAATGGCTGGTGGAAATGACAATTTAACAATTAGTCAAGACCCACAAAATAGTAATTCTGTTACAATTTTAAGGTCAAATAATGAAGATACTGGAATGGAATTTACATGGTCTGTTTGGTTATATATTGATGAATTAAACAGTGGAGTAAATTATCAAAAATTTCAACATATATTCCACAAAGGTAATAATACATTTAACATGGATGGTATAGCAAATGTCTCCAATGGTCCTGGTTTATATTTAAAGCAAATTGTTAACTCAGATGAACAAAAACCAAACACAGCATCATTATTTGTTGTAATGGACGCAAATACTGGAGAAGAAACTGGTAGAATAGATAATCATGAAAATACATTAGAAATAAAAGATGTACCAATTAAAAAATGGGTATCAGTAATATTAAGAATGAAAAATACAATATTAGAAGTGTATATAAATGGTGTAGTATCTGCTAGATTACAGTTTGAGAATACTCCTTTACAAAATTATTACGATGTTCATGTTGGTAAAAATGAAGGAATCAACGGTAAAATATCTAATTTACAATATCACAGCGAAGCATTAACTATCTTTGACATTAATAATTTAGTATCTTCAGGACCAGATTTAAGAACTTTTTCATCAAAAATTCCTACCTCCACTAACTTTAATTATTTATCAAACCTCTGGTATTCGGGTAAATTATATTAGACATTTATAAATATATGTATATATTATAAATGTCCTCGTATACAAATAATACAAATAATACAAATAATAATACAAATCAAAATACGGGTAACAGCAATAATACAATATCAACAACTCAAAACGCATGTAATCAGCGAAGAATAAATATGCTTTTTAATATTCCTCCGGTTCGTCTTGAAAAAGTGAGTCCTTATCCAGATTATACTTCTCAACAGTTAAACATGCGAAGGAAAGTAGAAATATTAAAACATAATAAAAATTCAACTAAAGGTCGAAAATTAACTGCAAAAGAAACATATGCATTGATTAATAGAGGTAACTTTAGAGGCAATCGTTTAAGTTGTCCAGAAGACAGTAATATTCCACTTCCAACGTCTCGTTCAGGAGTACCTGGTCCAATAATGAATCTAGTTGAAGATAAATCAGTCCCCTTATATAATTATATTACCAATACTCTATCATCGGCTGAAGAAATTACTGAACCTAAATACGAATGGCTTGTATATCTTTTATCTAATATTACTTGTCCAGAGTCATTGTTAAATGTTACAAGAATTGCCTCTTTAATGATAAAAGAATCTATTAGTAATTCTTTTACAACATATACTTATACTACACCAGTAGTATACTATCTTACTGGTAGAAATATACCCATTGATACTAGTGGTGTATTAGTTACAGCAGAATTGAATAATTTAACTTCTAAAATATTTTATGGTGATAACTTGATTTTAAATGATTATACATTTCTTAGTGTCAATCAACCAACATTTACAATTTCATTACAACCTAACCCTTCAATTACTGAGTCAACTTATGATTATCACGCAAAAATATATGCGGGATATATGACATTTTCTAATGTATATTTATCTACAAATCCTGGTTTTGTTTACAATATAGGTTTAACATATAACGCAAGTAAACTTGTAGATTATTCAAATGTAAATATAGCATCTGATGAAAGTACTACTATTATAAATAATAGTACATTTTCATTAGTAGCAAATATTCAAGATAATTATGTAATTGAGGGTCCAACAAATTGCAAGTTATTAAATGCTCCTATAATGAAATCAACAACTACTTTCTTTAACGCATTAAATAATTCTATTGGAACTATATCTAAATCTTATGATAATACAAATATTATTAACTTAGATGTCTCAGTTTTATACGGTGAAAATAAATATGGTTCTGGAAATAAATATTATATTGGTAATGTATTCAGTCCTGAAATAACATTTCAAGTTGGATATACTTATAAATTTATTCAATCAAATTCTTCAAATACTGGACATCCATTACGATTTTCTACAACACCTAATGGTTCACATAATAATGGGTTTGAATATTTATCGGGTGTGTTTGCATCAGGTGAGGCTGGTGAATTTGGTTCTTATATTAGTATTGAAATTACAGAGAATACTCCCTCGCCGTTATATTATTATTGTGTTAATCATTCAGGTATGGGTTCTGGAAGATTACCTGACCCCGAACCTGAACCTGAACCTGAACCTGAACCCGAACCTGAACCTGAACCCGAAAGTGAATTTATAAAGTATCCACCATTTTCCGGTCCACCGGTATTTATTGAACCCGAACCCGAACCCGAATCCGAACCCGAACCTGAACCTGAACCTGAACCTGAGGTTTAAATATATAGTTTAGATAACAATTATAATTTAGGTACTTTTGTGATTGAGTAGACTTAAAAGAATAAAAAATAGCATTGAATTACAAATAATTCATAATAAATAAATATTTATTATAAATATATATTATACATGTCCATTCAAATTATTATAAATCAAACTGGATGGTATCTAATTTCGTCCAATACAACTCAAACAGTTTTAGAAGCTGTAAACGCACTTAAACATAATGCAAATGATACTTTAACATTATATAATAATGCATACTATTATAATCAACCTTGGCCTCAAACAACAAATTTTTCAAATAGTAATTGGAAAACTATATCAATAAATGATACTATAAATCCAAATTTAGGTTATTGGGTTTTAGTAGAAACATATGTTGCTAGTCCTGAGCCAGAACCCGAACCAGAACCGGAACCTGAAACCGAGCCTGCTCCTGAACCGGAGCCGGAGCCGGAGCCGGAGCCAGAGCCGGAGCCGGAACCTGAGCCCGAACCTGAACCGGAACCCGAGCCTGAACCTGAGCCGGAGCCGGAACCTGAGCCTGAGCCCGAACCTGAACCGGAACCCGAGCCTGAACCTGAGCCTGAACCGGAACCTGAGCCTGAACCTGAGCCTGAACCGGAACCCGAGCCTGAACCTGAGCCCGAGCCTGAACCTGAATCCGAGCCTGAACCTGAGCCGGAGCCGGAACCTGAATCAGAGCCCGAACCCGAACCTGAACCTGAACCTGAACCCGAGCCTGAACCGGAACCTGAACCCGAGCCTGAACC
>CESN01013228.1_pt1 | contig 39779 bp, 58 predicted proteins | sample 531181 | NCBI WGS metagenome assembly CESN01 (sample SAMEA2621990, study PRJEB7988) | marine metagenome | isolation source: saline water (ENVO:00002010), including
GATATGTTTGATCCAGATGATAAAATATCAGGTGGACAAGGATTTATATATGCATCAAGTATCGTTGTTGCTATGAAAAAATTAAAACTTAAAGAAGATCAAGATGGTAAAAAAGTAACTGACGTAAGAGGTATTAGAGCCGCTTGTAAGGTTATGAAAACTAGATATAGTAAACCATTTGAAAGTGTGCAGGTTAAGATTCCATATGAACAAGGCATGGATCCATACAGTGGACTTGTAGACTTGTTTGAGAAAAAAGGATTACTTACTCAACAGGGAAATAGGCTTAAATACGTTGATTCAACAGGCAAAGAACATTTAGATTATCGAAAAGACTGGACAGGCGAAAAGTTAAACATAATTATGAGTGACTTTGCAAATATGGTAGATGAGAAACCAGCAGAAGTTGTTGATGAAACAGTTGAGGAGTAACAATAGTGATTGAAGCAGAATCAAGTCATGTTATTGATATCTGGAATTTGTTCAAGGAATACATAGACAAAAAGCAAATAGAAATGGTTGCTGAAAAGTATGTAGATGCCTGTGCAGATATGGGTGTCAGTGATGAGACATTTAGAGATTCAATGGGAAGTTGTGATCATTTAGATGCGGCCATAAGTTATTACTTGGACCTAGACGAAGATGGTTTTGATGACTCAGAAGATGAAGAATGGTAATGTGGTATAGTAAAATATCTAAAGACATAAGTCATATTCCAGATGCTCTGGCATATTACGAGAATGAACTTACTGAAGCAAAGCGTCAGGTTGGTATCAAAGGTAATGTAGAAAAAGCATCTGCGAATATGCCTGGTATTGTAGAACAAAGATTTAATCAATTACAAGAACTTGAAGCAATATTAAACTACATGAATATTGAATTAAGGCGTTTAAGAAGTTCCTACTTCAAGAAATATTTAGAAAATTATCAAAGAGCACTTTCAAGCAGAGACGTTGAAAAATATGTTGATGGCGAACCAGACGTAGTTGATTATGAAAAAATAATTAATGAATTTGCACTAATGAGAAACAAATGGTTAGGAGTCTTAAAAGGACTAGATCAAAAACAATGGCAACTTACAAACATTGTTAAACTCAGAGTGGCTGGTATGGAAGATGCCTCAGTATAATTTTGTTACAAGTTTAAATAAAAAATATTGGGAATTAGGATCTCGCGAAAATGTAAAAACGTGGGACAAACATTTACCAGAAGATGTAAAAATACATATCTTTTCAGAAGACTTAGAAAAAGACACATGGTACCATAATGCAAAATTATCATCCCGAGTAATATGGTATAGCATATATGAATCGTGTCCAAAATTAATAAAATTTTTAGAAGTAGGCGATGATGATCCATTTTTAAATGGGGAGATCATGGCCAAAGAAAAATTTAAATTTAAATGGCAGGCAACAAAGTTCGCACATAAAACATTTCCAATTTTTAGAATGGCACAAGGAAAAGGCAAACTAGTATGGTTAGATGCAGACGCCATGATACATACACCCATGGACCATAATTTTTTAAATAGTTTACAACCAAATGGATACGGAATAAGTTATTTAGGAAGACCTAGTGTCTATGATGAGTGTGGCTTTATGATGTATGATTTAGATAACGTACAGGTAAAACAATTTTTAAAAGAATTTGAGGAAATGTACACTACTTTAAAACTAAAAGAATTGCGTGAAACACACGACAGTTTTATCTTTACTACATTAAGATTACAAAACAAAAACAAAAACTTATTCTTTGATTTAAATAAAGGTGCAACTACAAACAAACATCCTTTTAATAGTTCAATTCTTAGACCTAAGATGGTACACATGAAAGGTCATAATAAAAAAGCAAAGATGGGTAAGTTTCTCAAAAGGCACAAGGTAGACATCTAATGTTAGAAGCACACCTTGGAGGTCATCAAAACAAAACACACCTGGACCATGGAGCATTAGATTGGTTGATCAAAACTACAAATGCAAAAACTTTCCTTGATATAGGTTGCGGACCAGGAGGCATGGTTGAACTTGCAAAGTCAAAAGGTTTGCTAGTAAAAGGTATTGATGGAGACCACACCTTACAAAGACCAAATGAAATCGATTATACCCTACATGATTTTAGCAAAGGTCCACACATACCAGATTTTGAATATGACATCGGTTGGAGTGTTGAATTTGTAGAACACGTAGAAGAAAAATACATTCCAAACTATATGCCTTGTTTTCAATCTTGTAATACAGTTGTTGTTACGTATGCACCACCTGGTTGGGAAGGTCATCATCATGTAAACTTAAAAGACGAAGATTACTGGATACACACATTCGCGACAAATGGTTTAAAACATAATCCAGAACTTACTAAACAATTAAGAGAACATAGTACAATGAACTTAGGTAAGAAAGGCAAGAAAGCCTTTGTAAGGAATAGAGGCTTGGTGTTTACAAAATGAATGTAGTAGCAATCAAAGAACTAATGTGGACATATCATCCACTGCCAGATACATTTAAAGTTGTGCCTTTCGCAGAAATAAAAAATGCAAACGCAGATGTTTATGTTCAAGCAAACATTAAAGAGTGTAAAAAAGAAAAGAAGATAGGACACATATATAATTTTGTTGCTGACAGTGGCAAGCCTTGGATATGTGTTGAGTCAGCAGTGTTCAGACGTAATATGCCACCACCACCAAATCCAATGGCATATCATAGGTATAGTTGGTTTAGTTATTTCCGCGATGAAGGAAATTATAACAATGAGAATTGTCCTGGTGATAGATATGCACAAATTGAAAAAGACCAAAGACTTACTGTAAAAGATTGGCGTGTGAACAAAGGAGAATACATTCTTGTTTTACTGCAAAGACCAGGTGACAGTAGTTTAAAAAATTTAATAAAGAAACACGGAAGTTTTGACGGATTCATAACACATACAATAAATGAAATTAAAAAATATTCTGATAGACCAATACGTATTAGAATGCACCCATTAAGGCAAGATAGACAACTAGCAGTACTTAAAAAACTTAATTTAGTTGACCAAATAAGTAAAAATATGCAGGGTTGGGGAATATTAGAAGGTGGTGAAGGATTATATGAAGACTTCAAAAATGCTTATGCAGTTGTAGGATTTAACAGTAATGGATTAACCGAAAGTGTTATGGAAGGCATTCCAACTTTTAGTATGTGTCCTAGTTCAATGGCTTGGGAAGTATCTAATAAAGACTTATCTACACTAGAAAATCCGGAATATTTTGAAAGAATTAATTGGCTTAATAACCTAGCATACTGCCAATGGCGTGAAGATGAATGCACGGCAGGACTGCCTTGGGAACATCTCAAAAAGGTATATCAAGACATAATTTCCAAGTAAATAGTTGCATGAAGCAACAGGTATTAGATCACATATCCAAAAATTTCAAGGATACATATTCATTACAAAAACAGTATAGAAGCCATCCTGATTACAGTCTTTTGACTTTAGAAAATTTTTTACCTATAGACGTTGTGCAAAAACTTGCACGTGAACTTGATGATATCCCATTAAAAGACTGCAAACATTTTACTCGTGCAGGCTCATGTATGTATGAATTCAACAACACAGACAAATCACCTTTTCAGGATCAAATAGTTCATGCTTTACACAGTTCTACATTTATAAAATGGCTACAACAAGTAACTGATACAGTTGACTTAATTCCTGATCCACATCTTGTGGGAGCCGGATATATGAAATCATTTACAGGTGATAGTTTAAAAATCCATACAGATTTTAATTGGTGTGAAGAACTTAAACTTCATAGAATGTTAAGTGTTGTAATTTATTTAAATGACGATTGGATACAAGAGTGGGGAGGACAGTTAAATTTTTATAATAGTAAAAGAGAAAAACTTTTAACCAAGGTTCCAGTAGGTCCAGGTAATTGTGTCATTTGGAACTATAACAATTTTGCCTTCCACGGGTATCCTGAACCGATGACCTGTCCAGAGGATAAGAGTAGAAAAGGAATAAGGTTCTTTTATTATGTAAGCAATGCAAAACATGATGACAAACATCCGCCACACAGAAGTTTATACTGGTATGATGAAAAGACAGGAACCCCATACGATCAATCATGGAACAAATAAAATTAGAATTACCAGAACTAGAGTACAAACGACTACCCTGGAAAACTTTAGACAATGTTACTCCAACTGGAAGATCTAGAGCATTTGAGAACCAAAATTTAAAATATAAACTAGCAGGGTTTACAAAAGACAATACAACTTATAGTCAAAGTTTTGAAGTACATGAAGATACAAAAAAGTTTGCTTCAACTTTATTTGATAGATACACTGTTTCAGTGATGTGGCAGATGCCAGGACATACTTTGCCTAGTCATGTAGATACTTTTTACATGATATCAAAAGAATTTGATGTAGAACCAGAGAAGTGTTGTAGAGTTAATATATTTCTAGAGGACTGGATCTCTGGACATTATTTTGAAATAAATGAAAATCCTATCTTGCAATGGACTCGAGGTGATGCTATAATAATAGAAAAAGATGAACCTCATCTAAGTGGAAACTTTGGCCTTAAACCAAAATACACTATGCAAGTAACTGGAGTAAGAGATGAATTTAAGAGGGGCTAAACCCGTTGTAGACTTTAGTATTAGAGAACGTGTGGAGGCAATGATTCCAGCACAGGACTTATACAATGAACTGCTACCTAGTAAATTTAAAGATAATTTCTTTGAATGGATTAAATCTAGCAAAAGAAATAATTTAAAAAATCTTTGGAAATTTAAGAATATACAAATCGTAAATGGAACAATCCAAAGTTTCGATCATTTCTATTGGAAGTTTAAAGAAAAACGTTTTAGATTTTTAGCAGGAGAATTTATGTATCATAAAGCCTGCTTGAAACATGGAGCAAATTTTAAAGAATTAAATGATGACCTTATGAGAGGTGATGCATTAATCATAAGTGTACCTTTCAGTGATTTAGGCAAACAACATGAACTTACAGAACCACTTTTACATAAGTGTAATAACCTTGATATTCCTGTGTTATTAGATTTTGCATATTACCCATGTACAAAAGATATAGAATTAGATCTAAGTTTCCGTTGTATTGATACAATTACATTCAGCATAAGCAAAGCATTTTATGGTGCTGAATTTTTACGTGTTGGTATAAGGTGTCAACGTGGCAATGCAGATGATGGTATAGATGTGTTCAATTCCGTTGATATGGTAAACCGTGTGTCGTTAAGTATTGCTAGTACTTTAATTAAAGAATATAGTGTTGATCATAATTGGAACACATATTCGGATCAGTATTATCAAGTATGCAAAGAGAAAAACTTAGAGCCTACAGACTGCATAATGTTTGGTTTAGGAGGCAAAGAGTATAAAGAATTTAATAGAGGCGGCAAAGTGAATAGGGTATGTATTAGTGAACTAATAGGAGATAAAATAAATGACCGTAGTAAGTAGTCACAATGATTGGGACCAATTAGAAGAATGTTTTGTAGGAATTGCCGATCATGCCCGTATCCCAACTGTTGACAAATCAACACATAGTTTTGGATTTGCAGATTGTAAATGGGAACACATTAAAGACCTAGAAGGTCCTAGTCCTGAATGGGTGATTGATGAAGCAAACGAGGATCTTGATGGATTAGCAAAACTTCTGAGCAACCTCGGAGTAAAAGTAAGACGTCCTGAAGCAATAGATCATTCAAAAGAATTTTCATCTCCAGATTGGAAAACAACAGGTTGGTACACTTATTGCCCAAGAGATTTATTATTGCCATTGGATAATTTAATTATAGATTGTCCAGGAGCCATGAGAGCAAGACAATACGAAACACTTGCATACAGAGAATTTTTATATGAAGCAATGGCTGGAGGATCACAATGGATAAGTGCTCCACGCCCAAGGCTGTTAGATGAGAGTTATCAATTAGAGGATCTTAGTATTCCTACATTGACAAATAAAGAAATTGTTTTTGATGCACCTAATGTTGTAAGGCTAGGTAAAGATTTAATTTACCAAGTAAGCAACAGTGGATCTTTGTTAGGGGGACAATGGTTAAAAACAATATTAGAACCAAGAGGGTACAAGATTCATCTTGCTGAAAAATTTTATAGTTATTCACACTTTGATAGTACAGTGATACCATTACGTCCTGGACTTGTCTTGTTTAATGGAGATAGAATTAACCCAGACTGGTATCCTCCTATCTTTAAAACCTGGGAAAAAATATTCTTTCCAGGAAATAAAGTACACGACATTGGAACAAACTTGCCGAATAATGTTTCGCCTTGCAGTAAGTACATTGGTCTAAACTTTATGAGTGTAAACGAAAAACTTGTTATTTGTGATGAGAATCAAGAAGAGTTGCGTAAAGAATTAGATAAATGGGGCATAGAGTCTATAGCACTACCAATGAGACAAGCACGTACATTGAGTGGTGGTTTCCATTGTGTTACTTTAGATACTAAACGTAAAGGCACATTGGAAAGTTACTTTGACTAATCGCGGACTTCATATACGAAATCTAGAATACATGATCACCACAAGTTGTGATTTGGCCTGTCCTGGTTGTGATAGATTTATTGATCATGGTCATGCCTTTGTAGAAAAATTTGAAGACATAGTTGCAAACATGGAGCAATGGTTCAAAAGACTAGACCCAGATCATGTAACAATAATTGGCGGTGAACCATTACTACATCCACGGATTTACGACATACTTACTGAAGCGAGACGAATATTTGACCATGCAGTAATTGAAGTCTATACCAATGCATTCCTACTACCTAAACGTCCAAAAATTTTTAATGTACTTAAAAAGATAGGCAATGCAAAAGTAAGTTGTAGCATACACAATAAAAATCCTAAATATAGAGATATAGTTGAACGTAATTTACACCAAGCATTTTACAGCAAAGGTAAATGGTTTGAAACATCACAAAACACGCACACCTGTGAAACAGTTGTGTTAGAAGTGACAGATCCGACACAAGGTGGTTGGTATGATTATAGACGTGTTGTAGATGGAGTTTTAAAACCATGGAATGATAACGATCCAACATCAAGTTATAAACATTGTGGAGTCAACATATATCCTATTATCTATAAAAATAAATTATACAAGTGTCCTCCTATTAGCATGGTACGTACACATCTTACAAAAAATTTTATGTTAGAGGATAAAGATTGGGAACCATATTTAAAATATGAAGGACTAGATCCAGATTGTGATGAAAAAGAATTAGAAAAGTTTGTAAAAAATATATATGAACCACATAGCATTTGTTCTATGTGTCCAGCAAAGCCTGTACTAAAACCGCAGGAAGAAGCAGTAGTAAAGAATGTAAAAATATGATAACAGTACCTTTAGTAACTATGAATCAAAACAGTAGAAGTTTAGGAACTTTTATTGAAAACTTTAAAGACACTATTCATTTCAAAAGTTATAATGACAAAATTTTAGATGACAGTGTTAGCAAAGTTGTTGTATTTTTTGAGTATTTAGGCGATAATGATTATGTGTTTAAAACTTTTGTTAATTATTTTGAAACCTACACAAAGCCTACGTTCCTTGTCATAGACGACAGTTATGAAGGTTTAGCAGATATAGAATTTTTAAAAATATTAAAACAAGCAATAGAAAAGTATAATATATCTGATTGGGTAATTTTAAGTTGTAATAAAAGATTACCGATCATGATAAAAAGAGTTTTTGGTGAAAGAAAATATTATAACAACTATGTATATTTTAACGTACAGTTAAGTCTAGATAGATATGATGGCATAGACTTACGCACCCAACCAGATCAATGGAATGGAAACACTAACCTACGTCAAAAGAAATATCTATGTCTTAATAGGCAAGAACGTTTACACAGATTGCAAACAGTAGATTATCTGGCAAAGGAAGATTTATTGAAACATGGGTTTGTTAGTTGTCCATTAGGACAATATAATGATGTATTACAAGGCACATTTACAAATGAGACAAATTTAAAATACAGGGATCAAAATTTACAAAATGCAAAACTTTCAAAAGAACAAATAAAAAGACTAAAGGATAACCTGCCTTTACATTTAGATTTAAACGAACAATCATATAGCAAGATGGCACGTAATTTGCCTAACGTTGATTATTACTTTAGTGAGAGTTATTTTAGTTTGATTACTGAAGGAGACTTTTATCAAAGTGATATGAGAAAAGCAATTACAGAAAAAGTATTTAAATGTTTCTTATACAAACATCCTTTCATAGTAGTAGGATTACCTAACAGTTTAGAACTTGTTAGAGAATTAGGCTTTATGACATTTAATGAAATGATAGATGAAAGTTATGATGAAATAGAAGATGACATTCAAAGATTAGAGTCAGCACTAGAACAAGTAAAGATACTAACTTCTAAAAACATTCACACCATACAAGATATCTATAATAATATGCAAGAAATATTAGAACATAATAGGAATCATTATTTGCAATTACATAAGCAAAAACAACCTATTATTTTATTGCAAAAAATTAAGCAATGGGTTTTGTATTCAAGTGTGCAAGAATAAATTCTTTGTTAGGAACATTTACTTCTTTTAATAAGTTTCTTAATTTACGTTTCTTATAAAAACTTAATTGATTGATTGACAAGTTGTGTGGAAAAGTTAAACAATTAACATACCATTTAGCATCATGCCTTCTACAAAAATCATAGAGATCTTCTAATCCTTGCCAGTTGTTTGTATGAACTACTGTGTTAAATTCTAGTGTAAATTTGTTTTCTTTTACCCAGTCAACAAATTCAAGTACCTTAGACCATTTAGTACCACCTCTTACTTTTTCTGCAAGTTCCTTTACACCATCAACACTTAATATAAAAGTTACCTTTTCGTATAATTTAAATTCTTCTAACTCTTCTTTTTTGGGTATAAAAGTTCCGTTGGTATTGTAAATTATTTCTATGTTTTTGTTTTTAACTTGACGAAGTAATTTTAAGTGCCTATCTGTGATTAAAGGTTCACCTCCTAAAAATAAAATTTTGTTTATAGACTCTGGTACATTTGTTACCTCATCAATCTCCATTAATTTATTTTTTGCACTACCGTATATTTCCTTTTCTTTAATAATCCAACTTGTACTGAATTCCGAATTACAACCATCACACGTTAAATTACATAAATTATCAAAACCTATTTCTAAAAATTTTAATTCAACTTTGTCGTAATCATATCTTTCATTAAACTCTTGTCTTAAACTTTTGTGTCCTATTTTTTCTTCATACCAACATTTCTCGCAACCTTTAATGAATTCACCTTTAGCATTCGCTTCACGTATTCTTTTATATTCAGGAATGTTCAGTACCTCACCTATATTACCATCGAACTTACCGATAGAAGTTTTGAATCTACAACAAGGGTAGATTCTATTCCCACTTCTAATATTGGTATGATTCCAAAAAGCACTACACTTCATAATAAGGTATCCAATGTTTATCTAAGTCTTTCTTTAAACAATCTATTGCAATCTGAATTATTTTTTGGTAATCCATTTCCTTTTTTAATTCATTTCTAAAAGGATCAAATACAAATATATTGTCTTTGTTCTCTACTTTGTAATTATCCGTATGTAGGTTTAAGAACACAGGTTTAGTGGTGTCTAAGACGCATTTTAAGGGCCCTACACCGCACAGGACATAGTCAGAGCACTCAAACATATACCTTAGTTCTTCCTGCTTATATACAGGCGGTTTAACCAGGTTTACACGGTCTTTCAACCAATTTGTAAGTTCAGTATCTAATACCTTATCTTGCATGGGTAACATCAAAACATAACTAAATTTATTTTGGTTACTGCTTTGAAACAGTTCGTCTATGTGTTTCATTTTTGGATTATTTCTAAGTCAAAACAAATAATATTTAATGGATCTTTTTCTTCATTATTAATGGTAGTTCTAAAATTTAAATAACCAGGAATAAAGAACAATTGACCTTCAGGCATTGGGCAAAATTGTTCCCAACTATTATATTGATTTTTACTTTCAACGTGTATGTTATTAAAGTAATATTCTGGTGCTGGATTTTCTACAACCAAACTGCCTGCTTTAGTTGGTGCATTTAAAAAATACATACCTGTAAAAAAACTGTTTGTGTGTCTATGTTTGGTTAAGCATCCGCCTGGGTACACACTGTAAAACCAACCTTTGGTTATACCTATTGTTTGTCCTTGTTTTATGTCATGACTTTGAACTTGTTCCTTAACAAAGTTACTAACTTCGTCACTTTTAGTAATATGGTTTAAGGCGTTGTTTGTGTGTATATTGTTAATACTTTCCCAAGTATTCACGTGTTGAATATTATTATTCGCTGATATTTTTTGATAGTCAACTACCACACGCCCAAGTATATCCTTTACATCATTATGCTTTGAAAAATCAGTGACAAAAAGATTATGACTGAATAGGTTTATTTGCTTCATATATGTAATTAGCATTTTTTGGCCGGTGTAAATACTGTTATGAAAGTCGTTTTAGTGACAGGAGGCTTTGATCCTCTGCATAGTGGACATATAGCATACTTTACAGCCGCAAAAAAATTGGGCGATAAATTGGTTGTAGGATTAAATTCAGATGAATGGTTAACACGTAAAAAAGGAAAACCATTTATGCCTATTCGCGAACGAGTATCAATTGTCAGTGCATTGTCAATGGTTGATGATGTTATAGTTTGGGAGGACGATGATGATTCTGCCTCTGGAGCAATTTTTAAACTAATGGCAACATCAGGTTACAACCATGAAATCATATTTGCAAACGGCGGTGACCGTACACCTGAGAATATCCCTGAAATGAAACTTTGGTCTGACAAAGTAAAATTTGTTTTTGGTGTAGGTGGAGAAGATAAAAAGAATTCAAGCAGTTGGATATTAGAAGAATATAAGCATCCAAAAACAAAAAGGAGTTGGGGGTGGTATAGAGTATTGGACGAACAAAAAGGTTACAAGGTAAAAGAATTAGTAATTAAACCTGGTAAATCTTTATCAATGCAACGGCATGAACATAGAGCAGAACATTGGTACGTTCTAAAAGGTGAGGTAACTATTGGTACCTTAAACATTAGCAGTGATTGGGACTTATCTTGCAAATTAAAACAAAACCAAAGTACCACTATTGAAGTCAATGAGTGGCATCAAGGCATAAATCATACAAAAGAACTATGTCATATTTTAGAAGTACAATATGGTAAGCAATGTATAGAAAGTGATATAATAAGAAAATGAATAAAGTATTCGTAGGTTACGATCCAAGAGAAGATATAGCCTATCAAGTCTGCAAACACAGTATTGCAAGAAGAAATAAAGACGTACTAGTACGTCCACTAATACAGAAAGAATTAAGAGAAGCGGGTTGGTACACAAGACCAATTGATCCTTTGTCCTCAACTGAATTTACTTTTACAAGATTTTTAATACCAGAACTATGCGATTACAAAGGTTGGGCATTGTTTATGGATTGCGATATGATTCTATTGACAGACATACAAGAATTGTTTGACCAAGCAGATGACAAATATGCTGTAATGTGTGTCCATCATGATTATACTCCTAGAGAAGGAATGAAGATGGATGGTCAAAAGCAAGTACTATATCCTAGGAAAAATTGGTCAAGTGTAATGTTATTTAATTGTGGTCATCCAAGTAATAAGCAAATTAATAGTAGTGTTGTTAACAACATAGAGATAACAGGAAAATATTTACATAGATTTAGTTGGCTTAAAGACAGTGAGGTAGGACAACTATCACACGAATGGAACTGGCTTACTGATTGGTACAAAGAGCCAGAAGATGGTAAGCCTAAACTATTGCATTATACCGAAGGTGGTCCTTGGTTTGAAAATTATAGAGATTGTGATTATCACAAAGAATGGAAAATTGAACTAGCGGATATGATGAATGTTAGCGATAGATGAATTTGATCAGATAGTAAAATTACTTGTTGAATCTACAGAAGCAGACGTGGTTCCAGCAAAGTCAATTCGTATTGAAAGATACCCCGCACACGTTCCTGTAATATTACGTTCCATGACACGTAGGAAAGAAATACATCGCTTCTGGAATGAAGGACGACCTTTCTTTTACATTGATACAGGATACCTAGGCAATCTAGGAAAAAAGAAATGGTGGCATAGAGTTGTTCCTAACAATGTGCAACATACTAAACCAAGATTAGATTTACCAAGTGATAGATTTGAATTGCTAACTGGTGCACCACAGATAAGATTCAACTCGTGGCGTAGACCAGGAAAAAATATTTTACTTGTAACGCCTAGTGAAAAGCCTTGTAAGTTCTACGGCATTACCAGAGATGATTGGGTAAAAGATACAATAGCAGAATTAAAAAAACACACTGATCGAGAGATAATAATTAGAGACAAAGGCTTACGTCGTGAAAGAATCAGAGACGGAAGTTTGCTTACACAACTAAATGAAGACGACATATATGCAGTAGTAACATATAATTCTATTGCGGCAACTGAAGCAGTAGGTTGGGGTGTGCCTGCATTTGCAACTGCCCCAGGAGCCTGTGCCGCAGGTACCTTAGTTTTAAATGACCTATCTAAAATTGAAAGTCCATTGTATTCAGATCCTGAAGAAGTTGTTGCATGGCAGAATTGGTTAGCATACTGTCAATATACTCCATTAGAATTACAGTCAGGTAAGGCTATGAAGATGATTAAGGATTATGAACTATGTTAACAGTGTCAAGTTACTTGAAGTGCATACCTCCGGGAAATAGCAAACCAGAAAAGCCTGCCATAATAAAAAATTTTATTGAAGGAGTAAACAAAACAGGAGACAAAGGTTTACTTGTTGATACATATATGCCATTAGACACAGACGTTGCTCTAATACAAGGCTTTGTTCATGCAGATAGTAAACCAACACCACACATTAAACTAAGACGCAATGTATATGATAATCAAGTTAAAAGAGGTAAACGTTGTATTATTGTTGACAGTAATTTATTTTTAGCATATGATAATAACAACAGTCGAGGATATCTACGTTATAGTTACGATGGCATATTTGCAAACACAGGTGAATATTGTACTAGCATAGTTGATCCACAACGTTGGGAAATGATGAGAGAAATGTTAGGTATAGATGTCAAGCCATGGAAGGAAGGACATAACGGGCATATACTTATTTGTTGCCAAAGACATGGTGGCTGGAGTATGCAGGGACAAGATGTTTTTAGTTGGTTAGAAAAAGTAATTAGAGAAGTTAGATTGATTAGTGCAAACCCTATTGTCGTAAGATTCCATCCAGGAGATAAACTTGCTCCAACTTATCCACAACGCATAAAACATTTGACATCACAAAAAGTTTATGCAAGTACAAACCGAACTATATTTCAAGATTTACAAAATGCTTGTTGCATGATAGGACACAATAGTAGTCCTGGTATTATTGCCGCTATTGAAGGTGTACCAGTCTTCTTAACTGATGCAGGTAGAAGTCAGGCAATGGAAGTAGCACATCACAGTTTTAATAGTTTACTTGAACCACAACATTTTGATAGAGAACCTTGGTTACAAAAATTAGCAATGTGTCATTGGACTTTGGAAGAATCTAAACAAGGTTTAATATGGAATCATATGCGTAAATGGGCAGACAAAAATAATATACCTGCTCCTATTTAACGTCCTTCCAATAATCCTCGTCACGCAATTTAAATAAGTCTTTTCGCTTACTGATGCCTTGATCTTTTCTATCACCCTTTAGGTGATCAAAATATGCACCTAGTTCTGTGTTGATTAAAGGATGTCCTTCGCCCTTAACAAGATGTCCACTTAGATCATTAATGTCTGGATATTGGTGACGCATTCCTTTTAACACTTCATTAAAAACAAAACTGTCATGCCATTCTTCCATTCTGAATATGCCGTTATCAGCATCATCATATACACGTTTAAATTCTGCAATAAATTCATTACCACCTGCTACACTTTTCCTTATGCCATAAAATCCACACTCTGGCCATTTATGTGCTCTACCTAAATATGAAAGCCATGTGCGAGGTTTGAAAAACGATTCAAACTTTTCATAACTTATAGGACTATGACAAACTGTGTCAGCATCCATCCACACAATAAGATCTTCTTTGTTCTGGTAATAAGCATCAAACACTGCATACACCTTATTGGCAAATCTTACTGCGTCCCATTTAAATTCTTTGTGCCAGTCTCTTGGTCTTCTTTCAGGCCAAGGACATTTGCCATTGGCTTTTGGTGTGTCCTTCCAAGTTTCTTTAAATTTTAATAGATGGTCTAAATGTTTTTGATTTACAATTTTTATTTGTTCAGGATCAGGATTTACAGGATTACAATCCTCTGCATAACATACTAACTTGATTCTTTTATCTACTTGTTTTGAAAATGTATCAAGCATACGTTGGCCGTAACTAACAAGTCCTGGTTCATGAAACGTTGTTACCACTAGTATATTATCCATCTTAATTTCCTTATAAGTACTTACAAGGATATTTAACAATGAAATTTGGACTATGGACACAATATGGCGCTCTAAATAGTAAGCCTATATTTGCGGCATTAGAAAAAGGAATCACATCACTAGGACATACAGTTGACTACAACACTGATGACTGTGATATTCCTGTTATATGGAGTGTGTTGTGGAATGGTAGAATGGCACCAAATGAAAAAATATTTAAGACAGCAAGAGACCAAGGAAAAGATGTTTTAGTATTAGAAGTGGGCGGACTTAAAAGAGGTACGACTTGGAAAGTAGGCTTGAACGGAATCAATCGCGAAGCAAACTTTGGTCCTGACGGCAATGGTCCTGAACGTGTACAAAAATTAGGTTTAGAATTGCAACGTTGGAATACATTTGGTGAAACAATTTACATCTGTGGACAACATGACAAAAGTCATCAATGGCGAAATATGCCACCAATGTCAGAATGGGTACTAGATACTATTACAACAATCAGACATATGACAAGTAGAAAAATAATATGGAGACCTCATCCAAGATGTCCACTTAACGGCATTGAGCACGAGTTTCCGGACGTTGTGAGGCAACAACCAAATAAAATTAAAGACACATATGACGATTTTGATTTTGACACAGACGATGCCTGGTGTGTGATTAATTGGTCAAGTAACCCTGCAACCCAGGCAGTAATAGAAGGCGTACCTGTTTTTACTGGTCCAGAAAGCCTTGCATGGCCCGTATCAAATAAAGATTTAACAACAATAAGTTTACCATTCCGTCCTGATAGAACACAATGGCTCAACGATTTGGCATACACAGAATGGACTATTGAAGAGATATCTGAAGGTTTACCTTTAAAACACTTGACTTTTTAGTATTTTCATACTATAATAAGACATCATGAAGAAAACGCCTGTGATTACAATTGAAGACTGCCTTGAACATCTACTCGGTTACCATGCCAAAGTTGAGGACCTTCCGTATGACTTACATGAAGATAATGCAAAGGTTATAAGAAGTGTAGCAAGACAAGTTTACAAAGGCAAAGCATTAACTGAAAAACAATTTCATATGTGTAATAAGATAATGAAAGATTATTACATAACTGAATTTCATAAAAATGGAATTGATATTACTGAAGCAATTGAATGCACTAGAGAACCTTATAGGAAAGTTGATAGAAGTTTTTGGATAAAACTTGTAAAGCAAAAAGATATTGTTAGTAATTCTACAGATGAAAAAAGACTAGCAATACGTTTTCCTTTCAATAGGAAAATGATAGATTCAATAGATAGACTAAAAAGAGTTGCACCTGAATCGTATGCGTATCATGAGCATACACATTTCTTTGAACCGTGCGAACGAACTATAACTAGAGTAGTTGAGATAGCAAATCAAGTAAATGCAGAATGGGATATAAGTGCAGAAGTAATGCAAGTGTACAACGACTGTTTGGTTTATGAAAAAGAAAGAGCCAACCATATACCAGGCGTTTATAATTTAGAAGTGCGTAATATCCCACAAAGGACTAAAGAATTTTTATATAGTGAATTTGGTGACGTCACAAAGGACAATGTTCATTTGTTGTATGATAGACGTTTGCGTTATGGATTACATCATTTTGATAATAAGGAAAGTTTGACCAAACACCTGTCGCCACTTGCCGATGGAGTTGCGAATAGAAAAGGCAAGTATGTTGAAATAGATGCAACAAAATGGACATCGGCTCAAGTTGTAGATTCGTTGGTCCAACTTAATAGGTTTCCTTTGATGGTTGTAATAACCAAAGAAGTATCTGCGATTGACCAATTAAAACAATGGCATGATCTTTTTAAGTGTGTAATAGCAAAAGAAAAAATGAGTTGTGTGTTTAGACTTGATACTCAAAATCATAGTGAATTTAACCAATATGTGAAGGACCAGAGGTTAAATAATAGAGTAACGCCAGAAACTGAAATAGTTTATGTCCTTGAAACCAAATATCCAAACACTTTATCAAAAGCAGGTTGGTCACCTATTGCAAGTTTAGGTGTTTCGCACAGTCAAAGATATAATAGCACAAAGGTAAGCCTTGCAGTAGAAGACATGGATTTAAGTATTTTTTATAGTAGCCAACCAAGTATTATTAACAAGTATGGAAAGTTAGGCACAGGAATCGATTCAATATGAAATGTAAAATTATAATCAAAGACGAAGTAAATTTTAAAGTTGAAGGATTGCCGGTAGACATACGTAGAAAACTTGCAAACAAATTAAAGTGGCAAGTTCCTTATGCTAGATATATGCCACAATACAAATTAGGACGTTGGGACGGAACTGTAGGCTTCTTTGGATTAGGTGGTAACGGTTATGTGAATCATTTAGATGTAGTTCTAAAAACTTTACTTGAAACTGGTTATGAAGTAGATGATATAGAAGACCATAGACAAAAGCACGACCTAGCATTTGAAAAGATAGATTCAGATTATTGGAAAGGTAAAACATGGCCGAAAGGACATCCATGTGAAGGACAACCTATAGTATTACGTGACTATCAGGTAGAAACAATTAATAAATTTTTAGAAAGTCCACAGTGTTTACAAGAAGTTGCCACAGGAGCAGGTAAAACAATAATCACTGCAACACTATCACACCTATGTGAAAAACTAGGACGTACAGTGGTAATTGTTCCTAACAAATCTCTTGTAACCCAAACAGAAGAGGATTATGTTAACGTAGGTTTAGACGTAGGAGTTTACTTCGGAGACAGAAAAGAATTAAACAAAACACACACTATTTGCACTTGGCAAAGTTTAAATGTACTTGATAAGAAAAGTAAAAACCACGAGGAGTCATTTACACTTGCAGACTTTTTAGAAGGTGTAGAAACAGTTATTATTGATGAAGTGCATCAAGCAAAAGCAGAAGTATTAAAAAAATTACTTACACAAAATTTACGTAACGCACCAGTACGTTGGGGATTAACAGGAACAATACCAAAGGAACAATTTGAATTTCAAAGTATATTAGCAAGTATAGGTCCTGTAATCAATCAGATAAGTGCAAAAGAATTACAAGACAAAGGTGTACTATCTGCCTGTCATGTGAACGTAGTACAACTTGTTGACTTGAAAGAATATAAAGGTTATCAAGAAGAATTAAAATATCTAGTAACGAATCAAGATAGGATAGAATATTTAGGCAAATTATGTGTTAAGATAAAAGAAGAAGGCAATACTCTAATTCTAGTTGATAGAATTAGTGCAGGCAATTTATTACAAGAACTAATACCAGATTCTGTTTTTATCAAAGGTGATGTCAAAGTCAAAGATAGAAAAGAACAATATGATGAGGTTAAAGAAGCAGATAAAAAAGTTATTATTGCAACATACGGAGTTGCGGCTGTTGGTATAAACATACCGCGTATCTTTAATTTAGTTTTAATTGAACCAGGCAAATCATTTGTAAGAGTGATACAATCAATAGGTAGAGGCATAAGAAAGGCTGAAGATAAAGACTTCGTACAAATATGGGATATTACGAGTACTTGCAAGTATGCAAAAAGACATTTAGGTCATCGTAAAAAGTTTTATAAAGAAGCACAATATCCTTTTACAATAGAAAAGGTAGATTGGCAATGAAAAAATATACGGTAGAGATAAAGGTTGGTGATGAAATACAGGTAGGTAGATTTCGGAATGTGTCTACAAAAATTAAGAGTATCAAGTTTGATGAGCATGGACAACCTGTGCTTGTAACGTCAAAAGGCGAGAAAAAGTTATTTACTTGCCGTTTGCAAAAACTTGATCCGGGTAGTTTAACCCCTAAACAAATTATGGAAAGAAAAAAGAAATGAAGATATTAACACTAGACAATACCTGCTTTAGTCTTAATAACTTGCCTGAAGAACTAGAAGAAGATGTCCGCTTTAGTGTTCTGGATAACAGTGATCCAAACGAGCCTGACTTCTTTTTTATGCCTCTAATATTTTTAGAAAGTTTTAGTTCTCCAGCAATAGTATTAGACATAGGAGGACAGGAAGTACAGATGCCATTAGATTGGAACCTAGCAGTAGGTGACAGCGAGACAGGAATGGACGTAGAGATTTTGCCATTAACGAGTATTGCCGATAGAGGCTTTGAAGCATTTGTATTCAATCCGTTAACAAGTGGCAAGCCAGACTTTATGCCTGTAAGAGTTGTAAACTATTACAATGATGTTAAATGGTATTTTCCTAAAATGAAAAATGGTCAACTGTTAGCAGTGCCAGTACAAGATAAACATAATCCCAAGTGTGCATTTTTTATTAAAGATGTAAGTAGGCAGATAGAAACTATTGACTACGGAAAGTTATTTTAATGGATCTAATATCTCCTTACTATAAACACTTGCTTAATAGACTGCATCATCAGAGACCAAGAGGCTTTGGTAACACTGCTTGGCTAAAAGGTTTAGAACAGTTTACTGATGGACATAAAAGTTTCTTAGACTATGGTTGTGGTAAAGGCAATGTTGTAAATGGATTGAAAGAAAGATATCCAGATGCATTAGTAAGAGGATATGATCCAGGAATGCCAGACTTCGATAAGGTTCCTGATTCAAGCGAAACTTATGAATTTTTATTATGCACAGATGTACTTGAACACATAGAACCAGATTTAATTGACAATGTGCTAAAACATATCAACTTTCTTTTTACAAAGAAAGCCTATTTAATGATAGACACAATTCCGGCACGTAAGTTTTTACCTGATGGTAGAAACGCACATCTAATACTAGAACAGCCTGAATGGTGGGATATCAAAATAAAAGATAACATACAAGCAAAACCAATATATACTTTATTCCGAAAGAAGAAGAAATATATTGTTGTATTAGAAAAGGAGAATGATTAATGTGTCCAATGTGTTATATAAATGGATTATTACTATTAATCTTTGGTGCTTCAGGAGTTGCAATAGCAAATAATCCCTGGGTAATTGCAATAGGTATTATTTTAACCATTGCAGGTTTTTGGTGGATGTGGAGAGCATATAAAAAGAACAAAGGCAAGGGCGGGTTCAAAAAGAATATAAAAACCACTGTAATTTATTTGTTAGTATTCGTGGCAGGATTTATAACTGCTTCTTATGTTACACACGATTACTTTAAAACAAAATACGAAACAACAAGGTATCTTGGGAGAGTTTAAAAATGAAGAATGAATGGGTTTATGATTTGGTAGGAATAACATTGATAGCAATAATAATGGTATGGGCGGTATCGTAATGGACAACGACATTCAAAAGGTTGACCTAAGTCCAAACTTAATTTGGAAAGCCAATTATAGCAAAGATGTAAGTAGGTTGCAAGAACGTGCATCAAACTTCTTAAGTAAGATAACCGATCACGGAGAAGTAGAACGTGAAGGTGGTATTACAAGCACAGGTCACACAGACGCACCTCATCTATGGCCTGAGATGATAGAATTTTGTAATGACATAGAACCTTACGTAAAGAAAGTTTTAAACGCATGGGAACTAAACTATAACTGGTTTGGAATAACAAAGAGTTGGGTAAACAAACATAATGCTAATCAGTGGACTGACACGCATGACCATGGTGATGCTCATATGGTAATGTCGTTTTATTTAAAGCAACCACAAAAGGGTGGCAACTTAGAATTCACAAATATTAATAAACACCTATGGGGTAGTTATCCAAGACACCGACATGGTAAAACTAAACTACATGAATACTATACAGAAGTAGAAGCAAAACAGGGAGATATTATTTTCTTCCCAGGTTGGTTAAGTCACAGGAGTCAACCAAATCAATCTAACCAAGAAAGAATAGTAATGGGTTTAAATATTCATGCAGAACTACAACGCCCAGAACAATTAAGTAATGAACACATTGAAAAAAATATTTGATATTTTTATTCCTAAGCCTACAATTGAAGTAGAGTGCTTTACTGATCAAAGAGTCATATATGAAGCCTATGGGCCTGAACTTGCTAGAGACTCTATGCCTGATTGGTGGAAGTCTATGCCGTCTACTCGTAAGATGGACACCCCTACATACAGAGGTTTAGATAATGCAACACTTAAACGTTGTCCACACGTGAATCAAATGCTTACGACAGGAATAATATTTCCTGCTTGGTTACAACTTAATTTAAAAACATTTGATAAGGTAGATGTTTGTGAAGTTCAAACATATCCTGAAAACGTTCCGTTAATACCACATGACCCACAAGACTATGCACATCATAAGCCTAATATGTTTCACGGCAAAGTAATGAGTCCTTGGCAAATAAGAGAAAAGAGCGGAGTAGAGTTTATATGGACAAGTCCGGCATGGCATCAAAAAGATCCTTTAAAATATTGGACTTGCCCTGCAATAACAGAATTTAAATATCAACACGCAACGATTGTAAACTTGATGGTTCCATTTAATAGTGAAATAAAAGTTGAAGTTGGAGATCCATGGTTACAGTTAATTCCATTATCAGATAAAAAAATAAAATTAAAAACTGAACTTGTAACTACACAAGAACTTGCAAAGTTGAATAGTTTAATGATTGGTTTAGGATCATATCAAAAATTTGTTAACAGAATGAAAAGGAGAAATAAATGAAGGCAGGTAAAATTTGGGGACAAACAGAACTGATCCATGCAAACGGTGTGCTTGAATTTCACAGAATAGAATTTAAAAAAGGATTCAAATGCAGTGAGCATGAACACAAATTTAAATGGAATGGTTTTTATGTAGAGTCAGGAAAGATGATTGTTAGAGTTTGGCAGGATGATCAAGACGGACTAGTAGATGAAACTATTTTAAATGCAGGAGACTTTACACAGGTCAAGCCTGGTAAAGTGCATCAGTTTGAAGGACTAGAAGATGGCGTGGCCTTTGAGTTGTACTGGGCAGAATTTAATCATAATGATATTGTAAGACGCACAGTAGGAACAAAAGTTGACTGATAAAATTTACGAATCGCCAGATGGAGGACTTACAGTTTATGAAAGAGACACAAAGACTGGAGAACGTATTTGTATTGAACGTGAAGTCAAACCAGACTGGCATTTGGAAGATCATGAATTCCATGACTGTATGATATATGCAACCGAAGGAAACAAGACTCTTCAAAAGTTAATGAGTAAAATGAAAATGACTTACAATTTATTGAAAGAAGATTGACAATAAATGAAAGGTGTAGTATAATAATAAGATGTTGAGAGATCCAAATAAAATATTCGAAATAGTAGATCCATTTCCACAATGGCTTGTTTCATATATTGAGAATCAAACAAAAGACGTGGATTGGAAGTTTGTAAATGTTCCGGAAGAAGATGAACAAGATGGTAACTACAAAACGCCTGCCTTGTTTACAAACGTAATGTATTGTACGTCAAGCAATATATTAGATGACCATAAAGAATTAAGCAATATGCTACACACAGCACTAACAATGGATATTATACCAAAGTATATTCCTGATGCACACGTTAACCAAGTCACAAGGACAAGGCTTAATGGTACAGTGCAAGGAGTATATTATGGACCGCACAATGATGTACGAAATGGACAGCCAGGACTGTGGACATTTGTATATTACGTAAATGATGCGGATGGAGATACGGTGTTCTTTTCAGATGAAGGTAAAACGGAAATGAAAAGAACAAAGTATAAAAAAGGTAATGGAGTTTTATTTCCAGCACATTATTGGCATACTATGGATGTGACATCTGTGCCATTACGTGTTAGTATAGGAATGACTTATAGTATAGAGACAAAATTAAATGCAGAAGAAACTACCGCTTAAAGACGTATTGGCCGCAATTGACTTAAACGCAAAGAACGTTTGGGATGAACTGTCTGATGAAGAAAGAAAACAAGTAAGTTTTTATTTGTTAAACAGATATGTGTCTAGTGTTAAAAGCACAAGGGACAAGGCAGAACTTGCGGTATTCAAAACAAATGAATATTACAACAAAGGATTTTTCCTATTACAAAAACATAAAAAACTTTTGTGGCAGTTATTGTGCATGAGTGGTAACACAGGAAAAATACAGTATCATGAATGGATAGGATACAAGCATAAAAAAACAAGCAACAAAGATCAAAAAGAACTTGAAAAAATTTATCCTAATATGAAAGAAGACGAACTAAGACTAATGTTAAGTTTGATGACAAAAAAAGAGTTCAAGGAGTTATTAGAACAGCATGGCTAATTATGTAAAACAACAAGGTAAACTATACACGTTCGGCTGTTCACTTACAAGATATCATTGGCCAACATGGGCAGATATATTAGGACAATCTTTTGAAAACGGATTTGAAAACTGGGCAAACAGAGGTGCGGGTAACAGACAAATACTAGAAAGACTTACAGAATGTTTTGTTAAAACAAGGTTTCAACCTAATGATGTTATTGCAGTACAATGGACTGACCATCATAGGTTTGATTATCATAAATGGGATCCAGAGATTACTGAAGGTTGGTATCCTGGTGGAAGTGTGTTTACAAATACACACGCAGATCAATTGAAGTATCATATAATAGATAAAGTCTGGAATGAATATAGTTACATGATGCACTCGTTCAACTACATTTATCTTGCAAAGAAATTAGTTAAAGGTGTTAATGCTAGAGTTATTTTTATACTTGGAACTGAGATGCGTGAACAAGTGCAAACACTTAGAGGTGATAGAAATTTGCTAGACATATATCAAGATTTGTTTAGAGATAATATTTTTGTAGAAGGTGATCTATTTAATTACGTTGTAGAAAAATATGATCAACGTTTAAAGTTTAAACACGCAATCCCAGGACAATTAGATGATGAAAAAGTTTTGGATCAACATCCTACTCCGATAATGCACTATCAATTTTTACGTGATAAGATACAGCCTAAATTAAGTGGCGTACAAATAGATCATCTCTTTGCAGTAAAAATGGAAGATGCAGTAAGATCACAAGATGACTATAACAAGATTGGCCAATCGGTAATAGATGCTGGCTATGGTCCTAATACATATTACGTAAGAGGATTATAATGGAAAAATTTACTTGTCCTTATTGTGGAGCAAGTTTCACAAGAGAAAAAACACTTGCAGTTCATATGTGTGAAAAGAAACGTAGGGCATTGCAGGAAAATGAAAAACACGTTAAACTTGGACACTATGCGTTTATAAGATTCTATCAACTATGCCAAAAGTTTGAAGGACAAAAAACATATCAACAGTTTTCTGATAGTCCATACTACAATGCATTTGTTAAGTTTGGTTCTTTTGTAAACAACGTCCGACCACTGTATCCAGAAAAGTATATTGACTATGTAGTAACAAGCGGCGTGAAATTAGATCATTGGGCAAGAGAAGAACTGTATGAAAAGTATGCACTAGAACTTATACTTAAAGAAAGTGTAGAGACAGCAGTTGAACGTTCAATAAAAAACATGATGGAATGGGGTGCAGACAAAGAAGCACGTTGGGAAGATTATTTTAATTATGTAAGTTTAAACAGAGCAACACAAGATATCAAAGATGGAAAGATAAGTCCATGGTTAATATTAAATTGTAAGACAGGAAAAGAAATGTTATCCAAATTCAATGATGAACAATTACAAATTGTGTTTCACGTAATGAATCCTCAACACTGGGCATTACGTTTTAAAAGAAGTATAGCAGATGTAGAACTGGTTAAAGAGATTAGCCAAAAGGCAGGCATCTGATTGACTTTTGATAAAATTTAAAGTATAATAATATATGAGCAAAGAAAAGAAGCATAAGGATATGTGGAATTGGTATTGCTATAGATGTAAATGGAAAGGTGTCGCACAAGAATTAGTAATGAACTTTGATGACGATGGAGGCGACTGGCTTTGTCCAAATTGTAAAACAGATGATATAGAAGATGTTGGTTGGAGAGAATATGAATAAAAAAGAATATTGGGAACAGAGAGAAAAAGAGGACAAGTATATTATGGAACGTATGCACCCAGCAGTTTTGATACCAGGTATGTTTATAGGTATCATGGTAATAGTTGGTTGTATATTCAAAGGCATAATGCAATGGTAGAGACCGCAATCATAAGCAACATGATGGGTCCTGAAGGTGAAGCAATAGATAGGATTTATGGATCACCTGCAAGTGGTGGCAGTATGCGTTTGATTAATAAAGACTTTACAACATACAAAGGTAAGATATCCAAAAAGTCAATAACCATAAAAGGACTTGACGGAAACAATTTTAGAAGTTATTGTTATGTTACAGATGATAACAGATGGTTTAATAGAAGTGGTATGCCAATTGAAAAGCCAAAAAATTTAGTAAGCAATGATGAAGACAGAAGCACAGATTGATACAATATATCAAAGACTAAACAAGTATTGGCCAAGGTATGCTAATAAAAAGCCTGCGGCTAAGATACACAAGGAAGCCTATACTAGTTTGATAGGCGTTATGCTTTCAGCACAAAGTCAGGACAAAAGAACTGCGATTGCCTGCAAACAATTATTTGCTTTAGCAGATACTCCTGAAGAAATGATTAAACTTTCAAGAGAACAAATAATAGAAGCAATACGTCCTGCAGGATTACACAATGCAAAATCAAAAAATATAATTGCAACAAGTTATAAACTATTAATGGAATATGATGGTAAGGTTCCGCAAACACAAAAAGAACTTATGGACTTGCCTGGCGTTGGTAGAAAGAGCAGTGATATAATGATGAGATTTGTTTGGGGTGCACCTAACATAGCAGTTGATACTCATGTGTTTAGATTGTTATGGAGACTGGGTTGGACCAATACTTTGGACGAAGGCAAGAGTGCAGTAATAGTAAATGATACAACTCCTGACAAATATAAGTATGCGGCTCATATGCAATTGATAACACACGCAAAAAGAATTTGTAAAAGTAAAAAACCTAAATGTGATATTTGTGTAATTGATGATGTGTGTGATAAAAGACACATTGATATTCCTAAATCAAAATTAAGAGAAGTAGTAAATGCCTGATATAGATATAGACTTTGCAGATAGAGATATAATCCTTGAAAGATTAAATCATAGAGTTGCAAAACTTGACACAGGTAAAAAACACAACACTGGTGTTTACTTTACTGAGATTCCACATAACCCTGTGGATAACCTTGCAACAATAGATTATGATGAAGCAGAAGAAAGAAAATATTTTAAGATAGATTTCTTAAATGTTTTTATATATAAACAAGTAAAAGATGAGGATCATCTTGTTAAACTTATGTCCAAGGAGCCGTTATGGGATCTACTAACAGAATCAGAATTCAGCAATCAATTATTTCACGTAGGAGAACACAGTACTCTTTTAAAGAAACTATCTCCAAAATCGATACAACAACTAGCGGCAACGTTGGCGATCATAAGGCCAGCAAAGAGACATCTCGAGAACGAAACGTGGGACAACATAATGAAACAAGTTTGGGTAAAACCAAAAGATGGTAGTTACTTCTTTAAGAAGGCACACGCAGTTGCTTATGCTCATGCGATAGTTGTACACATGAATCTTATATGTGAACAATTAGAAAGTTTAGATAAACCTAAGGCTTAGGTTTTCTTATAAGTTGAACTGATTTACGTTTGACTCTTTTCACAGATAGGTTGTTTAAATTAACAGTTGGACCCATAACTACTTTTACGTCTTTGCTGTTCATTGTGGTTAGTATGTTCCTGAATTGTTCCATTTCCTTACGCATGAATATACTAATAGGAATCATTCTATTTGATTCCCACCACCATGCTTCTCCAAGTTCCATGAATGCTTTTTTCTCCTGATCTTCCATCAAATCAGTGTACACATACATACTAGTAACAAAATTATCCTGGTTGTTTATAATACCAACGAACTCTTTTTGGCCATAGGTGACCACGCTAATAAACGGAAACTTCTCTTCAATATCTTTTCTTAACATAATTCTCGATAAATATAATTGTTATGCAACTTATACCTAGGTATTTATACAACAACAAAATGGTGCTCGTGTCTAATTTGGCAGGAGCCAATACGGAGTTTAAACAAGTGTACACAAGAAATATAAAATTACATAGGGGTATTGACAATACTATCCTATTTGAAATAAAGAACGCAGATCAAAAACCGTTAAGTATTCTTAATACTTACACACCTAAATTTACTATGTTTGATGAAAACAACACACAGGTACTATTTAAAACAGGTACCGTAAAGGAAACATCGACACCATTGTATAAAGGACAGTTTACAGTTGACATAACAGAAAACGAACTGGCAAATCTAAAGGATCAGTATCTAAAGTATAATGTATTTTTAGTAAAGACAGATGGTTCAAACGTACTTACTTACAGTGATAGTCAGTTTGGTATGTCAGGTACAATAGAACTACATAGTGAAGCATTTCCTGGACCAAAGGATAGTTACACAGTTCAAACATTTACTGAAACAAGCACAGATAATTTTACTAGTGAAACAATTAATGCCGAGCCTGCCTTAAATGGTAATGTAGCATTGCATACTGCCGCAGTATATGGCACAGACTTTATTGGTGATTTTATAGTGCAAGGTACATTGGCTAATCAGGTTACAGGCACAACAAATTGGTTTGACGTTGATACAGTGACATTTACTGGATCAGAAACTGAACCAAAACCTATTAACTTCAATGGTGTGTTCAATTATCTAAGATTCAAATATTCAAAAACATCTGGAACAATTGATAAAGTATTGGTTCGAAACTAGTTGACTTTTCGCTCGTAATATACTATAATAATAGTATGAGCATCTTACACGAAACAGTCACGGCATACTTGCCTTCGAAAAAGAAAAGCACTCCAAGTGGTTGGACAAGTTTCAATGCCCCATGTTGTATTCACAATGGGGACTCAGCAGATAAAAGACAAAGAGGCGGACTCATATCAAATGCAGATGGTGGTATAAGTTATCACTGTTTTAACTGCGGATTCAAATGTAGTTGGACGCCTGGACGTAATTTAAGTTTCAAGTTTAGAAAATTTTTACAGTGGTTAGGAACACCAGATGATGTGATTAACAAACTTGCTTTGCAAATAATGAAAAGCAATGAAGGAATAACTGTACACAAACCTATTGTACAATTACCAAAGTTTACAGAAAAGAATTTGCCTAATGGCGCAAGAAGACTCGACCTCTGGGATGACTGGCAGGCACTCGAGTCCACAGGTGTAGATAATAACTTGTTTAAGGTATTTGAATATCTTAAAACAAGAAAATTATTTTTAGATGATTATGATTTTCATTGGACACCTGAACCTGGCTATAAAGATAGAATAATAATTCCATTCTATCACAAAGGCAAAATAGTAGGACATACTGCCCGTAAAATTATGGACGGTAATCCTAAGTATCTTAGTGACCAACAACCAGGCTATGTATTCAATCTAGATGCTCAGATTAATACTAATCGTATATACACGGTTGTGGTTGAAGGTCCCTTTGATGCAATCGCTGTCGAAGGCGTTGCACTACTAGGTAGTGAAGTCAAAGATCAACAAGCAATGTTGATCAATAATTTAAATACTGAAGTGGTAGTAATGCCTGACAGAGATGAGGCAGGTGAGAAATTGATCCAACAAGCAATAGACTTGGGATGGTCAGTGGCATTGCCTGATTGGCATGAATCTGTAAAGGACGTAAATGAAGCAGTTCAAACTTATGGAAAGATTTATACTTTGCATAGTATAATAGGAAGTGCAGAACATAATCCTTTGAAGATACAATTAGGAGCAAAGAAATGGTTTGGTTAAAGAATATATTCAACAAACTAAAAAAGGCTTGGAACGACTTCTTTGAAAAAAGACGTTTGAAGAAACGGATAAAGGAACTTAAAAAAAGAGATCCTTTTATCTACAAATAGAAAGGAAATAAATGACTGAGTTCACACAAGGCATTCAAAATGCTTTTAGAAAAATCTTAAGTGGATCTAGTCTAGCACTTGCACTAATATACACGGCAGGACACGTAGTTATTGCAATGTCAGTAGTTACTCTTCTAACTGGTGCAAGTTTGTGGGAGGCTGGTGCAGTAGCACTTGTTGAGCCTTCGATAAATGGTGTGTGGTTTTATATCTTACACACAGGCTGGAAAAGATTAAAGGGGATATAAAATGATAACTTGGGGAATGGTTGGTAATAGCCACGATGCCAGTTTAGCAGTATTTGTAGACAACAAACTCGCTTGGGCGTCATTAAGCAAAGACTTTAGTGATGTACCTAACGATCCAGACTTCAACTGGACACAAATAGAATCTGCAAGGCAGAGTTATGGTCCACCAGATAAAGTAATCTGGTATGAAAGACCATTCCTAAAAACACTTAGACAATTTGCCGCTGGTCAAGGATGGTTAGGAAAAGAAAACAATATTAAAAAGTATCTCGACAAATGGGGTATTAACTGTCCAATACAATATATCGATCATCATGAAAGTCATGCGGCATATGGTTATTACACCAGTGGCTTTCAAGATGCAACTATCATCTGTATAGATAGCATAGGTGAATTTGAAACATTCACCATATGGAAAGGCACAGATAAAGATATTAAAAAAGTATATAGACAATCATATCCACATAGCATTGGATTATTTTATAGTGCAATGACACAACGTTGTGGATTAAAAGCAAACTCAGAAGAATATATATTAAGTGATTATGCTATCCAAGGAGATAGATATGCATACCTTGACGCAATAGAAAAAGATTTCACAGATCAAAAAATGTTAAAAAATGGTTTTTGGGAAGTGCGTTTCAAGGAAAATTTACATAGAGGTTGTAATTGGTGGAGACCAGAACTCACTAGCAAAAAAGAATTAATTGATATTGGTGCAAGTACTCAGGAGGCATTTGAGAGAATGATCATGCGAATAAGTACTAGTGCAAGTTTTAAACTGCCTTCAAAAAATCTTGTATTGACAGGTGGTTGTGCGTTAAACAAACTTATGGTAAAACAATTAAAGCCAAACTGGGACAGTATTTGGATACCACCAAATCCAGGAGATCCAGGTTCATGCATAGGAGCAGTTCTTGGAATGGAAAGAACACACATTGACTTTGATCCTAAAGTATGGTATAATAAAACATGACAGAATTAGAAGTAAACAAAAAATTAAACAGAGAGTATCCAAAACTGTTACAAGCAGTACATTCAAGTATGCATGAAGATCGTAAAAAGGCAGTGGTATATAAATTTATAGAAACGTTACAGGATTTAGCAAAGGTATTAGATAGTGGCAAAACAAAATAAAGAATATGGTTATGATGTCCAGAAAGTATATCTGGAAATGATGTTGAGTGATGCACAAAGTTTTGTGCGTTGTCAAACTATCTTTGATCATAGTTTATTTGATAGAAAACTACAAGACGCCGCAGAGTTTATTAACAAGTATGTTACAGAACATAACACATTGCCTACAGAAGAAATGGTCAATGCAACTTGTAAAACAGAATTAAAGATTCCAGAAGGATTACGTGAAGAACATTATGATTGGTTGTTAAATGAATTTGAAACGTTTACAAGACACAAAGGTCTTGAACGTGCAATATTAGAAAGTGCAAACTTGCTTGAAGAAGGTAACTATGGTCCAGTAGAAGACAAGATTAAAAGTGCAGTGCAAGTAGGATTACAAAAAGACTTAGGCATAGATTACTTTAGAGATCCTAAAGGCAGACTTATGGGACTTAAAGATAGTAATGGACAAGTAAGCACAGGTTGGGCAAGTTTAGATAGAAAACTATTTGGCGGATTTAACAGAGGTGAACTTAATATTTTTGCAGGTGGTAGTGGTGCAGGTAAGAGTTTGTTCTTAGCAAACTTGGGTGTTAACTGGGCGTTGGCAGGAATGAATGTTGTGTATCTTACATTTGAATTAAGTGAAGCACTTGTGGCAATGAGAGTTGATAGTATGACAACTGACATTCCAACAAAAGAAATATTTAAAGACTTGGACACAGTAGAAATGAAAGTTAAACTAGTTGGTAAGAAGTCTGGTGCTTTCCAGATAAAATATATGCCAAGTGGTAAGAACACAAATGACATAAGAAGTTTTGTAAAAGAATATGAAATCAAGACAGGTAAAAGAATTGATGTATTGTTAATTGATTACTTAGACTTGATGATGCCAATGAGTAGAAAAGTAAGTCCAAGTGATTTATTTGTAAAAGATAAATTTGTATCTGAAGAACTTAGAAACTTGGCAATGGAAACACAAACAGTATTTGTTACTGCATCACAGTTAAACAGAGCAAGTGTTGAAGAGATTGAATTTGATCATTCGCACATTGCAGGTGGTTTGAGTAAGATACAAACTGCTGATAACGTGATAGGTATCTTTACAAGCAGAGCAATGAAAGAACGTGGTAGATATCAAATACAACTTATGAAAACTAGAAGTAGTTCAGGTGTGGGTAGTAAGATTGATTTAGAGTTTGACATAGATAGTTTACGTATTAGAGATTTAGCAGATGATGAAGACTATCAAGAATTTGCAAAACGTAAGTCAACAGTGTTTGATCAAATTAAACGTACATCACAACCAGGTGAAATAAAACAAGATACTACTCCAGCAGATCCAACAGAAGGAAAGACAGTTGGAAAGATTAGAGCAGAAACAGACAGCACAAAGTTAAGAGAGTTTTTAGGAAACTTAGGTTCAGAATAGTCCAATAGGAGATTGGCAATCAAACAGATATGGATATATTGGTGTAAGGCAATGGGTAGCCATGCCTATGACAACAATAAGAAAGACGACCATATACACCTTACAATTCGATCAATGTGGGTGGTACTACACATAGTAACTTGTTTAATGATCATAACAGGCAACGGCAGAGCCTTAGGTTGGTGGTAATTAGGTTTACCAAAATTAGCAAACTTCATTTTTTGTCTCACTAAATAATCTTATAAAAGGCATTAGGAGGCAATATGGCTGATGATTTAGAAAACATACAAAGTCTGATATCTCGATTTAAAAGACCAACACCAGAAGGCGACAAGTACAAAGATAGACTGGCTGAAGAATTTGAACTTATCTTAAACTTACGATTTACACAATACTTTCATAAGATATGTGATATAATCGATCTTACACAAGACTTACAACACATGACAAGAGGATCTGCAGGTAGCAGTTTGATTTGTTACCTATTAGGTATCACAGATGTAGATCCTATCAAATGGAACATACCAGTAGCACGTTTCATGAATCCAATGCGTGAAGACTTACCAGATGTTGATATAGACTTTGAACATCATCAACAAGGTGAAGTGATGCAACGCATATTTAAAAAGTGGCCGGGTAAAACTGCACGACTATCAAACTATGTAATGTATAGAGAAAAGAGTGCAAAGAAAGAAGCGGCCAAACGTTTGGGTGCAAAAGGAAACTTGCCACGCAATTTTAAATATGAAGATTATGATATAGATGTAAAAGAAGCAAAAAGAATAGAAAAGAAACTGCTCGGAAAGAAACGTGCCATTTCAAAACACTGTGGTGGTATCATTATGTTTGATAGGCAGTTACCAAAAAGTCTTATATCACAGGATAACCAAATACTTTTGGACAAATATGAAATTGAAGACCTTGAACATTTAAAAGTTGACATACTTGCTAATAGAGGTTTATCACAACTAATGGAAGTAAATGGTGTAACCAAATTAGAACACTATCCAGAAGAAGATGAAAAGACAAGTGCATTATTATCACGTGGTGATGTGTTAGGAGTAACACAAGGTGAGTCGCCAGCCATGCGTAGATTGTTTAGAGCCATACAACCTAAAAGTGTTCATGACTGTGTGTTTGCAACTGCATTGATACGTCCGGTAGCATTGAGTGGTAGACAAAAGGCCGCTATGTTTCATGACTGGTCAAAAGAAGCAGTTCAAGACAGTGTAGTGTTTGAAGATGATGCCATTGAAATAATTGCAAGTCTAATTGATATTGATATGTATGAAGCAGATATGTATCGTAGGGCGTTTGCTAAAAAGAATGATGAAAAGATTATGGAGTTTGTGGAACGTCTTGGTAACCACCCTAAGAAGAAAGAAGCAATGGCGGCTCTTGAACAACTTGGAGGCTTTGGATTATGTAGAGCCCATGCAGTTAACTTAGGTAGACTCATATGGGCATTAGCATATCAGAAGGCACACAATCCTAAAGAGTTCTGGGCGGCTTGTTTAAAACATTGTGAAGGTTCATATAGACGTTGGGTATATCAAACAGAAGCACACAGGCACGGACTACCTACATTAAATGGTTGGTGGAAACATGGCTTTGTTCCTGCACTAGGAGTTAGACAACAATGGTTGGATAGAGTTGAGTTCGCAGGATTAGTTGCTAATGGTAGAGTGTACAAAGGTAACAAAGGTAGATATGTAACGTTTGTTACACTAGGAACTAACTTTGGAGATTACATTGATGTTGTTATACACAAACCATTTGCATATAGAGATGGAGACATCATACACGGAACTGGTAGAGTAAGACACAGTAACAACTCAGACTATATTGATTGTTATGATGCAAAGTTATACACACTGAATCAGTGGCGTTAGTTTTTAAAGAAAGCCTTTACAAAATTATCTATAATAATTGACACAATAGAATTGTTTACGTGTCTTGTTGTGTTATCTTCAAACAATGTAGGAAACTCTGTATGCGGTCCAACCCAACGTACCATTTCAAAACTTGGCCAGTAATAAACATTTTTTGGATTATGTTTTCTAAAGTATTCATCTAAAGCAACACGCAATATACTTTTGCTAACACAGTCGCTAACCATAGTTGGCCTATTTTGAAATGTAGCCGCCAATGGTACAGGTGACAGTGTATAAATTATATGTTTATCTTCTCCACAGGTTTCATGAATAAGATCAGCAATGCGTTTCATGTTGTTAACATTTTCTTCTACTGTGCTTGTAACCGACTCGTGCAGTTCAGGACTAAAAACTTTGTTAGGTACGCCTCTCCAAAACACACCCTTGGTCTTTTTATCTCTCCAAACTTCTGCAAGTCCATAAGTTACCACGAAGCCTTTTGTTGTTTTAAAATAATCTAATAATTCTTTTTGTTCTTGTTCTGGTTCCCATTTAAAAGCACCTGCACTTTTATCATTGTCATACCAGTATGCATCACTGCTTCTATCGCCTGTGCATATCCATTCGATCCATTGTCTTACTGCAAATGAATTATTAAGTCCTTCTGGTACTGTGATATAATCTGCATTCTTTCCATTCTTACGTAACCAAGTACGCAGTCTGTCTGCAAAACAACTACCCATGGTAACTACTTTGTCATCACTACCAAACATAGGTAGTTCAGGATAATAATGATCAAATATATATTTCTTTGCTAATTCATCTATGGGTACAAAGTCTTCCTTGTTGCGTGGGAAGTATGTCATGCCACTGTCTGGTTTGTGCCATTGGCTCTTAGGATGTAAACTACCAGCAGTCATCTTGCCAGTTGCTTTATGGTTTGCACTTAAATTAAATTTTCTATCTTTCGACACGATTGTTCCACTGTTCTTTAGTTACTATTATATACCAACCTCTTCTTGGTTTACCTAAGCCATGTGGAAAAAATAAAAACGGTCTAATGTAATCTTGAAACCCTTTGCCACTTGCTTGATAATTTGTTTTTACAAATACCTTATCAACATATTTAAAACAATCATCTAACCAGTATCTATAATTAAAGACAACTCCTGGTGGCATACATTCTCTATCAAAGACTGTTCTAGTGGCAACCAACATATCATACTTACGAGGTAAGTTCATAGGTTGACTATCATTAATATACAAACTATATCTTTTTGAATTCAAAAGATCACAAGCACCTTTGTAGATAGGCTCATTGAGATATTCGTCTGTATCTGTGTGTTCAAAATCCAATCCAGGTATTTCCTGTTTAAGTAGATACCCTAACATTCCTATACCTGCACCTACTTCAAGTATGCTGTTTACTCCTTGAAGCATATTGCGTTCTTTCATTAGGTCTATGCAATAATTCTTTTCTAACCAAAATTGATCCCAATGCCTAATGTACTTGGCTCCTACGTCCATCTTCCTGTGACCGCATATCTTTGTGAGTGCTTCTTTGTATTGTTCTGGTGTCATGTATGTATTTAACCGGAGGCCGGTAAACGCAATTTTATAAGCGAAGCGGAAGCGGTAAAATAAATTACTACGAAGTAGTTTGCGGTAGCAAAAAACGGTGCCTCCGAATTGGCTCTCTTTGCGTTTACCTATGCTGTGTCTACAGCAAAAATACCATGCGTTTAAACAGTCTGTCGTATATGGTTTTTTGCCTAAATGGCTCTTAAATGACCCTTTTGTGTGCCTGACAGTACAAACACCTATCTAGTGTGTACATTTGCGTTTACGATGCTTTTATGCGTGAACTAGACTATCGTCTGTTCACATATTACGTAGAGGTTTAGGGTGCTACTTAAATAACTGTATGCAAGATTTTATCAAGGTGTTTCCTAATCAACTGGATCCAGACTACTGTAAAACGGTGATAGACTATTATCATCAACAGGAAGGTACACGCATACTATCAAGACAGACAGCAAATGAAAGTGCTCCTAAAATGAACAAGGATGGCGCCATGCTGTATGACGAAGGAGAAACAGGCACGTTTGCACTGTCAATGAACAAACTGCTTACTCCTTACTATGAAGCAGTACAAAGATGCGTAAAGGAATATACAAGTGAATTTGGAATCTTTGAAAACACTAACCCCTTGCAGATATCACACTCAATAAAGATACAACACACACGCCCATCAGAAGGTTATCACATATGGCACTGTGAACACGCAAGTCGAGACACGGGTCAACGTTGCATACTGGCAATGGCCTATCTAAACACTGTGGCAGAAGGTGGGGAGACTGAATTCCTATATCAAAGCCGACGTGTTCCTGCCGTGCAGGGAAACATAATGTTTTGTCCGGCTGGCTACACTCACACGCACAGAGGTAACCCTCCACTGACGGGAGACAAGTATTGTATCACTACTTGGTTGGAGTTTACGCACTAGGATAAATATACATTTAGTATGCCAAAGACAGATACTAAAATACTCGCAGTAGCAGGCGACGTCGAACTTGTTACACAGATGGAAAAAGCACTCAAGGACGGATTACAATACCAGGTCAGCATTTCAAATCAACGCTGGGACAAATCATACAAGAAGCATTGGGAACACACGATCAACAGAATTGATCACTGGCAGAACCTTGACTTTAGGTATAATACTCGTAAAGATTGTTTTGAATTTGCTAAACGCCCAAACCTAGTTTAGGAGTTTGCTTGGGTGGTAACATTTCGCCATCCTGTTGGCTTTCCTTGAACTCTTCAAACGTGTAACCAAAGTAGTCTTCAAGTTTTCTTTGATCCATGCAGTACACCTGTTCAATTCCTCTGTTGCCGTAGATTGAACCCATCAGTTGATATATCTGTGGAACTGATCCCTGTACCCATGCAATACATTCCTGCAGGCTATCGTGAACTGGATCTGTGAATATGTATGTGTCTCTTTCGCCGTTGGGGCCTGCCCCGAGCATTAGAACAATAGCGATTACCTTAAGCATAGATTACCTTCCTTGGCCTCTGTATTTCTTGTAACTTCTTCTTTTGTGTTTGTTCATGGAACTGGTCTTGATCATAGAGTGGTTGTTGCCTATAGATGTTTTCTTTCTAACGCCTACGTGTGCTGTCAACAATCCTGTCTTTGCTCTTGCCATATATAAGATGAACTCCTGTCCCTTAATAGTATTTATTCTTATCTAACCGCATAAGTAACAAGATGGCTAAAAACAAACGCAAGTCAGGTATGCGTAAAAAACGCACAAGGCGTTCGGCACATCTTTCCGCAGAGTATCAATCCTATCAGCCAAACAATCCATTAACAGTTTATTTTGAACGTATGTTTGCAAAGCAACGTAAATCAAAATAAATACATTATGCACGAGTTTGTAATCAAAGAGCAAGGCGAACTGCACACGTACAACCGTTGGGAAGACATACCCAAACAGTTTGACCATGTGATTAAATTTGTACCTGTGATTCCACCGGAACCACACACAGAAGAACAGCATAAAGAAATAGACAGTTGGAACACAAGGTTACAGGAACTCATGCAAAGGGAGAGATCATATGCCAGCAGTAACTAGGATTGGTGACGCCGACGTTGCCCATTGTAGCGGAATGACCAGAGCAGTTGGTTCTCCAAATGTATTTGCTAACAACATACCCGTATCAAGACAGGGTGACGTAAACACAACACATCTATTACCAGGTGTACCATGTCCACCACACTCGGCTCCCATAGCAGTAGGATCAACCACTGTGATCACAAACAACGTGGGCACGGGCAGGGTTGGTGACGCAATCGCAGGTTGTACTTCAGTTGCCGCAGGTTCACCCAACGTATTTGCTGGAGGATAGTATGCTAGGCGCAGTACCATTGATATCATTTATTGTGATCGTGCTTTTGATACTGGCAGGTGTGTTTGACTCCAAGGAGAAATAATATGCGTAGTTTTTTCAAATGGCATCGTAGACAGACGGAACACTTTCAAAAGAAGTTTAACCTTGATCACTATGAGGTTATGTGGATTGCGTTTTTGAAAGGACTTGTTATGGGTCTACTGCTGTTCGTTCTTTTATGAACCAGTGACCAACCAGTGCACCAATCTAGGTGGTAGCCACTGCAACACCCAGGCTCTAATCTTGTATATCTGAACCAATTCCTTCATGCCCAGTTCATCAACGTTCTTGTGCCATAGGCTCCATGTAGGATATTCACTCTGTGTGAACCGTATGTCATAGCGATCACGATCCACGTCTCTGAGAACTCTCACGCTCAGGTGACGATATGTTTTGTATATGATCTGTTTCTTAATCAACGCACACTCCTACTTTTGGGGTGCGTTGCTTCGGCTTGCCTACTTCCGTCCCTATGTGTCTGCGGGATCAACGTACTATTATTTATCCAGGTTTGTGTGCTGTTACGTGTAAATGCTTGTGTAGAGGCTTTTTTAGGTTCTGTATTCTACCAAAACCGTGTTGTTTTAGCAGTTTGTCAAGGCTCTTGAAGTTGTAGCCTGACTTATGGCAATCCCAGGTATCATCAAACACACCACGTTGCCAACCGTACAGGCCTGCGAGTCCGTGTTCATGTGTTGGGTCCGCTTGGAACTGTGCTATGTGTAGATCCATGTTGGGCAACATCATCTCCATGAGCCCGCCAGGTACGAGTATGTTGTACCACTGATCTAGGACCACACGTCCTTGCTGAAACGTTAGGTGCTCAAAGAAATGTCTGGAGTATATCTCAGCCACGGAGTTGTCTTCCACGTATGAGTTGATCTGCCAAGCAGGACACACATAGTCCACGCCAGGCTCGGGTCGTATGTCCACGGTCTTGTAGCCAGGTCTTTCCGAGGCGCCACCCGCACCAAACTCTAGTTTTAGGTTCTCCATTCGCAATCGATGTTATGAAATGGTATGGGTGTTCCTCCACCGTCTACTATGAGTTCACCATCCACACTGCCAGCAAGTAACTGCTTGCCGTTTGGACCCACATAACGACAGGGTTTGATCTCTGAGTCACCGCGGAATCGTTTCCAATTTGCGGACTTAACACCCTTGCTCTTTTTAACTGCCATAAACTCCCTTTCTTACTAGAGATATTTATAACACTGTGTAACTGCTTTCGACTCCTACTGGTTGTGTTTACTGTTTTGTCTTTAACACTTATCTAACTTGACTAGGCGGTAAAGCAACGTTATACAAGTGTATTTAGATGGTGACCGTGTATTAAGGTGTATTACGGCTTGATTTTGATCAATTCACATGAAACTATCATGTCATCAGATCCCACTATTAGACTGCTCATGTTAGCATCACGTTCCGTGTAAAACACTAATGTACTGTCATTGGGTTGCCATGTTTCTATCTTGTGATCAACCCATAGTCGTATGCTGTATGCATGAGTGATTGAATCCTTGACCACAGTGCTGGTGTTGTGCTTGTAGTGTAAACGTAGTTCGAAATGGGTATTTGCGTCCATAATATATGTGTGCGTATTTTTTGCAGAAGTACTTACAGTTTTGAGCAGGTCCTTTTTAAGCACGATCCAATAACTCCTATACTATTACTTATAGCAAAAAGGGTCCTAGAACCCAAAAAACCGTGCTACGGATTTTTATAAAGAAGTACTTAGGCTTTTGAGGTGGTGATTTGGAACCCCTAGCCGCTGTCAAATTTAGATTTTGTTTTTGTAATACTAACCCCTCACCTCCAGAGATTATTTTTTTTCTGTCTCCAGAGATTTCAGTCAAAAAAAATCCCCGACATCTCTGCCGGGGACCTTGCCCTCTACTGTTATTTATTATGTCTTAGGTTGTGTATGACTCGCCAGTAAACACGTTGACGAGTTTAACTCCAGGGCCATGTGCGGCTCTAGCCTCTGCACGTTCCTCAGCGATCTGCTCAGGTGTTCTGTTACGTTGTGCCTCAGCATACTCTCTCAGTGTTCTTTCCGTGTACACTGCTCTGGCCTTGTTGGTACGTTCAACAGTTGCTGAATCAATGTGTCCTGCATCTGATAACTCTTTCAGTGCATCACTCATCAGTGGACGGAACTCTCCGTCACTCATTAGCCAACCCACTGCACCATCACTGCTGATGTGTACTTGGTTTGTGTTCCACTTGTTTAGTATGTATGATGTCATTTAGTGCCCTTCCTTTTGTTTAATTATACTTACAGTATAAGGTCTAATGATGTGAATGTCAACCAAAAAAGACGATCCCCGAGCGAGGGCACACCCGGGGATCTATTGTACACAGTGCTGAGCCCGAGGGCATTAGGCTCTCTGTAGCACCGTGCTCTCGGCCATTGCTTCCCAGCGATCAGGGAATGCTTTTGCCAAGTCCGCTACCTTAAGAACAGTACGTAAACTCAACTCACGTAACTTGCTCTTGTTTACATCAATGAAGTCCACGACGTCCTGATGTTGCTCCTCAGTAAACTGATATTCAGCCAACATACCGTCTCTAACGATCTGCTTGATACGTAACATCTTCTCACGTTCCGTGTCAATGGTTAGATCTATGTAGTGGCAACGTGACTCAAGTGCTTCCAAATGATCACGTAGTTTCTTTGACTTAACGTTGTCAAACTTGATGTTCGTAATGAAGATCGCTGAACCCTTGAAGTTGAAACTGTCCGGCACACCCTCATT
>CESN01023137.1_pt1 | contig 38395 bp, 40 predicted proteins | sample 531181 | NCBI WGS metagenome assembly CESN01 (sample SAMEA2621990, study PRJEB7988) | marine metagenome | isolation source: saline water (ENVO:00002010), including
TGAAAGTTTTTTTGAAAGTAATGAGCAATATAAAAATATGGCTAAAACAATTATTGAGAGTGGAATAAAAGGCAAGCTCGAGGAAATATATGGCATGGAAGCCACATTGCATTATCCAGAAAAATATGCGGGGACAGCAGATATTATTGGCATTTATGAGGGTAAACAATTTCTAGGAGATTTTAAACAAAGTAACAAAATAAAAAAATCCGAATATATACAAGATTATTTTCTCCAATTAGGAGCCTACTCGCTTGCTCATAATGTAATTTACCAAACTAATATTACTTTAGGTATAATTTTGCTTTGCACAGTAGATAATTGTTACCAGGAATTTAGAATTGAGGGTAACGAACTTATAACCTATCAAAATTTATTTTTAGGAAGGCTAAAGAAATTTAATGAAATGAGAAAATTATGAATTTAGCAATATGGGACATTGAAAGCTCAAGTGCGAGTACAGATTTTGGAAGCATAATCGAGATAGGTGGAATATTAGTTGACGAAAACTTTAAAGAAAAAGACAGATTTAATTTAAGATGTAGATTACCAGAGGGTGAAATACCTCAAGCAATGGCATTAATAGTTAATAAAACAAGTATAAAGCAGCTTACCCAAGGAAATTTAAGTCACTATCAAATGTTGGGCGAAATAGAAAAAGTTTTTAAAAAATGGAGCCCAGCAATTTTCTTGGGCTGGTCTAACATTGGTTTTGATGATGAAATGATAAGAAAAGAGTTCTTTAAAGGAATTAGATACCCTTATATAACTAATGCTTCACCGAATAAACGCCACGACGGAATTAATATTGCAAGAGCAGCTTACGCAATAGATCAAAACGTACTTAAGACAGAAATAAATGAAAAAAATAATCCAGTTTTCAAATTAGAATCTTTAAGTAGAATAAATGGATTTGACTCGGCCGGAGCTCATTCTGCGTTATTTGATGCAAGTTTAACTGCTAAAGTTCTTGGATTGATAAAAAAAAAACAACCCGAAACATGGAGAGAGTACTTGAGAACCGCAAATAAGACAGAGACAGAAACTATTATTAAAAAAGAAGATATCTTTACCTTAAATGAATATTTTTACGGCAAAAGTAGATTATACCTTGTCAGCCCTCTTCATCCAAAGTTTTGTATCCATCCGATTTATCAATGGGGTCAGGCAATAGATTTAAGAGTCGATGTAGAACCACTATTAAAAATGTCCGTAAATGAATTGAAAGCAGAAATGAAAAAAACTCCTAAATTTTTAAGGACTATAAGGTCAAATAAAGCTCCAATAATACTTGATAAAAAATATGGCTTCAAAGTAGAACCCTATAATGCAATCGGCAAAGAATTAATTAGCAAAAGATCTCGAATGGTAAAGGAAAACGAGGCTTTTTCTCGAAATATACTTACGGCTTTACGGGAAATTGCAGAAGATAAAGAACAAACAAAAAATCAAGAAGACATATATGCTGAGGAAAGTATTTATACAAAATTTACATCAAATAAAGACACTGCTATGTTCCCTGCATGGCATTCTGCAGATTGGAAAGATAAGTTAAAATTATTATCAAAATTTGAAGATGAAAGACTTCACGATTTTGGAAAAAAAATCATTTTCCAAGAAGCTCCAGAAATTTTACCTTTGGATATAAAAAAATCAATACAAAGAGGAATTGCAAAAAGAATCTTAAGTACGAATAAAGAGAAATGGTGGACTGTCGCAACTTGTTTCACTGAAATTGATACCCTGAGAGATAAATATTCAGATGCCAACGATGAAGAGAAAATGAAATTTTTAGATGAATTAAATGAATTTGTTATTTCAATTCAGATCAAATATGAAAATGTCTAATGTGGATAAATTTAAAAATTTAAAAATAATTGTTGATTTAAATAAAAAAATTAATATATAAAAAATATGCCAACTATTAAATCTACTGACAGTTTGTTTGAAAAAATGATCAAAGATAATAAAATTGTAGTAACAGATTTTTGGGCATCTTGGTGTAATCCTTGCCTTATGATTGCGCCACATTTAGAGGCGATTTCAGATGAAATGAATGATATAGTTATAGCGAAGCATAACATTGATGAAGAACCAAATACTCCAACAAAATTTGGTGTGAGAGGAATCCCTACAATGTTGTTATTTAAAGACGGTGCATTAGCTAGCACAAAAGTCGGCGCAACAACAAAATCCAATATCGAAGATTGGATAAAAGAAAATATTTAATTTAATTTTAAAACCTCTCCAGCAAGGTATAAAGATCCTGTTATCAAGATAATCTCGTTATTTCTATTTGAAAAAGACTTTATGGCATCCTTTATTGAAACTTCATAATTAGTTCTTTTAATATTATAAATTTTTTTTTTTAAGTACCTACCTGGTATTGAACTTGGTTGATTAGGAATGTCTATTACTGTTAAAGAAGAAATATTTTTTAAATTTTTAATGTACTCTACATGATCTTTATTATTCATCATGCCTAAAACAATATGAACTTTACATTTTAATTTTTTTATAAAATTATTTAATACTATTGCACCTAAAGGGTTATGAGATCCATCTACAAATAATCTATTTTTTTTACATAATTTTTTTAATTTACCTTTCTTTATTTCTTGTATCCTCGCCACACTTTTTATTTTAGTAATACCAGTTTTAATGTTATCTTCTGTTATATTAATTTTTTTAATATTTCTTAATGCAACAACTGCAGTTGCTATATTAGTTAGTTGAAAATCACCATTTAAGCTAGGCATAGGCAATTTTAACTTACCCAAGTTATCCTCGTAATTAAAGTTTATATTTTTACTACTTGAATATTTGTAATTTTCATTAAAAAAAAATTTTTTTGACTTATTGTATATAAGAGAATTTTTAATTTTATTTTGCACTTTAATACTGGTTTGTCTTGAAATAAAAATATTTGAATTTAGTAAGTCAGAAGTTTTCTCAAAAATAATTCTATCAATATTTCTCTTTTCTCTCGGAAGCCAATCTAGATGATCCAGACCAATTGGTGTAATGATTGTAGCCAAATTTTTTTTCAAAATATTAACGGCATCATATCTAGCAAATAAACCAAATTCGCAAATTGTTATATTTTCTTTATAATTTAAACATTCATAAAAGAAAGCTGCTGTTAAAATCTCAAAAAATGTAATTTCTGCACCATTATTTATTTCCTCTACTTCACATAGCAATTCACATAATCTTTCACTAGTAATATCTTTATTGTTAAAAACAAATCTTTCGTTAATTCTTTTTATGTGTGGACTGGTATAAATATTACAATTTATATTAGCATTATTAAGTATTGCTTTTAGTGCTTGAATTGTAGAATATTTTCCATTTGTTCCACAAACCTGAATACACTTCAATTTATCTTGAGGATTACCGAGCTTTTTACACAATAATTTAACCCTATAAAGGCTTAAATCAATTTCTTTAGGATGCAACCTTTGTATTCGATGAATTATTTTCTGAAGTTTCATTTGAGTATTTTAAATTTACCTCAGAATTTTTCTTAAGCAAGATTGATAAAATTTTTCTAATTTCAGATTTGAGTTCCTTTCGATTAACAATTTTGTCAACAAATCCATGCTTTTCTAAAAATTCTGCTGTTTGGAAATCATTTGGTAATTCTTCTTTTACAGTTGCTTGAACCACCCTTCGTCCTGCAAAAGCTATTAGAGCTCCTGGTTCAGCAAAATGTATGTCTCCTAACATTGCAAAACTAGCAGATATTCCTCCTGTACATGGATCAACTAAACAAACTAAATATGGTAATTTATTTTTTTTTAATTCATTTATAGCTAAAGTTGTCCTTGTCATATTAGCCAATGCAACAGGACTTTGGAACATTCTTTGGCCACCACCAGATGCAAACATCACAAAGCTAGTATTATTATCTATCGCATGTTGTACTCCATAAATAATTGCTTCACCTTCAGCCGAACCAATTGACCCGCCTATAAATTCAAAATTTACTGCACCTACTGTTACATGAACATCATTTATAAAACCAGTAGCAATCATTACAGCTGACTCTTGACCTGTCTTTTCTTTAGCGATTTTAAGTCGTTCAGAGTAAGTCTTTGTATCTTTCCAGTTAAGTGGGTCTTCATCACCTGGAATTGGTGTTTTTATTATCTTATAGTTGTCTTTACCGAATAATAGATCAAATCTTTGTCTGCAATTTATTCTATGATGTTTGCCACATGCAGAACATATAAAAAAATTATTTTCTAAATCCTTTTTTAAAATAGGTCCTATACAACAACTTGTCCAATCAGAATTCTTAGTCTCTTCTTTCGTTGGTCTTTTTTTTAAAATTGTTTTTATTTTTTGACCGATCTTAAGTGCTTTTGTTATCCAGTTCATAAAATTTCTTTTTTTAATTTTTTTACTAATCTACTTACATTTGTAACTGGATTTTGTCTATGGCTTAAACTTCTTGAAATTTCTTTACAAATAGCACTTCCAACAACTAAACCATCAGCTGACTTTAGTTTTGATATATTTTTTTGTGTTATTCCAAAGCCAATTACATATTTTTTTTTGTTATTTATTTTTTTTATCTTTTTATAATTTCTCAAGATTATGTTTGGTGAAACTTTCAATTTTCCACCAGTAGTAGATAACATGCTTATGTAGTAAATCATTTCGTGCGAATCTTGTATTATTTGTTTTGCTCTTTTTGTTGGTGTAGTTGGTGAAATTAATTGAACAAAACTAATTGAATTAGTTCTACACTTTTTTGCAAATTTTTTATTTTCAGGCCAAGGTAAATCAACTACAATCAAACCATCTACTCCTGAACTCTTACATTTTTTTAAAAATTTATCTTCACCAAACTGAAAAATTATATTGTAATATCCCATTAATATTACTGGTTTGCTTTCCTTTAAATTTTTAAATTTTTTTACAATTTTAAAAACATCATTAATTTTAATACCATTTTTTAAAGCTCTATAAGAGCTAGTTTGTATCTGTCCTCCATCAGCTATTGGAGTGTTATGTGCAAATCCAATTTCACAAATATCTGCAAATTTCGATATAGATTTTAATATCTCAAAAGATTTTTTTTTATTATAATCTCCAGCAACTGTATATGTAAGAAGAGCTGGTCGATTATTTTCTCTTAATTCTTCGAACGCTAAAGCAATATTTTTACTCATTATTAAATTAATCTCTTTTTTAAAATATCGCGATCTTTTTTTGCATCACCGCAACTATTTACTATACATATTGTTTTTTTACTAAGTTTTGGAGCAATCTTTATTGCCTCTGCAAATGCATGACTAGGCTCTAAGCTTGGATTTAAATTTTCAAACTTCGTTACGAGTTTATAAGCTTTAAGCGCATCTTCGTCAGTGGCAAAAGTATATCTTGCTCTTTTAGTCTCTTTTAAAAAACAATGGATAGGACTAACACCTGGATAGTCCAGTCCAGCACTAATGGATTCTGTTTCATTAATTTGTCCTTCTTTATTTTGACAAACATAAGATGCTGCTCCATGTAAAATTCCTATTTTTGAACCTTTGCTTAACGGGGCAGCATGTAATTTTGAATTTTTTGGACCACCGGCTTCAACTCCTATTAGCTCAATTTGCTTTTTGGGAAAATCAATGAACTCACTCCAAAATCCATATGCTGAACTTCCTCCACCGACACAATTAATTAATTTAATTTTTGAAGGGATTTTTTTAAATTCCTTTTTCATTTGTACTTTAAGCTCTTTTGAAATTTGGGAGGTGCTCCAGCCACAAATTTTAACGAAAATATTTGGACCAACAGTTGAGCCAACGGCCATATGACAAGTTTCATTATTTGATACCCAATATCTCATGCACTCACTTACTGCATCCACTAAAGTTTGACTTCCAGTTTTTACCGGAACTATCTCAGCCCCATTTCTTCGAATTGCGTCACAATTTGGTTTTTGCCTCTTTATATCTTTTGCACCCATAAATATTTTACATTTAAGTCCAAACTTTTTTGCTGCCATGCTCAACATTTTTCCTGCATATCCAGCTCCTGTATCTCCAACAATATATTTTTTCCCCATACTTTTGCATATTAATGCGTGTATTGTTGCGTTATATATTTTATGAGCTCCACCATTAGCATCAGAGACAACTTTTGCCCATATTTGTGCACCTCCCAAATGATTTGATAAATTATTAAGCTTTACAAATCTTGTTGGAGATCCGATGTAATTTTTAAAATAAAAGTCTTTCTTCCTTAAAAAATTTTTGTCTTTGCGTAATTTTTTAAATTCATTAGTTAAGTCTTCTACTGGTTTTTTTAAAGTTTCTGGAATAAAGTTTCCACCAAATTTATCACCCCAAAAACCATATTTATTATGTTGATCTATTAAAGGAATTTTTTTTTTTAATTTCATTTTTAAATTTTGTTTACATTTTTTAAAAAAATATCAATTTTTTTAATATCCTTCTTCCCTTTTGTCTCTAAACTCCCAGAAATATCTATAATATCAGTTATTTTACATAATTTATCAAGCCTATCATTGTACTTAATATTTCCCGCAATCATTTTGCTAATATTATTTGGAATATTTTTTAAGAGATCATGATTGAAATTTAAAGATTTTTCGTAACCTTTACTATCAAATAAAATTATATCCGAAATTTTTTTATATTTTTTATATTCCAAGACGTCACTCATATTTTCTACGGTTATTGCAGTAATTATTTTTATTTTGAATTTCTTTTTTAAATAAATAGTTTTTTCAGCATTTACTCCATATAACTGAAAGTAATCGAAATTTAATGACTTTATTTTATTTAAAATTTTATCACTTGGATCTACTAATACCGACACAAATTTAATCTTACCTTTTTTTTTATTACCTATTATTTTTTTTAATCTGGAAAAATTTAAGTGTCTTTTTGACTTTGGATAATTGCATATAAAACCAATAAATCTAGGTGGATGCTGGTGATTTAATATATATCTTAAAGTTCTGGTATCTCTAACTCCACAAATTTTTGCATCCATTATAAGCCCAGATGATTAATTAATTTTATTATATTGTTTTTGATGTTACCTTTTGTAATTGGTCTTCCAATTACTAACCAATCGCTACCTTCTTCAAATGCTTTTTTTGGTGTTAAAGTTCTTTTTTGATCGTTTAATTTCGAATTAAATCTAATACCTGGAGTAATTATCTCTTTTTTAAAAACTTTTCTTACTAATTTTATTTCTTGAGGACTACATACTATGCCATCAAGATTTGCTTTTCTAGCAAGTCTTGCCTGTTTCAACACTATTTTTTTTAAATTTTCTTTGTATCCTATTTGTTTCAATAATTTATTATTTAAAGACGTTAAAATTGTTACTCCTATTAATTTTGTTTTACCAGAGACTTTTTTTGCTGCCTTTAAAGAATTTAGACCTGAGCTTATATGAATTGTAATATAATGAAATTTTAAATCACTAACTCCTTTTATTGTTGAAGCACAAGTGTTAGGTATATCTGACAATTTAAAATCTCCAAAAGTAATCTTATTTTTCAAAAGTGATATAAATTTTCTTCCATTTTTAGAATTTAAAAATTCTAGACCAAACTTGTAACCAACACTTAATTTCTTATTGCTAGTTTCTTTGATTATCTTTTTTATTACTGATACATTTGTGCTATCACATGCAATAAAAATTTTATTCTTTTTCATTAATAATCTTTTTCCAATTTTTGGATATTTTAAACTTTACTAATTTTTTTTCTGGTAAAAAAATTTTTTCATTTGTTTTTGGGTTTCTGGCGATTTTACTTTTATATTTTTTCGCTTCAAACATGAACACATCTCTAAGCTCAACTCTTTCTCCTTTTTTTAAACTAGCTTTTATTTCATCAATTATAGTATCAACAATTTTAAGTATGTCTCTTTTTAAAAAATTTGGAAAATTTTTTGAAAGATTGTTTATTAAATCTGATTTATTAATAGCCAATTTATTTATTTTTTGTCTTTTTTATCTAATTTTTCAGATAAATTTGCAAATGGTAAAGATTTACCACTAGATAAATCAGAATAATTCTTGAGAGCTATCTCATTGTTTATTTCTTCTACTCTTTTAATACTAAGAGAAATTTTTCTCTTATCCATGTTTATATCAATTATGGCTGCATCAACCCTGTCTGATATGGTAAATCTTTCAGGTCTAGAGTCTTCAACTTGCACAGCTATAAGATTTTTTTTTATAAAAATTTCTAATTCAGAACCTTCTGGTTTGACAGTCAGACCTTTTTTGTCAACTGCCATTACTTTAGTTGTTACTATATCATCTATTTTTTTATTAGACCAAAATTCCATTGGGTCTTTTTCTAAAGCTTTTTTACTTAATAAAATTTTTCTGTTTTCAACAGAAACGTCCACAATTTTTAGTTTTAATTTGTCTCCTTTTTTGATTTTATCCAAATGATCTTTAAAATTACCCTGCCAAGTTAGTTGATTTTGATGTAAATAACCCTCAAGATTTGTACCTTCTAATTTGATTATTACTCCATTTTCATTTTTATCTGAAACTACACCATCTACAATAGAATCCTTTCCATGAGTCTTTAAAAGACTTTCATATGGATTATCTTGAGTTTGTCTATATGAAACAGCAATTCTTTGCGCTTCTTTATCTATAGACAATAATTTAATTTTAATTCTTTCTCCTAATTTAAAATAATTTTTTGGATATGGATTTTTTTCGGTGTGCGATATTTCAGATTGATGACATAGTGCAATTAGCGAGTCTTCTAATTCGACAAAAATTCCATAAGCTAATATTTTTTTTACTATCACTTCATATATTTCTCCAACTTTATACTTATCAATATTATCAAATGGGTTTTTTAGTAAAGCCTTGATACTTACACCAATCTGTAGTTTTTTTTCGTCTTTAGAAATTACCTCAACAGGTATTTTTTGCCCAACCTCAAATATGTCGTTAAGGTTCTCTATTCTTTGATAACTACAACAAGATGAATGACATAAAGCATCAATTTCACCGTTTATTTCAAAAAACAAACCCCAATCTGTAATACTTTTAATAATTGCATCGTCAACTTTATCCCCAGTTTTATATTTTTCAAAAATTTTTAATTTATCTCCTCTTTTATTTTCAGTAACTAATTCTCTTCTTGAACAGCACAAATTTGCTCTTTTTCTGTCAGCCTGAATTATTTTTACCTCCATCTCCGAGTTTATAATATTTTGTGTTTCTTTCACTGGCCTACTAGAAAGCTGAGATGCTGGCATAAACAACAAATGATTGGTTTTTACTTCTTCGCAGATAAAACCACCTTTTATTTTGCTTTTAATTTTAACTTTGATAACTTCATTTTTTTCGTATTTATTCAGTAATTTTTCGTAACCTTCGATTTTTTTTGCTTTAGATGCTGATACAATTATTTCTCCAGATTTTGACTCAAGGTTCTCAACGACAATCTTCAATTTTGAACCTTCTTTTATTTTATCGTAGAGATTTATTTCTTTTATCTCGTTTATATCTATTGCAGGCTCACTTTTTAGACCTTCTAAATATACCCAACAATATTTAGGTGATATTTTAGTTACAGTTGCCTCAAATATTTTTCCCTCTTCGATTTTGTTTTTAGTCTGATTATTTAAAAGATTAGCGAATTCCTTAGTTTCCGTAGAGTTAAGTTCTTTATATATTTCCATATTTAATTAAATTTCGAGAGATCTTTTAGATAATAATCAACAATTAATCAAGTTTGAATTTTTAAAGATTAACAACATTTTTTGACATAGAATAAAATTATATTATTTTTGCACCAACTTTTTCTAATACATTAATAAACGTAGGAAAAGATGATTTTATTGAAGATTTGTCATGAATTTCAAAATTTCCACCAAATGTTAATGCTGCTATACACGACATCATAAAAACTCTGTGATCTTTCAAAAAATTTTTTATTTTGTAATTACCTTTTAAATTTAATTTGGGGTTACCATAGATTTTAATGCTATTAAAATTTTCTACTATTTTAATTCCTATCATTTTTAAAAATTTAGAAGCAATTTTTAATCTATCACTTTCTTTTTGTCGCAGCTCCTCTATTCCAGTAAATCTAGAAATACCTTTTGCTTTTGCGCATAATAAAAAAATAATCAAAAGTTCATCTATCGCTTTTGTATTAATTGATTTAGGGCAATTAATTGACTTTAGATTTTTTGCACTTTTTATAAAAATATCTCCAACAAGTTCACCTTTATATATATTTTTATTTTCAATTTTAATTTTTCCATTCATCATTTTTAAAATCTCAATTATTCCTGTTCTTGTTTTATTTATATTTACATTTTTAATTATAAGTTTTGAATTTTCTGAAAGAGTTGTCAGAACTATAAAAAAAGCTGCAGAACTTATATCACCTGGTATTTTATAGTTAAAACTTTTAAAATTTTTTTCCCCAATAATCTCAAGTCTATCAAATTTTTCTTTCTCCTTAATTTTTATTGGTAGATTTAAAGATTTTTTTAGCATTATCTCTGTATGATTTCTAGATCTTGCACAATCAATAATAGTTCTTCCCGGTGAGTTTAAAGAAGCAAATAATATTGAGCTTTTAACTTGAGCACTGCCCTTCTTTTCAACATAATATATAGGTCTAAGAAAATCTGTTCCGGTAATAATTAATGGTAACTTATTATTATTGCTCTTAATGTTTACTCCAAATAAACTTAAAGGCTTTATAACTCTGGAAAAATCTCTTTTAGATAAACTTTTATCACCTATAAGTTTGATACTTTTGCTATACCTTGAGACAATTCCACAAAATAATCTTGCAAAAGTCCCAGAATTGCCAGCATCGATTGTAGTATTTTTTTTAATTCTTAAGCCATGTAATCCTACTCCATATATATTATATTTATTTTTATCTTTTGTTATTCTTACTCCTAATTTTTTCATTGCATTAATTGTTGATTTTACGTCATTAGACTCTAAAAGGTTTGAAGCTGTAGATTTACCGATAGCAATTGATGCTAACATAACCCATCGTATTGAAATTGACTTGTCTCCTGGGACCTCAATTGTTTTTCTAAATTTTTTGATTTTTGAGTGAATTTTTACGATGTTTTTCATAAAAACTAACTTATGTTAAATGACTCACCAAAATATTTACTTTTTGCTTTTTCATCATTTAAAAGTTCTTTAGGTGTACCGTGTGCTATTATTTTCTTTTCAGCTAATATTACTGCTCTATCAGATATTGTTAGAAGATCTCTTGCAGCATGATCAGAAATAACACAGCATCTATTGTTATCTTCTGTTTGTAAATTAACTATTGTCTCCTGTAAATATCTGGTGCTCAAAATATCAAGGCCCTGAAATGGTTCATCCATCAAGACAACTTTTGGATTGGATAAAAGTGCCATTGCAATAGATAATCTCTTAACTTGTCCGCCTGACATATGTTTAGCTTTAATATTCTTTACAGCGTCTAATTCAAATTTAGCAATCATTTTCTCAACCTTAAAATTTTTGTCTTTTTTTTCTTTCACTACAAGATCTGCAATTGCATTTAAATTTTGAAAACAAGTAAGATCAGAAAAAAACCCACCTGATTGTGGTACAATGCTTACTTTAAAATCTAAGGCTCTCTGATAAATGGGTAAATTATTAACCTTTTTTTTATCTATAAATACATCTCCATAATTAGGAGAAAGAATTCCAAGAATAATATTAAAAAGGCTAGATTTACCAACTCCATTTGGACCAAGAAGGCCAACTATTTCTCCTTCTCTAATCGTTAAAGAAATATTATCTAATATCTGTCTTTTGTTAAAAGACAAAGATATGTTTTTTAATTCAATTTTAGGTCTATCTTTTTTAAATTTAGTAATATAAAATTTTTTTATAATTCCCATTTATCTGTAATTAAGCTTTATTTTTTTATTTACCTCATCCATATTTACATTTATATCTTTTGTTAACAAATCAAAATTTATTTTATCAGCCTCTAAAATTGTTTTACCATAAAAAAATTTTTTAATGTTATATAAATTTACTAAATTTTTTTGATAAATTAAATCTAAATTACCGGATAAACTGTTTATTTTGTCATGAACAATCTTAACATTTCCATAAAAATTTGTATCAAAAGATATTTTGTCATAAGACGCATAGTCAGAGTTAATAAAAATTGGTTTTTTATTTTTTATAAAAATAATGGCATTTACCTCTCTTAGTTCTAATATATTCTCGTTTTCACTATTTGTAACTGCGGATTTACAATTAATTAAGTACTCGTTACCTAAAGAATCTATTGATCTATATCGAAGATTTTCAATTAAATCTTTATCTACTTCCTTTTCAATCTCATTACTTTTTATATTTTCAAAATTTCTATCTTCATTAATTAAAATTTCTGTCTCTTCAATATAAGATTTTTTAAAAAAAAATTCTCTACTTATAAAAATTGAAATTAAAACAATTAAAAATATAACAAAAATTTGTAACCAAGTTTTATTATTCATTTAATGAATATTTGCATTTAAAATATGATGAATATGTAATATACCAATTGTTTTCCTCGTACGATTCCCCTTATGAACACATAAACAGGTTATTTTTTTGTCAGACATAATCGCTAAACTTTTTGCAGCTAAGGTATCTTTATTAATGCTTATTGGACTTTTTGTCATTATATCCCTTACTTTCAAATTTGATAGATCCCCCTTTTTTTGATTTGATCTTCTAATTTGGCCATCTGTTAAGATTCCTGTCGTCATTTTATTCCTATTTATTGCAATTAGTACACCTAATTTTTTTTTTGTAATTATATTCAATGCTTTCTTCATGTCACTTTTTTCGTATATAAAAGGTATTCCCTTTTTATCTAACATCAGATCCTCTGCTGTTTTAAGTTGATTGCCTATACTTCCATGCGGATGAAATATTTTAAATTTTTTTCTATTAAATTTCTTTATACTCAATGCGGCAACTGCAAGACAGTCACCTATGGCTATTTGTTCTGTAGTGCTACTAGTGGGAACAATACTTAAACCTGCTTCTTCAACCTTAGGAATAAGTAGCTTTATATCCGATGCTTTGTAAAGAATAGATTTTATATTTGAAGTAATTCCGATTAATGAAATTTTATGTCTATTGCAATACTGTATTACTGGTTTAATCTCATTTGTACTACCAGAATTACTAATTATAATTAAAACATCATTTTTTGAAATACTACCTAAATCTCCGTGTGAACATTCGTTTGCGTTTATAGAAAAAGAGGGGCAGCCTATTGAAGACATTGTGCTACTTACCTTTGATGCTATCAAGAAACTTTTTCCAACTCCACAAACAATTATTTTTGACTTACAATTAACAATGGCGTTAACTGCTTCAATAAAAGATGAATTTATAGATTTTTTTAATTTCTTTAAAGCTTGTATCTCTAAATCTATAACTGATTTGGCGATGTTTTTAACTTTATTATTATATTTCATTAATGCTCGAATGTGTCTAATTTAAATCCGCCAATTTCCATATCAATAAGTATTGGAATTGCTTTCATACAGTTATTAAATAAGTTATATCTTTTTTCTCTCTCTAAAATTTTAATTAATTTATTTTTAATCTCAAATAAATATTGAGTATCTTGAGCTGCATAAGATATTTGTTTATCTGTTAAATTTGGATTACCCCAGTCACTTTGTTGTTCTTTTTTTGAAATATCTTTACCACAAAATTCTTTTACTAAATCTTTATATCCATGGTAATTACTTGCCGTTCTACCTATTTTTGACGCTAGTTTGGTACAAAACATATTTTTTAATTCTGCTCCTAAATGAAATTTTAGCCAAAGTGCATCTTGTCTAGCATAATGCATTATAAAATTTATATTAGAATTAGATAGTAATTTTTTCAAATTAGGAGCTTCATAATTTTCTCTATTTAATTTTACTAAAAAAAACTCATTTGAACGAAGACCAATCTGAACTAATGTTAAAGGATCTCTACCCAAAACAAGACCTAATGCCTCACAATCAATTGCTAACTCATTATGATGCGATAAATCTACATCTTCAGGCAAATCATTATTAAAAATTTTGATATTCATTTTAGATATATATATAAAGACTCTACAATATTGTCTATTTTTTGATTTATGGTTAAAAAAAAAGTATTAATTCTAGGTTCATCAGGCCAGATTGGAAGGCATCTTATTAGAAAACTTACCAAAAATAATTATAAGGCAATTTGCCAAACAAGAAATGCCCATAAAGCAATTTTTTTAAAAACTAGTGGATCAATAGGTTATATAGATATTGCTGAGGTTAATATATTTGATGAAAAAAAAATAGAGCAACTTATTTCAGAGTCGGATGTATGTATTAATCTTATTGGAATTCTATTTGAAAAAGGGAAAATTAATACATTTAAAAGAATTCACACTGATTTTCCTGATATGGTATCTAATCTCTGCAAAAAGCACGAAACAGATTTTATTCATTTTTCCGCACTTGGAATTGAAAAAGCGAAAGACTCGTTATACGCGCAATCAAAGTTGAGTGGTGAAAAAAGAATTAAATCTAATTACCAAAAAGCCACAATAATAAAACCATCTTTAGTGTTTAGTGTATCCGATTCCTTAACAACAACATTTTTATCTTTATTAAATAAACTACCAGTTTTTCCACTGTATTATAAAGGAGAAACTAAATTTACACCAATTCATGCGTCTGAAGTAGCAGATTTAATATTTACTGTAATTGATAAAGAAATTGTATCTAAAACTATAGAAGTAATAGGCCCACAAGAGTTAACTTTTAAAGAAATTTTACAAATACTATTGAAATGTATTAATAAAAAAAGAATTCTTTTACCTTTGCCATTATCTATAGCAAAAATTTCAGCGTCTTTTTTCCAATTAATGCCAAATCCACTAATCACTATTGACCAATTAAAATTGCTAAAATATGATAATATCAAATCTAATATATACGAAACTAATTTTGATATCGGATGTGTTAGTAAAATTACATTAGAAAATGGAGTAATGAAATATGCTTATAATTGGAGGGACGGTGGACAATACTCTGTTAAAAAAAATTAAGATATGCTAACAAATGTTATTTATGTACTGATAGCCTCAATTTTAATATTTGTTTTATATCTCGCGGTTAAAGCAATTACCAGAGGTGTTGAAGCAAAGAGTGATTTAAATGAAGAAAAAAAAGTTGAGTTTGATGAAAAAACTCAAGACAATAGTTTAACTATAGAAATTGATAAAGTTCAAAAACTTTATAAAGAGGGTGTATTAACAGAGGAAGAGTTTAAGAAAGCTAAGCAAAAAATTTTAGATAATTAGTTTAACTTGCAGATTTTATTTTCTTCTCTATAAATTGTGGAATTTCGTCTTTTTCAACAACATCCTCTTTTCTATTTTTTGGAGCAAAAACCATCATTAAATGTAGAGGGCAATAGCTAAACTTATCTACATTCTTTCTCCCGCAAAAATATGATCCCTTTAGATCTGGATGACCTTCTTTTTTCGGGTCTTCATGTATCATATATTTGCATGTGTTTTCAGATAGTTCTTCTAAAGTGAGGTTTTTTGCCGGCTCAAAATTTTTATCTAATAATAAAGATTGAAATTTAAGTTTTCTACTTTTTTTCGATAATATTTTTTTTGAGTTTTTGTTTTCAACTTTAAAAGTAGCGTTTGATGGTCTAGTTTTAATTTTCGCGCTTAAATTCAGTCTGTGAGCTTTCCCAATAACTGCATTCCTAGAAATTCCACCTATTATCTCAGCTATTTGACTAGCCGTTTTTCCTGAACCCCACAGCTCTTTTAATTTATTCACTTTCTCTTCGGTCCAACTCATAGATACTTTATATGGTATAATTGTTTATCTTTTATCTATATATTGTTATTTCTATTAATTAAATATAACAAGTTCTTTTTTTAATTTATTAACAATTTTAATGTTTTATATGAATTATAATTATGGAAATTCAAAATAAATATAAAATAGGAGTAAGAAGATTTAATATAAACTGGATAGGAATAAAATCGTTAATAATTAAAGAAAATTTAAGATTTTTAAGCGTATTTGGTCAAACAATTGTTGGCCCAATTATTACTGCAATTCTATTCCTTGTTGTAATCAATCTGGCAGTTGGCGATCAAAGAAATAATGTGCTTGGTGTAGAATTTATAATATTTTTAGCTCCTGGATTAATAGCTATGCAAGTTATATCTCAATCATTTGCACACTCATCTTCCTCTATTTTAATGGGAAAAGTTATGGGCAATATTGTAGATTTAATAGGAGCTCCATTATCCGCTGCTGAAGTAACTTTATCAATTATTTCGGCATCTGTGTCTAGGTCAATTATAATTTGTATTCTATCAACTATAATATTTACTATTTTTATTGATTTAGAAATTAATAATTATTTAATTTTGATCTGTTATTTATTTTTATCGTCATTCATATTAGGTGCAGCTGGTTTCATTGCAGGATTGTGGGCAGAAAAATTTGATAATATGGCTACAGTTACTAATTTTATAATTATACCATTGTCATTTTTATCAGGAACTTTCTATTCTGTGGAGAGTCTACCTAATTTTATTAAGATGCTAAGTTACTATAATCCATTTTTTCACATGATAGATGGTTTTAGATATGCTTTTATTTCAGATTTAGATGGATCTTTAAAATTTGGTTTAATTTATCTCTCTATAATAGCAATTATAATATGGTATATTTCTTATTATCTTTACAAAAAAGGCTATAAAATTAAATCATAAATGAATTATATTTTAAAAAATTATAATAGAAGAAATATATCTTTTAAAAGAGGAAAGGGTTCGTACCTTTATACTAAAAAAGGAATAAAATATTTGGACTTTGTTCAAGGTATAGCTGTTAACTCATTAGGTCACTGCAATACAAAACTAATTAATGCAGTTTACAAACAATCAAAAAAGTTATGGCATATTTCAAATGCGTTTAGAATTCCAGAAGGCGAAGAACTCGCAAAAAAATTAAAAAGAGAAACTTTTGCTGATTATGTAATGTTTCAAAATAGTGGTGCAGAAGCAACAGAAGCGTCTATTAAAATCGCCAGAAGATATTTTTATTCTATTGGTAAAAAAAATAAAAATAGAATTTTGTGTATAAAAAATTCTTTTCATGGAAGAACAATCGCAGCAATAAACGCCAGTGGATCAAAAAAAATGATGGAAGGTTTTGGGCCCAAATTACGAGGTTTTGATCATTTTATTTTTGGAGACCATGAAAGTTTAGAAAAATCAATAAAAAAAAATACCGCTGCTATAATGGTTGAAACAATTTTAGGAGAAGGTGGTATTAAAGTTATACCAGATTACTGTTTGAAGGGATTAAGAAGGCTTTGTAACAAAAAAAAAATATTGTTAATACTTGATGAGGTTCAGTGTGGAATAGGCAGAACTGGAAATTTTCTTGCATTTGAAAATGCTAAAGTTAAGCCAGATATTGTGCCTATTGCTAAAGGAATTGGTGGTGGCTTTCCTTTAGGCGCTGTTTTAATGTCAAAAAAAGTTGCTAAACCAATGACTCCTGGAACTCATGGATCTACATTCGGTGGAAACCCATTAGCAATGTCTGTGGGCAATAGAGTAATGGACGAAATAACGAAAAAGGGATTTTTAGATAGAGTTAATAAGTTATCAAGTTACTTTATAAAAAATTTGAATTATTTAAAAAATAAATATCCAAGAATTATTCATGAAATTAGAGGAAAAGGTTTACTTATAGGTATAAAGCTGAAAGTAGATCAAAAAAATTTTATAGAAAAATTATATAAAAAAAAATTATTAACAATTAAAGCAAGTGAAAATGTTGTAAGAATTTTGCCGCCTTTAAATGTTAAAAAATCTGAGATTAACCAGGCTTTAGATATTATAGATAAAGTTTGTTTACAGTACAATTTAAAATGAAAAATTTCGTAAATATAAGAGATATAACTTCTGAAGATTTAAGAAAAATTCTTAAAGATGCAAAGTCTAGAAAAGATAAAAGAAAAAAACTACAGACTTTAGATACTGATAAAAATTTACCTTTAAAAGGTAAACTATTAATACAAATGTTTGAGAAATCTAGTTTAAGAACCAGAATAAGTTTCTATCTTGCTATCAGACAATTAGGTGGAAGCGCCATAACATTAAGAGAAGATGAATTGCATATAGGTAAAGATGGTGAAAACTTGTCAGATATAGCTAAGATCGTTTCAGCATATGGAGATGCTTTTATGTTAAGAACTAACAGTGAAAAAAAATTATCTGATTTTAAAAAACATTTAAGTATACCATTAATAAATGGATTAAGTCCCGAAACTCATCCAGCACAAATAATTTCAGATATATTTACTATTGAGGAAATAAAAAAAAAAAATATTTCCAAATTAAATATTTGCTGGGTTGGAGATTCTAATAATGTGCTAAATAGCCTTATTGAAGCTAGTGTCAAACTTAATTTTAAACTTAATATTGTGTGCCCAAAAAAATACCCACCAAATAATAATATTATTAGATATATTAAAACTAATAATGCAAAAATTTCAATTTATCATAACACTGTTAAAATTACAAAAAATATAGATGTTTTAATGACTGATAAAGTTGTCTCAATGAATGATAAAGTTGATAAAAATAAAAAAAAAAAATATTTTTCAAATTTTAAAATAAATAAATTATTAATGTCTCAAACTAAAAAAGATTGTATAATTTTACATTGCTTACCTCGTGGAGAAGAAATTACAGATGAAGTTTTCTATAGCAAACAGTCGAAAGTCTGGCAACAGGCTATTAACAGAGTGCACGTCCAAAAATCCTTGTTGTTATATTGTTTTGATAAATTAAGGTAAAGGAAGAGGATTGTTTGAGCTTTCGTTAAGATACAAAATTACACTAGCTCTATCTTTTTCGTCTTTAAGACCCGCAAAACCCATTTTGTTTCCTCTAATCCATGTTGCTGGTTTTAATAAAAATCCATTTAACTCTAAAAAATCCCATTGTTTTCCATAGTCTAATAAAGCTTTCGAGTATTTAAAATCTTGAAGCTCTCCAGATTTTCTATTCATTACAGACCAAAGAGCTGGACCAATTTTATTTTTCCCATTCTCATTAATGCTGTGACACGCAGCACACTTTTTAAAGACCTTTTTTCCATGTTCAACAGTACCTTTAGCTAAAAATAATGGCAAATCTATTTGTAGTTCGGTATCACTTTTCACCTCTTTTTCTTGTACGTCAACTTTGTAAGCAACCACGTTTTGTTCTGTTTTAAAAATAATATTACTTAATTTTGATATTCCTAAAACAACTAAGACAACTAGTACAATTGAGGTGATTAATTTTTGTAATTCGTATACCATTATAGCTAAATAACTCGTATAACATTAAAAGTGAAAAAAAAACAAAATAATAACCTTTAATTTTGCGTCTGAAAGACGCATAGCTTATTTAAATGTCAAATATTTTAATATTAATTCCATCAAGACTTCATGCTGTAAGATTACCTAACAAACCTTTATTAGAAATAAATAAATTACCTTTAATATTTCATGTATATAATTTGGCCTTGAAAATACAAGACAAAAATATTTTTGTGGTTACAGGAGACAAAAAAATTTTTAATAAAATTAAATATTTTGGAGGTAATAGTATTTTGACAAAAAAAAATCACAAAAACGGGACTGAAAGAATATTCGAAGGATTTAAAAATTTAAAAAAAAATAAAATAGACTATATACTTAATTTGCAAGGTGATGAACCTATCTTAAATATATCAGAGGTTAAAAAATTTTTAAAAAATGTTATCAGAGGTAAATTTGAAATGGGAACAATGGCATGCAAAATTAATAAAGAAAGAGATTTAAAAAATAAAAATTTAGTTAAAGTTGAAACCTTTGAAAAAATTGGAAAAAAAAATTCGTCTTATGCTAAAAATTTCTTTAGAGATACTAATAATCAGACTAAAAATATATATCACCACATAGGTATTTATATTTATAAAGTAAGAGCTCTTAAAAAATATATAAAAAAACGACAATCAAAAATTGAGAAAAAACTTAAACTTGAGCAACTAAGAGCTCTTGAAAATGGAATTCGAATTCGTGTTTTTTACTCAAATCATAAACCCATTGGAGTCGATACACTAGAAGATTTTAAAAAAGTAAAAAAATTGATGGAAAAAAAAAAATAATACAATATAAGAATTTTATATGAAATATGCTTATCAAGGCATTTCTGGATCATATAGCGAGAGCTGTATTAAAGAAAACTATCCTGATGCTAAAGAAATTATCTCGTGTCGAACTTTTCAAGATGCTTTTGAACTTGCAAACGATAATGAAGATGTAAGAGCAGTAGTTCCTGAACAAAATCAGTTAATCGGATCTATTAATATTGAAACTTTAATACTTAAATATAGACTAAATATATTTGCAGAACATTTTTTTCCTGTAAATCATAGTCTATTAGTTTTACCAGGAACCAAAATTGAGGAAATTAAAGATGTTTATTCCCATACAGCTGCCTTAAGTCAAACTAATAAATTTATAAGGAAGAATAAGCTAAGAGAAAACGTAATGGCAGATACCGCAGGAAGCGCAGCATACGTCTCTAAAATGCAAGATAGAACAAAAGCAGCAATAGCATCTCAATATAGTGCTAATATTTATAATTTAGAGGTATTAAATAAAAAAATACAGGACGACGAAGAAAATTTTACAAGATTTTTAGTTTTTCAAAAAGTTGTTTCACAACCAGACTTTGATGAAAATTGTAAGTATATAACTTCTTTTTTATTTAAATTAAAAAATAAACCATCTGCATTGTTTCAATCACTAACTGGTATGAGTTTAAGACAGGTAGACATGACAAAGTTACAATCATTTCCTGAGAAGGGAACTTTCTCATCATACTATTTTATTTGTGAAGTCCAGGGACATGTAATTGAAGATAAAGTTTCTGGGGCTTTAAGTGATTTAGAGCTTCATTGCGCCGAGTTTCAATTACTGGGTGTGTTTGAACAATCCTCTTTTCGAAATAGATAGTTTGATAAATTTATTTATTGATTGAAAAATTTAACTGATATAATGAATTTGGGTCAATCAGGTGGATGTACGGTCAATCCTGTCAGACTTGAAAGAGAGCAGCAGTAACCAGTAATTTTCCAGGTTGATTGGCCCAAAAGTTTATAATTATGAACAACTCAAAAGTTTTAGCTTTAAAATACAGACCTGTGATATTTGAAGATTTAGTTGGTCAAGAAATCATAGCAAACACAATATATAATTCTATAAAAAATAGCAAAACACCAAATGCCTATTTATTTCACGGCATAAGAGGAACAGGAAAAACTTCAATTGCTAGAATTATTGCGAAAGGTTTGAATTGCATTAATGGAATTGAAAATTTATGTAAAGACAATTTTTGTGAAAACTGTTTGCAAATTTCAAACTCAAACCATTTAGATGTTATAGAACAAGATTGCGCTACAGCTACAGGAATTGACTCTGTTAGAGATCTCATAGAATTTTGTAGATATCCTCCCTCATCTGCAAAATTTAAAATTTTGATCTTGGATGAAATACAAGCAATGTCCAAAGCGGGCGCACAATCACTATTAAAAATTTTAGAAGAGCCCCCAGAATATGTGAAGTTTATTTTTTGTACTACTGAAATAAAAAAGATACTAGTTACAATGTTGTCTAGATGCTCTAGATTTGATTTATATAGAGTAAAGTTTAATATATTGTTCAAATATATCAAAAAAATTAATTTATTAGAAAACGGTAATATAACAGATGATGCTTTAAAATTAATATGCAAGTGTTCTGAGGGTAGTGTTAGAGATGCGCTATCTTTATTAGATAGAGCTCTTTTAAGTTGTTCCAAAGATAAATTGCTTGATTTAAGCAAAGCAAAACAAATTTTTGGCCAGTCTGATAAATCTTCATTAATAGATTTATTAAAATCGTTGTTCTCCGGACATGAAAAAGAAGCAATAAAAATATACCGTAGCATTTATAATTCAGGAATAGAACCAAAAGTTTTTTTAGAAGATTTATTGGAACTGCTATATTTTTTAAAAAATATTACCTCAATTAGAATGGAAAACAATAATTTTGAATTAAATGATAATGAAATCAAAGAAATAGATATTTTATCAAAAAAATTAGATACAAAAACTATTATGTTGTATTGGCATTTAACAATAAATATTATTGAAGAAATTAATATTGTATCTAATCAAAATATATCTGTCGAAATGTTTTTAATCAGACTAATACATGCCAAAGAAGTTAAGAAGGTATATAAAGAAACAGAGAACTACATTAATGAAGACAAAAATTATGAGCAAAATGAAAACATTAAAGATGAAACTTTAAATTATGTTAAAAACGAAAATAATTTAATAGATCAAATTAAAACAGTTTCACAAGAAGAAAAGTATAGAGAGACACAAATTGAAAAAGATAAAAATAAAATTAATTCGTTTGAGGAACTAATTGTTCTTTGTAACAGAAACAAACAAATGGACTTAAAATATGATTTAGAAACAAATGTTAATTTAGTGAGCTTTGAAAATAATAGAATTAAAATCTCTTTTAATGAAAATTTAAAGTCAGACTTTGTTAAAATTTTAACAACAAAACTACTAGAGTGGACCGGTGAAAGATGGATAATAACGCTTACTAAAGAGAAAGGAAATTTGTCAAGAAAAGAGATAAAAAATAAAAAAAAAGAATCACTATTAAATCAATTTTTAAATTCAGAAAATTTTTCTAAAATAAAGAAAATGTTTAATGATGTTACTTTAAGAGATGTAGAAGATTAATTTAATGACAGATTTTACTAAAATTATAAATAAAGCAAAAGAGATCGAAGCTAACATGAAAAAAAATCAAGAAAAGATAAAAAATATTGAGGCAGAAGGTGTTTCTGGAGGAGATAAAGTGAAAATCACTTTAAAGGGTGATGGAGAAATTCTAAAAATTTTTATATCTGATGAATTAATGAATGAGTCAAAAGATTTGTTAGAGGATTTAATTATAGCTGCACACAAAAACGCAAAAGACTCGTTAAAGCAAAAAACTCAAGATGAAATTTCAAAGTTAACAGAAGGTTTGGGTATACCTGGTTTTAAATGGCCATTATAACTATGCAAAATTTACCTCAAATTGAAGAGTTGATCAAAATTATTTCAAAATTACCAGGATTAGGACCTAAATCCGCAAGAAGAATTTTACTTAAATTAATGAATGAAAAGAATAATATATATAAACCTTTGATAAATTCATTAGCGGATGTATTCAAAAATATTACTAGATGTACATGTTGTGGTGTACTTAGGTCAAATGAGATAAATTGCTTAAACTGTGAAATAAACGAAAAAAAAATAAATCAAATATGTGTAGTTGAAAATATATCTGATCAATGGTCTATACTAAACTCAAATATTTTTAATGGTTCTTTCCATGTACTCGGAGGAACTGTTAGTGATACATCGAACGGAAATAAAAAAAACCTTTTAGTGCAGAGTTTAATTGATAGAGTAAAAAAATTTCAAATTGAGGAGGTTATTATAGCAACAAGCTCTACTATAGAGGGTCAGACTACAGCGTATTATTTACAAGATAGCCTGAAAATAACTAATGTAAAAATAACAAAGTTAGCACAAGGTATTCCTATTGGTGGAGAAATTGAAAATTTGGATGACGGAACTTTAATTTCAGCTTTTAAAAACCGTAAAGATTTAGTTTAACTTGTTTTCTTTATAAGTCTGTTTAAATGTAACAACGGCTCCGTATAACCTGATGGCTGGTTTTTCCCTTGAAAAACTAGTTCACATGCTGTTTTAAATGCAATAGATTTATCAAAATTTGGTGACATATTTTGATAGTTTTTATCTTTATTATTTTGTTTGTCTACAACTTCTGCCATTTTCTTCATAATCTCTAATACTTGTTTCCTGCTACAAATACCGTGATGTAACCAATTTGATATAAGTTGTGAAGAAATTCTTAAAGTTGCCCTATCCTCCATTAAATTCACCCCATTAATATCAGGAACTTTTGAACATCCAATGCCTTGATCAATCCATCTGACAACATAACCAAGAATACTTTGAGCCGAATTAGCAACTTCATTTCTTACCTCATCATGTGATAATTTTTTTTTACCCATTATAGGAAGATTTAAAAGATCTAAAAAATTAAATTTATTTTTTTTTGTAACATTTTTTTGTTCTACGAAAATATCCACTTCATGATAGTGAAGTACATGTATAGCTGCTGCTGTTGGAGAAGGAACCCAAGCACAATTAGCTCCTGCCTTAAGATGTGAAATCTTTTGCTTTAACATTTTGGACATATTATCTGGTTCTGCAAACATTCCCTTTCCAATTTGTGCTACACCACTAAAACCACAATTTAAACCAATATTTACGTTATTTATCTCATATGCTTGTATCCACTTAGATAATTTCATTTCATTTTTTTTAACCATCGGTCCAGACTCCATCGATGTATGTATTTCATCTCCAGTCCTGTCTAAAAAACCTGTGTTAATAAAAAAAACTCTATTCTCTAATCTTCTAATACATTCTTTTAAATTAAGAGACGTTCTTCTCTCTTCATCCATAATACCGCACTTAATTGTATTTTTTTTTAGTTTCAACAACTCTTCTACTTTCCCAAATAATAAATCTGTAAAACTACATTCGTCAGGTCCATGTTGTTTAGGTTTAACAATCATAATTGACCCTTGTTTAGAATTTTTATTTGATTCGATGTCATGCAAGCTACAAAGTGATGTTATAAAAGCATCTAAAATTCCCTCAGGAATTTCAGATCCATCTTTTAAAAGAACTGAAGGGTTTGTCATCAAATGACCATTATTCCTATTTAATAACAAAGCTCTTCCCTTTAATTTTTTTATAACCCCGTCTTTTGAAATATATTTTCTGTCAGGATTAAGTTTTCTGATATAAAACTTGCCTTTTTTCTCAAATTTTGTTTTTAGGTCACCTTTCATAAGCCCAAGCCAGTTTCTATAGCCTTCAATTTTGTCTTGCGCATCTACACAGGCAACCGAGTCCTCATGGTCGCAAATCGTTGTAATAGCGGACTCAACTATTATATCTGAAATACCAGCTGGGTCGCTTCTAGCACTAAATGCATAAGGATTTATAATTATTTCTACATGTAAATTATTATTCTTTAAAATTATAGCCTCAGGTTTTTCTTTATTTCCTCTAAAGCCGATAAATTTCTCAAAATTTTTTAATGTCGTCTCTTTTTTATAATTAACAAGTTTCAATTCATTATTTTTTATATATATTTTATTAATACTTTTCCAACTTCCGTTTACTAAAGGAAACCTTAAATCCAAAAAATTTTTTGTAAACTTAATGACCTCCGCACCTCTTTCTGGATCATATCTTTCACTGACAGAATCTAAAGATTGAATAACATCTGTGCCATATAGACTGTCATATAATGATTGATATCTTGCGTTAGCTGCGTTTAAAACATATCTTGCATTTGTTATAGGCACAACTAACTGTGGACCTGCTATTTTTGAGATTTCTTCATCGAGATTTGAAGTTTTAATTTTAAAATTATTTCCTTCTTTTACTAAATATCCGATTTCTTGTAAAAATTTTTTGTATTTTTTAACATCAAATTTTTTTTTTTTATTATTTAAATGCCATCTATCTATTTCCAGTTGCAGTTTACGTCTTGTATTAATTAATTCTTTATTTAACGGTTGAAGCTTGTGCACTATTTCATCAAAACCACTCCAAAATTTTTTTTGATTAACACTGGTTCCAGGTATAGCTTCATTATTTATAAATGCTAAAAGCTTTTCAGAAATTGATAATTTTCCGATTTTTGCATATTTTTCAGTCACATTTTACTCCAATTAAAATTTTAATTTAAGATTAGATTTAAATTTCTATACATGTTATTTCATTTTAAATTATAATAAACCCTAAATATGAAAAATTATCTTCAATTTGAAAATGAAATTAAAGATCTCGAAGATCATCTAGAAAAACTGAAAAGTCCATATAAAAATGATGAAAGAATTGCTGAAGTTAATACAAAAAAAATATTAGATCTTCAAAATGAAATTGAAGACAAACTAAAAAAAATATATTCAAATTTAAACCCTTGGCAAACTACATTGATAGCAAGACACGAGGACAGACCAAAAGCAAAATTTTTTATTGATAACTTAATTACGGATTTTGTAAGCTTGTCTGGCGACAGATTTTACGGAGAAGATAAATCTTTAATAAGTGGATTTGGAAAATTTGATAACCAATCTGTTCTTATATTTGGACAAGAAAAAGGAGAAGACTTAGATAGCAGGATCCAGAGAAATTTTGGAATGATGAGACCCGAAGGTTATAGAAAAGTTATTAGATTAATTAAATTAGCTGATAAATTTAATATTCCAGTAATATCATTTATAGATACGCCTGGTGCTTACCCAGGAGTTGGAGCTGAGGAAAGAGGTCAAGCTGAAGCAATAGCAAGATCTATAGAGGTCTGCATGAAAATTGGTGTCCCTAATATTTCTATTATTATTGGTGAAGGAGGATCTGGTGGAGCAATCGCTCTTGCATCATCAAACAAAGTTATAATGCTTGAACACTCAGTTTATTCTGTAATATCTCCTGAAGGTTGTGCGGCGATTTTATGGAAAGACCCAACAAAAACTTTAGAAGCTTCTGAGGCTATGAAATTAACCGCCAAAGATTTAATAAAACTAAAAATAATTGATGAAATAATAAAAGAACCCACTGGAGGAGCGCACCGTGAGAAAAATCAAATGATAATTAATTTGAAAAATTCCATTAAAAGTAATTTACAATATTTTAAAAATATGACACGAGAAGACATCATTTCTCATCGCAAAAATAAATTTCTATCAATAGGAAGAGATAAAGGTTTTATGCCATCAACCAATAAAAATGATTCTCTAGTATTTAAAAAAGTTGAAATATCTAAATTTAATTACTTATTGAAGAAAAAAAATATACTAATAATTGCATCTGTAATTTTTTTATTATTTATATTTTCAATATTATAAAGATCCACAACAATATTTATATTTTTTTTTTGATCCACAAAAACAAGGCTCATTTCTACCAATTTTTTTTTTTAATAATTGTGGTTTTATCTTATCTTTATTAATAATTTTATTTTCACTGCTTCCATTTTTTGTAACGACCTTTAAATTTATTAAAATTTTTACTAAATCAGATTTTAATTTATAAAGAAGTTCTTCAAATAACATAAATGCTTCTTTTTTGTATTCGATAAGCGGATCTCTATTTCCATATGATCTAAGTCCTATAACTTGTCTTAATTGTTCTAAGTATTGAATATGATTTTTCCATGATGCATCAAGTAATTGTAAAAATATCCTTGTTTCGAGTATTTTTAATTGACTTTCCCCCAAAACTTTCAAATTTTCCTCTCTACTTTTTTTAAACTTGTTTTTGATTGATTTTCCAAAGTCACTTTCAGATAATTTAATTAAATCTTTTATTTCATTATCATTAAAAGAATTGCCAAAATTTGATCTAATTTTTTTAATTAAAATTTGATTATTAGGATCTGATAGTTTCTCTTTTTTTAAAATAACAAGTTCATTAATCACCTCCTCCACAAAATCAGAAATAAAGCTTGAATTATCCTCCTTTTCAATTAATTTATGTCTCTGTTTGAAAATCACTTTTCTTTGATCATTTAAGACATTGTCGAATTTTAATAATGTTTTTCTTATATCAAAATTTCTTGACTCAACTTTTTGTTGAGCTCTCTCAAGTGCTTTATTAATCCAAGGATGGTCAATACTTTCTCCATCTTTAAGTCCAAGTTTCTCAAGCATGCTATTTAAAGACTCCGATCCAAATATTCTCATTAAGTCATCTTCTAAACTAACATAAAAAATCGAGCTACCTTCATCACCCTGTCTTCCCGATCTTCCTCGTGCTTGATTATCTACTCTTCGGCTTTCCATTCTTTCTGTTCCAATAACAAAAAGCCCACCTATTTTTTTTATATCTACTTTTTCGTTATTTTTATTGTTTTTCCCTCCTAATTTAATATCAACACCTCTGCCTGATATGCTAGTTGTTATTATTAATGACGCTTTTTTTCCTGCATTAGCTATTATATCCGCTTCTCTCTCGTGATTTTTTGCATTTAGTATTATATGATCTATTTTCTCATCATGTAAAAGATTAGAATAATGCTCAGATTTATTTATGCTAGAAGTGAATACTAAAATTGGTTGTCCAATTTTATTAATTTCAATTATCTTTTTTATTATTGCTTTATCTTTCTCCTTTTGAGTTCTGAAAATTTTGTCATTGAAATCTTTTCTTATCATTTTTTTATTTGTTGGGATAGAAACTACAGGCAAATTATAAATTTCGTAAAACTCTTGAGCCTCCGTTAAAGCAGTGCCTGTACATCCAGAAATTTTAGAATATAATTTAAAATAATTTTGATAAGTTATAGATGCTAATGTCTGACTTTCTGACTGAACTTCTAGATTTTCTTTAGCTTCTATACTTTGATGTAATCCATCTCCATATCTTCTTCCAGGTAATTGGCGTCCAGTCTGCTCGTCAATAATTATTATTTCTTTATCTTTTACAATATAATCTTTCCCGTTTTGAAATAGATGTTTTGCTCTTAACGCTTGATTAACAAAATGAACAAGTGAGATATTTTCAGGATCGTAGAAATTATTATTTTTAAGGATACCAATATTATTTAATATTTTTTCTATGCTATCAACACCCTTATTTGTAAGAAGAATATTTTTATCTTTTTCATCAATTTCGTAGTCTGTAATTTCTAATTTTTTTATTAGTTTACTCATAGCAACATACTGATTCGTGTTATCCTCAGCTTGTCCACTGATAACAAGTGGTGTTCTTGCTTCATCAATTAAACATGAATCTATTTCATCCACGATTACATAATTATGACCCCTTTGCACAAAAATTTCTTTTGAATATTTCATGTTGTCTCTTAAGTAATCAAACCCAAGTTCACTATTAGTTGCATATGTAATATCGCAATTGTAATTTTTTTTTCGTTCTTCATCCGATTGCCCTGAATTTATGTAGCCACATGTCAGTCCGAGGAAATTATAAATTTTTCCCATATTTTCACAATCTCTCTTTGCTAAGTAGTCATTTACAGTAACAATATGAACACCTTTTTTTTCTATTGCATTTAGATAAGCTGTTAACGTTATAGCAAGAGTTTTTCCCTCACCTGTTTTCATTTCAGCAATTTTGTTTTCATTTAAAACAATTCCACCAATTAATTGAACATCAAAATGTCTTTCATTTATAACTCTTTTCGCTGCTTCTCTTACTAACGCAAAACTTTCCACTAACAAATCATTTTGGTTAGCTCCACTTAATCTTTTTTTAATTAGATCGTTGGTTTCTTTTGGGAAATCTGTATCTGATAATTTTGATATTTTGTTTTCTAGAGAATTTATTTTTGAAACTAGCTTATTAATTCTATCAAGCTCTTTTTGATTGTTAGATTTTATGAATTTATTAAAAAAATTGAATGGATTAAACATTTTTAAAATTTGATGTATAAATTACTTATCAATTTTATATAGTCATTATTAAAAAATTTTAAATATTAAGTCGATGAAAATTACTAATTTTATTAATTACAAAAATAAAAACTCTAAAATTGGTGATTTTCAAGATTTAGAACATATAGATGGCTTGTCTATCTCATCGGTTAATGCTGGTTTATATAACACAAAAAGAGACGACTTGGTGCTTTTTTACTTTAGGGACGGTGCTAATTATGCATCAGTCTATACTCAGTCCAAAATATTATCAGAAAATATAAAATGGAACCAAAATATAAAAAAAAAGAGTGTTAAAGGCATTTTAGTAAATACAAGAAATGCAAATGCATTTACAGGTAAGGAGGGATATAAATGTATTAAAATTTTAGCTGACGAGATTTCCAGTAAATTATCAATTAAACAATTACAAGATGATGAAAAACCATCAAAAATTAAAAAAGATGAAATACTTTTTGCAAGCACTGGAACTATCGGAGAAAAATTTCCTCTCGAAAAAATTCAAAATTCACTGCCTGAATTAATAAGCAAATTAAAATATACTCAAAACAAATATATTTGGATTAAAGCAGCAATGGCTATACTTACTACAGACCTAAGACCAAAAATGACAATGGAAGAATGTAAAATTGGAAATACAAATGTTAAAATTTACGGAATAGCAAAAGGATCAGGCATGATTTACCCCAATCTAGCTACTACATTAGGATTTGTTTTTACTGACGCAAATTTAACCTCCTCAATTTTAAAGAAAATATTAAAAAAAAATATTAATAATACTTTTAACGCAATAAGTTGTGATGGAGATACAAGTACAAACGATATGGTTTCTGTATTTGCTACATTAAAGGCTAACAATTCCGAAATTAAAAATATAAACGATAATAGATTGGTTGATTTTAATAAAAAATTTAATTCTGTATTATTAAATTTAGCAAAATCCGTAGCTTCAGATGGCGAGGGCGCTACTAAGTTTATAACTATTAAAATTAAAAATTGTAAGAAAGAAGAAGATGCAAAAAAAATTGCATTTTCTGTAGCTAACTCACCTTTGGTTAAGACTGCCATACACGGCGAAGATCCAAATTGGGGAAGAATTGTTATGGCTATAGGCAAATCAAATATCAAAATTGATTTAAAAAAATTATCTATAAGCTTGGGCCATTTAAGAATAATAGAAAAAGGACAAATCTTTTTAAAATATAACGAAAGTGAAGCCTCAGAATATATGAAAAATTATAATATAGATATCACTATAGATATAGGAACTGGATTTAAGGAGTTTATAGCTTATACGATGGATCTATCAAAAAAATATATTGAAATTAATTCTGATTATAGAAGTTAAATTTTGTTGAAATTATTTTTTTTTTTATTATTTAAATCTTATGATTAAATACAAATTACATTGTAAAAATTGTGATAAAAAATTTGACAGTTGGTTCTTATCATCTTGTGAGTTTGATAAATTAAAAAAAAAAAAAATTTTAACTTGCTATACTTGCAATTCTAGCAATGTTGAAAAAACATTAATGTCCCCCAATCTTAAAAATACAAAAAAAAAAGAAAAATTTAATATAAAAAAACTTAACAAATTAAATAAACTTATTAGAAAAAACCAAAATTATATAAAAAAAAATTTTGAATACGTTGGTGAAAAATTTGCCTATGAAGCAAGGCTCATACATTACGACAAGAAATCTAAAAAAAAAGGAATTTATGGAAAAGCAAAAATTAACGAAATTAGAGAGTTAAACGATGAGGGAATTCAAACTGAAGTAGTTCCTTGGATTAACAAAAAAGATAATTAGATTTTGATAAATTTAGCTATATAGTTAACTGAGTTATCTTTACTAATATCCCATTTATCTAAAATTGGATTATATTTAATTCCATTAATTTCATCCAGTTTTAATGAATGCTTATCTGTTTTTTTTATTAATTCTTTAGGTTCCACAAACTTTTCCCAATCATGTGTACCTATTGGTAACCATTTTAAAATATACTCAGCTCCAATAATTGCAAATAAATAAGATTTTAAGGTTTTATTTATAGTTGCTATAAACATAATTCCATCTTTTTTTAAAAATAATGAAGTTGCTTTTATATACGAATTTAAATCCTCTACGTGCTCAACTATTTCCATATTTAAAATAACATCATATTTTTTTTTTGATTTAAAATTTTCTGGAGAAAAACATAAGTAATCTATTTTCAATTTGCTTTTTAATAAATGTGCTTTTGCAACATTAATATTTTTATCTGATGCATCTATACCTGTTACATTAGCACCGAGTCTACTCATTGGTTCTGATAACAATCCTCCCCCACATCCAATATCTAAAATATTTATATTTTTTAGCGGAAGAACTTTTCTCTTCACATTAAAGTGTTCAATTATACTATCTCTTAAATATTTTATTCTAATTGGGTTGAACTTGTGTAGTGGCTTAAATTTTCCCTCTGGCTTCCACCATTCATCCGCTATTTTGGAAAATTTATATAATTCGGCCTTATTTACAGTATTAAATTTCATTAATTGTTGACTTTACATTTAAGATGTTTTTATTCCATATGTTTAAATTTATATTAAAAATAATTCAATGAAAATTGTAGTGTTAAAATTTGGTGGAACTTCAGTCGGCTCTACTCAAAGAATAAAGAACGTTGCAAAAATCGTAAGTAATTACATTAAAAAAAAAATTAAAATTATTATTGTATCTTCAGCAATGGGTGGTTTTACTAACAAATTAATTAATAAGTCCTTGTTAGTTAGTGACAAATTTGACAAATCTGAATATGATGTTCTTTTATCGGCTGGTGAACAAATTTCCTGTTCTTTGTTAGCTGGTAGATTGCGACATATAGGATTGAAATCAAAATCTTTTATGAGCTGGCAAGTACCAATTATATCAAACACTGAATATTCGAATGCAAAAATTTTGAATATTCCTAAAACAAATATAATTAGATATCTTAAACAAGGGGGTATCCCCGTTATAGCCGGTTTCCAGGGAATAAATAATGAAAACAGGATTACAACACTTGGAAGAGGCGCATCAGATTATTCTGCAATAATGATAGCAAAATATTTTAAAGCATCTAAATGTGTTATATATACAGATGTAAGCGGTGTTATGACCACCGATCCAAAAATATTTAAAAAGGCAAAGAAAATTAAAGTAATTTCTTATGAAGAAATGTTAGAAATGTCATCACTAGGATCTAGAGTTATGCAATCAAATTCCGTACAAGATGCAAGATTAAATCGAATTAATATTGAAGTTAAATCATCATTTAAAAAAAATAAGGGTACACTAATTACAAAAAAAAAAAAATATCGGTAAATCAAAAGTTATAAGAGGCATTTCATTTACAAAAAATGATGCCAAAATAACATTAGCGTCGGTTGTTGATAAGCCAGGAATAGCTGCATCGGTGTTTAAACCTTTATCTAATAACAACATAAATGTAGATATGGTCGTGCAGACTATTTCCGTTGATGGCAAAACTACAGATATTACATTTACTATTAAACAAGAGGATTTAAAAAAAACAAAAAAACTTTTAGAAATTAATAAAAAAATAAATTATAAAAAATTGTTGGTAGATGGAAATGTATCAAAAGTCTCAATTGTTGGTGTAGGAATGGTTACTACGCCTGGAATTACGTATAGAATGTTTAAGGCTATTAGTAAAAGAAAAATTAATATATTAGCAATATCAACCTCCGAAATAAAAATTTCAGTCCTTATACATAAGAAAAGAATGAGAAGTGCAGTTACCGCTTTACACAATGAATTTAAATTAGGAAATTAAATGAGCATTAGACCTTTTAGAGATATAAATAGAAAAAAAACTAAAGAAATTAAAGTTGGAAAGTTACTGATTGGTAATAATAATCCTATCTCTGTTCAATCTATGACAAATACTTTAACAACTGACACAAAGTCAACAATCAACCAAATCAATTCTTTATCAGAAGAAGGAGCAGATTTAGTGAGAGTATCTGTACCCGACAAAGATAGCAGTTATGCATTAAAAGAGATAACAAAACATTCAACTGTACCAATAGTTGCAGACATCCATTATCATTATAAAAGAGCATTAGAAGCAGCAGATAATGGTGTAAAATGTTTAAGGATAAATCCCGGCAATATTGGAGATAAAAAAAAAATTAAAGAAGTAATCGATGCAGCAAAAAATAATGACTGTTCAATCAGAATAGGTGTTAATGCCGGATCTTTGGAAAAAGATATTTTGGAAAAATATAAAGAACCATGTCCAGAAGCTTTAGTAGAAAGTGCTTTAAGGAATATTTCTATAATTGAAGATGAGGATTTTTTTAATTTTAAAATTAGCGTCAAGTCATCTGACGTTTTTTTATCTATCGGTGCTTACAGAAAATTATCTAGTGTAACTGACTATCCTCTTCATTTAGGCATAACAGAGGCAGGAGGATTTGTTCCAGGTAGTATTAAATCTTCTATTGGTATAGGAGCTCTGTTACTTGAGGGAATAGGAGACACAATAAGAATATCGTTATCTGATGATCCAATTAAAGAAGTAAAAATAGGCAATGAAATATTAAAATCTTTAGGACTAAGAAATAGAGGAGTTAAAATAATATCTTGCCCTTCTTGTGCACGACAAGGATTTCAAGTAATCGATACAGTTAAAATACTTGAAGAAAAGCTCTCCCATATTAAAATTCCCATTACTTTATCAATTATTGGTTGTGTAGTTAATGGACCAGGAGAAGCTGCTCAAACTAATATAGGTATAACTGGAGGTGGTAAAGATAGCAGTATGTTGTATTTAAATGGAATTCAATCAGAAAAAATACCAAATGATAAAATAATTTCAAAAATAGTTAGTTTGGTTGAAAATAAAGTTGATGAATTAACAAAAAATAATGATTCCAATAAACAAAATTAAAGACATTATATTAAAGCACAAACAGTTAGAACATGAACTATCAAGCGGAGACATTGACAAAGATAAGTTTGCAAAAAAATCTAAAGAATACTCTGAATTAAATGAAATTATAAGTGTTGCAAAAGAAATAGAAAAATTTGAAAAAATTAAATTAGATCTAGAGAATATTATTAATGATAAGAATTCAGGTAATGAAATTGTTGAAATTGCAAAAGATGAGTTAAAAATTTTAATTGAAAAAAACGAAATAAATGAAAAAAAGCTAAAATTATTTTTATTGCCTAAAGATGAGGCCGACTCAAAAAATGCAATAATTGAAATAAGAGCAGGCACTGGCGGTTTGGAAGCAAGTTTATTTGCATCAGACTTATTTAAAATGTATGAAAAAATAAGTAATAAAAAAAAATGGAATTTAGAAATTATAAGTATTTCTAAAAGTGATGCAGGAGGGTTAAAAGAGGTTATATCTTCAATATCTGGAAAAAATATATACTCAGCTTTAAAATATGAAAGTGGAGTTCACAGAGTTCAAAGAGTTCCAGATACAGAAACTCAAGGAAGGGTGCATACTTCTGCTGCAACGGTAGCTGTATTACCAGAGGCTGAAGAAGTTGATGTAAAATTACAAGATAAAGATTTAAGAATTGATGTTTTTAGAAGTAGTGGTCCTGGAGGACAGAGTGTTAATACGACTGATAGCGCTGTAAGAATTACTCATATTCCTACTGGAATAGTAGTTAGTCAACAAGACGAAAAATCCCAAATTAGAAATAAAGAAAAAGGTTTAAAAATTTTGAGATCTAGAATTTATGAACACGAAAGACAAAAAAGGGATCTAGAGAGATCCAAAGTAAGAAAAAGTAAAATCGGGACTGGCGATAGATCCGAAAGAATAAGAACATATAATTTTCCACAAGGCAGAATTACGGATCATCGAATAAATTTAACGATGCACAAATTAGATGATTTTATGCAAGGAGAGATATTTGATGAGATACTTGAAAATCTTCAATTACATGCACAAAAAGAAGAACTTAAAAATCTTAATTAAATGAATTATCTAAGAATATTAAATGAGGCTAAAAAAAAATTAATAGATTCTAATATCTCGACACCTAACATAGACAGTGAAATTTTATTATCTCACATTTTAAAAATTGACAGAGAAAAGTTACTTTGTAATTTAGAGAGTAAAATTGACATAGAACAAATTTATAATTTTAAAAATCTATTAAATTTAAGACAAAAAAAAATGCCAATAGCTTATATAATTAAAAAAAAGGAATTTTGGAAAAATAATTTTTTTGTAGACAGATCTGTGTTAATACCTAGACCTGAGTCTGAAATAATATTAGAAAAAGCACTAGCAAATATAAAAAAAAACGAAAGTAAAAAAATATTAGATATTGGAACTGGAAGCGGGTGTCTGATAATTTCAATTTTATTAGAAAGAATAAAATGTAAAGGAACTGCTTTAGATATATCAAAAAAAGCAATTAATATTGCAAAAATTAATGCAAAAATACAACATGTTGAAAATAGAATAACATTTGTAAATTCAGATATTGACAAATTTTATTCTAGTAAATATGATTTAATAATATCTAATCCTCCATATATTAAAAAACATAAAATTAATAGTTTAATAGAGGATGTAAAAAATTACGAACCAATTAAAGCTTTAAATGGCGGAGTAAAAGGAAATGAAGTCTTGAAAATAGTAATTAATAAAAGTTCAAAATTACTAAGAAAAGGTGGAAAACTAATTTTAGAAATTGATGATACACAGATGTATCTTTTAAAAGAAATGTTATTGGAAAATAAATTTTATTTGAATGAAATCATAAAAGATTTGCAAGGTTTAAGCAGATGTTTAATTTTAACCAAACATTAATTTTATGAAAAACTATAAAAACAATTTCAAAAAAAATCGTTTTAGATCAAATGGCGATAGGCCATTTAAAAGAAATGGACACAATCAAAAGTTTCAAAATTATACAGATATTACAGAATTCAAAAGAAAAAAAATCAGTAAAAATGTTAATGCATTTAAATTAATCGAAAAATATACAGAATTAGCAAAAGAGGCACTATCTAATGGAGATAAAATTTTATCAGAAAATTATAACCAACATGCAGATCATTTTATTAGAATTTCTGAAAAACAATCAAATGATAAATTAAATAAAAAAATTGATGAAGATAATAACGCATCTCAATTAGTAGATGGTGCAAGTTTAATCAAAGATAATTTAGATTTAAAATAATTTTAATCGTTAAAAATAAGTTCTGATTTTAGAACATTAGTTTTTAATTTCACTATTTCAAACTGTTTTCTCTCTTCTCCTTTCAATGTCTTTCCAGATGGCAACTTCAACTTTTGAGAATTTACTTTTTTTCCATTCTCTATGACCTCATAATGTAAATGTGGACCTGTGGACATACCCGTAGATCCTACATATCCAATAATTTGTCCTTGTTTTACTCTTGTTCCTTTTTTGATATTTCTTCCAAATTTAGACATGTGAGCATATACAGTTTGATAAATTGAATTATGTTTAATCTTAACACAATTTCCTCCTCCACCACACCAAGAAGCTTTAGTTACAACACCATCTCCTGATGCCATTATTGGTGTACCTTTTGGTGCAGCGAAATCGGTTCCAGTATGTAATTTCGTAAAACCTAATATCGGATGTTTTCTTTTTCCGAAACTAGAAGATAATCTCGCTCCGTTTACAGGTGTTTTCATTAAAGTTTTTTTAATACTCTGTCCTCTATTATCATAATGATCATATTTATTTTCAGATTTAAATAAATATAATGGATATTCTCTACCTTGTAGAATTAAATTAGCAAAAATAATATTTCCAGTATTAACTATTTCGTTTTTATCGTTTAGATATTTTTCATATAAAATTTGAAAGCTGTCATTTCTCCAAATATCTCTTTGAAAATCTACTTGAAAACCATAAATTCTTGCAAAATCTATTATTACATTTGCTGGAATATTTAAGTCAATTGCACTTTTATATAAACTATTTGCAATTTTCGTCTCTTCATAAATAATTTTTTTTTTCAAATTCGTTTCTATTAAATTTAATTCAAATTTGTTTTTCGAAATATTTCTAGACACAATTAAGTTTTTTGACTTTGTAATCTCAAGAGTTATATTTATTATTCTAATTGGAACTTTTCTATCAACATGAAAATTTATAATTTGATTTTCGTATAACTTATCAAATTTTGTATTTTTTAAATTTTTTAAAACTAATTTTTTCTCTTTACTGTTAATTCCTAAACTTATTAATATTTTTTCAAAAGTGTCTCCAGGTAATACTTTATATTTTATATTTTGATATCTCGGTTCGAGTGTATCAAATATAGATAATAGAGATTTGTTTAGATAAATATTTTTTGTAATTTTATTTAATTCATTTAGCTCACTTAATTTATAATTGTTATAAATTTTATTCACAACTATTCCGGAAATTACCAGTGTTATAATTATTATTATCTGAAGATATTTTTTTAAACTTTTAATAATTAACTGTGTTTTCATAAAAAACTGTTGATTTTATTGTCTTTTTTAACATAAAATTTTAAATCTAATAGCTTGATTTCCTCTAATTTTCGAATATAAGCGTCACACTCAGTATATAAGCTGTTTTTTTATTAGGTTTACCTAATTAGTTATTTAATAAGTAAAAATTTCGAGAAGAGAAGTGTGGACGGTTAAGGTTACCAAAATTTGTCGTACAC
>CESN01054098.1_pt1 | contig 38391 bp, 33 predicted proteins | sample 531181 | NCBI WGS metagenome assembly CESN01 (sample SAMEA2621990, study PRJEB7988) | marine metagenome | isolation source: saline water (ENVO:00002010), including
AGCCCTTATTCTGCTCGGATGAGCAAAAATACAGAAAAATCAACATATACGGACAAAGAGTTAGTCGCCTTGATTCCGACGAAGAGACAACCTGGTGAATCGAAAAGAGTGTGGTCTACACGAATCGCCAATCAGTTCTTCGAGGGATTGCTAAGGCATTACGAGATTCACGGGAATTTGAAGCAACCGAGGCCTGAGAGGAGGGAGTGATTGGAGCGAGTTTGGCTGTAGGCAGTTGATAACGTTACGGGATCTACTTGCAAGAAGTTTCGGGATATATTACTAATTTATTAACGAGTTTGAGGGACGAAGAACTTATTGAAAACTATAGTTTTTCAAATATTATTTTATTATCCTTATTTTATCATTGAAACTTTTATTTTATAATACGATATGATTATGAAATGAAACTTATTTTTGATTCAAATATTTGTAGATTTGCTAATCGAAATTATTTCAATTTTAAAATTAGAGTGGCATGCGGAGTAAGTAAAACCTGGGATACAGCTTTTCTACTTATTCTCGACTTGCTGGATTTTTCAAAGAAGTTGAGAATATGGTTTTCGCCTATCATCGAGAAAATAAAAAGAGAACAACCAAATGGATATTAAATATGCCCAAAACTTTCAGTGAAAAATCATAGAAAGGCCAGTCATCAAATTCACCTTTTTGGATTTTGGATAAAAGTTCAATTACAGTCCGCGACAAAACCGATTCCCCCTAGTAAAAGCAATTATTTTAAAAGTGAACCTCCAACAATAAAGCCAAATGATATGTCCAAAATGTGATTCTGTAACTAAATACAGAGACGCGTTTTCCAATTTAAAACTGGAATGTTCTTCCTGTAGTTATGTATATGCATTGGACCCAAAACAGATGGGCTTTTCAGACCGACGCGTATGGAAAGTGGCTGAAAAACTTTCCAAAGGCGGGCGTTACTTTACTGAGCAACAACTTGCATGTGCCTGTCTTTCAAAGAGTGAAAGAAAAATTACCACGGGAACGCTCATTGGAGCAATCTGTGGATTGATTGCTTCAATCTTGTTAACATTCAATGGAATCCCTATCCATGAATCGATTATTATCGGAGTGGTGATAGGGCTTATTATCGGAGTATGCCTTACCAATTCTGGAGAAAAAGCCAAGCTTTGGACGGGAGTTCAGACCTATTGCTATAAAAAAGGTCACCAGTTTCTAATCACCCCTAAAAATGCCGAAGCAATCATTGGAAGGTTGGAAAAGAAAAACAAACTTACCTTTCAGGATTTTAATCCTGATAAAGCCTTGATTGTGGATGACTTGGAATTCGTAGCACTATTATTACTTAACAACTTTCACAGAGACAGTAATTGTCTGATCCTCAGTGTGAATCATAAAAGTGGCCCTTTTTATGAATATTTCCTAAAACGCCAGCAATCCGAAAATAAACTACTTGTTTTTGCAGTGCATGACGGAGGTGCAGAGGAGGAGTTGATGGTTTCCAGAATCCAGAAAGACCCCAAATGGATAGGATGCGAAGAAATTACAGACCTTGGTTTGAGCAGAGAAACATTAACTAACTATAAAAATGGCACTTGGATAAATGAGGGAACGGGGTCTGTGCAGACCCACTCTCCCAAAAAGATAGATGAAAAATATCAAGGGTCCTGGCTCTTTCCGGTCGACTGCATTCCACCTGAAAAACTTAATCTATCTTTGAATGCCTGTATGGTAGGTGGATTTGAAATGCTGTCGCCACAAATGTTTGGGGCCATCGGCATGGCACCATCGACAGCTTCAAACAACACTGCTGGCGGCGATGGTTCATATTATGGCAATAGTGGCAGCGGTGCATCTTTTTCTTCATCAGATTATGGTGGCGGTGCAGGCTTTGATGACTTCGGGTGAATTTTTCTCAATTTCGATATTCTTAACCCAAGAAAAATAAGGAAATGTTTGGATTTGCTGGTGTCATTTCAAAAAAGCAACTGGAGAATCGAATCCGGCAGCAGAGTCAATTTTGCCTGGACGAATTCAAGTTTTATTCAAGCTTTAAGATAATTTGCGGTGAAAAGCCTGTAAATGATCAGAAATTTTTATTTGCCGATGGTTCCTTACTACAAATCTTAGGACTTTTTTTTTCAGACTTTACCCAGTCTGAATCACTTCATCATTTCGAGGAAGTTGCAGACGGTGCTTTCACAGCTTTAGCGGTAACTCCCAATGAATTTCGCATTTATGCAGATCCATGCGGATGGCGATCAGTATATTTTCGGGAAGAAAATGGCTTCTTATATCTCGCATCTAACATAAGATATTTCCGGGAGTATTTTGGCTTACTCCTGGAACCCGCTACTGAAAGATCGATCGATTTCCTATGCACCAGTTTTATTCCCGGTCAAGAGACCCTAACAAGAAATGTTTTTCAACTACCTATGGGTCATGTACTCGAATGGAAGAGCGAAAATAATTCGACCATCAGAGATTACTGCAAGTATGACACTATCCCCAAAGTGCAAAATACTAGTGCCGAATCAGCAAAAGATCTACACTCTATTTGCCTCGAAAACACTGAAAGAATAAAAAAATCCAGTGGAAAAAGCGAATGCACAGTTTTCTTGAGTGGTGGATTGGACAGCACTTGTGCCCTAGCTCTAGCGATTGAAATATTCGGACTAAAAAACATAAAAACTATTTCAGTCCATTTCGGTGACCATTTGCCCAATGAAAATGAATACATTGATGAAGCCGTTAAATACTTTGGTTGCAGTCATCAATATCTTGAAATTTCCCCTGATTCATTCCTCTCGGAAATGGAGACAATCTATACATGGATTGATGATCCCATTGGCGACCCGGTGGTAATGCCTAATTATATGATGAACCGTGTCATTGATCCTAAAGAACAACTTGTGATTACTGGTGAGGGAGGAGATCCCTGTTTTGGTGGTCCAAAAAATGTATTCATGACCAACTCAATGGAATTCAGTGGTTTATACGAAAATAGTGATAACAACGAGTTTCTTGCTACTTGCTACCTTGAGAGCTTCAAGAGAGCTTATGATGATGCCGCTCAGATTAGCCGATTCAATGAAGAGTCTTTCGAAAGTAGATTAAATGAACTTCAATCCAACCTTAATTTACACCTTACAAATCAAAATTGGGATAGCTTCCTCGATCGTTTGTTATTTGCAAATAAATACCTCAAATCTAATTCCCTGATCTTACCAAAAGTACAAAAGACCACGCAGCCATTTTCCCGGTATTCATTATCTCCACTTTTTTCGAGAAAAGTCATCGAATTCTGTGCCCGAACTCCAATCGAAATAAAATATCCGAAACTTCAGGAGAAACATATTCTTAAACGTGCTTTCCTAGAAAAAATTCCTCAATCTATAATCGACAGAGAAAAGAGTGGCATGAGAGTCCCCATTCGCTTCTGGCAAGGTAACAAAATAAAGGCGTATAACCGAAAAATACTTTTGCGTGAGAATAAAAAATTAACTTCGAAATTTTTTAACATAAAAGAAGTTAAAAATCTTTTAAAGCATCCGCGTTCTAGGCAAGGTCTTAAAACATGGATGCTTACCACTTTTATTTTAACTGCTAAAAATTTATATGAGCCCGAAAGTTGATTTTTTTTACAAAGAAGAGTTTTCATCCTTTTTCAATGATCTGCACCGCGGAAATTTTGGTCGAGCATGCCCTGATCAATCAGACAAACCGCATGATTTCCCCGGACGAGGTGGTACAGTTTTTTGCGTCGCGACGGGTAATCAAACCGTCAGGATTACAAATGAGGTATCCAAGTATGAAATGCAGCCTGGTATGTACGGGGCAATTCAGACGCCCGCCAAAATAGAAGGCGGAATGTTTTGGTATGTTTTTGTGGAGGGGTATGAATGCCTAAATGGAATCGGGGGTCCCCTTGAGCATACTGGTAGGCTGCGCTATATTGACGGTTGCACGGACTCTCTGATTCTACCACCTGTAATCAAAGGAGACCCATGCCTTAATCTTCTCTACTTCCCCCCTTCCACGGATCAGACTTTTCACACGCACCCAAGTTGTCGAATTGGCCTAGTCGTTTCCGGTCGCGGTATCTGCCATGAAAAGTCTGGAGAAACTATTCTTGAAGAAGGTTTAGCCTTTTATCTTCCCAAGGATGCCATTCACCGCTTCGAGACAAAAAGTGAATCTCTTCGGGTTGTTGCCTTCCACCCGGATAGCGACTTTGGACCCGAGCACGATTTCCACCCAATGATCAACAAGACCATGGTGGATGGAACCTCAGCACGCCATATCGAAGCCATTCGCACCAGTTTATGAATAAGCAATTTCTTTTTCTTAATAAGTTTGCCGCTATTAATCGGTCTGAGATTTTTGACTTAAGTTCCGACAATTATGTCAATCTCGTGAAATTTTTCGAAACTGGAGCAATCGACAGAACGCACACTTTAGTTTCTGGTTTCAAATACAATGTTATAGATCCTATTCCCGAGATTACATCCTCTCGCCCTCCCATTGATGAGCTTATGCTGGAAACTGCTCGGGAGATTCTGAAGCTTGCAGAGAAAAAAAAGCAAAAAATTCTTGTTCTATGGAGCGGAGGAATCGACTCGACTGCAGCATTGCTAGCACTTCTTGAAATATGTGGTAAGAATTCAACTGACATCATTAGCCTTGGTTCTTCCCATGGATCATTCGTGGAATTTCCAGAATTCGGGAAGTACCTAATGGAACAAAACATTGAAATTCTCCCGATGGTTCATCCAGTATCGAAATACCTTCCGCAGGATTATATCGTTGTTACTGGAGAGCATGGTGACCAGTTGTTCGGCAGTGACAAGATGTTACCACTTGTCGACTCCGGTTTGGGAGACCTGCCATACAAAAAATATTTGCCGTTCTTCATTGCCGAAAAGCTCGGCAATATTAAACAAGTATCGCACTTGGTGGAATACCTTGAGGCAATCATTGAAAAATGCCCATTTACCATCACAGATATCTGTCAATGTCTCTGGTGGTTTAACTTCGTATTAAAATGGCAGCAAGTTTCATTGCGCATTCCGGTATGGTCGGGAAAAAATGTGAAACAGGTTTTTGATCAATGCGAACATTTTTACAGAAACGAAAAATTCCAGCTTTGGTCTCTTGCACGGGAGCGTAAGAATCCCCACACAGTGGATAGATATAAAGCAGAACTGAAAGAATTTATTAATCAAAGATTTGTATGCGAAAAATATTTTCTTCGTAAAAGAAAAGAAATAAGCCTGCGTCCAAGAGCCGAGAAAAAATGGTGGGAATTAGCAAGACATCGGTGGAGCTTTGTTATGGATGAGACTTGGAATCTCGAGAAACAGATAATCCCTCACTACCTGTAAAAATGAATGCATTGAAAGAGCCTGACCTATTTTCACCAGTTATCGAAAGACTTTTAGCCACTGTGGTAATATTGAGCGTCATCTTTTATGTTCTGGAGGTAGAATATGGGGGCTCTGCCCATAGTCTAGAAGGGCACACCTTTTGGTTGTGGATGGAATGTGTGGTTGCAGGCATCCTAACAATAGAAATATCTCGCCCGGTGGAAAAAAGGAGGAAAAGAGTATCCCTACAGTCGGTTAGGAGTGATAGATCTAGCATCCGTAATCCCCTTTTGGCTGGGTTTCATTGTTCCCCCTGCATGCTTGGGATTGATTCGATCCATGCGTGTCCTGCGTTTACTAAAACTCTACCGGCATAGCGGGGTAATGCGAGTATTTGTTCATGCATTTCTCCTATCTAGAAAGCACTTAATGGGGATGTTTCTGATCGTTTTTATTTTGGTTTATTTTGGTGCAGTGGGAATTCGTGAAATCGAAAGGGATGATCAACCGGATGTTTTTGGCAGTTTATTCAATTCTATCTGGTGGACCATTGTCACACTGATGTCGGTGGGTTATGGACACAGTTCCAGTAACTCCGATTGGAAAAGGATTTGCCCAGGTGGATATGGTATTTTGCTTGGGATTGACTGCAGCATTTATTGGGATTGTGGGGAGCAATGTGTATACACAGGTACAGGAAATCAAAGACGAGAAAGATGATAACAACCAAGAGTAAGTTTGTCACTGCAACCCCAGGATTCATTTGCAGAAAAATAATCTTTGCGAAAACTCAGCAGCCTGAACAACCAGAGATTTTTTCCTCCCATAGGTTATCATGACAAATTTTCGCATTTATGCCCTGTCCACCTTATTTGGCATCCTGTTCGTCATCTCGTCATACTTTTTATTTTTTAACGAAGAGAAAAAAAGCTGGATCATAGGTGGTGGTGAAGAAGGTGGATTGTATGATGCCAGCGTATCTGCCATTTCAAAAGTGCTTAAAAATAAAAATGGCTGGAATGTGGAGGTTCGCAGAACCTCAGGTAGCGTTGAAAACATGAAAGGCCTGAATGAAGGGAGTCTCGATCTCTGCTTGCTTCAGAATGATTTACCTGGCAGCGAAAAAATCAGGTCAATTGCGACAATATATGAGGAAGTCCTGCACATCATCGTAAAAGATAAAAACGCTTCTCTTGCCAGCCTGGTTGGTAAAAACATTTCAACCGGGAAAAGTGGAGGTGGCACCTACTCTCTTGTTTCAGCAATCTTTCCGAGCTTAGGTATAAAAGAAGGCTCAGTGACCTGGAAAAAAGAAAGTCTCAAGGAAGGCATTAGTAACCTTCGCCAAGGAAAGCGTAAAGCTGTTTGTATTGTCACCAGTATTGGTAATCAAATGGTGGCATCTGCTTTGGCTGGGGGCGACCTCCATTTGCTAGAAATTGGAGAAGGCATGTCAAGTGCGGCAACCCGCTCTTATCCATTTACTCAATCCTCATTTATTCCACAGAATTCTTACCCGGTGAGCCCGGGAATTGCTATCCCCAAAGCCAAAATTACCACCGTTGGTACATGTGTTGTACTCGCCTGCCACGATGAGTTGGATGAAAGCGACACCTACAAGCTTGCCAGTGCGATTCATGAAGGAAGAGTTTCCTTAACCAGACAAATTCCTGTTCTTTCAACTATTTCGCACATTGGTGATAATCAAAAAATACAATTTCCCGTGCATGAGGGAGCTAGAAAATATCTCCTGAGGGATGAACCAAATTTTCTTCAGAATTGGGCGGAACCGCTTGCTCTTATTCTTTCTGCTATTGTCATTGCATGGGCAGTCGGAGTGGCATTACGCGAATTCCTAGTCCAGCGAAGAAAAGATAGTCTTGATGTTTATTTTGAGCAACTCGGACTCCTCATTACAGAACTCGTTGATCTCAAGGACAGTAACCGATTACAGGCTATCAAAATCGAAATTCATAAAATCAGGCAGGAAACCACCCAAAAATTAGTTGCCGAACAACTCCTTGCCAACGAATCCTTCATTATTTTCCAGAATCAGCTATTGACTGCTCAACGAATGGCCAATGATTGTACTTCTTTTGCTGAAAAGAAAGATTCCCAGTCTCTTGAATCCTGATTGTGAATTTCATACCTACATCCAGAAATCAATCATGGAGCATATTGCCGTTAGTCCTATGCTTTCTTGCATTGAGTTGTAGTACCGATCAAATACCTGAGACTCTTTCCGCAAACCGGGAAGTATCAAAAAACGAACGCGAGTATCAGGCAGTATGGGGAATTGATGGAATTGATTTCCTGGAAGCCACTCTGGTATACCACGGGAAAACGCCAGATTCGCCTTCTGAAAACTTGGATTCTTTCGATCAACAAAAGCACAACGCTGACTTTTACAGTTACACGCTGCGCAACCTCACTGATCTTCCCATCGAGATTTCATCTGCCCATTTTTTTTCCGAAAAAGGAAAGCGTGAAATCAACAAAAAGAGCTCATACATTACGAAAAAATGGGGAACGAACCTGCTTAAACCTGGACAAACAATAACCAGGCGAAATTTATGGGTTTGGGCAAATACCAGTCATAACCGTTTAATCATCACCTATCAGGCAGAGTTTCTTAATTCTCCAAATAAATCATCCATTGAAAGACTAGCTGAAAAAGTGGAGGAAAGCAGTGGAGCAAGTCTTATGTTTCCGTTTCAGGTGATACTTAAATTTTTAAGATAAATGAGAGGGGACTCTTAACCAATCTAAATACTCATCCTGCCTGAAACTAATGACAATAGTTTCACCATTCCCATCACATAGAGACCCTAGGAGGTACTAATAATTCTGTAAGGTACTATTTCACCCCCCTCTTTCTCCCCACTTTTTTTATCAAGTTGGTAATTGATTCTTCGTAAATGAATCTTAATTTTCGCACCCAAGGTAAAAAACTAAAAAATAGGGAACTTGCAAGCAACCGCAAATTTAGCAACTTACACACTGAAAACCTTCTCAAGATGAGAAATTTTAAAATCCCCATCAAAGATACGGGAAGACTCATTTATTAGTGTAATTAATTTTTTTCAAGAATCTGCTTCATTGACTACTTTGTACTTGATCTTCTAGGATCAAGAGATGCAGGTCTTCGTTCATATCGGCGGGAAGAACTACGGCCCTTATTCCGTCGAGCAACTACGCTCCTTTGTCAAAGCAGGCAATTGTAAGGAAGATCAACTAGCCTGCTACGACGGTAAGAATTGGGTTTGTATTCGTGAGGTTCCTGGTTTTGCAGTTAAGCTAAACAAGCAAGAGGTAAAACCGCGAACCGCTTCCAAAGCGGTACCCAAAAAAACTAAGAAGCAACGATTCAAGAAGTTGGTATTTGTTTGCCTGTCAGTAACAGTTGCTCTGTCGGTGGTGATTCTATCTGTTGCTTGGGCAACGGGTTATCTACTTGAGGAGAAAATGGAAGAAGGGATGCTCTCCAAAGAGAACCTCTTCATCCTTACCCCCGATCAGATCGCAGAGGTGTATGACGGGGACACCTTCAAAATCAACTTACCCAAGCAAGTTCCGATATTTGGAGATAAACTTTCTATTCGTCTTGCGGGTGTCGATACCCCGGAAATGAAGGGTACGAGCGACGAGGTGAGGGCATTGGCGAAACAGGCCCGGGAACTGACTGAAAAGGCACTTCAGGGTGCGGATCAGATTGAACTCCGGAATCCTCAGCGAGGGAAATATTTCCGCATTGTAAGCGAGGTATGGATCGATGGAGAATCCCTTGCCGATATGCTAAAGGAAAAGGACTTGGCCAAGGATTATGATGGGGACGGTCCTAGACCCGAGTGGTGAAGGAATAAAATTTTTCAATCTTCATATCCCGAAAAACTAATTTGCGAATTTAAGATTCAATTCGCCTAAGGAAAACCCAAACTAATTTGACCTTGGGAAAAACCTTGTTTAAAGTAAAATATGGTTTTAAGAGTCACCCTTTACCTGATTACTTCATTTATTTTGGGATGTGCAGGAGATTTAGACGATCAAACCAAAAAGCAGGATTTAAATGAAGATGAGACCGTTGATTCCAATGATTCGCTTCGGGTCACTCCGCAAGTTAAAGTTGAAGTGGACAAACTAATTCCTACAAAAGCTCCCGGGATATCAAAAGAAGAGTTGGAATCTCTTCAAGCAGCCAACCCAAAACTACTGCCCAAATCGGAGGCTCTGATATCACCCGAGGTTCAGCTTAATTCCAATGAGCCGAAGAATACCCTGGAAGAAGATGATGAGCTTGTGGCCGAGCCAGCTCCAGTGGTTGAGAAATTAGTTGAATTTGAAGTGTCGCCCACTGCTAATCCAACGCCGGCTAAAAATACGAACGAATTATTTTATCCAAGTGCCTCTTCCGAGTCCCCTTCACGAGTGTCTGGCAATAGAGCCCGTCTCCATCGGGGAATGCCTGCTCTGAACCTTAGTTATTTGAAGTGAAATTGATCTGATCGTTTGACCTTTTGATAATATTAAAATAGTGATGAGCTTAAATTTTTTTTACCGGATCTGTATCAAAGGAGTCTGCTAGAACAGGGTAAAACCAAAATACTTATGATCAAAATCAGGAGGTCTAAACTTCTTTGTTTCCTGCTAATTTTGCTCGAATGGACTTTCTAACCTTTTCTCCGGTCAGGTCGAGAAGGGTGACGATGAGAAGCATACAAATCAAGACGAGGGAAAATTTATTCCAACTATCCGCGGATTCCGCATAAAGTTTAAGATGGAGGCCAATACCACCAGCCCCAACATAGCCAATGATACTGGCAGAGCGAACATTATATTCGAGCATCCAAAGGCAATGACTCCAAATTACCGGTTTTAAGTTGGGCCAAAGACCATATTGAAATGCCTGCCATCGATTGGCTCCCAGAGATTGCAACGCTTTCTGAGCCTTAAGATCGGCGGATTCAAAGGCTTCGCTGAAGAATTTGGCAAGGTATCCGACGCTGTAAAAACTTAGGGCAATTACACCAGCCAGTGAGTTTGATCCAACTAGGACAACCGCAAGTATTGCCCAAAGTAGGCTGGGGATGGTACGAATCATATTTAACACCATTCGGGTGATCATTACCAGCCATGCGGGGCTGATGGTTCGGGCGGCAGCAAGGGATAGGAAGAGAGAAATGAAGGATGCTAGCAAGGTGGAGATTGCAGCAATCTGGATGGTCTCCCAAAGCCCTTCCATGGTTTGTCCAAGGATCGACCAATCGGGTGGGAAGAATTGATCCAGGAAGCGGAGAAAGTTTCCAAGGTAGTCAAGATCTCGACCCGAGCCTTCCAATGCAGGAATGGAACCCAAGGCAAGGAGTAAAAAGAGTACGAATGTTATACCGGGAAGATCAAAACGACTATGCCACGGAATATTTTTGATATCGTTCTTCATGGGACGAGGTTACGAGAGCTCTTCCACTTTCCAATGTTCGGGCCTAGTGGAATCAATTCGGATGACCTTATCCGCAAATTCTTCAACTTGTTTGGGATCATGTAAGGAACAAATGACTCCAGCCTGTTTTTGCTTTGCGAAATCCTTTAGCAAATTAAGGGTTTTTATGGCCCGATCGGAATCGAGACTGGCTACGGGTTCATCAGCCAGAAGAATTAAAGGCTCTGCCAGAAGAGTACGAACAATCGCCAACCTTTGTCGTTCTCCTCTGGATAGAGTCGAGGTCCACTGGTTGACTTTTCTGGAAAGATCAAAGGTATCTAGAAGTTTTTGGGCTTTTTCTTTTTCTTCTTTTGGAAAGCCAAAAAGAGTATCCGTCCATGAATGACGGAGCAGAGAACCACTTAGGGCGTTATTCAAAGCCGTCGACCCCTCGGCTAATTCTAGGTCTTGGGGAATCATACCTACTGGGAGTTGCGATTCGGCCCATATTTCAATACTCCCGGATTCGGCCTTGGCCTCTCCATTGATCGCTCGAAGCAAAGTGGTTTTACCGGCACCTGAGCTTCCGATGATGCCAATGAATTCTCCTTTTGAAAGAGAGAAGGAAAGGTCTCGTGCAAGCCAGCGATCTTCGATACGAAGATGAAGTTTTCTTACTTCGAGTAAACAGCTTTCTTGGGGCTTCAAGTTTGAAGATTTATGGTTTTAACTTCTTCTGGAATTCTAAGGCTTCACGGGTTACTTCAAGATGCTTATCCTGGTTTACAATTATGAGTTCGCCGTTGAATATGCGATCCCTAAGTTCCGGATTTTCTTGGTTCATAGATAGGAGTGCATCCTGCAGTATCTTCCGATCACTTTTGGAAAGGGTAGACCTAGCGCAAAGCGTGTGAGCAGGTACGGGGCCTTGTTCCTGGACAATTCGAAGTTGAGCTTTCTGAGAGTCATCCAAGTACTTATTATTTCCCTTGAAAACATAGTCGCTTACCGCGGCCGCTTCCACTTCTCCGCTCAATACTTTTTCAACGGCGGAAACATATCCAGTTCCATAGAGGGTTAACGAAAAGAAGTCGGTCAGAGAATTTTGGGATCCGATTAAGCCTTTTTTCATCATGTCCCAAGTAGGGATTAAATAACCAGATGTGCTAGAACGGCTGGCAAAAGCAACGGGTTTTCCTTCCAACTCATCTATAGAATTATATTCCTTATTCTTTTTTGAAAGCCAGATACTTTGGTAGTGAGGTTGTCCGTTTTTTAAGTGAACCAGCAGAATGTCCGCCGTCTCTTGACTAAGGTTTCTAGCCGCATCCGTGGAGCTTAAATATCCCAAGTCCAAAGTTCCGTTACGGAAGGATTCAACCACAACACTGGAATCGCTTGGAATCATCACCTCTACCGGTCGTTGTAATTCCTCAGAAAGATAAGCTTCAAGATCTTGTTTTTCAACGAGCATACTTGCAGGTTGTTTGTTTGCCTTGAGGGCAATGACCACTTTCTTCAGGCTGAGTGCTTTGTTATTTTCCTCCGATGGAAGATCGGAATCGGGACCTCCGCAAGAAAACACGCATAAAGTAAAAACTAGAAATAAAATGCGTAGGCGTGAGATGAAGGTAGGATTTTTTGAATTGGTCATAAGGAAAATATTCTTATTGATACTCAGTCTCAATAAGGAAAAACGCCTGACGGGTCAATGGGTGAATGTAAATTTAGCGAGGAAACTTTTTAAATTTCCAGTTTTTTCTTGATTACTTCCAGAGTAAATGCAGAGGGAGAGCCCTGCTTTTCCATCCACTGAATACAAGCGAGCTTTAATTCCTTCCTCCTGTTTTCACTTTTTGCAAGTTGAAGAAGTTGTTTTATCACTTCGCTGCGATCTTTGGTTTTTATTGCGGCTCTGTGTAAAAACATATCGGTACAAGTTTCATGGAAATTCTGGTAGTTTGGTCCGACCACTAAAGGGATGCCTAACGCAATCGGTTCGATTGGATTTTGCCCACCTTTATTTGGGGGTAGGGTTTTACCCATGAAGCCAAAATCAGCAACACCTACGAGACTTGCGAGTTCTCCAGTTGTATCCGCAAGGTAAACCACATTTCCCCCCTTGGCATTTTTGTTTCTGGTTCTTACTTGGAAGGGGAGTTCACAAGTTTGCAGGGTGCCCACTACTTCCTCTCTTCTCTCTGCGTGCCTTGGAACGAGTAAAAGCCTGATGTCGAGATTTTCCAGGCGTAATGTCTGCACGATTTCGATAAGTAGTTTTTCTTCGCCCTTCCAAGTTGAGATACCAGCTAAAACGATGGAGCTTTCTTCAAACCCAAATTCATCGATCAGTTGATTTCGCTTTGAGCTTTTAAAGCGATTCCGACCGACTGAATCAATTTTAAGATTTCCGGAAGTATAAATTTCTTTATCCGAAAGTCCCAATGCCTGCCATCTTGCGTATTGTCTCTCGGATGCAGTTACTACGGTTAGATTTTCGGGAAACAGGAGGGAGTGGAAGCATTTTAATTTAATCAGTCTGGAAAAAGTTCGATCGGATAACCTGGCATTGATGATGAATATTGGAATCCCTCTATCAGATGCCTGTTGAAAATGTTCGGGCCACAATTCACTATCAACCATTATCACTAAGTCTGGATCAATCTGCTTCCATGCTAGGCTGGAAAAGAGAACCCAATCCAGAGGAAAAGGACCATGGGCAGTCAGTAAATGACCAAATTTTGACTCCGCGAAATTCAAACCCGTACTGGTTGTTCCAGAGAGAACGATTTCAATATTCTTCTCCTCTGACAAAGAATTTAAAAGTTGTGAGATGGATGACACTTCCCCTACGCTAACCGCTTGTATCCAAATTCTTTTCACGCCTATCTTTTTAGGACCTAATTTAGGCCATCTGCCCAAACGGTAGGCGATTTTATTTCCGTATCCACCCCGCCGAAGCATTCTCCTCAAGTAGTACGGAGAGAGCAGAATTGCGATGATAGGAAAAAAAATGCGGTAGAATATGGACAAAATAAATTGGATAATAGGCCTTTCTTTACCATTGCCAAATACAGGGAGGATACGAGATTATTCAACTCTTTTTGACTTTATGGAGACTACAGACCGAATCACCCAACTTTTTTCTAAATGCAAGGATGCCAACCGAGCTGCTTTTATAGGCTATGTTTGTGCATGTGATCCAGATTTCGACACCTCGCTTGAAATCTGCCGTACCTTAATCGAAAACGGTGTGGATCTTTTGGAGCTTGGGGTTCCATTCTCGGACCCACTCGCGGATGGCCTAACGAACCAGTTAGCGGCACAAAGAGCATTGGAGTCAGGCTGCAAAGGTGAAGATGTATTGAGACTGGTTGGAGAAATTCGAAAGTTTTCCGAGATTCCGATCGTTTTCTACACTTATTATAATTTGATTTTCTCGCAAGGGGTTGAGGATTATGTAAGCAAAGCAAAAGATGTGGGTGTGGATGGCTTTCTTACTCTTGACCTTCCTCCTGAAGAATCCAAGGAGCTTGTGGAAGTTTCTCAAAAATTTAAAATTAAAAATATTTTCATTATTGCTCCTACCACTCCGGAGTCTCGAATTCCTAAGGTAGTCGAGCAAGCCGGTGGTTTCATTTATTATGTTTCAAGAGAAGGAGTAACCGGGGCAAGAGATGATTTAGCCAGTGATTTAGATCAGCGGGTATCCGCCATTCGTGAGCATACTGACTTGCCGGTTGTGGTGGGCTTTGGTATCTCGAGCCCGGAACAAGTTCGTGAAGTCGCCTCCTGCTCGGATGGGGTTGTTGTGGGGAGTGCTTTGGTCAATTGTATTTCTGAGAACTTGGGAAATTCTTCTCACATTGTCCAAAAGATTGGAGAGCGAGCTCGTTTGTTGACTACGGGATTGATCTAATCTCCGCAATAGGAGGTTTTGCAATGTCTGAATCATCTCCAACCCTTTATTTCATAGCGGGGGTAACCGCAGTCGGGAAAACGAAAATAGCACTTGAGTGGGCGGAAGGAAACAATGCGGAAATTCTATCTTGTGATTCGATATCCATTTATCGTGGGATGGACATAGGCTCGGCCAAGCCAAGCCTTAAGGAACAAAAGAGAGTTTCTCATCATGGTATCAATCTTTATCCAGTCGATAAACCTTGTGATGTCGGACAATATGCGAGTTACGCACAAGAAAAAGTAAGGGAGATTCAGCAAAGGGGAAATACCGTCCTCGTCGTCGGAGGCAGTGGGTTTTATCTGCAATCTTTTTTTTCGCCTGTGGTGGATCAGGTTGAAGTTTCAGTTCAAGTCCGGGAAGAAGTTGAAATCTTTTATAAAGAAAATGGCTTGCATGCCGTTTGTGATCGGTTGTTAGCCTTAAATCCGAGAGGACTTGGGGATTTGGACAGGCTCAATCCAAGAAGAGTAATCAGGTCACTCGAGCGTTGTATATCTTCGGGTAAATCACTTGAAGAGCTCAAGGATGCATTCCAGAAATTGCCTAAACCCTATCCCCAATTCGATAAGAAAGTAGTCTGGTTAGATCGTGAGAACAGTGACTTGGAGGAGAGAATTTCAAGAAGGACTCAAGAAATGTTAGATTCAGGCCTCCTGGAGGAAACACGAGAAATCCTGAACCACGGACTTTCTAATAACAGTGCCGCTTCTGCTTCCATCGGATACAGAGAGGCGATCGCTTGCCTTGGGGGTGACATACCAGAAGCAGAATTAGGGTCCAAAATTAATTTATCCACTCGTAAACTTGTATCCAAGCAGCGAAAGTGGTTTCGAAAACATCTTCCTAGAGGTTCATTCATCAGCATACCAAAGGGAAAAACTCTGCAGTTTCACGATTTACTTTGGATTACGGATACTTGACCATTCTCTATTCCTTTGGCTAAATTGTATTTGTTCGTTATTTTCATCACTAATATTACATGCAAGCCCTCCGAAAAATAGCTATTATCAGCAATGCCTCGAAAGAAGGTGCTGAGGATGCAGGTTTACATTTGAAAACATTAGCTGAAAATCATGGATTAGAAGTTGTTATCACGGAGGAGTTTCCTGCACCGGATGGATTTCTTAAAGGAACGGATGCTTGTTTTGTAATGGGGGGGGATGGAACTTTATTAAGCCTCATGGAACAGGCAGTGAACCAGGAGGTACCGGTAGCAGGAGTACGTTATGGAAAGCTCGGTTTTTTAGCCACCTTTTCACCCGAGGAGTTAAATGTGCAAATGCCCAAAATTTTCGATGGTGCTTATAAAGTTTGTCATCGAAGTCTTTTATCCTTTAAGCAAAAATCTGGAAAGAGCTGCTTGGCGCTAAACGACTTGGTTGTCAAAAGTGGTTCTAATGGTCGTCTCGCTCGTTTTTCAGTTTTCGCAGGGGACGAACTAGTTGCGGACTATGCTTGCGATGGAATCGTATTTTCAACCCCAACCGGTTCAACCGCTTACAATTTAGCTGCTGGTGGACCTGTCGCACATCCTGATGCAAGGGTTGTCTTGATGACCCCTATTTCTGCCCATACCTTAACCAGTCGGAGCGTGGTCTTTCCCAGCGGGGTTACCTTGCGAATTCATGCGTTTGACAACCCGGATCCGCCTTTAGTATCAGCAGATGGCCAAACCGTTTTTGATCCTTACCCTCAATTCCCCCTTGAGGTCTCCGCTGCAGAATCTACTTTCCCACTTCTCGAGGAAATGAATCATTCTCATTTTCGGGTATTGAGAAATAAATTGAAGTGGGATTAACACATTGGGCTTAAAAGAATAACTTTCTACTAAAATGCTTTCTTCTGGTACCCGCATTGGCCCTTCCCGTATCGAGTCTTGGTTAGGAGATGGATCTTGCGGTCAGAGTTATGAAAGTGTTGAGATGGAAGGCGAAGCCAAAGGAAGCAAAGTATATGTGAAGCTCATTCCCCGTGAGATATCGGAAAGAAAAGGCTTTAGCGATTATTTTCTTCAAGAGTGCCAAGCTCTTGAGCAACTTGCTGGACCAGGAATTTGGCCGGTTCAAAAATTCGGGGTTATGAAGTGGAAGCATTGGGCTTATTACCCTTGGTTGGACGGCAGAAAGATCAAGGTTAAAAAAGTTGTGAAACCCGATCACGAGGAGGAAGAAGAAATTGAAGTTTCTCTTAGAACGCTTGCCGATTTCTTGGAAAATGATCCGGAAAAAATTAATCCAGACACCGTTCTTGATATTATGACCGGTTTGCATCAAGGCATTAATCGAGCCCATCTAAGCGGAGTGGTGCACGGTAATCTAAAACCCAGTAATATTCTTATTCAAAATAACTCAGATGGAGATTATGAATCCTGGGCTACCGAATTCGGACTTTGGAAGATGAAAGCCTATGTTGGGATTGGTGAGGAAGAGGATGCCGCATCGGTGGTAAGCACGAATCTTGAAGTGCAAGCTTCCATTGAAAAAACCGCATATTTTCGACCCGAAGGGCAGTCTTCATCTGAATTGCCCTCGGAGGCATCGGATCTTTTCGCAGTCGGGAAACTAGTCATCTGGATCATCGAAAAGAAAAAAGCTCAATCTTCTTCTGAATGGAGTGAGTGGTTGGAATGGGCAAACCAAGCGACTTCCAAGAAAGGCTTTCGCGATATTGCAGTTTCGATGCAGTCCATGCCAGGCATGGTCGACATATCAGATTTTGGCATGAAGGTTAAGGATAGTGGAAATGAACCCAAAATTAATGATGATGAGGTTCGAATCAAGCGGAAGCGAGAGTGGGATCTTACCGAGAAACTAGAATCCCTGCGATTTCGTCGTAATATGACGGGCCTAGTAGGAGGAATTTGCCTATTGAGCTCATTATTTACTAGTCTCTATACCACTTTCTGGCCGAGGCCATGGTCTGAGTATTCCATCGATGGAATCTTGGACAGTTATCAATTAGGCTTGGGAGTCTGGAGTGGTCAAGCTTGGGGAATTGTACCCGCCGCATACGACAATAATGACAAAGGGGGGCAAAATGTGGTTGGGGAGTGGGAAAAAGAAGAAGGCTTATTTAAACTGAGCTTTAGAAAATTCAAGATCAACCCAAAGGAGGAAGGGGATAAGAAACTCTGGCAGTACATTGGCACCGGTAAAACAAGCCCGGATGACTATCACAATTGGCAGGATTACCTCCGTTTCGATCAAGGTAGTGAATCCTTGATTTTGGTTAAGAGAGTGGATGAGCACAATGAGTATAGGCCGGGAAGATTGGGAGACTCAGCACCAAGGTTGTTTCCTGTGGAAAGATTCAAGGCTGAAGATACCAAAATTATTGCAGCAGAGCTGGCATTTGTTAATCAAGATAGAAATGGAGTCAGTTGGGTTTTGTTTTTCTCGATTGTTTTTTTACTTTTAACTTCTATTTATCATCGGGAAATGAAGAAAACTGAAATAGAGCAAAGCGGAAATGGTTGAATTTGTCTCTTCCTGTCATTAATCAACAACATATGACATTCCGTCTATTGAATGCCTTAAAAAGGAATCTAGTTGTCGTTGGTTTGCTTTGCTTAGTTTCCTGTTCTAATCAGTCTCCAGTTGGAGATTACAGTGGGGAGATTAAAGATTGGGTTCACGAGGTTTTTAGGGGAAAATATATTACTTCGAGCAACGAAAGCCCAATTGATTTGATTCTTCGTCAAACCCCAAACGGGATGCTTGCTGAAATGACTTTTAGCCATCCCAAAATTAAAACGGTTAAAAGAACTGGTACTTGGGAGGTGGGAGATGGGGAAAGAGTTATTCGCTTTGAGGATGGCAAAAGCCCATCTGAATTTTTTTTGATCAAGCGGGGAGTTCGGTTTGCTTTTCAAACCAAAGAGGGCTTAAGTAATGAAGATGGATCTCCGATTCTACTAATAAGAAATGTGGGTGCATCGAGGAAAGCCGCTTATCCTTTACGAATTAAGTTTATGGATGGTGGAGATGCGATGGTTGAGGGAGGAGCTGCAAGATCTACCATGTCCGGTGAATGGAGGCAAGCAGGGCAGGGATTTGTTGTGGTAACCCAACTGCCCCCCGATCGAAATGATGACCTTGGAGATGAGGCCCTTGAGACCTATAAATATTTTTTAGAATGGGCCGGCGACGAATCTAGGGATTTAGTTTTAAAGAAAATTGTTCTGATGAGGCCTTTCTTGAGAAAAGATGGTTCCAAGAGGCAGAGCTGGATGAGTTCGTTGATTTTTGCTGATAATCCTAGGCTTAAATTGAAATAAAAAGATTGGTTCTTCGAGTAAGTCTAAAGTTTGACGTCCTCGCTAAGTTTAGTAATGTAATAACCTTTTTTTCAGCAAGCTTTACATGATTACTGCCCTCCAAAATTTTATATCTAGAAAAGGAAAACCCGTTTTCTTATTTCTCTTAATCGTTGTCTGTGTTTCCTTTGTCCTGTACCTCTCCCAAGGTACTTCGATCTTTGATTTCATGCCGGATCCCAACCGTGAGAAAAAAGAGTTTTATGGAACCGACTTAAATGACCCAGAACAAAGGAGAGTTCTGTCGGTTACCAATAAAGTCGCGGCCGACTTGGGTGCGATTATCAGTCCGACCCGAGAAGTCTTAAAAGAAGCGGATATTCGATATTTTGAAAACTTACAGGCCCGACTAAGGGCCGCATATCAGCCAGAAAATCGCGATAAAATTGATCAAGAAGCCTTGCAGAGCATGTTTGGCTACATGCAGTCGTGGCGAAATTTCCCGGATGCAGTTAAGGTAATGGCGATTGCTCGAAGCGGTGATTACGACTACGAATTTTCAGAGTCATCCATCCGGGCGAAGATAATTATGGATAGTTTGGCTGAGGATTTTGGTTTTTTACCTTTGGTGCTAAATGATTCAGCAATCAATTCTCTCTACCACAATTTTATAAATCAGATGAACCCTATGCTTGCAGATGACGAAAACCGCTCGAATGCCTTCCAGAATCTAGCCAGATTACGCGGGGTTGCGCCAAGAGATGTAGATTCCATCCTCTACGAACATTACCGGGCCCACCAGATCGATCGAATTTTTACAAATTCAGGATATTCTTTAGACTTGGAAGGTGAAATTGAATTACATCGGGATCAATTTGCATGGGATGCAGAGGCTATCTCGTTTTCTTCCGATGATTTTGATTTCAATGAACCCTACTTCTTTACCGTCAAGCTCGAAGCACAGCCCAGTCCAGGGGAGCATTTAGCAATTGATCTGGGTGGCAACAAAGCTACTTTTGAATTTACTGCTTCCAGTAAAGAAGCCAATGGTTCGAAGTATTTTGTATCGATTGGTAAAGATAGATCGGCTTCCCTTAAAGAACTGAGTCTGGTCATGGATTCTTCCAGCCTTGGAGTGAAAGGTAGTATTTCTGAAAATGTTCTTTCCGTTATGAGTGATGGCAGTACGCTATCTTCCAAAATCCCTTCTTTTCGAACGAATGCATCCACGATAAAAGTTGTTTTTGCTTTGCAAGAAGAATTGGAATCTTTTCACGAGGAAGTAAAGCTGGACGCTAGATTTGTTCAACCTGCTCGCACATATGCCACGGTTGTAAGCTTTGAGTCAGGCGATTTTTATACTCCCCTGCCTGAGCCGGATGAGGCACGCATGCGATCGTATTTTGAGCGTAATAAGATGCTCTTTGAACCTTTGCCTCCTATGCCCTCCATCGATTCGATCAAGGAAGATGCAGGGGCGAAGGGGCCTACTGGTGAGAAAGGAAAAGAGAGCGAAACAAACAGTAGCCAAATAGAGCAAGTAGACTTATCCACCTTGGAAATTGATTTGGAAGAACAAACAAATCCAAAAGTGGTATCTTTTGAAGAAGTAAAAGAAGAGGTCATGAAGCGAATTATGGAAGGAGATAAGATTGATGCTGAAAGAGAAGCGGCTGAACTAACCCAACAAGCTGCATTAGACTTTCTTGATTCAATCAATTCCATTGGAGAAAAAGCCCGTTCTAAATTTCCAAATTACCAAGAGTTTAGGAATTCAAAAGAACTGGAGAAACTTATTAAGACTTCAGGTGCCAAGTTGAAAAAGATTTCCTTTGCAAAACGGGATATGGCCATTCAGTCGAAGGTTCTAGGCCTAGAGACAAGAGAAAATGAAAGAAGAACAAACCGTGATCCTTTGGTTGAAGTCGATGCTCTCAACAACAAGCTTTTCTTTACAAGATCCATTCGGAAATCGAAAGATGGCTATGTAGTTTTTATTTTGGATCGAAAGACCGAAGAGGAACCCAGTCAATTTAATGAAGTTGAATTCTCTACTCTATACGCTGAGTTTGTTAAAAAGCAAAGGGCAAATGCGTTTGGAAAATGGATCGATCAAGAATTTGAAAAACTTGTTCAAGGCAATTTCGAACTTGGTGAAGCTCAAACCTTGAATTTGAATGCCAAAAGCTCCCAAGCGGTCCGAGCCTCCTATGATGCTAAAAGTTCTAAGATCCGAAATCAACTCCGTGAGCTTCAGGATGAAAGAACTGAAATTTCTTCTGCGGAGCGTGAATCCAATGCCACAGCTCAGCAAAAACAAAGAAAAGTGGTTCTCGACCAGGAAATCGAAGATCTGCGTGAAAGCCAAGCGGCAGTAAACCGCGAAAGATTATTGGCCAATCAATTATTGGATGTTGTGAATACCTTGAAGCCCGATGGTGTTTGGGTAGAGCAAGAAAGGACAGAGGAGAGTGTATTGTTTGTACGTTTGAATGGGGTTTACACACTTCGAGCTAAGAAAGCAGACCCAGAACTGATTACTGGAAGGGTTCGTGATTTGGAGTATTCACGATCAGAAAATGTTCGGAGTTTATTGGTGGATGACTTGATTGCTGCCGGTCTTAATCCATAAATTACCCTGATTGAGTTTCTTTGCTCCAAACCAAGAAGTATTCAAGGTTTCCATCGGTTCCATTTGGTCTTGCTTCCATCTCGAAGAAAAGTGAGGAACCATCCAGCTTTCGTTCTGCAAATTCTATAATTTGTTTTTTTACCCTTTCGTGGGTTTTCACGGAACGAATGATTCCCTTTCCTGCAGATGCCTCCTCCCTTGTACATTCGAACTGAGGTTTAACCAAGGCCACGAGCTTTCCTCTTTCTGCTACAAAATCCCAGGACTGAACCAGTACTTTTTGCAGTGAAATAAAAGACAGGTCCATTACCACAAGGGGAAAGGGGGCATCCTCAACATCGTTTTGCTGCAATGACCGGATATTCATCTTTTCAAAATTTTTGACTCGAGGATCCGTGCGCAATTTGTAATGGAGTTGTCCATGTCCAACATCTATGCAAGTTGCCTGTCTTGCCCCTTTTTGAAGAAGGCAATCTGTGAAACCTCCAGTAGAAGCCCCCAAGTCCAAAATTTTCAAGCCTGAGGGATCAATTTTCGAATCATTTAAAAAGTTTTCCATCTTTAACCCACCTCTTCCAACATATTTCATGGGTGTCTTCAGGTATATTTCCATTTCTGGAGATATGAGCTTACTTGCTTTATCAAGCCTTTCGGTGCCTTGCCAGACTTGTCCTGCCAGAATCAATACCTTCGCTTGAGACCTGCTTTTACAAAGACCTCTATTAACCAAGACTTCATCGAGCCGTTTTTTTAAACTCTTTTTCATTTTTATCCAAAAAAAGGATTTGAGTAGATAATCGCAACGACTGATTACCTTACAAGTTTAACAAACCAAAAAAAAATAAAAAATTACTTGACTGTGGTGGGTTAAAATGGGTAAAAGTGGAGAGTAATGGTAAATAAAGGCTAAATGATAAAGGTTGATGTCGGAAAGCAGTACAACATTTTTTGTGGGAGAGTTTACCCATGCCCTAGACCCCAAGGGCAGGTTGACTATTCCATCGAAATGGAGGATTCCCGGAGGGGAAAACACCTATCTTGCCCTACCGAATCCAGGAGGCTACATTACAGTCTACCCACCCAAGATGGTGGGGCGTTTGGAGGAGAAGGTCGCGGAAGCGAGTTTCAGCGATGTTCGGGCGCAAGCTCTTTTAATGGAGCTTTTCTCCAAAGCTCATTCCTTTGGTTGCGACAAGCAGGGTCGGATCAATCTGAACGACAAGCTGTTGGAGCACGCAGGCATACAAGGCAAGGCTGTGTTGGTTGGGAACTTCTCAGCTTTTGCGATTTGGTCGGAGGATCGTTACGCAAAGCGGGAGTCTGCGGACCAAAGGAACATTTTTGATGCGATGAGGGAGTTGGGGTTATGAGAATGGTGGGCTTATTAAGGATAACTTTTAGGGTGGTTGTCCTGCGAAGGGAAATGAGTTCATTTTTTACCCAACTCCCTTGCGCTTCTTTTTTACGGAACGCAAGGGGTGGGGGGTATCATGCATTGTGGGGCAGTTGAATTTGTTTGTTCTCCCGCTGCTGTGAGGCATGTTCCTGTCCTTCTGGATGAGTGTATGGCTTACCTTGAGCCATCCAAAGGTGGTGATTTTGCCGACTTGACCTTTGGTGGTGGTGGGCATAGCAGAGCCATCCTTAATGCCAATTCGAAAAATTCTCTATTGGCAATGGATTGCGACCCAGATGCGGCTACTCGAAGTATAAAATTTAAGGAGGAATTTCACGACCGATTTCGATTCGAAGATGCTTCTTTTAGGAATCTTGATGGGGTTTCCTCGGAGGATGAGTTTGATGGTATTTTAATGGATTTGGGTATTTCTTCTTTTCAATTGATGGAGCCGGAGAAAGGTTTTTCATTTCGATTAGATGCACCGATTGACATGAGGCTGAATCCTAGAACAGGCGAAAGTGCCGCTGAGTTTTTAGAGTCTGCATCCCGGGAAAGCCTGGTTCGTGCTGTGAGAGAATATGGTGAGGAAAGAAGGTGGAGTAAGGTAGTAAATGCTATTATTGATGCGAGGGGAACAGGAGTTCTTGGTCGAACAATGAGTGCGGCAGACTTAGTAGCTACTGCAGTGGGCGGACACAGGTCGCATCAGCGAATTCATCCAGCTACTAAAACTTTTCAAGGTATTCGTATCGCGATCAATGGAGAGCTGGAATCCCTTGCCTTGACTTTACCTATGGCATTTAGGGGTTTGAAACCTGGGGGAGTATTGGCAGTGATCTCCTTTCATTCTTTGGAGGATAGAATTGTCAAGCGTTTCATGAGGAAAATGGCAGGTCGTCCAGAGCATAAGGGAGATTCAAGATTATTGGATGAGAGAACATCATATGGCGAGTTATTGAAGTCCAAAGCGATTTTCCCCACAAAGGAAGAGGTTATTGCGAACCCAAGGAGTAGATCTGCTCGTCTTCGTGTAATTAAAAAACTGAGGAATCCGCAACTTTGAGTAAATGAGTAACCGAATTATTATTATAGTTTTATCAATAATTTCCGTCTTTGGTGCAGGATCTATTGGTTTAGTCTGGATGAGAATGGAGATATCAGTAGTCGCGAAAGATTGCGTCGAATTAGAAGACGAACTGGAAATTGTAGCTCGAGAAGTACATGAGCTTCGGGCGCAATATTCGAGGGCAATGAGGCCATCTTCACTCGCTTCTATGGTCAACGGCAGGCTGGAAATGCCCAAGGCACAGCTAACATATCATGTAAGTGAGGCAGATATGGAAAGAAGACTCGGTAAATCTTCCGTTGCAAAGCGAAGTCAGAATCATCGAGCAAGGGGAGAGTTTGCAGGGACTCAGTAAGATGAAGAGCATCTTTATTTCACCTGTGAGATTTTATTTAGTTTTCGCTACCGTTGTCTTTGCTTTTCTCTTTCTCGGTGGAAGGCTCTATTACTTGCAGGTTTATAAATCTGATAAATATACAGAAATTGCACTGGGAGCCCGCAAGAATTTTATCAGCGTGGACGCAAGACGTGGAGATATTGTGGACAAGAAAGGAAACCTTCTTGCAAGCACGCGTTCCGTTGTAACCGTAGGAATGGATCCACATTCTGTAGATGAAGATGATGAGTGGAAATACCCTGAACTAGCGAAATTGTTAGGTATATCAGTGGAAAAACTAAAACTTTCTGCATCTAAAAAAATCCGTACAAGTGGGAATAAGGATGATTTAATTTCTAAAGTTAGGTGGATTAAGTTAAAAGATGAGGTAGATGAGGGAACTTATCGAAAAATCCAATTTTTAAGAGTTAAAGGAGTTTATGGGAATTTTAAACATTCTCGAATTTATCCGAACCGAAATTTAGCAAGTCATCTACTGGGATTTGTTAACAAGGAAGGAGTGGCTGCAATGGGAGTAGAGCGACTTGCGAATTACTATTTAAAAGGACAAGATGGATGGAAAGAAAGTGAAAAAGACGGGAGACGGCGTGAAATGCCTCAATATCGATCCTTCGAGATAAAAGAGCAAGCAGGTTTGAATGTGGAGCTTAGTATCGATCGAATTATTCAAGAAATTGTGGAGCTAGAACTTCGTAAAATTGTTGAAGACTACAAGCCATTAAGTGCGAGTATTATTGTCGGAGACCCAAAAAGCGGGTCGATTTTAGCACTTGGAAATGTTCCAGATTTTGATCCGAATCACTTTAATAAGTACGATTTGTCAAATCAGAGAAATCGAGCGGTTTCCGATCTTTACGAGCCAGGATCAACTTTTAAGATTGTCCCGATAGGCGCTGCTCTAAATGAAGGAATTGTAGATGGAAATAACATTATCGATTGTTCGATTTCAAGTTATCAGAATGGGAGTAGAAAGCTAAGGTTACCAAGTGATCATCATCCTTTGGGTAAAATTAGTGTTCAAAAAGTTGTCCAAAAATCCAGTAATCGTGGGGCTGCTCAGCTTGGGATAAAACTAGGAGCTGTCAGACTATATGAATATTGTAAGCTCTTTGGGTTTGGTCAACGAACCGATTTTGGAATGGGTGGAGAAAGACAGGGTACGCTTCATCATCCGTCTCGATGGGATGGTCTAACCATAACAAGATTGCCAATGGGACATTCAGTGAGTGTGACCCCGATGCAGGTTCACGCTGCGATGTCTGCGGTTGCTAACGATGGAATTTTAATGAAACCAAGATTCATCAGTAGGGTTTTTGATCAAGGAGGAAAGACCGTGGTTTCTTTTGCACCTCAACCGGTTAGGCGAGTATTGGATGCTAATGTGGCAAAAAACTTAACCAACATGCTTGTCGATGTCGTATCTATCGAGGGTACTGCAAAACAAGCAATAATAGAAGGTTTTCGAGTAGCTGGAAAAACGGGGACTACGCAAAAAATTATTGATGGTAAATATTCAAATAGGCATCATGTTGCTTCATTCGCTGGTTATTTTCCTGCCGAAAATCCAAGTATTATGATTACCATTGTGGTGGATGAGCCAAAGATGAAAGATGGTAGATTGGGATATGGCGGAAGTGTTGCTGGACCATCTTTTCAGAATATCGGTAAGCAGATTATAAGTTACCTTGGCTTAAAGCCCGTAGAAACAAAAAAAGCAAAGCCAACGGATAAACCATCAATTGCTTCAACTTTGAATCCAGTCAGGGCAATTTAATAAATCAGTCATGAATACAAAAAAACAGAACATAAGATCCTTGAAAGAAATGCACCAAAGGTTTTCGGATAAAGTTAACCTAAATGGATTAGCAGAAGGAGAAAAAGTTGAGGAACGAAATTTGTCGGATGTACAGGTGACATCTTTGGTGACAGATAGTAGAAGAGTAACTCCAGGTTCTGCATTCTTTGCGATTCGGGGCTTAAGAACCAACGGGGAAGAATATATTGAGGACGCAGTGGAGCGCGGTGCTAAAGCGTTGATAGGAGAGAATATAAATTTAGAAGAAAATCCAGGGGTAGCAAAGATTCAAGTGAAAGATTCCAGAAGAGCATTGGCTAAGATGGCCAAGAGGTATCATGGAAGCCCTGATGAAAGTATAAATATTGTTGGCATTACGGGCACGAACGGGAAAACCACAGTCTCAACCTTGACCCGTCACTTACTTGAGGAACCAGGTCGTCCTGTTGGATTAATTGGTACGGTTCGATATCATTTAGGTGATCGTGAGCTTCCTTCTTTTAGGACTACACCAGAAGCAGCAGATCTTTATCCAATGTTGAGAAGTATGCTTGCAGGTGGGTGCTCAGAAGCGGTAATGGAAGTAAGTTCGCATGGGATTCATCAGTCCAGAGTAGCTGGGATGCAAATAGAAATTGCAGTATTTCTAAACCTAACAAGGGATCATTTGGATTATCATAAGAATATGGAATCTTACTTTGTAGAAAAGAGAAAGATTTTTAATGGTGAGAATGGAAAGCTTCCAAAGATTGCGATTATCAATGGGGATTGTCCCTACGGAAAACGTTTAATCGAAGAATTACCTCCTCAAGTAAGAATTCTCTCCTTTGGTCTTAAAGAATCAAATCTGTTTCGTGCAAAGAATATAAATTTAGAGTCTACTGGTGCCGAATTTGTTTTAGACTCACCAGCAGGTTCAATGGTTATAAAAAGTCCACTATTGGGTCGGTATAATGTAATGAATTTATTAGCATCAGTTGCTATCCTTCATTCAATGGGCAGGTCTATTCCGGATTCAATACGTAAAATCGCTGCATTCGAAGGTGTAGATGGTAGGATGGAGTCAGTTGATAAAGGCCAAGATTATAGTGTAGTAGTTGATTATGCTCACACCCCAGACGCTTTGAGGAATGCATTGAGTATGTTGAGGGAATGTACAGAAGGTAAAGTTCACCTTGTTTTCGGCTGCGGTGGAGATCGAGATAAGGGAAAAAGATTAGAAATGACGAAGGTGGCGTGTGCCGGGGCAGATCGAGTTTGGGCAACAGCGGATAACCCAAGAACTGAGCCCTTGGATGACATTTTTAAGGATATGAAGAAAGGCCAAACACGCGGATCGAGGATTTCATTTGTGGGAGATCGACGCAGGGCTATCAGCTTGGCTCTTGATCAAGCCGAGTCTGGTGACTGTGTACTAATTGCTGGTAAGGGTCATGAATGCTTTCAGGAAGTACAATACACCGCAATTCCATTTGATGATAGGGAAGTAGTTCGTGAATTAATTAATATTAAAGCTTTGGTTCAATAAATGTTAATTTTTGATCCAGAGAGACTTGCTGAATGGTCCGGGGGGAAATGGCATGGAAAAGTGCCACCGAATATTACAGGCTTTTGTATTGATGCCAGGAAAATGCAAAGCGGTAAGATATTCGTGGCATTAAAAGCGGAAAGAGATGGTCACGACTTTTTGGAACAAGCAATTGAAAGTGGAGCAAGTGCTGCTCTGGTGAGTAATCTCAAACTTAATATCGAACTACCTCAACTGGTTGTGGATGACACCCTCAGGGCGTTTCAGTCTATTGCAGCTAACTATAGAAAAGAATTTACTATTCCTGTGGTAGGCATTACCGGAAGCTGTGGTAAAACTTCGACTAAAGAATTTCTTAGTTTATTACTAGGTGACACTTCTCACAAGACAGCAAGAAATTTAAATAATTACTTGGGAGTTCCATTAACATTATTGGAAATGGAGAACGGAAAACATAACTTCTCTGTAATTGAAGTTGGCATTAATCAGATGGATGAAATGAAAACACTTTCAAGGTTGATTTCACCCACACTGGTTTTGGTGACGATGATAGGTGAGTCCCACTTTGAAGGTTTGAAGAATTTAGCAACGGTAGCATCTGAAAAAGCAAAGTTATTTGAATTTTCCGCAAAGGGAACCAAGGCACTTTTTCATGCTGATTGCTTGGTCTATGAGAATTTTGAAAAATGGAAAGATGAAAATCATCCCCATGTTGTAGTTTTTGAAGGAGCTCCCGAGGAAAAAAGCTTATCAGAAAGCCGGGCTCATTATGAAATTTGGACTGAAACAAACAAAATAGGGGACTCGTGGATGCTAAGGCTTTGGCGGCACGAGTCCCCAGTTCTTTCATTGGAAATACCGGAGTTATCAAAAGGCATGCAAAAAAACTTGGTCTTAGCCGTACTTGCTGCCTCTGAGCTTGGAATTTCCCCGGAGTTAATTTCTGAACGCCTACCCCAATATCGCCCATCGACCTTGAGAGCAATCCGCTTTCAAGGTCGAGGGCGAACCTACTTTGTTGACTGTTATAATGCCAATCCATCTTCGATGCGGGACACTTTGAATTTCTTTTTTAAAAAGTTCAAAGGTACGCCTAAGCTTTATATATTAGGAGGAATGGAAGAACTTGGTGACAAGCAAGAAGAGCTTCACCAAGAGGTTGGTTCGTCCATAAGAGTAGAATCCAATGACCTGTTTATAATGATTGGTGAAAAGGCTGCTTGGTTTGCAAAAGGATTACTGAAAAGCGGTGCGGACGAAGAACAACTTGTTCTTTTGAATAACATGGAAGCAGCCATGTCTCTGGTTGAGGATTTTCAAGGTTCAGTTCTCTTGAAAGGCAGTCGTAGTAATCGTCTTGAAAACCTGCTTCCATCCTGGGCTGTAAGTCAAGTGGTAGATGGAAATCTGGTGGAATGCTAAGCTACCTACAGTTTTATGAGGAAACTTTTGGTCCTTTAAGGCTTTTTCAATTTATTTCGGTCCGTGCAATAATTGCAGGGATTACAGCCATGTTAATTGGTTTTTTTATTGGGCCGCGATTAATTCGTTTTCTGCAAGATTTTGGAGCCAGACAAGCTTTTCGGGATAAGGATGAGGTTGGGGATCTAGCAGAATTACATAAAGCAAAGGAAAAAACCCCTACCATGGGTGGACTCTTGATCTTTTTTTCGGTAGTGGTTTCAACTATACTTTGTGCCGAGCCAAATATTTATGTAGTTGCCGCTCTCGTTACCTACAGCCTGCTTACGATCGTTGGTTTTACAGATGATTACCTGAAAATTTCTAAAAAGAACAGTAAAGGATTATCAGGAAGATATAAGTTGTTGGGTCAGTTGCTAAGCACTGGGGTATTGTTGTTTATGATATTGGGACCGCTCTCGGAAGTGTTGACTGGTTTAAATGAAGGGGCGATTGGAAGTGCGGACAAGATGAGAGAGCTATGGGTCCCTTTCTTTAAGGATCCCATTTATATTGGGATGCCGATTTTGTTAGTTTTCCTTTTTTTCCTCATTACTCTTACCGGCTCCAGTAACGCCATCAATTTGACGGATGGATTGGATGGCCTCGCAATTGGTTGCACGGTTACAGTTGCATTAACCTACGGGATTATGGCCTATGCTTCGGGAAACTATATCATTTCCGAGTACTTGAAAATCAGCTGGATTCCTGGTTCTGGAGAGTTGACGATTTTGTGTGCTGCTCTCTTGGGAGGAAGTTTATCTTTTCTCTGGTATAATGCTCATCCTGCTGAAATGTTTATGGGAGATACAGGTTCACTTGCGATTGGTGGCCTTGTTGGTGCGATTGCATTGATGGTGCATCAGCCACTTACTTTAATTATAGTTGGTGGAATTTTTGTGATGGAAGCAGGGTCGGTAATTCTTCAGGTTGCTTCATTTAAAAGTCGTGGGAAACGCATTTTTTTAATGTCACCGATTCATCATCATTTTGAACTTAAAGGTTGGAAGGAAACAAAAGTAGTAATTCGATTTTGGATCCTTTCACTTCTCTTCGCACTTGTTGGACTGGCAACTTTAAAACTTCGTTAAAATGCTTCTGCTTCCTGCATATTTGGAAAAAAAAATGGATCTACCTGTAGCAATTTTTGGTTCAGGAATAAGTGGCCTTGCGGTAGCTAAGTTACTAAAGAAATTAAATTGGGAGTACAATTTTTACGATAGGGATGGAAAAGATTTTAATGAAAAAGATGCTGAAAAATCATCCATCGTAATCACAAGTCCTGGTTTTACTTTGGATCATAATTGGATAAAAATTGCAGAAGATAAAAAGTTGTTCATTTATGGGGAAATGGATTTTGCATCTATATTTTGTGAAAATCCAATCGTTGCGATTACGGGTACCAATGGAAAGACTACCTTGGTAACACTTTTGAACCACCTCTGGAATAAGCTTGGTCGATCTTCTCTTTGTGCTGGTAATATAGGTACTCCCTTGAGCAAGCTTGTGAGTGAAGGACTTGATCCAAGCATTACCATCTTTCTAGAAGTCAGTTCCTTTCAGGCACAAAAAACAAACTTATTGCGCCCAAATTCAATTATTTGGACTAATTTTTCTCCTGATCATTTGGATCATCACCCGAATTTATCAGAATATTTTTTAGCAAAAGCAAATTTACTGAAACAATTAGATTCCGAAGGAAATTTTATTTGTGGTTCCTCAGTTTCTAAATTTGCGAAAGAAAATAAAATCCTACTAAAACAGAAGCCAAGAGTAATCAAAGCTGATCATTTTCAAAATTTTGAATTGGAAAAGAACCATTATTTAGGAACTTTCCCACAACAAGAAAATATTGCTCTTGCTTTTGCTTTTGCACAAAAATCAGGGATCAATAGAGAGGTATTTTCTTCAATTATTCAAACTTACAAGGCGGAACCGTCTCGCTTTTCATTCGTGGATAAAGTGAACGAGGTTTCATTTTGGAACGATTCTAAAGCTACAAACTTAGCGGCATCTCTTGCAGCATGCAGAAATTTTAAGAAGAAAATAATTTGGATCGGTGGGGGTAGGGAAAAAGGTGAATGCCTGAAAGAATTTTCTCGAGAATTAAGAAAATATGTGAGCCATGCTTTCCTAATCGGAGAAAGTGCTGGAAAACTTTCCTGTGTCCTTGAAAGTAGGTCTATTTCCTACACTTTCTGCAAAAGTCTTCCTGAAGCGGTAAACAATGCCTTTCAATTCGCAAAAAGAGGATCACACATTGTTTTCAGTCCTGGTTTTGCAAGTTTTGATATGTTTAAAGACTATCTTGAGCGTGGAAACATTTTTAATCAGATCGTTTTCGATTTGAAGAAAAGGCTCACTCCTTATACTCAAATATACTTACTTTGAATGAATCCAATCGAGGAAAAATAATATGAAACTCACAAAGATATTCGGAATCGTCCTGTCCCTTCACGTTGGAGTTATTCTCCTCGTGATGTTTCAACCAGGTTGTCAAACCGTGCAAAAGAAGAATGCCACAACTGAACCGACATCCAATGTCGAGGAATTTGAAAAACCTTCTTCTGGTTTTAATGCTGGACTTGATCCGGAACCAGAAATGACAGCGGAAAAACCTAAGAGTGTTGAATTTTCTTCACCGACTCGACCTAATTCTGGGGGTCTGATTGTCCCTGGACAGGGAATTATCGAGGCGAAGCCCTTACCTCCTATACTCGGTGATTCTAGCCCGATTGTACCTGCGGTGAATCTTCGTCCTTCTGGCTTATCCATCTACCAAGTTCAACGCGGGGACACTCTTTGGGGAATCGCTCGCAAAAAAGGAGTTACTCTTTCTTCACTCCTAGGCTCCAACCCGAATCTTGATAAGAATGGTAAACTTTCGATTGGTCAGGAGATCATGGTTCCAGAAGAAGCCGGGTATGGCACGCCTCTAGTCGATACTGACCAAGGGGTTGAGACTTCAAAGGGGGCAACCTACATTGTTCAGAAAGGAGATAGTCTGAGCCGAATTGCTAGAACCCAAGGATTTTCTTTGAATGATTTAATGCAAGCCAATGGTCTTAATAAATTTTCAATCATTAAAATTGGTCAAGTTTTAAACCTTCCCGGTGAAAGCATGTCTCAGGATTCTCCAACCGGTGTAGCCCAATCCGTTTCCCCCATTGTTCCTGATGGTGCCTCTACCCACATTGTTCAAAAAGGAGATAACTTAACCAGAATCTCTGCTATTTATGGTACCACCGTCCAACAAATAATGGATTGGAATGGATTAGCAGATGCCGGCCGAATTCGTGTAGGTCAGTCTCTGATTGTTTCAGGAAGTCAGGTGGAAGCTCCGAAACCAACCATTGACTCTCTTCTGGCTCCAGAAATTTCGGTTCCAATTCAGCAGGATGAATCAAGTGTTGAAGGATTTTTTAAAGGAGCAACAGATGAAAGACCGATTATAGATGTTTCGGAAGGGAACCCTTAAGGCTCAATCTTAATATGGTATTAATAATCATGGGTGTGGAAATAAAAGGGTGGTTGAAACAAAGCTAGAACAAAAAGAAAACAAACCTGGCGATTGGGTGATGATCTATGTGATCTTTGCCGCCTTAAGCTTGACTGTGCTTGGTTTGGTTATGCTGTTCAGTGCGGGAGTTGTTCGCGGTGCCCAGGCACTTTTAACCAAGCAAGTAATCTGGCTTATTTTATCTCTCGCGGTGGGTGCCTATGCTATCTTTATCAACCTTGATTGGCTGCGCAGGCGAGCTTGGTTGATCTTTGGAATTTGCATGCTTGGACTAGTCTTCACTTTAGTTCCGGGTATCGGAGTAAAAGTGAATGGTGCCCAGAGATGGATTGGTTTAGGTCCTTTAAGGGTACAACCATCGGAATTTGCAAAGATTGGACTTGTTTTGATTTTGGCTGCATATTTTGCTTCCCGCCATCGCGAGATAAAAAACTTTGTTGGAGGTTTTTTTATCCCATCCCTAATCGTTGGAAGTTGTTGCGGTATGATCATCCTACAACCAGATTTTGGAACCTGTTTCCTTTGCGGTGCGGTCTCTGCTACCATCATGTTTCAAGCGGGAACCAGCCTGCGTTGGTTGTTACCGGTTGCAGGTCTAGCCATCATCGCCTTCTCCGTTTTAGTTTATTTTGATCCGGTACGAATTCGTCGGGTCACCTCGTTTTTAGATGTGGAGGCGAACTCAAATGACAGTGCTTATCAATTGTGGCAAGGAATGCTGGCATTTGGAGTCGGTGGTCTGGATGGGGTAGGTTTGGGGATGGGTAGACAACAAGTACATTTTTTGCCAGAAGCTCATACTGATTTTATTTTTCCGGTCATTGGGGAGGAACTTGGACTGATTGTAACCGCTGCAATCGTATTTTGCTTTCTTCTCCTTTTTGCCAGTGTCTTTCTTCGCTTACGACAAGTTCCAAGGTTATTCGAATATCTTCTAGCCACCGGAGCGATCCTCTTTGTCACCCTGCAAGCCATCATCAACATGGGTGTTGTAACCGGTTCCTTACCTACCAAGGGTATGTCTTTGCCATTCATAAGCTATGGGGGCTCTAACTTGATGGTAACTTTCGTTTTACTTGGATTTGTCATTAATGTACTTAAATCTATGAAAAAGCCGCGATCTTTTAAAGTTCGAGAAATATGAGGAATGTGGTAATCGCATGTGGTGGAACCGGTGGACACCTTACGCCAGGGATCGCTTTGGCTCAATCTTTAGAAGAACGAGGTTATCCTTCCTGGCTTTTTATCAGTCAAAAGCAAGTAGATGCTCGTTTATCAAAAAAATATCCAAAGCTCAGTTTTAAATCCATGCCCGGAGCCCCCCTTATTTGGTCTCCACTGGGTCTAGCTCGATTTGGGCAAGGGTTTATTCGCTCATTCCTCAAATCTCAGCGAATTTATCGACAAGTTGGAGCAGATGCACTGGTTGGCTTTGGTGGGTTTTCCACATTTGGACCAGCGATGGCAGCTCGGACCCGTGGGATGCCAGTTTTTATTCATGAAGCCAATCGAGCCGTAGGAAAGGCAATTCGATTTTTAGCAAAGCATTCTTCCAGAGTTTATCTGCCCGAGGGTATGGGGTTGGATGGAATTTCTCCGGAAATCACTCGTAATACCGGTTATCCCTTACGCAAGGAATTTCGGCGTATTCCCCTTGAGAGGGCTCGTAAGCAGATCGGGATTTCCCTGAATGATCGACTCCTTGTCGTTCTCGGAGGTAGTCAAGGTGCAAGCTCCCTAAATCAATGGGTTAAAAATAATCTGCAAGCACTTGCTACAGAGGGAATTTCAACATATTGCCTAACCGGAATAGGCAAAGATAGCTCTGGTGTGGTACAATTAGAGGGTCCTTCGGGGAAAATAATTACAAGCCGCTTTGTTTCCTTTACAGATGAGATGAATATCGTCCTTTCTGCGGCCGACCTCGTTGTCTCCCGTGCCGGAGCCGGTGCTATTTCTGAAATTATTCGATGTCGAGTTCCCTCTATTCTTATCCCATATCCCTATGCAGCCGATAACCACCAGTATCTAAATGGGGCATTTTTGGAAGGTAAAGGTGGAAGTATATTGTGTTTGGACAAGGATATCGAAAGCCACCTCTTAAATGAGGTAAAAGAAGTTATATTTAATGAAGAATTCCGTGCCATTCTACGAAGGAATCTTTTTTCAATGGATCCGGGCGATGTTGGGGCTCGAATGACTTCGGACATCATCCAATGTCTTCAGGAAAATCCAATCACCAAGAATGTTCGAGGGGGAGGGGTACTCCGAATGGTGGCATGAAGATTCCGAAATCAGTTTTTCTTCTCGGTGCCGGTGGTATGGGTATGGCTCCGTTAGCGCTTTATCTCCAAGGTGCAGGTATTCAGGTATCTGCCTATGACGAGAATTTTCGTGAACCGTTGCGGAGTCAGCTTTCCGAGTCAGGAATTGAAGTGCTAGGCGAGCCTATATCCGCTCAAATTCCTGACTGTATTATTCGATCAAGCGCGGTGAAGGAAGAATCAACCATTCTTAAGGATTGGAAAAAACACAAAATTCCCATCTACAGACGCGGTGATTTTATTGCTCGCTTCACAAGCGGGAAAAAAATTCTGGCCATAGTTGGTAGCCATGGCAAAACCACGACTTCTGGAATATTGATTTGGGCCTTAGAGCAAGTTAAGTTTCCAGTTTCCTACTTGGTGGGTGGCCTTTTTCAGGAAAACAGACTGCCACCAGGTAAATTCGTTAAGAACGCATGGATGGTTATGGAGATCGATGAAAGTGATGGCACCATAGACAAATTTTCTCCGGAGGCTACACTAGCTTTAAATTCGGATTGGGACCATGTCGATCGATATTCCAGTCCAAATGCCTTTGCTCGCACACTACAATCTCTTTTTACTCGTACTAAACATTCGATTGTCTTACCCCAATCAAGTCCTATGGCAGAGTGGAAAAATTCGATTTCTAAGGTTAAAGTTGAGAGCTTTGCGAGCCCTTGTGATCCCTCTGATTTTCTCACTTTTAATTCCAATGCTGCAAAAGCAGCAGCGAAAACAATGGGAGCTGATATTTCTTCCTTAGATTTCAGCAAGTTTCCCGGCATTCAACGCAGGCAAGCTTTACTTTACCAATCTGAAAATCGCTCGATTATTGAAGACTATGCACACCATCCTACCGAAATTCGTTCCTTTTTGAGTCAACAAAGAATCCTTCAGCCTAAAAGTTTGATGCGGGTGATCTTTCAACCTCACCGCTTCAGCAGAACAAAATTATTGGCTAAATATTTTGCGGAAGAATTAGCCTTGGCAGATGACCTTTTTCTTTTACCTACTTATTCTGCATTTGAACCGTTTGATGCCGAGGGTTCTGTAGAATCTCTCATGGCATATTTGCCTCCGCGAATGCGATGTGATACGAGAGTGTATCAAAGTTTTGGCTCGCTCCGCGACGCTATCGGTTCTTCTCCGAAGAATTCGAAAAAGGATCAGATTTTATTTGTCGGTGCAGGAGACTTGGATCGTTGGGCTCATGCCTTTGCTTCTTTGGAAAATGCAAAGGGAGATAAGCACGATGCCTTTTCAATTTATCTGAAGACACGTTTGTCCAAGTCCTGTATTATGCGTGCAGAAGAGCCATTAGCGGTAAAGACAACGATGAAGGTTGGAGGCTGTGCTCGTTGGTATGCTGAACCAAGCAACACCGAAGATCTTCGGGTTTTGGTCGAAACCTGTAATCTTTTGGATATCCCATATTGTATGATCGGCCGTGGTTCCAATCTGATTGTTCCGGATCATGGTTATGGCGGGCTTGTGCTTCGCTTACGAGGTTCTTTTTGGAGTGAGATCAGCATTCGTTCAGAAAATACTCTGGTGGTGGGAGCCGGAGCTCGGTTGCAGGAAATTTGCCGGATTGCCTGTCAGAATCAACTTAAAGGATTTGAATTCCTTGAAGGAATTCCTGGCACTCTTGGTGGAGCTTTACGGATGAATGCAGGAGCGATGGGTTGGGAAACTTTTGATCTTGTCGATTGGGTTAGCTTTCTTCTTCCGGACGGAAGTATTAGGGAGATTCAAGGTACGGATTTAGAAGTTGGATACCGGTATTGCCGGGAAGCCTATGATGGAATTGCCTTGCGGGCTAAGTTGAAATCGGAAGGTCGTTCTGATCATCGTGCTATCCGTAAAGTGATTGACAAATTAGCCAGTCAGCGTCGGGCCACCCAACCTAGAGAGGCTAGCGCTGGGTGCATTTTTCGTAACCCAGATGATGAATCTGCTGGTTTGCTGATTGACCAATCTGGACTCAAGGGGGAGAGAGAAGGAGCAGCGGTCGTTTCCGATCTGCATGCCAACTTTATTATCAACGAAGGGGGTGCGTCCGCGGAAGAAGTTATATCCTTGATCAAAAGGGTTCGGGAAAGGGTCAAAGAATCAAAAGGTATGATGCTTGAGCCGGAAGTAGATATCCTAGGCCATAGCTGGAAAGAATTTTTATCATAAACGCAATCATGGAACAGAGTAAAAACCCCATTCATGTTACAATTTTATCAGGCGGTATTGGTCCTGAGAGAGATGTCTCTCTAAATTCTGGTACTGCCTTAGCTGAGGCCCTTCAGGATCATTACTCGGTCGAACTCGTAGACCTCAAAGAATCCCAAGTTCCCGAAGGTTTAGATCCTCGACAAACCGTGGTTTTCCCGGTTATCCATGGCACCTTCGGAGAAGATGGCTCATTGCAATCTATGCTCGATGAGCGAGGATTTATTTATGCGGGAAGTGATTGCGAGGGAAGTCGACTCTGTATGGATAAGATACGGGCAAAGCAAGTGGTCGAAGCAGAAGGTGTCCGGGTAGCCAATGATATTTTCTTTACAGATCCAAATGAGTTGGATCTTAAACTTATTCATCAGGAATTGGGGCCAGACTTGATTCTCAAGCCTACGGATCAGGGCAGCAGTGTCGCCCTCTACGTGCTGAAGGGAATCGATGACCTTCAAAATTCTCTTTCAAGTTTGCCTAGTGGGAATTGGATGTTGGAGCAAAGAGTTTTTGGTCGCGAGTTTACAGTGGGCGTCTTACGCGATATGGCTCTTGGAATCGTTGAAGTTATTCCACAGGGTGGCGTCTATGACTATGAGCGTAAGTATACGCCAGGCTCCACCGACTATAAATATCCTGCGATCTTACCTTTGTCGATTGAGGAGGAAGTCAAGTGCCAAGCGATTGATTGTTTTCGGGCTTGTGGGTGTCGGGATTTCGCACGGATTGACTTCATCGTATCTGAAGACGGTCATCCTTACTTTCTTGAAGTCAACACCCTTCCAGGCCTTACCAGTACCAGCCTACTACCTAAGAGTGCATCCTGTTCAGGATATGATTTTTCTGCTCTGGTTAAAGAATTGCTCAGGCCTGCAATTTCAAGATTCACAAAACTTAATCTATTACCCGCTGCATGATGGCCAAAACTAAAACCAAAACCCGCCCGTCTACATGGAGGGACCTTGTTCAATATTCTTCCAAAAGACCAGCCTCTAAAGCTGCTTTTCGAAAGCGAGCCTTGAATTTTGCTAGGTCATTACTTCTTTTGTTGGTGGTTGGCATTCTGGGTGCGGGTGGTTGGTGG
>CESN01001872.1_pt1 | contig 38143 bp, 37 predicted proteins | sample 531181 | NCBI WGS metagenome assembly CESN01 (sample SAMEA2621990, study PRJEB7988) | marine metagenome | isolation source: saline water (ENVO:00002010), including
ATCTATTGCTATAAAAAAGGCAGACGACGATTGGAAAATACGAAAACTCTGTTTTATCTATTATTTATGAGTAAGTATCTAAAGAGTAAAAAAAGTAAGCGTTCCGCTGTTGATGTATTTTTCGACGCCGTCGGTGCGGTAGTGCCTAGCTGTGGCCCCGCCTTGCGGATGGTGGAGCGCGGACAGGAGCGTCCTCTAAAGATCGGTGAGAAATTTGTGTTGTTCTATAACACCCCGCTCTGCCTGCACTGTAATTGCAATCGAGCGAAATTTAAGGAAGAGAGGGCGAAGATGCGGGCTATGGACTACAATGGTTGAATGACATATTGTAAGATTTGAAAGGTAGTGTGAGCATTCTTTTCCTATATCATTATTAATCCCTTGTCGCTCAGTCTTAGATATTCTCTAGACTAATCCTCTTCGCCTTCTAGTTCAGCGAAGCGCATAACTTCTTCAAAGGTGGTGGTACCATTTTTAATGTGGCCCCAGCCGCTTTGCATGAGTGTTCGCATGTCTTTAGAGACAGCGGTCTGACGAATCATTCGAGCAGAATCACGCTTGACGATGTGTTCGTGGATTTCTTCGGTAACACGAAGAATTTCAAAGACACCGATGCGCCCGCGGAAGCCTAAGTTGCGACAACGTTCACAACCGACAGCAGATTTGGCGAGATGGCCGTATTGCTCTTCGCTAGGGTCGATGCGCAAGGTCGCAAGAAAGCCGGTAATCTGGCGCTCATCGTAGGTGGCCGGTATAGCGCAATTGGGGCAGAGGCGGCGAACAAGGCGCTGCGCGATGATCATTTCTACGGAGGAAGCGATGAGGAATGGCTCAATGTCCATATCGACGAGACGGGTCAGGGCACCCGGTGCGTCGTTCGTGTGGAGTGTGCTCAGTACGAGGTGACCCGTAAGCGAGGCGCGGATGGCGATGTCGGCCGTCTCGCGGTCGCGGATTTCTCCGACCATGATGACGTCGGGATCTTGGCGAAGCACGGCACGCAGTGACTGGGCAAAGGTCAAACCGATCTCGGGGTGAACTTGCGTCTGATTGACACCAGGCACTTCATACTCGACGGGGTCCTCTACTGTGATGATACGGCGCTCGGGCTTGTTGATCAAACGAATGAAGGCCGTGAGTGAAGTGGATTTGCCCGAACCTGTAGGCCCCGTCACTAAGATGATTCCGTGTGGAGTAGAAAGCGCTTGGGTAAGTTTCTTTTCCTCGTCGTTGGCGAGGCCAAGTTCGCGCATGGAGAGTGGTTTTGATTTTTGGTTGAGTAGACGCAATGACACGCTCTCGCCATACATTGTAGGAAAGGTGGAGATACGAATATCCAATTCCGAATCACCTGCACCAAAGGAGATGCGACCGTCCTGCGGACGTCGCTTTTCGGAAATATTCAGCTTGGCCATGATCTTGAGGCGAGAGATGATGGCACCTTGGAAGCGTATCAAATTATCGGGTACGCGAACAGATACTAGCTCGCCATCGATGCGATAGCGAATCTGTAGCTCATCACGGTGTGGTTCGAAGTGGATGTCAGTTGCCCTGTCGCTGACCGCTTTCTGAACTACCTCGTTGACGAATCGGATCACAGCTGCGTCCTCATCTTCTACCTCATCAGCTTCGTAAACATCAGTAACAAGGTCGGACTCGTCGAGGCTGCCTGCGCCAACTCCGAAGTTTTGCGTGATTGACTCAGTGATCTGCTCCGGGTCACCCATAAACCACTGCACTTTGCGTCCGCTAACGGCGTAGACCCAGCGGCTCATTACCTCGTCGGGTGGCCAAAGTGTGGCAAGTGCAATGAGGGCTTTTTCTTTGGGGGTATCGTCGCCTACTGTTCGGACTGGAATACATTGATACTCGTGAATCATTCGTAAGGGCAGCGTAGCGGTTGGATTGTCAACCAGCTCGATGTCTTTGATTACTTCGATTTCTGCGAGGTCGGCCAGTTCGGATAAGATTTCGCGGGTAGAGCTGTTACGCAGGGTGGCTAGCTCAATTAATCGATCTCCACGCGGCAGAGTTGAAATTACGCTTCGTTGTTCCTCGTCGAGGCCTAAAAAAATGGGGTCGATGTTCATATGGATTAATCTTTAATATAAAATGAAGGGAGATTGTTCCGAGTTCAACCTCGAAGCCACTCTTACGACAAAGTGAGTAATGACAGCTGTAGTAGACACTTAGGCTTACTCCCAGTAGTCATCGCCGTAGTTGAAGAAGATTTCTTCGCTTGGTTCGATGTCGCGTAGGGCTTGGAAGCGGGCTGTCTTCCAACGATTGGAGACCACGAGAAAGGCGTTGGGCTCATCGTCGTGATTGATGTAGCGAGTGTAGTTGGCCTTTGGACCCTCGCCGACGAGAATATGGTCTTTGGTGACCCACATCACGTAGGCAGAAAAGGGGCGGTTGGGGTCGTGAAATTCTTTTTCTGTGATCACTTCGCCGGTGTAGTAACCGATAGTGTCCTTCTCGCTGATAGCGTGCCTGGCAAATAGCCCCATACCTGCGCCCTCGATCGTCGAGGTGCGGATTTCAAAATCTTCGGCAGTCCATTTTTGTATCTTTGACATGGTGTAAAGCTGAGCAATCGATTCTTAAGCGCCAACTAGGAATCATTGACCCTTTAGTAATTCGCGAATCCACCTGCGATGTGGTCCCGAAAGAGTAATTGCCTCTAGCTGCTCGAGGGCGACCCATTCTAATGAGTCATCAATACCGGCTACGATTGTTTCGTAGATGTATTCTTTAATTCGGCGATGAGTGATGGAGCGTGATTTGCTGGCGATGAGATGGGGCGAAGTCCTCGCTTTGACTGCGCTTAGTTCGGGTAACTCGTATTGCCCTGCAAGTTGCCCCGCGCTTTCGGGGATGCGGTGGAGTAATAGTTTACTATCTTTTATTATCCATGCGCGGTCGATCTCGACTTGAACAGTGGCCTTGCGCTCTATTTTTGGGAGCATTTCTTGATTACCGTTTTTATTTGAGACACAGAAATTAAGGACGGGGCAAATGGTGCAGAGAGGCTTATGCTTGAGGCAGACTGTTGCACCTAGTTCCATCATGGCCTGGTTGTGGTCACCGGGATTTTTGTTATCGAGCAACTGGTCAGCTCTTGCGGTGAAGGCCTTGACTGCTTCGCTGTTGTTTTTAAAGATTTGTGTATCGTTGGTCAAGCGGGCGAGGATACGCACTACGTTGCCATCGACGACTGCGACCGGTTGACCCAATGCAATTGAAGTGATGGCCGCCGAGGTATAGGGGCCGATGCCGGGCAGCCGTTGCCATTCTTCGCGGGTCGCGGGCTTGGGATTGAGTACGACGTATGCTTTGGCCAATCTATGTAGGTTGCGCGCACGGCTGTAGTAGCCGAGGCCTTCCCAGTGCTTAAGCACATCCTCGGCGGGCGCATCGGCTAGCGTGGTAAAGTTGGGGAAGCGCTGCATCCAGCGCTTGAAGTAAGGCAGCATGGTCTTAATTTGTGTCTGCTGTGCCATTAACTCAGACACAACGGTGCGATAGAGGCTTGGTTCCGTACGCCAAGGCAGTGGGCGCTGGGCGGTGGCATACCAAGCGACCAGCATTTTGCGGAATATTGCTTTGTTTAAGAATAAATCCATCTAGTGATGCGATCACGCCTGTCGAGGGATCAAACCTCTTTAACTTGAGGTTTATCTAAAAAATTCTTGGATGTGCGGGACCACGACTGCTACCACGATTTGGGTGGTCTTGATCGTCTGAGTCTTCGTATGGCCAGCGTCTATGCCGCCGGCGTTCAAAACTTGGGTCGGGCTCACCCTTAAACATACGTGGGATAAAGGGGAAGTCCTCGGTCAGCACATAGTAATAAGTGCCTTGGGTAAATTCGGGAGTCACGCCAAAGCGACCGCCGCACTCATCTAGATCGCCGCTGCTCGCTACGTATTCGTAGTCAATGGTGAAGCTGCCGTCGTAGTCGCCTTTTGGAGAGTCGCTACCAGTCGGGCGTGAGCCTGCTTTAATTTGATAGCTCGACTTCAATTCGACGATTTCACTGCCTGCATCTAGCGGGTCTTTTGTTCCGTATAAGCCATAGATAGGAAAGCCATCCGCAGCCCAACCGATGAGGGTCATAACTTGCTCTCCGCCCGAGAGCATTTCGAAAAGTTTACTTGGTAAGCCGTGATAGTGATAGGCTCCATTCGGCTGTACGTGGGCATGATTCTGATCGAGTCCCAGTTTGACTGCTCCGCTTAGCGCCTCGTAATTCCACTTGGAATTACGATCACGTTGAAAAAATTCGGCGGTGCCAGGATCTAATAGCACACCGTTCAGCGCGATACCGAATGGCTGGCGGACTAGCACAACGGCCTCTCTAGCAACTTGGGGTTTGAGTGCTACTTCGTAGTGATAATTTTGCGCTTGGATGCCGTTCGGATTACCTCGATTAGGGAATCGTCCAACTTCGTGGTCTGGAATGCCGTTGGACTTTATGATGCGCTTGTCGCCTTCTATCTCAATCTTGCATAGGGGTGCGATTTCAAGGGTCTGCCTGGCGGGAATTAAATTTAAATGAAATTCGCCAGAATGCGCGAGCCCGGCAAGTGGCAATAGTCCATATGTGAATAGGAAGAATGCTTTCGTTAGAGTCATTAATTTTTGGGGTCAAGTATCATCGCGCCCTGCGAACTGTAGTCGGCATGGCCCAATTTTTTCTCTCTAAACTCCGCTAGTCCCGACCACGGTTGTTTTTTCGATGGCTGAATCTAACTATTTGCTACGCATCTTCGCTAGTAAACGCAGTATCTCAAGGTAGAGCCAGATTAGTGTCACGAGTAGACCAAAGGCAGCATACCATTCCATATATTTTGGTGCCTTCTGTTCCACGCCATTTTCAATAAAGTCGAAGTCTAATACAAGATTGAGTGCCGCGATCACTACAACGAAGAGACTGAAAAGAATGCCGAAGGTGCCACTCTCGTGAATATAGGGGATGCCGCTACCGAAGAAACTCATTACAAAGTTTATGAGGTAAATCATCATTATTCCGCCCGTGGCCGCCGTTACGCCCAGTTTGAAATTCTCGGTCGCTTTAATTAAGCCAGTTTGATAAGCTAAGAGTAGTGTGGCGAGGGTTCCAAAGGTGAGTAATACAGCCTGCAAAACGATACCGGGGAACATCTGTTCGAAGATGGCCGAGACGATGCCCAGAAAAAGGCCCTCGAGCACGCAATACAGTGGAGCTGTTACAGGCGACCATTCCTTTTTGAACACGGTAATGAGTCCGACCACTAGTCCCCCGATCACACCCGCAGTTAAGTAGGGATATAGAGTGGAAGGATCCTCTGTGAGCATCGTACGACGCCAAGTGATTGTTGCCGTCGCGATGAGGCCGATGAGCAAAAGTGAAGTCTTATGCACTGTCCCATTCAAAGTCATAGCGTTGCCGTCCAGGCAGCGCTCTCGGAATGTGTTTGCTGATAGAGTTGGGTTTCCACTTCTCATGGTATTTATACTACTCTTGGAGCCTCAGAGCGCGAGACTAATTACTTAAATCTTTTTTGGTTTTGAGCTGATTAGTTTTTGGCGGAGGCGACTTGGTAGGCTTGGGCCAATTGCGACCCGGTTATCTTCATAGGACCTCATGCGCTAGTGAGCTATGGGAGGCACAAAAATGCTCGCAGGTCAGGTATCGTATTCATGACGATTAGTGCGCTTCTAGCCAGTTTTCGCCCAATCCAATTTCGATTTCGATGGGGCAGGGTAGCTCCAGCGCTCCAATCATACCTTGGCTTACTAGCTCATGGAGCTCAGCTTCTTCGCTCGGTTCCATGTCAAAAATGAGTTCATCGTGGACTTGGAGAAGCATGCGACTCTCGAGGCTTTTTTCTACGATAGACTTTTGGATACGCACCATTGCGATCTTGATCATGTCAGCGGCGGTGCCTTGGATTGGCATGTTGATGGCGTTTCGCTCGGCGGCGGCGCGAATGGTGACGTTACCAGACTTGATGTCGCGTAAGTGGCGACGGCGCCCGCACTGGGTCTCGACGTAGCCTTTCTCCTTGGCGCTTTCTTTCTGTGCTTCCATGTAGCCAGGGATGCCGGGAAATTGAGCGAAGTAGCTATCAATAATCTCTTGCGCCTCCGTCCTGCTTACGTTGCCGAGACGTTGAGCGAGGCCGAATGCAGAGATGCCGTAAGGAATGCCAAAGTTAACCATCTTTGCTGTGCTGCGTTGTTCGCGGGTCACTTCTTCGGGCGCGACGTCAAAGATCTTTGCGGCGGTAGCAGTGTGGATGTCTTGGCCTTCTTTGAACGCGGTCAGCAGACCAACGTCGCCTGTCAGGGCCGCAAGGATGCGCAATTCGATCTGCGAATAGTCAGCTGCGAGTAGTTTCCAACCTTCGCGCGGGACAAATGCTTTTCGAATCTCGCGGCCTTTGGGGCTGCGAACGGGGATATTTTGGAGGTTAGGATCGTTAGAAGTGAGTCGACCCGTTGCGGTCTGTGCTTGGCCATAATGGGTGTGGACGCGACCAGTAACTAGATCGACAGAGTTCGGCAGCGAGTCGATATAGGTGCTCTTGAGCTTGGTTAGTTGGCGATACTCTAAAAGCTCGGTCACAATGTTGTGTTTGGGCGCAAGGTTAGAGAGGACTTGTTCATTGGTGGCATATTGACCGGTCTTAGTCTTTTTAGGCTTTTCGACTAGCTTGAGTTCGTCGAACAAAACTTCGCCTAGTTGTTTTGGGGAGTTGAGATTAAACTCACGACCAGCGACTGCGTAAATGGAGGCTTCTAGCTCTGCGATGTGTCCGGTAAGGGATTCGCCGGTTGCTGCGAGTGTCGTCTCGCAAAGACGTATGCCTTCGCGCTCCATAGCTACCAGCACGGGGAGCAGGGGCGTCTCAATCTCGTAAAATACTTTGGCCTGACCGCTCTCTTCGAGCTTTGTTTGAAAGATTTGCCATAGCTGAAGTGTGACATCGGAGTCTTCGATTGCATAGTTAGCGAGGTCTTGTTCCGCCAAGTACGAGTAGTCGACGGCTTCACCCCTTTTAGCGTCAGGTAGTAACTCGCTGAATCGAATGGGGGAATATTGTAGAAAGTCTTCCGAGAGGGTGTCGAGTTTGTGCCGTTGCTCGGGGTCGATCAGTGCATGTGCGAGCATGGTGTCGTAGCAGAGCCCTGAGACTGGGCAGTCGTTCTCCGCGAGTACGGAGAGGTCAAATTTTAAGTTGTGTCCTATCTTAGTCAGTGACTCGTCGGCAAAGAGTGAGCGTACTGCCGCTAGAGATTCCTCGGTGGCGGGCATCCAGTAGCCGGTGTGGGCTTCGGTTGAAAAGGAGATGCCGACAAGTGTTGCCGTACGGGGGTTGAGCGCGGTTGTCTCGGTGTCGAATGCGAAGGTTTTTGCGGCTATGAGAGTGGTGACGAGTTCGGCTAACTCTACATTTGATTTTACGATACGGTAGTCGGTTTTGACGTCAGCTAGCTTTTTAAAGGTGATGTCAGGAAGGAGATCTAGCTGGGGTGAAGACTCTTCGTAGCTAGAACTCGGAATGCCCGTTTTTTCATCGTCCTCACTCATAAGTACGAGCTCAGTAGCAGCGTCTTGCGCGGAGAAGTTGGCGCCGAAGATGCGTTTACCTAAGCTTCGAAATTCAAATTCAGCAAGGAGGGGAACAAGCTTCGTTTGGTCAGGCTGTTCTAGCGAGATGGCTTTCCAGTTAGCTTCGATGGGCACGTCGAGTTGTATAGTTGCGAGCACTTTGGACATACGGGCCTGGTCGGCGTTGTTGTGGACTTTTTCCTTCTGCTTACCCTTGAGTTCGTCGACATGATCGAGTAGGCCTTCGACGGTGTCGTATAGAGCGAGTAGCTTTTCGGCGGTCTTTGGGCCGATGCCTGGTATACCAGGAATGTTGTCGGCGGTGTCGCCGCAGAGCCCTAGCATGTCGATGACTTGATCGACGCGGGCGATGCCCCATTTTTCTTTGATCTCGTCAATGCCAAGAATTTCTCCACCGTCGCCTTTTCGCCCGGGGCGATACATTTTGATCTTTTCGGTTACGAGTTGGCCGAAGTCTTTATCAGGGGTGACCATGTAGATTTCGTCAAAGCCATCGGCCTCGGCACGGTGAGCGAGGGTACCGATGATATCGTCGGCCTCGTATCCGTCGAGTTTGATAACAGGGATGCCAAAAGCCTCGGCTACTCGGTCGAGGTGGGGCATAGCGGCGGAAAGGTCCTCGGGCATATCTTCGCGGTTGGCCTTATATTCGGGGTGGATACGGTGGCGCTCCGTCGGTGCAGAGGTGTCGAAGACAACTGCGAGGTGCGAAGGCTTCTGTTTGGTGATCAGCTCGATCAGAGTGGCGGTGAAACCGAAGATGGCCGAGGTGTTAAAACCCTTGCTAGTATAAATGGGGCTGCGAATGAGGGCGAAGTGCGCACGATAGGCAAGAGCCATACCGTCGAGGAGGTAGAGAGATTTCATGTGTTAATTTGGAATCAGAATTATAGAATCTCGGTAACGAGTTTCTTTAAGTAATCACGCCCCCTAGGTTCGTCGGTGAAGGTACCGTCTAGCTGGGCTTCGTAGGCTTTGTCGAGGATTTTGCCGAAGTTTTTGCTCGGCTTGATGCCTAGGTCGATAAGGTGGCGACCCCGGATTATGGGCTTGGGCGCGTTATCCAGGATAGTGAGCTCGGCAGTCTTTTTGAGAAGCCATTCGCCCTCAGGAAATCCTTCTGGTTTGAGTGGAGGGCGGCCGTAGGTGTCGGCATGGGCGACGCGCACGAGACGGTCGATACGTTTGACGCGTGCGGCAAGGCGGCGGATAGCGGAGTCTCCCGCGCCTTGGCGATAGAGAGAGAGAGGGCGCATGTGCTGCTCGACGAGGGGGATTACTTCCTCAAAAATTTTCTTCTGTCGGGTAATGTGCTCTAAGAAAGTTTTGGCTATTGGACCGCCGAGCACGTCGTGGCGGGGGCTGCGTATACGGCCATTTTCATCGGTGTAGGTGGTGTCGGGCTTGCCCATGTCGTGGCACAGTATGGCAAGACCGACGATCAAGTCTTCCCACTCGTTACCTGTGCGTTTCGTTGCATAGACGTCGAGGCAGTGGCAGGTATGTGTCCAGACGTCGCCTTCGGGGTGCCATTGAGGGTCTTGTGCACAGCCGACGAGGGCGGCAAGTTCAGGAAAATTTTGTAGCCAACCGCAGGCTTGGATAAAACGTAGGCCACTGCCGATTTGATTTCCTTTAAGAATGAGTTTTTTCCACTCCTCCCAAATGCGTTCCATCGGCAGGTGCTCAGGGCTTAATTTTTGGCATAGCGCGACAGTCTCGGGTGCGGCTTTTAAGTTAAAGCGGGCGATGAATTGCATGCCTCGTAGCACGCGTAGCGGATCCTCAGAGAAGGCGTCGGAGACGTGGCAGAGGCGACGAGCTTTAAGGTCGGCAATGCCGTCATAGGGATCAAGCATCTCCCTTGTCAATGGATCGCAACTGATTGCGTTGACAGTGTAATCTCGGCGTGAAGCGGCTTCTTGGGGGGACATGGTCGGGTCGCTCTCGACTTTGAAGTCGGTGTGCTTGGGGCCGAAGCGAGATTCGCGTCGAGGTAGAGCGATATCAATGTCGAGGCCTTTGAGGATGAACACACCAAAGGCGCGACCTACGGTATCTAGTTCAAAGTGAGGCGATAGAGCCGCTTCGACCGCGTCGGCATCAAGGCCGTAAACTTCCATATCGACGTCCTTAGCGGGGATGCCAAGCAAGCCGTCGCGCACACAACCGCCGACCAAGAGAGCGCGACCGCCAGTTTCGCTCAGAATCTGGGCGACTTGTTCTGCGGCTTTAGCTTGGTTTTCTGGAATGTTTTTAAGAATACTCAAAGGAATTGAGGAGTGAGGAATGGTAAGTATTGAGTAAGTAACATTTACATTAAAAACCTCCACTTTACATAATCGGTAAAGCCGATTTGCTAAACTGTCGGATTACCCCATCGGAGCTTGTCGCGGATGATGGCGAAGTGGCTATGATCAGGGTTTTGCATGAGACGGAAGCTGCGGTCGGCCACGGCTATCTCGATGGGGAAATTATCCTCTGATGGAAAGCAAACGCGTCCGTCGATGGTGATGCGGGGGCAGGGACCAGGCTCGAGGTTGGCAACGCTGATCTGAGAAGAGTTGTCAAAAATTACGGAGCGATTACCGAGCGTATGCGGGCAGATCGGCGTCATGGCAATGGCGCTGACACGGGAGCCAATAATGGGGCCGCCTGCAGAGAGGTTATAAGCAGTTGACCCTGTTGGGGTGGAAAAGATGAGGCCATCACAGTGATATTCAGAGACGGGATTGCCGTTGCTAGCCACTCGTAAACGGATGAGGCCGCTGCCGTCGGTCTCTTTGAGCACGACGTCGTTGAGCCCGTAAACGGATTTGCCATTTTTAGTGGTGCAAGATAGGATGGAACGCTCGGCGATTTCGTAGTGACCTTTAATTAATTTAGACAAATCTTTGGCGGCCTCTTCAGCGGAAAAGGTTGCAAGGAAGCCCAGCTTGCCCATGTTAACGCCAAGTACGGCACAGTCAGATTCTAGCGCGGCGTCAAGTACGCCGAGCAGAGTACCGTCACCGCCGATGGCACAGCAGAGGTCTTGACCAGCGAGGGCATCGGCTGGGAGCGGATAGTCGCTGCGGATTGTGGTCTGGACGCCTTCGCAGTCGGCTATGTTTGCCAGGCGGCGGGCGGCATTTTCAGCTCCGAGTTTGGTCGTGTTGACGGTGAAGGTGATGGTCTTGATTGCTTGCATGGTTAAAAATGACTCCGCCAAGCGATGGTTCTCAATTAGAATGAAGAGTTAAGCGAAGTTTTTGTTTAGCTTCTAAATTAGCTGAATAGCTTGTCTTTTGGCAAGCAAGGGTTACTCAATCGCTACTCTATGTCTTTTACCCTCTGCTAAGAGATTAAGCGAATAAGCGCTCAATGTCTTTTTTACTGAGGATCTTGATGCCGCCACGTGGGATGTTTTTTAAAATAATACTACCAATCTGGTGGCGGACGAGTTTTTTAACAAAATAACGGTTGGCTTCGAAGAGGCGACGCACCTCACGCTTCTTGCCGTGGTAGAGGTGCACTTCTAGGCGACGCTGGTGGCCTTCTCCTACTTGTGGAGCGGGAATTACTTTTTCAGCTTTTAGAAAATCGCCTTCGTATTCGGTGCCCGTTAGGAGTTTTGGGATGTCGGCTTTGTTAAAATCACGCTGTAAAACGACACGGTAGCGCTTAACTACTTGATTACTAGGGTGAGTGAGGCGATGCGCCAAGTCGCCATCGTTGGTAATAACTAGTAGGCCTTCACTATCTTTATCGAGGCGTCCTGCGCAAAAAAGGCGTTGGCGCTGTAGGTCGGGCGGCAGGAGGTCGAAGACCGTGCGATCCGCGTGAGGATCGGAATTTGTGCAGACCGTGCCCTTCGGTTTATTCATAATAAGCGTAATCGAGCGCTCTTCTTTGCTTAGGATCGGCTTGTTGTTGACAAAAATTGCGTCTTCCAAAGTGGCTTTATCGCCAAGCTGGGCAATTTTTCCATTCACGCGGACATTACCATCTACAATAATGCGTTCGGCTTCGCGGCGTGAGCAAATACCTGCATTGGCGATGAGCTTTTGTATGCGCTGTGGCTCTTGTTCGGGCATTGCGCTTACTAGAGTCGTGAGAAAGCATGCATGTCAATCTTGCTCGGTGGTCACATTGGGCTTGCGCCAAAGTAACGAAATGTCGGAAACTTTACTCACATGATTGAAAACACTGAGAAAAGAATCGCCCTGGTAACTGGTGCCGGTCGTGGCATCGGTAAGAGCATCGCGGAGTTACTTGCGAGCAAAGGGCATCACGTAATTTGTATTAGCCGTTCGGCAAGTTCTTGCGGTGGGGTTGCTGAGGCGATTAATGCCAGCGGAGATTCAGCCGAATCGCTGGCTCTTGACGTAGCCGACAAAGCTGCTGTTAAGGAGACCTGCGAAGCCCTTCTAGAAAAGCATACTAATATTGATATCCTTGTTAACAATGCTGGTATCACCCGCGATGGACTGCTCTTCCGTATGAGCGACGATGACTGGGATGCGGTGATCGACACCAACCTTTCAAGTTGCTTCAGTTTTATCAAGCATCTCGCCCGCCCTATGACTCGCAAGCGCTGGGGTCGTATCATTAACATGGCTTCCGTCATCGGTCTCACGGGCAATGCTGGCCAAGCTAATTATGCTGCCGCGAAGGCTGGCATGATCGGTCTGACTAAAAGCTTAGCAAAGGAGTTTGCCGCACGCAACGTTACGGTAAACGCAGTCGCGCCAGGCTTCATTGCCACCGATATGACAGCTGAGCTAAACGAAAAGACGCAAGAGGCGATCGTCGGCGTGATTCCCATGAAGCGCATGGGTGAATCCAAGGACATCGCAGCCATTAGCGCATTTCTCGCTTCGGAAGATGCTGGCTACATTACTGGTCAGGTTTTTACAGTTGACGGTGGTATGGTCATGTGATGCCAAATGTAAATCGCTTTAACTAAACCTATAAACAGAAAATTATGTCAGACCAAACAATTGAACAACGTGTAAAGACAATCATTGTCGACCAGCTCAACGTAAATGAAGAGCAAGTTACAGCAGAAGCATCCTTTTTGGATGACCTCGGTGCCGACTCCCTCGACACAGTCGAGCTTATTATGGCTTTCGAAGAAGAGTTTAGTGATGAAATCGACGGTGAAATTCCTGAATCCGATGCTGAAAAACTTCAAAATGTCGGAGATGTGATTAAATACATTACAGAAAAGGCAGGATAAGAAAATTCTACTTTCAAACTGACAATTAAGCCGCTTAAATGCGGCTTAATTTTTTTGTAAGTATCATCATGAGTCAAGTAATTGAGAGACAACGTGTCGTCATAACAGGCATCGGCACCGTGACTAGTTACGGTGACGGCATCGAAGCCTTGTGGGATAATCTCCTAGCAGGTAAGAGCGGCATCGATTCGGTAAAATCATTTGATACCACCGACTATCCATCCAAAGTTGGCTCTGAGTGTTTGCACTTTGATGCGGCACTATACATGGATCCGAAAGAAGCTCGTCGCAACGATCGGTACACGCAATTTGCCGTGGCTGCTTCCCGACTTGCTTTGAAAGATGCCGGTATCGAGGATACTTCGACACTTGAAGCCGACCGTTTCGGCGTCCTCATCGGTTCCGGTATTGGTGGTATGATTACGATTCAGACGCAGAGCCGCAAGCTGTATGAAGGCGGCCCACGCCGCGTTTCTCCCTTTATGATTCCCTCGCTCATTGCAAACATTGCAAGTGGTGTTGTCGCGATTGAGGTAGGCGCCCGTGGGCCTAACTTCGGTATCGTCAGCGCTTGTGCATCTGGCACTCACAGCATTGGTGAAGCTTTCCACATGCTCCGCGACGGAGAGTCAGACATTATGTTAGCTGGGGGTAGTGAGGCCGCCATTACCGAACTTGGTTATGCCGGGTTCTGTTCAATGAAGGCCATGAGTACAAGTTATAACGACGATCCCACTACCGCCAGTCGCCCATTTGAAAAAGGCCGCGACGGCTTCATTATGGGTGAAGGCTCTGGTGTGCTTGTAATGGAAACGCTCGAACATGCCAAAGCGCGCGGCGCGAACATAATCTGCGAAATTTCTGGCTACAGCGCTACTTGCGACGCTTATCATATCACCTCGCCCGACCCCGAAGGTAAAGCCCTCGGAGCAGCCATGTTAAATGTGGTCAATGAAGCTGGTATCACGCCAGAGGACGTCAGTTACATCAACGCTCACGGCACATCGACTCCTTATAACGATAAATTTGAGACTAGCGCTATTAAGAAGGCCTACGGTGACCAAGCTTATAAAGTAGCGATCTCCTCGACCAAGGGTATGACTGGACACCTACTCGGTGCTGCTGGTGGTATCGAGTCGGCCGTCTGTGCGCTTTCCATCCGCGATGGTAAAATCCCGCCCACAATCAATTACAACGAGCCTGATCCCGATTGCGATCTAGACTACGTGCCCAATGAAATGCGCGAGGCCGAAGTCAATGTGGCAATTTGTAACAATCTCGGTTTCGGTGGGCATAACGCGACCCTACTTTATAAAAAGCTAGTTTAGCGTTTCCCTATCGTTATTATAGAAAAAAGCCTGATGGATTTCCGTCAGGCTTTTTAGTAGCAGCAATGAGTGTGGAGCTTTTGTCTAAGATGAGCGAATTTCCCCAGTCGAAAACCTTGTCGGCTTGCAACTTACTTAGACTTAGTCAGCATGCTTTTTCTCGATGACTGAAAATTCCATTATACCCAAGCCGCGACTCGCTGTAATTGACTACGGTATGGGAAACCTGCGCAGTGTTGTTCGTGCTTGGGAGCATATTGGAGCGGATGCTTTTCTCGTTTCTGATCCCAGTCAGATTGCCAACGCTGATGCCCTAATTTTTCCTGGGCAGGGCGCAATAGTCGACACCATGCGTTTACTCGAATTGACTGGATTAGACAACATGATCCGGGACTGGATCGCCGCTGACCGACCGTTTTTTGGAATTTGCTTGGGGTTGCAAGCGCTCTTCGAATACTCCGAGGAGGGCGATACTGCTACACTCGGTATCTTCAAAGGTTCGGTCAAACGCTTCCGCTTCAATTTCAGAGATCCCACACGCAAGATTCCTCACATGGGTTGGAATTCAATTACATTCGACTCGGCGATGCCAATGACCGATGGACTTACCTCTGGCCAAGATCAGTTCTACTTCGTACACAGCTATCACATCGTGCCGCAGGATCCCTCTTTAGCACTCTTTCACACCGACTACGGAGGACAGTTTGTCTCAGGCATCCGTTCAGGTAATTGCTACGCGACTCAGTTTCACCCTGAAAAAAGTCAGGCAAAAGGATTGCATCTATACCGAAATTTTTTGAGATCGCTTTAGCGTTACAGGCGCCAGCATAAGAGCACAACAATTACTACCATGGAAAACACATCAGGCACCATCCGACTTGGAAACGAAAATTTCGAATTCCCCATCATAGAGGGAACCGAGGGCGAGAAGGCTCTAGACACCCGTACGTTGCGCGCTAAGAGCGGCTGTATTACCTTCGACGAAGGCTATGGTAATACTGGTTCTTGCATGAGTGACATCACTTTTATCAACGGTGAAAAGGGCATACTGCGCCATCGGGGTTATGCCATAGAAGAACTCGCGGAACATTCCTCCTTTCTGGAGACAGCTATGCTTGTAATCTATGGCTCACTACCGCAAAAGTCCCGCCTGAACGACTTTACTAAGCAAGTGCGCAAATGTGCTTCAATTCACACGGGAATGCATAGCCACTTCGATGGCTTCCCAACAAGCGCTCATCCTATGGCGATTCTTTCTTCCATGCTTAACTCACTTGGCGCTTACTATCCCGAGATGACGTCTAATAATCGCGAGCAAGACCTAGCACATTTTGACGAGACCGCTGCGCTGCTTATTTCCAAAGTTCGCACGATAGCCGCCATGAACTATCGCATGAAAATGGGCTTTCCCTTTGTGCATCCCGCAGACAAGAGCTATACTGATAACCTTCTTCATATGATGTTCTCAGAGCCTTATTCTATGTATGAAGACAAGCATGGTGCGGGCAAAGCGCTCGATCTCTTCCTCATGCTCCACACCGATCACGAACAAAATTGTTCTACTTCCACCGTGCGTATGGTCGCATCGGGTGGCGCTAACCTTTTTGCATCCGTCTCTGCGGGCGTCTGTGCACTTTGGGGACCTTCACATGGCGGTGCTAACATGGCTGTGATCAAGATGCTTGAAGAGATACACGCTGCAGGCGACGACGGCTCTAAATTTATAGAAGCCGCTAAGAAGGGTGAAGCCAAGCTCATGGGCTTTGGTCACCGCGTTTACAAGAATTACGACCCACGCGCTAAAATCCTAGGTAAGAGCGCGGAAGGTATTCTTGCTAGTATCGGCATGGAAGATCCGCTCCTCGATATTGCGCGAAAACTTGAACAGGCAGCACTTGAAGATGAGTACTTTATTACCCGCAAACTCTACCCAAACGTCGATTTTTACAGTGGTATCATCCTAAAAGCTATCGGCATACCAGTCGAGATGTTCACCGTGATGTTCGCCATTGGTCGTATGCCTGGTTGGATTGCTAACTGGAAAGAGATCGCCGAGAATCCCAAGAGCCGTATACACCGCCCACGGCAGATTTACACCGGCGAGACACAGCGCGAGTATGTCCAGTTAGTAGATCGTTGATAGCTTTGAGTCGCGCTAAGCAGCTTTTATATTACAAACCCTCAAGCTCGGCAAAAGTTAAACGGGGTTAATTTTCGCGGCGTTGTTTGTGTTTTTCAGCAAATTGTCGACGGCGTGCGAGCTCGCGCATATCGATTGCAGGGTCGTCATCTTCAAAAATCTCTTGGCCGATGATTTGTTCGATTACGTCTTCCATCGTGATGACGCCAGACATCGTACCAAATTCATCCACAGCTATGGCGAGTTGTTGGTGATATTTGAGGAATGTCTGCAAGGCATCTGATGCCGCCGCATTGTCGGGGACAAATATTGCCTCATTAGCTAGCTCTTTGATTTGGACATCGCCTCGGTTGTCAGCAATCGCGGTGAGGAGATCTCGACGTCGCACGATTCCCGAGATGTTTTCAGTCTGCTCCTCATAAATTGGAATGCGGGCAAAGGGGATGTCCTTGTGTTTCTGAAGAAGTGAGGTTACGGTTTCTTGCCCGTCGAATACTTGCACGACAGTGCGAGGGGTCATGATTTCGTTGACTAGCAACTCGTCTAAGTTGAGCGCGTTGTTGATCATATCGCGTTCGTTCGAAGTCAGCGTACCTTCTTTCGCGCTTTTTTCCGCTAATAACAGAATTTCTTCGTCACTACCGGTAAGTTTACTAGTTGGGCGTAGCGTGTAACGGACAACGATTCCTAAGACCCTTGAGATTGGCGCCATAAGGGCACAAATCCAAATCAGTGGGAAAATTAGAATGGGCTGAAGGTTAGGGCGGTAAAGCACCCCCACATTCTTCGGTATGATCTCAGAAAAGAATAGGATCGAAAGCGCCATTGCAGAAGAGACCTTCAGTAAGACATTACTGTCTGCGGGCCAGATTTGCACCGCGAATCCACCCACCATGGTAGCGCCTAAGGTGTTAGCGATTGTGTTTAGGCTCAGGATTGCCGAGCTAGTCTCTTCCAGCTCAAGCTTGTATTTTTCTAGCTTGTTTCCCCGACCCGGGTGAGAATTCTTTAATGCTTCGATCTCTGCAGTAGTTGTACTTAGAATCATGGCCTCCAACACGGAGCAGAGAGCAGAGATCCCTATAGTAAAGGCAATTGCAAAAATAAATGCGAGAGTCATTGTTTGTTTGCCGCTTGAGCCATGTCGTGTTGATATGTGTTAGCTGACACGGGCGCTGAAATAGTGCTTTGATGGCGGCTAAACCTCTAGTTTCAAGCACTATTTTTAGCAGAGTCTGTTCAATCTTAAGTTTCTAGCATCTACTTCTGCTAAAGACTTGACCGTATTTAACTACGAACGATAAAATGTGATTACCCTATTTTATTTTCCTTAACTCAGCTATGAAAATTAAACCTCACGTCACCTTCGCGCTAATTGGCTTCAGCTTTCTTCTTCTATTTGGTTGCGCTTCTTTCAAATATGGAGTTCCGCAAAAGGTCGCTGTAATATCTCTTCCCACTGCAGCGAGTGTTTACGTTAATGGCGATGCGGTTGGCATCACACCCATGGAGATGTCATTGCCTCGTAAAGTCGTTCACGAGATTCGCCTCGAAAAGAATGGCTTCAATCCTGCAGTCAAATACTTCGCACCCATACCTAATGACCAAGCGCATAACTTCATCCGCTTTGGTTTGAAGGAAGACCTCGGCTACTATGTCGATCTTGAGCCTGGCACCATGAAAGCAGATTTGAAGAGCGAACTCGTGCCTACTTCAACGGGTGCAGACCCTTTTGAGCTTATGGCACAACGAGCTCTCGAAGCCGATCGCCGCTTAGAAGCAGGTGAGATTACTCCGCTTGAACACAAATATATAATCGAACAAATTATAGAATTCTTCGAGTCCAAAATTTAGTATTTATAACGTTGTAGCATTTCTACACTGAATGAGCCAAGTACCCGGAGCACTACTCTACACTAAGGATCACGAGTGGATTCAGCTCCACGAAGACAGCACGGCTACTGTCGGCATTACTGATTACGCGCAGGAGAGTCTGGGCGATATCACCTTTGTCGAGTTTCCTTTGGCGGGAGAATTTTTTAATATGGGGGACACTTTCGGTGTCGTCGAATCAGTCAAAGCTGCATCGGATCTCTACATGCCGCTAGACGCTGAAGTCCTTGAGGTCAACGACGAGGTAGATGCCGAACCGGAACTGCTCAATAGTGACCCTTATCAAAAGGGATGGCTTTTGAAGATCCGTCTGACTGATGCCTCTCAAGTCGGTGCGCTACTTAAAGCAGATGCCTACGTTGGGATTATTTAATACCCTTGATTAATCAGGAATTGATCTGTTAGCGCCGCGGTTGCGTCGTTTTATTATGTTATCATACAAAGGCGGAACTCCTAATTGGTCAGTCAAAGATTCGTAGGATTACTACGATCTCAAGCGATGGGGTGACGGTCATTTCTCGGTTGATACGAAAGGTTTCACTGTAAACGACATCATTGTTTTTACGCAATACGTCGGTCACATACTCACCCGCCTTATTAAGAAGTTATAGACCGAGCTACCATAGACGACCAGATTAAGTCTCGCAAAGGCACTCGCACGCTCGACGAATACGCCGAACTACTGCGTGGCCATACTTATTTGGCCACGTAAGGCTACACTAGAGTCTTGCCATAATGTGACCACGCCTTCCAAGCTATGCTCCGCCAGGATGTTTGCACCATCTACGTTTCACTTCGTTGAAAAGACTTTGTCAAAAAAGCACAGCTCGATCCGCTTGCAAGGCTTCGATCATTCGGTCAAGTTCTAAACACAATGCCTGATACTCCACAGATGATAAATTGGCCAAAAGCAGCGCTTACCCTCGAGCAAAGTTTAGAAAAAGATGTCATCGAGTCTTCAGTCTTAGAGCACCTACACCGGGCCGAACATGTCCTGGTTGCTTGCTCGGGTGGGGCAGACTCCGTCTTTCTGCTCTGCTTGCTTGTGGCGCGGGCTCAAGAAATCGGCCTCCAGCTCCATGTCGCGCACTATAATCATCGATGGCGTAGGGAAGAGTCTGATGCCGATGCTAATTTCGTAGAATCGCTGGCGGCTTCATTCAATCTTCCATTTTCAAGCGATACTCGCCCTAAAAAAGAGGCCGCATTTACTGAGACCACTGCGCGTGAGTTGCGTCTCAATTTTTTGCGTAGAGCCGCTCATCTACAGCATTGTGATTATATTATATTTGGGCATCAGCTTGATGACATTCTCGAAACGCAGCTTCAGCGTATTTCTCGTGGCTGCGCTTCAGATGGGCTTGCTGCCCCGCGACCTGTTGCTCTTTTTGACAAACAACCGACTCACCTAAGGCCACTTTTGGATCTCAGGGCAGGGGATATCCGTAAGGCACTCAAAGCCAGCAAAATTCCTTGGCGCGAAGACCGCTCCAATGAAGATATGAGCATTGCGCGTAATTCCCTGCGCCAGCAGATCATTCCGGACCTAGGCGATGCCATAGGCCGAGAACCAGCCATCGGTGCGGCTCGCAGTCGCCGTTTACTGGAGGAGGATGCCGTCGCGCTTGATCTGCTCGCTCGACAATATTTGCCCGCTGCCTATACCCACGCTCCTACCCTTGACCGCGTTAAGTTGAACGCTGTGCCGACCGCCCTCCTTCGCCGCGCACTGGCCGAGTGGTTGAGCGGTCACGGTCTACTCAGCTCTATGGGTGCGCCAGCCATGGATCGATTGGTTGAAAGCCTACGTGCTGAGCGTGAGCATAACCGGATGAGTGCCGGCTCACATTATATTCTAATAGATGCCGACACGCTCAGCTTTGAGCATCAGGACGCTCTCGATCAATTGCTTGAGTTACAGCCAGCTGTTTTGGGTATTGGTGAAGCTGTATTTCTATCGACTGGCGCTTTCATTGAGGCTGAAGCATTGGAGCTGACCGATACCTTGCGCCAGCAGATCCTCTCGGGCAAAGTAGACCCACTGTGCGAAGCCATCGTCGCGCATCCTGAAGAGTCTTCACTCGCCGTGCGCGCTTGGCAGCCTGGCGATCGCTTTCATCCATTGGGCGCACCAGGGGGCAGAAAGCTCAAAGATTGCTTTATCGACCGCCGCATTCCACCAGCGGAACGAAAAACGCTACCACTTGTCTTGAAAACTTCACAAGAGGTCATCTGGGTGCCGGGCTTCCCCCCTGCTGAGAGCTGTAAAATCAGCCTTTCAACGAAGAGGGCTCTTAGGTTGACTTACCAAACAAGAAAAACACTTTGACTATTAATGTCATCAGAAAAAAACAAGTCTAAGAAGAACGATTCAGGTAGTAACGGCTCACCACAGCGCTTCCAGCCCAAGGTGTTGCTGGTCTACCTCGTTATCGTAGCTGCTATTTTAACGATCTGGTTCGCGAATCCTGGCGCTGGAAGTAATGTCAAACAACTCACTATCAGTGAGCTCGTAGAAGCGGTCAAGGATGGCCAAATCGCCGAAGGTGATGGCGTCATGGAGCCAGAGCCATCTTACGGCCGTGATGGCTACATTATCAGTGGTGAGATGACAAATCCTGGCCTGTCTGACGTGGTCGATGGCCTCGCAGCTTCATCCGAGGTCCCCGTGAAGATCCGTTTCTCTGCACGTGGTCGCTTGACCGAAGATGACTTCCTGCTCGTCCGCGAAGTACTTACTGAGAAACGTGCCACCACAGGCTTTCAGGATGTAATCATCAGCTTCCTTCCATTTCTGCTTATCGTTGGCCTGCTCTATTTTCTTTTCGTGCGACAGCTAAAGAGTGCTGGCAAAGGCGCGATGAGCTTTGGCAAAAGCAAAGCTAAGATGCTCACCCGTGAGAAAGATTCGACCACCTTCAAAGATGTTGCGGGTTGCGACGAAGCGAAGGAAGAGGTCTCCGAGGTTGTTGATTTCCTTAAAGATCCTAAGAAATTCCAACGGATTGGTGGTAAGATTCCTAAAGGGGTGCTCATGATAGGTCCTCCGGGCACGGGTAAGACACTCCTTGCCAAAGCAGTCGCTGGCGAAGCCGAGGTGCCCTTCTTTTCAATTAGTGGTTCCGACTTCGTTGAGATGTTCGTCGGTGTCGGCGCGGCTCGCGTCCGTGATATGTTTGAGCAAGGCCGCAAGAACGCTCCCTGCATAGTCTTCATTGATGAGATTGATGCTGTCGGTCGACAGCGTGGTTCCGGTGTAGGCGGGGGTAATGACGAGCGCGAACAAACGCTGAACTCCCTCCTCGTTGAAATGGATGGCTTTGATGGCCACGAAGGTGTCATCATCATCGCAGCGACCAATCGGCCTGACGTCTTGGATAACGCGCTCTTGCGTCCTGGTCGATTCGACCGCCAGGTCACTATAGATCTACCCGACCTAAATGGTCGTCACGAGATCCTGCTCGTCCACGCTAAAAAGATCGCCCTCGCCGAAGAGGTAAACCTTGAGCACGTCGCACGTAACACGCCTGGCTTTTCTGGTGCCGACCTAGCAAATCTATTAAATGAAGGTGCGCTCATCGCGGCTCGTTATAATAAAAAGGCTGTTGAGATGAACGATATGGACGAAGCCCGAGACAAGATCTCCTTTGGTCGTGAACGCCGCAAGTTGATGGACGATGAAGATCGCAAGATCATCGCTTTCCACGAAGCCGGCCACGCTCTAATTAAAGGGGTCCTCGACGACGGTCATATGCCCGTGCACAAGGTCACAATTATTCCACGTGGTCAGAGCCTCGGTTCGACCATGTTCATGCCGAAAAAGGACACGCTTAATCATTCCAAGCGCCGTCTGATTGACGAGATTTGTTGCACCCTTGGGGGGCGCGCTGCAGAGGAGATCGTGCTCGGTGACATCACGAGTGGCGCCTCAGGCGACATTCAAATGGCTAGTAGAACCGCTCGTCACATGGTTTGCGATTGGGGCATGTCGGAACTTGGGATGGTCGCTCTTGGACAAAGTCAAAGTGGGGGCTACCTTGGCCACGGCGCGGTTACAGCGAAAAATTACAGTGAAGAAACTGCGCAGAAGATCGACGTCATCATACGCGATATGATTCAAGATCAATATAACCGTGCCCTTGAAATCTTAAACGATAAGCGCAACGCACTTGATGTGATCGCTAAGTCCCTGCTTGAACACGAAACGATCGACGGTAAGCACGTCCTCGAAATCATCGAGCACGGCGAAATGCGTTCACCCATCGTCAAGCGCGAGATTCCCGAAGAAGAGCTTGAGCAAGATGAAGAGGAGGGCGAAGCGCCTAAGAAGCCCGCCAAAAAGGACGGCGATGACGGCGGCCTTACTGGTGACGAAGCTCCTGCACCTGCTTAAACAATTTTGTCGCGCTCCATGCTTTTTCCATGGAGTCAAACACGGGTATCTCTCGCTAACATGGAAACGCATTTCACCTATAAGTTAGAAGACCTCGACAATCTAGAGTTCCTGGGCACGCCTCTAGCTGTGATAGGCCACCCGATTAAGCACTCTGTGAGTCCCGCCATGCACAACGCGGCTATCGCTAAGCTGCGTCCAGCCAACTCTCGTTTTAACGACTGGGCTTATTACCGCTTCGATATCGCGCCCGAAGATTTCGTTGATGCCGTCCGTCTGTTTTACAAACATAACTTCCTCGGCCTTAACCTTACCATCCCGCACAAAGTGCAGGCTATGGACTTGATTCATGGCGTTTCACCCGACGGTGAGCTAATGGGTGCCGTCAACACTCTAGTCTGGGGGGAGCACGGCTATGACGGTTTCAATACTGACGGTTACGGCTTTAAAAATGCGCTTAAGACCGATCTTGGCTTCAAGCTCCGAGGTTCTACTGTTATGCTACTGGGTTCGGGCGGTGCGGCACGTGCAGCAGCAGTGCAGTGCATCCTAGATGGCTGCAAAAAACTCTATGTCGGCAACCGCAGCGTCGAACGACTTGAGCAACTCATGTTGGTCTTGCAAAACATGCCCGGTGGCGATTGTGCGGAAGCCTTTGCACTGGCCAATCCACCCACTGGTCTCCCCGAGCAAGGCGTGCTCGTCAACGCTACCTCCCTTGGTCTCAAAGAGACCGATCCTGCCCCATTTGACATCCAGATATTGCCCAAAACATGGGCGGTCTACGATATGATCTACAATCCAGATACCACTCGCTTACTTCTAGATGCGAGGTCTAAGGGTCTTCGCGCCGCAAACGGGCTCTCGATGCTCGTGCACCAGGGTGTCCGCTCCTTAGAAATTTGGTCCCATGCCGAAGTGGACATTCAAACCATGATGCGCGCCGCCACTCACGCCCTTGATCTGCCCCCGCGTAACGATTAGAAAGTTTCCCTTATAAAACAATAGTAGCGGGGTATGTGAAATGCCCGTAGGGTGCTACACTCAATCGCCGCCGCTCATCTCACATGTAAGCGCAATCGTGGAAACTCCTTTGGAACTTCTTCTTGCTGGTTCAGTGAATCGCGATCTCTTCGAGCACTTGCCGTTTGGAATTTTGGAGGGCAGGGTTGAGGATTTTATCGAGCAGAATCTGAGCTTCATCAGATCGTCCGAGCTTGCCGAGCACACGGGCGCGGTGGAGGTCTAGGATTTCGATTTCGAGGGTGGTGCTAGCTTGCTTTCTTACTTGATTCCAGTGGAGTAGGGCATTTTTCCAGTCGGGGCTGTTGAGGTCGTAGTAGGCTTCGCCGAGACGCATTTGATAGTTGAAGCTGTTGGGCGCTAGCTTGGCTGCTTTACGAAATGCTTTCAGCGTCTCTCGCTCTAAGGCATCTTGAGTGAAGACGCCGCTTTTTATGAACTCATCCTTGAAATTGTAGATCAGTTGACCCAGAGCGAAGTGATAGACTGCGGTCTCTGGCTCTAGTTCGACGGCCTGCAGATAAAAGGTTAGGGCGGCTTTGCCTTTGCCCTCTTCTGCAAGGTGGTTTCCGATCTGTTGCTTGACCACAGCGATCTCGGGATCGAGCTCATCGGCTTTTAAAAATGCGAGGAAGGCTTGCTCATTTTCCTGAAGGCGGCGCAGTAGTTTGCCGTAGAGAATGTAGGCGCTGACATCGTCAGGCTGATCTAGCAGGTAGGTGCGATAAGATTGAACTAGCTCGTTGATTCGACGGTCGAGGTCATCTTCGCTGTAAAACTCGGGGTCTTCAGCGATCTTTTGGTAGATCAGGGTTTCTTTCTCTGCGATATTGAGTAAGCGTTTACTGGCTAGGTCGGAGCCGTATGTCAGCCCAAGAATACACAGTGGCAGTAGGCAGAGAGCAAAAGTGTTTTGGTAACGTAGCATTTAATCTTGAGTTATGGGGCTTCAAGACGGACTCGCCAATAAGAAATCGTTCCACCCAGGAAGGTAAGAGTCACGTATTTTGTGGCGAAATTTTTCTTTGCCTTCATTCGCTGTTCCTAAATATTCATAAAACAATGCCAAGTGCCACGGTCGAAGATTATATTAAACATATTTACCTTGTATCCGAGAAGCGGGCTTCGGGAGATGTGGCAATGGGACAGGTGGCTGAAGCGCTCGGAGTAGTGCCAGGTACAGCGACGACGATGGTCAAAGCGCTTTCGGATGCGGGCTTGGTAGAATACGCGCCACGCGTCGGTGTGCAATTAACCGAGCCAGGTCGCAAGCTTGCTCTGCATGTCTTGCGTCGCCACCGATTGATTGAACAATTTCTAGTCGAGGTCTTAGGCTTCGACTGGTCGGAGGTACACGAGGAGGCTGAGCAGATGGAGCATGTCGTCTCGGATCTTTTACTGGAACGGATCGATCGATACCTTGGGCATCCGACAGAGGATCCGCATGGCGACCCGATCCCTTCAGCAGCGGGCGAATTGATACATGGGGCGATAGAGACATTGATGGATTGTCCGCTCCAAACAAAGGTCACTGTTGCTCGGATTTGCGACCAGGATACGGAATTCCTTAACTACATCACAGATTCAGGTCTAAACCCAGGGGTCACTCTGTCTGTGAAGGCGCGTAGTGAGCGCGCAGAGTCTGTAGAGGTCGAGTTGATCGGTCGTGGACATTCGTTGACACTAGGCAAAGGAGCGGCGGTGAAGATTCAAGTAAGGTCACATTCTTACATTTAGCCTATTCATAAAAGACGAGAAGAAAATAAGCTATAGAATTTTATTTAAAGCATTGATTAACATTAACTAATATAGATTATGACAGAAGGAGAAATCTCACAAAAAGTTCCCTTAGTAAACCAAGCAACTGAAGCTACAGTCGTCGAAAAGATGATCGAAGCGCTTTCGCTCTACGGGATAAAAATTATTGCTGCAGTCGTAATTATCGTGGTCGGTCTATGGATCTCCAAGATAATCAAGAACTGCTTCTTGAAGACCCTCCACAAGAAGAAAGTCGACCCCACATTGGTCGGTTTCTTAGCCAGCATGCTGCATGGTGGCTTAGTCATATTTGTTGTCATCTCTGCGATCAGTAAGCTTGGTGTGCAAACTACCTCTTTCGTTGCTGTGATTGGTGCCGCTGGTTTGGCGGTCGGCCTCGCACTGCAAGGTTCACTTTCAAACTTCGCAGCGGGTATCTTGCTCATTCTCTTCAAACCATTTAAGGTAGGAAATTTCGTCAAAGCAGGCGGCGAAGCAGGCGTGATTGTGGAAGTCGGTATTTTAACAACTGAGATGAAGACTCCTGACAATGTGCAAATCATCATTCCAAATTCCACTATCATGGGCAGTGCAATAACGAACGTCTCTGCGCACCCCACTCGCCGTATTGATATGACACTTGGTGTCGGCTATGATGATGATCTAAATAAGGCTAAACAAATTATGGAAGACTTGCTTGCGGCGGATGAGCGCGTGCTCAAGGATCCAGTCGCGACGATTGCAGTGGCTAACCTTGGTGACAGCAGTGTCGAATTCGTGATACGCCCATGGGTTAATTCGGCAGATTACTGGTCTGTCAAATTTGACTTTACGAAGGCAGTCAAAGAGAAGTTCGACGCCGAGGGCATCAGCATTCCTTATCCGCAAAGCGACGTTCACGTATTCCAAGAGAAGTCTTCCTAATCCCTAGATGACTTTGATTTTAAAAATCCCGGTGCAAGCCGGCGGTTTTCTATTGGTGTGAGAGGATTGAATTATCAGACTTTTATAATAAGAGTGAGCATTGAATTAAAAAAATGGAGCGCCGCGCTTCTGCACACCCCTCACCGGCGTGTAGGTAGATACGCAGGAGTTCGACCTTCCATTAATTTGGTATGGCTTGCCTTGTCACCTATTCTAGGTGCTGCGCAGATCATGTCTGATCAAATCGCCTATGAACTTTCGACTCGCTACACACCTTATTCAGATGGCGCTACTGCAATCGATTTCGGGCAGATCACTACTAAAACTATAGCGGAAGCGGAAAACGCTTTCGACCAACCCCTCGCTAAGCTACATCTCGCGCTTGATCCCGGTCACGTTGGTGGTGTCTGGGCAGAGTGGGAGCGGCGTAACTTTCGAATCTCCAAAGAAGACCACTGGGTACGCGAGGGTGAACTCGTACTTGAAGTCGCGCGACGTATCCGCACTCGCCTCACAAGGCTCGGCGCTAAGGTCACACTGCTCCGTGAGGACTGCCAGCCGGTCAATCCAAAGACTTTTATTGATTATTGGCCTTTTGCTACTGCAGAGAAAGTGCCTCCTAAAGAGCTTTCGCTCAAATCGCAGCTCGATCACGCGCTGGCTGTCCGCAATCGTGCTATATACCTAGCCATCGTAAGAGACGAGATTGCTGAGCGGGCCAGATTGGTCAACGAAGTCATCCAGCCCGATGCCCTGATTTCGCTCCACATCAATGCCGCTTCTTGGCCGGCGGCAGAGACGCTGCAACTGGTAGAGTCGGACCATGCCCACGTCTTGATTTTCGGCTGCCTCAGCGCGAGCGAACTCGCCTTACCGTCTCAGCAAACACGACTTGCGCAAAAGATAGCCAACGGTAGCGGCCCCGTTGAAGCGCAGCTGGGTGCCGCGCTAGGCTCCGCTTTGGTCGAAGCAACGGGCTTACCCGCCTCAAATTATCTAGGTCGTAAGGCGATTCGGATCCTTCCTGAAGTACCGTCTTTATGGGCGCGAAATCTTATGCTGCTTCGACTCGTCGATTGTCCGACTGTTTTGATGGAGCCTTATATTTCCAACAGCCAGAGTAGTTATGCACGAATCCAGAAAGCACTGAGCGCCAGGGAACACCACGAGCCGCTCCCAGCAGATGACATTCTGGTCGAATATGCGGATGCGGTGGTGACAGGGTTGCTACGTACTTACGAGTGCTACTAGCTTCAAAAAAGCCCGCGCAGCGACTACGCTGGCGGGCTTGCTGAAAGCTTGTATTGGTAGTGTTATCCCGTGGATGTTCCAATATTAAATCAGGTCTTTGACTGCTTCGCGCTCTTCGGCTAGCTCTTGCACAGAGGCATCAAACTTGGCACGGCTGAACTCATTAAGTGTGAGGTTAGTCACGATCTCCACCTTATGGCCATCGTTGCGGCAAGGGAAAGAGATGATGAGGCCTTCGGGTGTGCCGTAACTGCCGTCGGAGCAGACGCACATGCTGAATGTGTCGCCGGCTGCGGTCGGTGTGGTCAGCGCGCGAACGGAATCGACGATGCCGTTCGCTGCGGATGCTGCGGAAGAAGCCCCGCGTGCCTTAATAATGGCGGCGCCACGTGTTTGCACGTCGGGGATGAAGGTATTCTTAAGCCAAGCTTCATTGCCGATGACTTCAGCTGCGGATTTACCGCTGATCTGCGAGGAGTAAGCATCGGGATACTGTGTGGCTGAGTGGTTGCCCCAAATCGTCATGTTAGTGACTGCAGTCACATCGACGCCTGCTTTTTGCGCGAGCTGTGTTTTGGCGCGGTTCTCGTCAAGCATGGTCATCGCGAAAAAGCGGTCGTAAGGCACGCCCTCGGCATTGTTCATGGCGATCAGGCAGTTGGTGTTACAAGGGTTGCCGACTACAAGCACGCGAACATCGGCAGCCGCGTTGGCAGCAATGGCTTTGCCTTGGCCAGTAAAAACCTTCCCGTTGATGCTGAGTAGATCGCCACGTTCCATACCTGCTTTACGCGGGACGGAGCCCACGAGCAGCGCCCAGTTGACGCTCTTAAAGCCTTCGTTCATGTCGGTCGTAGCGACGACATCTTTGAGTAGAGGGAAGGCACAGTCTTCGAGTTCCATGACGACGCCCTTGAGCGCGTCGAGGGCGGGCGGTATTTCAATTAGATTTAGCGCGACTGGCTGGTCAGGTCCGAACATGGCACCCGATGCGATGCGAAAGAGAAGTGCGTAGCCTATGTTACCAGCTGCACCTGTGACGGCGATACGAATAGCTTGTTTGCTCATAATACGTTTGGATGATATTTATTTAGAAATTCGGGAAATGATACTTCGCTTAGTTAAGCGGCTAGCACCCGGACGTTTGCAGTAGAAGATTAGCTTATTTAGCTTATTTTTTGTTAAACAAAAAGCGGTGCTAGGTCGGCGTAGCCTTTGCGAATCATTGTCTCGGTGGTTTCCCAATCGATACACCCGTCAGTGATGGAGACGCCGTAATTGAGGTCTTCGATAGGCTGAGGAAAGGACTGGTTGCCGAAGCCGAGGTTACTCTCAACCATCGCGCCAATTACACTGGGTTCACTCAAGCTCTGGCGCACGATCTCGTCGAAGACCTCTGGCTGGCGGGCGGGGTCTTTGCTACTATTAGCGTGACTGCAGTCCGTCATGATCGCGGGTGTGAGTTGGCTAGCTTCGAGTAGCTTTCGGACTTGGGCGACATCTTCGGCACTGTAGTTGGGGCCGTGAGAGCCGCCACGAAGTACGACGTGGCAGTGAGGGTTGCCTTTAGTGGTAAGGGCATTCGCTCGGCCTTCGTTATCGATACCGAGAAAAGTCTGTGGTTGGCTGGCCGCTTTGATCGCATTGATTGCAACAGTCAGGTCACCGTCGGTGCCGTTCTTAAAACCGAGTGGCATGGAGAGACCGGAGGCCATTTGTCGGTGTGTTTGGCTCTCGGTGGTGCGCGCGCCGATAGCTGACCAACTGATAAGGTCGGCTATGTATTGTGGAGTGATTGGGTCGAGCAGCTCTGTCGCGGTAGGCAAGCCGAGCTCGATGATGTCTAGGAGGAAGCGACGGGCGATGCGTAATCCTTCTGGAATGTCGCTGGTGCCGTCGAGCTTGGGATCCATGATTAGACCCTTCCAGCCCACTGTGGTTCGTGGCTTCTCAAAATAGACACGCATCACAATAAGCATGCGGTCGTCTACTTCCTTTGCGAGTTTGGCAAGTTTCTCGGCATATTCACGACCAGCCCTAAGGTCGTGGATCGAGCAGGGGCCGATCACAACTAGTAGGCGTCGGTCATTGCCAAAGATGATCTCGTTGATCGCGTCGCGGCTCTCAGCTACAAATTTATCAGCGGTGTCCGTCTTCTCGATCTCTGTGCACAGAGCAAGCGGTGTCGGGAGCAGCGTTTTAGAGGTGATGTTGATATCGGTGACTTTTTTCACGGGCGGAATGAGTAAAGTAGCTTTGCGGCAGGAACAAGCTCAATTACTTCTACGATGTGAGTTGAAACTTTTAAAATGCAATCTACGACTCTTCTTATGGACCCTTCCAAAAGCTTTTACCAATACGCACTCGCTGCAGATTTTCTCGTCACGGACGAAGATGCGGCGGACTTTTTGCAAAGCCAGTTTACTAACGAACTGCGACCCTTCGATATGGGGCAGGCAACCTATGGTCTATGGCTGAGTGTGAATGGTAAAGTAATTGCTGATAGCGTGGTTATTTGCGAAGGGGCTGAGCAGTTTAGAGTGATTAGCGAGTGTTGTGCTGGCGAGTTGATTGCGGCGCACATGGAGCGGCATATTATCGCGGATGATGTAGAGATTGAACACGGCGAGCCGGGTTACGGGCTCGAACTACCTGCTCAAGCTGTTGAAGCGCTCGGTTTAAAGTGTCCGAAGAGTGGGCGATTTTTACGCATTGAAGGAGGGATTCTTTACTCCACCCAAGATTCTTTATATAATATGGTTATTCATACAGATTCAGCGGCCAAACTTGTTGTTGAAGAACTGACAGATTTGGGTTTTATTGAATCCTCTGCATACGAGCGCGGTCTTGCACGAATTGATCGTGGTAGACCCCTGGTCCCAGATGAGATCGGCGCGGCTGATATGCCAGGGGAGGGCGGTCTGGAGCGTGATGCGATTTCGTTTACGAAAGGTTGCTACCTAGGTCAAGAGGTGGTTTCGCGCATGCACAACGTAGGTAAAGCGCAGCGCGCTCTCTTTGTGGTTCGTGGCGAAGGTGCGATCCCGGAGCTGCCGCAAGTCCTAACAAATAGCGACTCGAAGCAAGTCGGCGAACTGCGCACTGCCTATCTAGATGGTAAGACTTGGCGGGGTGTAGCAATTTTAAAAACACGTTTTGCAGGCGTGGGTGAAACTCTAAGATATGATACCCATGAGGTAAGTGTTTTACGGGCACTTCGGGAAGGATTTCCTTATGACTGATTTTTCCAAGAACGAGGCGGTGGAAATTGCATGTATTTTCGTGAACTTAGGTGCGCCAGAAAAGCAAGCTGAAGTAATGGCGTCGCAGTTAATAAAAAGAGCCGCACAAATCGCACAAGAACGAGATATTTCAAAGGTCGAGGCGACCGAGAGGCTACTAAGACAAGTGCTTGAGGCGCGGCAGGGACCTCTTGATGGCTCTGAGAAAGGTTTGAAGCAATGAGCAAGGCTGGAAGGTTGAAAAAACCTAGGCTTAAAGCTGATTTTATATTGACGCATCTGTAACCCGCTTCTCTTATCGGATGTGGTCATGTGACCATCAACCTCAACAACATAATTACATTTCATGAACAAAGCCCAACTCGTTGCAGAAGTACAAAAATCACTCGGTGCAGACACCTCCAAAGCAGCCGCAGAACGCTCAACAGAAGCCGTTCTAGAAGCTATCAAAAAGGGTGTTAAAAAGGACGAGAACGTTCAACTCATTGGCTTCGGTACTTTCTCAGTAATAGAGCGCGCTGCTCGCGATGGCATCAACCCACAAACTCGCGAGAAGATCCATATTAAGGCTTCCAAGGCTGTGAAATTCAAAGCAGGAGCTGGCCTGAAGGCAGTCCTCTAAGACTCTCCTAGGACACGATTTGTTAGGCGATTTCCAAACCTCATAGCTTAAACTTTCCAATCCCGCAGTTTCCATTCGGAAGCTGCGGGTTTTTTTCTTATTAAAATTGGGATTCGCGCCCCGCGTGTCCGACGTTCAGTTGAAACTGTGACACTGTAGTGTGTCCCTTCGCTCTACCGTATTCGTAAGGTAACTAACATCATCACCCGCAAAATTTCCCGCCTTTGCGGTTGCCAGTGACCCACAAGCTATCCTAATTAAAGCGCTTTTAAGAATCACTCTTCACTAGAAACTAGTATTATGGGCAAAAGCTTATTTGAGAAAGTATGGGATGCACACGCCGTTCGCCAGTTAGTTAACGGTCAGACGCAATTATTAATCGGTACCCACCTTATTCATGAGGTCACCAGCCCTCAGGCCTTTGGCATGCTCCGTGACCGGGATTTGAAGGTGCAATATCCCCACCGCACCTTTGCCACGGTCGATCATATTGTTCCGACCAACGAATCAGTTGAGCCCTACAGCGACCCGCTAGCTCAGGGGATGATCGAGGAGTTGCGTAAGAATTGCGCCGATAACAATGTCACTTTCTTCGACACGAATACCGGCAGACAAGGCGTTGTCCACATCGTGGGTCCTGAACAGGGCATCACGCAGCCCGGAACTACCATTGCCTGCGGGGATTCACACACCGCGACGCACGGTGCTTTCGGTGCCATCGCCTTTGGTATCGGTACTAGTCAGGTGCGCGACGTGCTCGCCACTCAGACCATTGCCCTAAACAAACTTAAAGTACGCCGAATCAATGTGGATGGCACCTTACCTCCGGGTGTTTATGCCAAGGACGTAATTTTGCACATCATCCGTCTCCTCGGCACACAGGGTGGCACTGGCTACGCCTACGAGTATGCTGGCACGACATTCGATAAGTTCACAATGGAGGAGCGCATGACGGTCTGTAATATGTCGATAGAGGGCGGTGCCCGTGTTGGCTATGTGAACCCTGACGAAACGACTTTCGAATATCTTAGAGGCCGTCCGTACTCGCCGAAAGGCGCTGCATGGGGCGCCGCAGTTGAGCAGTGGAAGTCTTTCGCCTCAGACACCAATTGCACTTTTGATGACGTGGTCAATATCGACGCCTCGCACATTCAGCCCACCGTCACATGGGGGATCACTCCCGGGCAGGGCATAGGCATTGAGGAAAGTATTCCAGCTATCTCCGATGCGCCTACACAGTCGGAGCGGGATTCCGTGGCTGAAGCTCTCGAATATATGCAATTAGAGGGTGGCAGCCCAATAAAAGGCAAAAAGATCGACGTCGCCTTTATTGGATCTTGCACGAATGGTCGGCTTTCCGATTTCCAAGAAGTCGCCAAATACTTGAAAGGGCATAAGGTCGCCGAGGGCGTGCAAGCCATCATCGTTCCTGGATCGCAAGTCGTTGCTAAGATCGCCGAAGACCTAGGCTTGGATAAGATTTTCATTGAGGCGGGTTTCGAGTGGCGCGCCGCAGGCTGTTCTATGTGCCTTGCCATGAATCCCGACAAACTTGTCGGCGATCAGCTCTGCGCGAGTTCCTCGAATCGTAACTTCAAAGGTCGTCAAGGCAGTCCGACGGGTCGCACCATGCTCATGAGTCCAATTATGGTGGCTGCTGCAGCTGTGACTGGTCAAGTCTCCGACGCTCGCGATGTCTTTGGCTTTGCTTCTGCGGGCGTCTAGAAAGCATCTCTGCTCTTCTAAATCCTACTTTTTAATTTTAAAAGTCATGTCCTCTACACCAATTAAAAAAGTTACTGGTAAAGGTGTCTTCGTCCCTGGCGACGACATCGATACCGACCGTATCATTCCAGCACGCTTCATGAAGTGCATTACCTTCGACGGCCTAGGAGAGTATCTCTTCCACGACGTCCGTAAAACTGAGAGCGGCGAAGACAAGCAGCATAATCTCAATGATCCGCGCTTCGCTCAAGCCTCCATCCTAGTCAGCGGTAACAATTTTGGTTGTGGCAGCTCGCGCGAGCACGCGCCGCAATCGATCCTTCGCGCGGGCTACAATGCTGTAATCGCAGGTAGCTTTGCTGAAATCTTCTTTGGTAATTCGACGAACCTCGGTGTGGTCTGTGTGATCGCTAGCGATGCTGACCGCGAAATTATCGCTAGCGCTATCGAGGCGCACCCTGAGCTGGAAATCACAATCGATCTGGAAAACCATAAGATCTTTTATGGCGACCAGTCTGTGCCCTGTGAGATTAAGCAAGGCGCGCGCGATAGTTTGCTTAGCGGCAATTACGATCCACTCGACGAGCTCCTAGAAGGAGCGGATGAGGTGTCTAAGACCACTGGGGCACTGCCCTATATGCAAGCGTGACACCGATAAGCAATCTGTTAGCTTTTTCAGGTAGTTGGACATCCAAAACTAATTAAGCGCCCTGCCAATGGGCAGGACTCCAATCCATACATCCTCATTTACAAATGGACATCTTAGCTCATGCTGGAATTTTCATCTACCCGCTTGCTCTTAGTTCAGCAATAGCGGTTTTCATCACCATTGAGCGGCTCATCGCCTTGCGTCCGTCGCGTGTCATGCCGGCGGCGATGGTTGATGCCTTTGTAGCGGGTCGTTTCGATGGCGTTCCCGCGGACTCTGCATCTGTTGTGGGACGTATCGTTGGTTTCTACCAATCGAGACCGTTGGATTCTGACTCACTCAAAGCTTACGCGCGGTTCGAAGTCAGCCGGATGGAGCGTGGTATGTTTCTCTTGGAGGTAGTGATTGGCGCTGCGCCCCTAGTTGGTCTACTTGGTACTGTAACTGGACTCACACAAGTATTCAGCGGCTTCTCTGCAGATACTGGTTTGCCCGATCCCGCTACTTTCATTGTGGGTATCGCTTTGGCGCTGAATACTACCATCCTTGGCCTCACCATCGCGATACCAGCCTTAGCGGTGCATGCCTATCTGCTTCGACGCGTCGAATCGATGGCCGCATGTATCGGACTTGGTGTGCAAGCACTTATTCAATCCAAAGAAGCCTAGGTAAGGAGAATGGATACGACTTCTGACTTGATCTACCGCCGTCGAAGGCGTCCCACGATCAACATCGTCCCTTTGGTCGATGTGCTGACCGTTTTGCTCTTCTTTTTTCTAGTTACGATGCAGTTCAAGCAAGTGAGCACTCTTAACATCACGGTGCCCAAGATCGAAACTGCGGGTAAAAATGAGATAGAAGAGCAAATTGTGATCGCAGTTAGCCCTAAAGGGGAGTTTTATTTAAATGACCGAGCGGTCGAGAAAGATGTACTTGCAACAGCTATGAAATTAGCAGGCGAGTTGACACCAAATATGCCTGTTTTACTGATCGCAGACGAGGAAGTCCCGCTCAAATTTGTGACAGAGGTGATGGATATCTGCCGTAGTTATCAGCTTAACAAGATTAGGCTTCAGTCTCGCTAATCGATAGACGCTTTTGGGGCGTCTGCTTCTTCATCGTTTATTTACTAAGTGGGGCTGGCATTAGGGAGAGGCAGCGTCTGTTACTCCATCAAATTGGCTTACGAATCCGGTGCCGGTATTTCGTAGCCAGCGATTCGTTGTGTTCGGCACCACCGTCGGCATTTTGGCTGACATAGGTGGGGGGGGTGAGACCCATTGCAATTAGGTTTTCGATGATTTCCATGGAGAGTAGGTTGAGCAAAAGCGCCCCGCTCATTGTCGAGGTAGGTCCTACTTTGTAATCAAATCCAGGCGCGTCGATTGACGCATCACCAGGCATTCCTCCATTGTCGAGCACGTAGTCGCCCAGCTCATAGAGTTTTTTGCCTGAAATATGCCGTGAGGTGGTGCTCTTTGACATGTCGAGCGAGGTTATTACGACCACATCGAGCCCAGAAGCTTTGGCTTCCAAAGCTACCTCAATTGGGCTGGCGTTTCGTCCTGAGTTGGAGATGACGAGGATTACATCAGAGGCTTGGACGGCATAGCGGTAGGCATAGCGTTGAAAGAGCCGTGCTCCATAGCCTACGATTTGCTCTGGCCAACCGTCTGCTGGGTCGTCGATGCTGCTAACTGGCACTAGGCCGCCCGCACGGCGCTCTATCTCGGCAGCTAAAATCTGCGAGTGCCCAGAGCCGAAGGTGTGGAGCACGCCATCGGTAGCAAGACTCTCAGCAATACGCAAGCCAGCAGCTTTCAGTGTCGATTTATTGTTTTCGTAGACGCTGGCTTGGAGCGCGAGTGAGGAGTCGTAAAATTTTCGTGCGAGTGACATTAATTGAAGGATCGCGGTTTATGTGCAGGCAAGGCAAGTGCTTTCAATATTAGCGCAAGCATGTTGCTTACATTACTTGTACATACCGCTGCCTATTCCGAAGAGGAAGTTGGGGACACCTATATTATATTCGAATTTGTCCACGGTAATATGACCAACTACTCCTGTCCTTTCGTCGTAGAATGTGAGCTTCTTTGGCTGGAAATAGGGATCAGTTTGATCAAAAAATTCCATGTATTCGATACTGCGAACGAGGGTGCTACCTGCATCGTAATCTTTGTAAAGCAGAGCTTTTACGGGGCGATATCGTTCTGTTTCTTCAACTGGTTCCAGCTCCGTTTCAAGCTCCACACGGTAAGTCTTGAAAGTCGGGATGTTAAAATCAAAGCCGTCATTATTTTTGAAATAATATTCAGGATTGAGTGCGAAGAGATCGAATAAATTGGTGGCAGCTTCATCTCCGCTAACAACTCGCGATTTACTTTGAAGGGTTCCCTTTTCAACCATAGTAATCGCTTTTCCGTCATAGATTATGTCTGCTCTAGCCATTTTCTTTGGGTTTCGAATGGAAGCACGTATGTATTTCTTTTCTTTACTCGTCACCACCAGTCTCACTGATTGACCACTTTCTAGGTGTATGGTCGAATGGATAAGAATCGACACAGGTTGCCCTTTAATTTGGGCACTCACGGAAGTGTCGCTAACCAAACAGATAGCTAAACAAAATAAGATAACCCACTTCATAGTTGGCGTACTCATGTTAATCAGGGTTTAAACATAAAAGAAGCAGTTAATGTAATAAACGGCTTTTTCAGCTTAATTGAAAGAATATTTATGCTTGGCGGAGCTTGTGGGCCATACAGGCAAGATTAAAAATGCGAGTAATAAGCGCATATATATTAGGTTTTAAGACCAATCTAAATCAGCGCTTAGCGTTGGAGTAGCTTCAAAAACTCTTCGTTATTTCTGGTCTGTGTGAATCGGTCGATCATGGCCTCGGCGGCATCTTCGATCTTCTGACCTGCGAGTGCACGGCGTAGGAATTGGGCGCCTTCAAGGTATTTACCAGATAGTAAGAGCTCTTCCTTGCGGGTTCCGGAGGCATTGAGGTTGATCGCGGGCCAGAGGCGGAGTTCTGCTGCTTTCCGGTCGAGCACCATTTCCATATTACCAGTGCCTTTAAATTCTTGGAAGATGAGTTCGTCCATCTTGCTGCCGGTTTCGATTAGAGCGGTGGCGATGATGGTAAGGCTACCGCCTTCTTCGCAGTTACGTGCAGCAGAGAAAATTTGGCGAGGTTTTTCTAGGGCACGCACGTCGAGGCCACCGGTCATGGTGCGGCCACCCTTGCCAGAGGCGGCGTTGTAGGCACGGGCTAGGCGTGTGATCGAGTCGAGCAGTAGGACGACGTCCTTACCCGCCTCCACGAGCCTTTTGGCGCGATCGATGGACAATTCGGCGAGACGAAGGTGGTTCTTCAGTTCCTCGTCGTTTGAGGAAGCGTAGATTTCCGCATTCACGCTGCGTTTAAAGTCAGTCACTTCTTCGGGGCGTTCATCGACGAGGAGCACTAGGCAGTGGCATTCGGGATGGTTTTCGATGACGCCGTGGGCGATATCGTGCAAGATAGTGGTCTTGCCGGTGCGGGGAGGGGCAACAATGAGCCCTCGGGTGCCTTTACCAATTGGGCAAAATAGATCCATGATGCGAGTGGTCGCTCGTCCATCTTCGGCCTCGAGGCGGATTTGTTCGTCTGGGGCAATGGAGACCATCTGCTGGAAAGAGTAGCGACCCTTGCGCTCTTCGAGAAGGGCTCCATCCACCTTTTCAATAAAGCGCACTTTAGGATTGGGAAAACGGTCATTGTGGAGGGCTTTGGCATCTATGAAGCTGCCTTGCTTTAGCTTAAAACGCTTGATCAATTCACGCGGAACGAAGGGATCGTCTGGCTTCGTCTTGCCGTTTCGGGAGGGGTCAATCAGTTGGCCAGTCTTGTTTTCCAAGATTTCTAGAATGCCGGAGACTTCAATCTCGTTGTCGCGAGATATTTCTTGATTTGGCTTTGCTACAGATTTTTGAGTGGTCTCTGCTTGCAGGGGGGGTTCCGTCGATAAATTTTCTTCGCTCATAGCATACCGCGTGTGTGCTTAATTAAATTAGTTAAAAGGTGTGACTAACCGTGGCAGGTCGCATGCTGTTGGATGATTACCCAGGCAATGTAGTGAGGTGCGTTAGAACGAATTGACCGATAGCAGTCTCTCATTAGGTCGATCATCCACAGGGCTGATTTCCATGTAGTTAATTGTCCATGCAGACAAATGATGTGGCGCATCATGAATACGTTCTACTTAGCGCGATATATAAATATAAGCGGCAATCATTTCGACCTGTCAATGACTATAATCTAGAGGCTGTCGTGCTTGCGTAGGGAGCGGGATTTAGTGTAACTATGTA
>CESN01015197.1_pt1 | contig 37767 bp, 33 predicted proteins | sample 531181 | NCBI WGS metagenome assembly CESN01 (sample SAMEA2621990, study PRJEB7988) | marine metagenome | isolation source: saline water (ENVO:00002010), including
GATAATTTGCCTAAGAATGTTTAACATATAAGGGGTAACATGAAAATCACAACTCAGTCAGCAAGCCTCGGAGAAAAAAGAAGAATGACTGTGGCAAACTAAGTCTAATGTTATCAAGATAACTCAGCAACTAAATTCAACTTTTGAGCCTTAGTCAGTGCTTTAATTCGACGCTCTTCAATCGTCGCCTCAGATTGTGTGCCAATCTCTTTCGCATAGATCAACTCAAGCGGCGTGCGCCCTCGTAAATACTTGGCCGACCTAGGACTGCTACTAGTATGTTCCTCGAAGCGGCGAGTCACATTAGTCGATATTCCCGTATACAAAGTGCTATCTGCACAGCGAATGATATAGACGGACCATGTTCCACTCTGGGAGTAACTACTCATATATGTAATCGATAGACATCCAAAGTTAACAGCAAGGCCGAAGCGATCGAGCAGTCACCTACGGCACTGGAGGATACAGGTAACGCGCCTAGACATAGAGCATCAAGCTTACCGATATGCAAGAACGCGTCCCTCAAGGCGAAATTATATAGGATGAACTCTTCAAAGGTATGTAGCTTAGATACTTGCGAATCTATTCCACCCCACACCCTCCCCAAAAACGCAGGCAATCGCTTGAACCATCCCTCATCATGATGCTAACTAAAGATAGAAAAAATCCGCATGCTGAACCTTTACTACGATCCGATCTATACCGAAGGCCTCGACCCAACAGTTCGCTTCCCGCGTGAACGATATCAGCTTTTAGCAACGCGCCTAGCAGAGAACTCGGACATTCACATCCAGCGTCCGCCTCTCGCTACGCGCGAGCAGATTGTGATGGCACACGACGAACACTACGTCGACCTTTTCATAGAAGGTAAACTAGAGCCTGCTGCCATACGCCGCATTGGTTTGCGTCCTTGGACGCATGCCATCATCGAGCGGACCTTACGTCTCATCGGCGGAAGCTTATCCGCACTCGATCACGCCTTATCGAATATCAGTATCGCTGGTAATATGGCTGGTGGCACCCACCACGCCTATCGAGAGTGCGGTTCGGGCTATTGTATCTTTAACGATGTCGCCATCTGCGCCCAAGCAGCCCTCAAAGCACCTAGGATCAAAAAAGTCCTCATTCTAGACCTTGATGTACATCAAGGCGATGGCACCGCAGCCATCCTCCAAGGACATCCCAACATTTTTACTTGTTCAATTCACGCCGAAAGCAACTTCCCGTTTCGAAAACAACAAAGCGATCTCGATGTCCACCTCGCGGACGAGACCAAGGATGCCGACTACTTAGCTTGCCTCGACCGCACATTGGAAAAAATTCAACCCCATAAATATGACTGCATACTATTTCAAGCTGGTGTCGACCCACTCGAAGAAGACGCCCTTGGTCGACTCGCCCTGACTAGGGTTGGACTACGCCAACGCAACGAGCGAATCTTCAAACTACACCGACAATACAATCTCCCTGTTGTCATCTTCATGGGCGGCGGTTATGCTAAACCCATAGAACGAACTGTCGATGCCTTCGAAGACCTTTTTACCGTAGCTGCTCAATTCACAGTTTAATCTAGCATGAAACGTTACACCGCCAACATCAATAACACCCACCCAATCATCGCCATCGACATAGGCTACAGCGCGAAGACTGCATCGTGCGCTCTCACTTACTCTGGTTCGCTAGAAACCCAGACAATTCAGTTCGGCGAATGCATTGAAGCGACTAGTCACTTAATAGAGAAAAAAGGAAAGCATACGATCATCCTAGAAGCCGTCCTCTCCACCTATCACCGTCCCGACGGTAACCCCGACATCCGAGGAGATTTTGAAAAAGGCCGTGGTTGGTATTACGGACCGGGTGTATCCACATTCGCGGCAGCAATTCGTTTCCTTCAGGTCCTCGACCAAAAGCTCTCAGAGGAAATCCGTCCGATTCCAATAGTCGAAGGCTTTTTAAGCTACAAAAAGACCCGCACTCAACATGCAGACGACGCTCAGCGACTACTCAAAGAATTATTTACTGCCGAACGCTTTAAAGCAAGAAGTGGCAGCGAACCGATCATCTCAGAAATTGATGGTATACCGAGCATCTTGAGATACAATCATCCGTAATAATTATAGCCAACTTCACGAGTCAACGAACTGCGTCATCAAGTAAGATTGAAAGGCATAAGGCAGAAGCGCGATTCTTAAGAGCTTAAGGACCAAAAGAGCCGTTCCACTCGGAACGGCTCTTTGCTTAAATGACTTTGAATCGTTACATTACCCTTCGATAAGCTCAACCCCAACTAACTGGTCGCTTCAGCTTCGGGATTCTCCGTAGTCTCCGTTCCTTCTTCGACTGCGTCGGCTTCTGGGACGGGAGCTTCCTCAGTGGTTCCCTCGGCATTAAACTCAGGCGCAGGTAATGGCACACCTTCGATACGCTCGGCAGCTTCCTCGGGACTGAGTTGCTCCATCTCGGCACCGAGGGTGTCGATACGGAGGTTTCGGTAGGCGGGAAGACCTGTACCAGCTGGAATCAAGTGACCCATAATGACGTTTTCCTTGAAACCCTTAAGCATGTCGACCTTGCCTAAAGTAGAGGCGTCAGTAAGCACACGTGTAGTTTCTTGGAAGGACGCAGCAGAGATAAAGGACTCAGTTTCAAGCGACGCCTTGGTGATACCAAGGAGAACAGGCTCGCCTTCAGCAGGCATGCCACCTGCTTCTTTGATATGGTCATTAGCCGACATGAACGTGAAGCGATCTACTTGCTCGCCCCAAAAGAAGTCAGAGTCACCTGGATCGGTGATGCGAACCTTCTTGAGCATTTGCGAGATGATAACTTCGATGTGCTTGTCGTTAATTTCTACACCCTGCAGACGGTAGACTTTTTGAATCTCCGCGATGAGATAGTCTTGAACAGCGGACGGCCCGAGAATTTCGAGGATTTCATGCGGATCGGCACCACCTTCAGTCAGATTTTGGCCCTTTTGAACTAGGTCACCAACTTGCACGACTAGGTGCTTACCGTGTGGTATGAGGTGAGCTTCTTCGTCCCCAGACTCTGGATCAGTAACAAGTAGCTTCTTCTTTCCACGAACAGTGCCGTCGAGTGAAACAATACCATCGATCTTAGCCATCTCGGCTGCGTCCTTCGGACGGCGAGCTTCAAATAACTCAGCAACTCGAGGAAGACCACCAGTAATATCCTGCGTCTTGGAGGCTTGACGTGGAGTCTTCGCAAGCATGGTGCCGGGCGCAATTTCGTCGTCTTCGTTAACTGCAACCTGAGCGCCAACTGGGATCGCATAGGTTGCAATTGTCTTACCAGTCCCGTTGAGAATGTTAACAGCAGGATTCAAGTCTTCCTTGTGCTCTATCACTAGAGTCGCGATAAGACCAGAAGACTCATCTAGTTCACGCTTCACGGTGACACCTGGGATCATATCAGTAAAACCGATACGACCTGCCTTCTCGGAAAGAATTGGAATGTTGTGCGGATCCCACATAGCGAGGATCTCTCCCTTTTCAATGGAATCGCCGTCGCCCTTTGTAAGAACAGAGCCAACTACAATCTTGTAGATTTCAATTTCGCGGTCGTCCCCGTCAACGATGAGGACGGAGCCAGTCTTGTTAAGAACGATATTCGCACCATCGGCTGTTTGCACGATACGCAACCCCTTATAAACGACCTTGCCACCTGTGCGGATCTTGATCTCAGGATTCTTAAGAACACCCGACGCAATACCGCCAATGTGGAATGTACGCATCGTTAACTGTGTACCCGGCTCACCGATCGACTGAGCGGCGATAATACCTACAGACGAACCACGTTCAACCATGTCCGAATAGGCCGGATTGATGCCGTATTCAAGTGCGGTGATTCCGACCTTCTTGCGAGTGGTGAGTGCAGAAAGGACTTTCACGCGCTCGACACCTACGTCTTCGATCTTACGGGCGGCTTCTTCAGAGATCAGTTCTCCATTCTTGATGAGGAATTCATCAGGATTGAGCGGATTCTTGATGTCATTGGAAGAGCAACGGCCAATGATACGGTCGTAAAGAGAAACAATTTCATCATCACCTTCGTAGATAGCATACTTCCAAACGCCGTCTCGGTTGCCATCGTCGAAGTCTTCAATGATACAGTCCATAGCAACGTCACAGAGCTTGCGTGTGAGGTAACCGGCATCCGCTGTTTTAAGCGCTGTATCAGCGAGACCCTTACGAGCACCGTGTGTAGAGATAAAGTATTCCAGGACGGAGAGACCCTCGCGGAAGGAGGAAAGGATCGGACGTTCGATAATTTCACCTGATGGTTTCGCCATCAAACCACGAGTTCCACAAAGCTGGCGAACCTGCTGCTTGTTACCACGAGCACCAGAATCCATCATCAAGTAAACAGGATTCACAGAATCTTTGCCGCCGTTCGATTTGAGTTCGTCAAACACTGCCTTAGCGATGTCGTCGGTACATCCAGTCCAGATATCAATGATCTTATTATAACGTTCACCCTCGGTAATAATACCTTTCTTATACTGGCCTTCGACTTCATCAATCTTCTTACGAGAAGCTTTCACGATAGCTGTCTTAGCCGGCGGAATGATCATGTCATCAATGCCGATCGAAACACCGGCACGGGTAGCGATCTTAAAACCTGTATCTTTTAGGCGATCAAGGGTGATGACTGTCTCCTCACGACCTACGGTGTTGTAGGTCTGTAGAATAATATCGCCTAGCTTACCTTTAGGGACTGGGAAATTGATGAATCCTAGCTCTTTTGGCCAAATGCTATTAAAGATCACTCGACCAACTGTGGTTCGAATAATCCTCTTTTCAGAGTTACCGAAGACAGTGCCTTCTTTTTTGTAGTCTGGGTTGATGAAGTTGATAAAATCGTGCACCCTGAGTGCGTCATCATCCACTGCTGTCTTCAACTCTTCGGCATCGACAACCAAAGGCAGGCGCTGGTCTTGCGCTGGCATGACAGGTGGGTCGAGTGTTAGGAAATAGGAACCAAGTACGATATCCTGCGAAGGCGTTAAGATAGGCTTACCAGAAGATGGTGAGAAAATATTGTGTGTCGCCATCATCAGGGTCTTAGCTTCCATCACTGCTTCGAGCGAGAGAGGCACGTGAACCGCCATTTGATCCCCGTCGAAGTCAGCATTGTAAGCCGTACAAACAAGTGGGTGTACGCGAATCGCATCACCTTCGATCAAGACAGGCTCGAAGGCCTGAATGGAAAGACGGTGCAAGGTAGGCGCACGATTCAAGAGAACGGGGTGCCCTTCAGTGACTTCCTCAAGAATGTCCCAAACTTCAGGAGATTGTTTTTCGATCATCTTTCGTGCGCCGCGAACGGTGTGTACGAAGCCGAGCTCTTTAAGTCGGCGGATGATGAATGGCTCAAAGAGTACGAGCGCCATCTTCTTAGGGAGACCGCATTGGTTCAGTTTAAGTGACGGACCAGAAACAATAACGGAACGACCAGAGTAGTCGACGCGCTTGCCAAGCAAATTCTGACGGAAGCGACCTTGCTTTCCCTTGAGCATGTCAGAGAGCGATTTAAGCGGGCGGTTACCCGCACCAGTCACAGCGCGACCGTGACGACCGTTATCGAATAACGCATCGACTGCTTCTTGAAGCATGCGCTTCTCATTATGAATGATTACGTCAGGGGTCTTAAGAGACAGGAGGTTCTTCAGGCGATTGTTACGATTAATAACACGACGGTAAAGGTCGTTCAAATCAGAAGTCGCGAAACGGCCACCTTCAAGTGGAACGAGCGGACGAAGGTCTGGTGGAATGACAGGTAATACCTCAAGCACCATCCACTCTGGGCGAGTGCCCGATTCCATGAAGCCTTGGATTGTCTTCAAACGCTTAGAAATCTTCTTTTTAATCTGCTTAGAGCGCGTGGCGTGCATTTGCTCATGCAGCTCGGCAACTGTTGACTCAAGATCGACCAGTGCTAGGGCATCGCGTACCGCTTCAGCACCCATGCGCGCGACAAAGGAATCTTCTCCATACTCGTCTTGAGCCTGCATATACTCCTGATCGGTCAAGAGCTGACGCTCTTCGAGGGGTGTTTTGCCTGGATCGATCACCAAGTAGTTCTCGTAATAGATGACACGCTCGAGGTTACGAGCGGTGATGTCGAGCAAGAGACCCAAACGGGAAGGCATGCTCTTCAAGAACCAGATGTGTGATACGGGAACGGCGAGTTCGATATGGCCCATACGATCACGGCGAACGCGCGAAACGGTGACTTCGACCCCGCAGCGGTCGCAAATCACACCCTTGTACTTGATCCGCTTGTATTTACCACAAGCACATTCGTAATCGCGAACTGGACCAAAAATACGCTGGCAAAAAAGGCCGCCCGGTTCCGGTTTAAATGTGCGATAGTTGATCGTTTCGGGATTTTTGACTTCACCGCGAGACCATTCGCGAATGGCTTCAGGCGCGGCGACAGTAATGCCGACACGGTCAAATTGCTTAGTGGCTTCATAGCCTAGGACGTCACGTGCTACTTCGTTGCTCATTAGTAAACTTTCTTTGAAATGTTATGTTAAATAGTGGCCCTTAGACGTCGATCGCAGTGTCTAGCTCGAACTTACCTTCGGAACCGAGACGAACATCCAGACAGAGACTTTGGATTTCCTTCATCAAAACGTTGAACGACTGAGGCGTTCCCGCTTGTAAACTGTTGTCACCCTTGACGAGTGATTCGTAGATGCGAGTGCGACCCGCAACATCATCGGACTTGACGGTAAGCAACTCTTGAAGCGTATAGGCAGCGCCGTAAGCTTCAAGGGCCCAAACTTCCATCTCCCCGAAACGCTGGCCACCATACTGCGCCTTACCACCGAGCGGCTGCTGCGTAATAAGTGAGTAAGGACCGACCGCACGAGCGTGGATTTTGGAAGCAACCAAGTGGTTGAGTTTAAGCATATACATGTAGCCAACGACGACCTCTTGATGAAGTGCTTCACCTGTCTGACCGTCATATAGAATGCTCTTACCTGTGGATGGGAGACCCGCTTCTTCGAGATACTCACGAACCTTGGCTTCGGAGATACCATCGAAGACTGGAGTCGCCACCTTGATGCCAAGTTTTTTGCAAGCCCAACCTAAGTGAGTTTCTAAAACCTGTCCCACATTCATACGAGATGGAACACCAAGAGGATTCAAACAGATCTCTATCGGAGTGCCGTCTGGTAAGTGAGGCATATCCTCCTCAGGAACGATCTTAGCGACCACGCCCTTGTTACCGTGACGTCCAGCCATCTTATCGCCGACTTGCATCTTACGCTTTTTAGCGATGTAAACCTTAACACTCTTGACGACGCCTTGATCCGCATCTTCACCAGATTCGACGCCTTCAATTTTACGCTCACGCTCGTAGTCGACCTCATCGAACTTACCTTGGTAATTAGTAACGATCTCCATGATCTTTATCTTCACAGGAGAGGGATCGATCTCGATGTCTTTAGAAACAGCTGCGAGGCGACGGAGCAAGGTCTTCGTGATCTTGCGGTTCGCTGGAATGATGATTTCACCTGATTCGCCGTTCTTCACATCAAGCGGGATTTTTTCACCGAGCAAGATGTTGGAGAGCGCTTCAGTCAGATCTTCGCGAAGCTTGTCGCTTTGCGAGCGGTAAGATTCATTGATCTTCTTTATAGAGCGACGACGATCGGATGCTGACATTTGCTCGGGCTCGCCATCGACTCGAGCAGAAACCTTGATGTCCATGATGATACCGCGAACGCCCGAAGGAACGATTAGAGAGGTATCTTTAACATCAGCGGCCTTTTCACCGAAAATGGCGCGAAGCAGCTTCTCTTCGGGAGCAAGCTCAGTTTCAGATTTCGGAGTAATCTTACCGACGAGGATGTCGCCTGGTTTGACCTCAGCACCTACACGAATGACACCATCATGGTTGAGATCCTTGAGGGCTTCTTCGCCAACATTGGGAATATCACGAGTGATTTCCTCAGGACCGAGCTTGGTGTCACGCGCTGTCACCTCGAACTCGTCGACGTGAATCGAAGTAAATATGTCATCCTTGACGATCTTCTCAGAGATCAGAATCGCATCCTCGAAATTATAGCCATTCCACGGCATGAAGGCCACGAGGATGTTACGACCGATAGCAAGTTCACCATCTTGGGTCGAAGCACCATCCGCAAGGATTTGACCTTTCTTCACAGGCTCGCCGCGAGAAACGATTGGTTTTTGATTAAAGCATGTGCCCGCATTGGAACGCATAAACTTACGAAGATCGTAAACGAAGATGTCCTTTTTAGCGTCCGTCTTGATGTCCTTGTATTTAACAGGAATTTCGCCGTCCTTAGTCAGAACGATACGATTGGCATCGACTTGAGCAATGATTCCATCGATATCAGCGATCTCCACAGTTTTGGAGTCGATGGCGACGCGTTCTTCAATGCCGGTGCCCACGTAAGGGGTGTCGGACTGAAGAAGAGGCACACCTTGACGTTGCATGTTCGATCCCATCAGTGCGCGATTGGCATCATCGTGTTCGAGGAAAGGGATAAGGCCCGCTGCAACCGAAACAAGCTGCTTCGGTGAAACGTCCATGTAGTGAACTTCCTTTGGATCTAGCTCAAGCACCTCATCTTGATTACGGCAAGTCACCCGAGTGCCTACTAGATTGCTTTTCTTATCCAACTCGGAGTTGGCCTGAGCAATCATATATGGCTCTTCTTGGTCAGCGTTGAGATACTCAACGTCGTCGAGCACCTTGCCATTGACCACCTTACGGTAAGGAGTCTCGATGAAGCCGAACTCGTTGATTCGCGAGTAGAGTGATAGGGAATTGATCAAACCGATATTGGGACCTTCAGGAGTCTCAATCGGGCAGATACGACCATAGTGGGATGGGTGAACGTCGCGAACCTCAAAACCAGCGCGCTCACGATTCAGGCCACCAGGTCCAAGTGCGGAAAGACGACGCTTGTGAGTCAGCTCAGCTAATGGATTAATTTGATCCATAAACTGAGACAGCTGACTACGTGCAAAGAAATCGCGAATCACCGTGCTGAGTGCCTTCGGGTTAATCAGCTTTTGAGGGCTGATCGAATCGACGCTTTGATCGTAGAGTGTCATGCGCTCTTTAACCAAACGCTCTGTACGGGCGAGGCCGACGCGACATTGGTTGGCCAAGAGTTCCCCCACAGTGCGAACGCGACGGCTGCCCAAGTGGTCAATATCGTCGAGTGTGCCATCACCACGCTTCAGGCGTGAAAGATACTTGGTCGCTTCAACCACATCCTCAGCGCCGACCACGCGGGACTCAAGATCGGTGTTCATTTTAAGCTTTTGATTTAGCTTGTAGCGACCGACTCGACCAAGGTCGTAGCGGCGCGGATCCTGGAAGAGACGTTTGAGAAGCGCTTTAGCGTTCGCAGTTGTGGGCGGCTCACCGGGACGGAGACGCTTGTAAATATCCTTGAGCGCTTCTTCTTCATTTTGAGTCGGATCCTTTTTGAGGCAGCGGATGATCGCGCCATCATCGACAGTCGTGTCGATCGCAACAACCCTCTTACGGCCAGCTTTCTGGAAAGAACGAACGATCGTCTTCGTTAGGGGCTCAAAGGCACGGGCAAGCACGACACCCTTGTCCGCATCGACTATGTCTTCCGTCAAAACGAGATTGGATACTGAGTCGCGCTTGAGAGCATCGGTCACTGTAATCTCATCCATATCGTAGAAGAGATTAAGGATCTCCGCGTCGGAACCGTAACCCATTGCACGGAGTAATGTGGTTAGGAGAAATTTACGGCGACGGCGACGGCGATCTAGGTAGACATAAAGGAGGTCGTTCTGGTCGAACTGAACTTCGAGCCATGTGCCGCGGTCGGGAATAATGCGAAAGGCATGAAGAATCTTGCCGGATGTGTGGACACTTTCCTCGAAAGCGATGCCGGGCGATCGGTGAAGCTGACTAACGATGACACGCTCAGCACCATTAATAATAAATGAGCCACGCTCGGACACCATAGGTAGCTCACCCATGTAAATTTCTTCGTCCTTAATGTGGTCTTCTTCACGCAAGCGGAGCTTCACATAAAGAGAGACGGAATAGGTAACACCATCGCGAATCGCTTCGATCTCCGTTTCCCGTGGGGGTATGACGTTGTAGCTGACATACTCAAGGTGGCAGCGACTGTCATAGCTTTCGATAGGAAAGACTTCGGAGAAAACCGCTTCGAGTCCGACGGTCTCTCGCTGACTGGGAGACGAGTCCATTTGTAAGAATTCCCTGTAGGAATCAACCTGATTTTCAATAAGATTGGGCGGCTGGATAACTTCCTTGAGTTGACCGAAATTTAAGCGCTTTGACATAGTGGATGTCCCGGGTTAAAGTTTATCATGAGAGTGTTCTGAGAGTTTGCCAAGATCGCCCGACTGGGCTGATTAGCGTAAATGCAAAAACAGCTAGGTAGGGCTCACCAGATTTGGGTGAGCTCAACTAACTGTGAAAATGTGCGTTGGTTAAGTATAATCGGAATATCCGTAAATTACTTAAGTTCGACTTCAGCGCCAGCAGCTTCGAGCTTTTTCTTGATCTCTTCAGCTTCGTCCTTGGAGCAACCCTCCTTAACAGGCTTAGGTGCACCTTCGACGAGATCCTTAGCTTCCTTTAGACCTAGTCCAGTGATAGCGCGAACTTCCTTAATGGAAGCGATCTTGTTAGCGCCAGCAGCCTTAAAGATGACATCAAACTCATCTTTTTCTTCTGCAGGGGCATCTCCGCCAGCAGCAGCACCGCCAGCAGCGGCAACAGCGACAGGAGCAGCAGCGCTAACGCCCCACTTCTCTTCGAGTTCTTTAACTAGGTCAGCTACTTCGAGCACTGTTTGTGCTGAGAGCCATTCGACGACTTCTTCTTTTGTGATTGCCATGATATTTTATCTTTTAATTGGTTAGCACCCCAATGTCGGGATATTTAAGAGATGAATTTCTCCTAACCTTATTTTTGGATTTTTGGTTTGTTTTAAGCCGCCCCTTGTAGATTGGGCAGCTAAAGGATTTAAATTTACGTCAATGGATGGTTTAATTACGGGTTTTAGCTTGCAAGACATTGAGGAGACCTTGTGGCGCAGCGTTGATGACACGGACGAATCCAGTCACAGGCTGTGCGAGTAAGCCAAGTAGCTGGGCTTGGAGAACTTCGAGACCTGGCAGTTTTGCAAGCACTTTGATTTCTTCTTTGGTTAAGGCACGCTCATTGACGATACCCGCCTTCATTTCGACTTTCTCCTTCATCTTAAAGAAATCGCCGATGATCTTAGCGACTCCTGATGGATTTTTACCACCGACAACGATTGCAGTCTGCCCAGTGAGGTGCTCGCCCATATCTGGTAGCTCTTTAGCAGCAGCAGCAACACCGAAGATGCTGTTTTTGATAACGTGGAACTCAGCTTCGTGCTTAGAAAGCTGTGCGCGTAGTTCAGCAATTTCTTCCACAGTGATGCGTTCGTAGTTCGTTAGGTAGACGTAATCGGACTTGTTGAGATGGTTGTTCACCTCTTCAACGAGATATTGTTTTTCTGGTCTCATTTAATATTTCCCTCGTTAAGCTTTGTTAAAATCAGCGATGTCCAATGCGAGTCCAGGGCTCATCGTCGAGCTCAAGGTGAGGCTCTTAATGTATCTGCCAACAGCAGCTTTTGGGCGTTGCTCGATGAGAGCATTGACAGCTGCTAGCGCGTTCTGCGCGATTTGCTCAGGCGTAAAGGAGCGCTTACCGACGATGACGGCGACATTGGCGGTCTTATCCATCTTGAACTCGACGCGGCCAGCTTTGACTAGATTGATACCCTCGACGATATCATCAGTCACGGTACCGGACTTTGGGTTGGGCATAAGGCCACGGGGACCAAGCACACGAGCAACCTTGCGGACGCTCTTCATGGCACTAGTTGTAGAAATCGCGACATCGAAATCAATCCATCCGCCGGTAACTTTCTCGATTAATTCATCGAGACCCGCTTCCTCTGCGCCAGCAGCAAGAGCATCTTCCGGGTTTTCAGTGAAGACGATCACGCGCACGGTCTTTCCGCTGCCGTGAGGAAGCTGAAGAGTACCGCGAACCATCTGATCACTCTTGCGAGGATCAACTGCGAGGTGGGCGTAAACTTCGACGGTTTCGTCGAAATTCGCTTTAGGTAATTTGTTGAGTAACGCAGACGCTTCTTCGACCGAGTAAGTCTTCGTTAAGTCAGTCATTTCGACTGAAGAACGATAGCGTTTGCTTCCCTTAATTTGCTGGGTGGACATTGTTATATCTCTCTAATGGTGAAACGGAAAACCGGGGCGGCTTTCACGAAAATTGATGGCGAAACTAGCCTGCGACTTCAAGCCCCATCGAACGCGCAGTGCCTGCGATAATGTCGAAAGCAGCGTCTTCGTTTTTGGCGTTGAGATCGGCTTTCTTGATTTCGCAAATCTCGAGAATTTGCTTGCGGGTGACCTTACCAACCTTGTCCTTATTAGGAACACCAGAGCCTTTGGCGATACCCGCAGCCTTCTTCAATAAAATAGCGGCAGGTGGCGATTTCAAGATGAAGCTGAAAGAGCGGTCTGCGTAGACTGTAATGACGCAGGGCAAAATCATCCCTGCTTGATCCTTGGTCTTGGCATTGAATTCTTTACAGAAACCCATAATATTGACGCCCTGCGCACCGAGTGCAGGACCGACAGGAGGTGCGGGATTTGCAGCGCCAGCTGGTAGTTGTAAACGGATTTGACCTGTGATTTTTTTAGACATGTCTAATTAGCTTTCCTCTGTTCTCTGGACTTGCCAGTATTCAAGTTCGACAGGCGTGTAACGCCCGAAAATAGATACGGAAACTTTGAGCTTACCACGGTCTGGGTCGATTTCCTCAATTTTGCCCACGAGGTTCGCGAAAGGACCTTCATTGACTTTGACCATTTCACCAATTTCGTATTCAATCTTTGGCTTTTCTTTGCCCTCGGCTTCTTCGACTTGATTAAGGATGCGATTGATTTCGCTCTTCTTCAATGGAGTCGGGCGGTCGCCGCCAACAAAATTAATAACGCCGTGACCTTCACGGACAAAATACCAGGGCTTCTGAAGTAAATTACCGTCATCGTCATACAAGCGCATGTTGACGAAGATGTAGCCCGGGTAAAATTTACGAGTCCTGATGCTCTTCTTCCCAGCCTTCACTTCGGTGATTTGTTCAGTAGGCATGAGCACGTCGAACACAAAGTCATCCATCTCTTCGACTGCGATAAACTTATCGAGATATTTCTTGGCCTTGCCCTCTTGATTGGAGAGAGTCTGCACGGCATACCAACGAGGGCCTGTGATTGAAGAAGAATCTGACATTAGGGAAGTCTGGAGACAGGTAATTGAAGCCGCGAACGGCAGGAAAACTTAGTGTAGGTTGTCGTTGGTTAGAGGCCTATTTAACCCAAGAGGTCAGGAGCTCGACACCATTCATGAGTGAGAAGTCGATGAGCGCAATGTAGGAGCCTAAGATAGCGGTCGCGATAAGGACAATGACCGTCGAATCGCGAAGCTCCATCTTAGTCGGCCAAGTGGCTTTCTTAAGTTCGATCATCATCTCTTTGTAAAAGAGACGTATGCTAGTGAATGGGTTTTTCATTAAATATGTGAAACTGGCAGGAGAGGAGGGACTTGAACCCACAACTTACGGTTTTGGAGACCGTTGCTCTACCAATTGAACTACTCTCCTATGAGTTTTGGACTAAAATCTATGAAAAAAACAGTGAAGCCGAGGGCCCGTATAGAGCCCTCGGCGAAAAACTATAATCTATGAGGCGAGGGTGATCTACTTGATCACTTCAACAACACGACCAGCACCAATGGTACGACCACCTTCGCGGATAGCGAAACGTTGGCCAGCTTCCATTGCGATCTTCTTACCGAGATCAATTTCGACGGTAAGATTATCGCCAGGCATAACCATTTCAACACCCTCAGGGCACTTGATGATACCAGTGACGTCAGCAGTTCCGAAGAAGAACTGAGGACGGTAGCCATCGAAGAAAGGAGTGTGACGGCCACCCTCATCCTTGGACAGAACGTAGAGTTCAGCCTTTGCAGTTGTGTGGGGAGTGATCGAGCCAGGCTTGGCAATAACTTGGCCACGCTCGATAGCTTCCTTATCAACACCACGAAGAAGAATACCCACATTATCGCCGGCCATACCTTGATCGAGTTGCTTGCGGAACATCTCAACACCAGTCACGGTTGTTTTTTGAGTATCGCCCATTCCGACGATTTCAATTTCTTCGCCGACCTTGACGATGCCACGTTCAATACGACCAGTGGCTACTGTGCCACGACCTGTGATCGAGAAAACATCTTCAACCGACATAAGGAGAGGCTTGTCAATTTCGCGAGCAGGCTCAGCGATGTCTGTATCAATCGCATCCATGAGAGCTGTTACAGCCTCTGCTCCACCCGGCTTGCCATCAAGAGCAGCAGTTGCAGAACCACGAACGATTGTGATGTCATCACCAGGATATTCATACTTGGAAAGGAGGTCACGCACTTCCATTTCAACAAGCTCTAAGAGCTCTTCATCATCAAGAAGGTCAACCTTGTTGAGCCATACGACGATTGTTGGAACACCCACCTGACGAGCAAGCAAGATGTGCTCGCGAGTTTGAGGCATTGGGCCATCCGCAGCGGAAACAACGAGAATCGCGCCGTCCATTTGGGCAGCACCAGTGATCATGTTCTTAACGAAGTCAGCGTGCCCTGGACAGTCAACGTGTGCGTAGTGACGTTTTTCAGTCTCATACTCAACGTGAGCAACCGCGATAGTCACTGTTTTAGTAGCGTCACGAACTGTACCACCCTTTGCAATGTCTGCATATGACTTGAACTCAGCAAGTCCTTTGTCTGCTTGAACTTTTAGGATCGCAGTAGTTGTAGTTGTCTTACCGTGGTCAATGTGACCGATAGTGCCGACATTGACGTGTGGTTTTGTTCTTTCGAATGTTTCCTTAGCCATGATTGATGTTATTTAGTGATGAGAGATTGATTAGTGGTTTGTTATTTGCCGCGATGGAGCCCTCGAGCGGGATTGAACCGCCGACCTCATCCTTACCAAGGATGCGCTCTACCACTGAGCTACAAGGGCACATCGCAAATTGATGATATAGAATGTAATAAGCCGGAAATCCTACCAGTTGAGGAGATGAATTTTGGAAAGCTCGCGAAAGTGCCCCTAGCCCCCTACTCAGTCAATACTTATTTCTAAAAAATAAATTAACATGTGAAATCAGTGTTTTAGCGGGATAGAAGCTAGGAAATGGGTTGATCTACAGTAGACCAGACATCCCCAAGCCCATGCAGAATGAGCAAGCCATTATTAGCTTCGTGTAATACTATAATATGACCCCTTTTCGCTAGAAAATCGTCTCAAATAGTGTAGGGTTTGTTGAAGATGGCTCCACTTCGACGGCGCTCGGCTATTTTCTCGATTTCGTCGTCTGACATACGCTCTGGATCACCAGTCTCGGGATCGATCTTCCACCTAGCGGGCTTGAGCTCATGGTCGACGGCCACCCGATAGTCGAAAACAAAGCAATCGCCCTGCCAAAGGCTCTGATCTTGGGGCATTTTCTCCAGATAGCGTAAAATTCCACCTTTTAAATGATAGACATCCTTGAAACCTTTTTTCCTTAGATAAGCGGTCGAGCGCTCGCAGCGGATACCCCCTGTGCAATACATAGCAATCTTCTTGTCCTTCATCGAGGCTAGGTGCTCCTCTACAAATTCGGCAAATGCCGTGAAATCGCCCGTTTTTGGATTAATGGCTCCTTTAAACTGTCCGACATCCACCTCGTAGTCATTGCGCGTATCGATAATGATAACCTCGGGGTCACTAATTAGATCATTCCACTCCTCAGGCTCAAGATAGGTGCCCACAAGCTCCCGCGGGTCAGCACCTTCTTGACGAAAGGTGACAATTTCGGGCTTCTTCTTAACCTTAAATTTTGGGAAAGGATTAAAATCGGCATAAGAATATTTGACTGACATCGCTTCGAAACGCGGATCAGACTGGAGCAAGGCAATGGTCGCGTCAATCGCCTCGGGCAGACCAGCGCAGGTCGAATTCACACCCTCGGGGGCAAAGATTAAGGTCCCGTGTAGCCCAACCTTAAGTCCGTGTTCGACTATGCGCTCCGCCCATGCATCGTAGTCGGGAAGGTCGGTAAAGTGATAAAAAGCTGCTATTTTCCAAGAGTCAGACATAAAACAGCCATATTATCTGATTGAATAACAAATCAAGGGCAAAGCGTGGCTTTTAATTCTTGTCATCTCGCATTGACCTGTCAAAGCCCTGCGCCTCACTCAACGGAAGTTTCGAATAGCAGGCTAATTCCGCCACGAGCTCAAGTATCGGCAAAACGCCCGGTCAATGGGCAAAGATACAGATACTATGGACACGAAATTTACAGATCTCGGCCTTCGCGCCGAACTCATCGAAGGGATTCATCGCCTCGGATTCGAATCACCCTCCCCAATTCAGGCAAAGACCATCCCTGCTGCCCTATTAGGCACCGATATCGTCGGCCTCTCACAAACTGGCTCAGGGAAGACCGCAGCCTTCGGCCTTCCCGCGCTTAACATGATCGATGTCGATCTCAAGCAGACGCAAGTGCTCATACTTTGCCCGACTCGTGAACTCGCGGTGCAAATCTGCGAGGAGATCAATCGTCTCGCCTCTGGGCTCAAAGGCTTAACATCGGTGCCTGTTTATGGCGGCTCACCGATTGACCGCCAGTTGCGCGCCCTTCGCAAAGGTGCCCATGTCGTCGTCGGTACACCTGGTCGCGTGATGGATCACCTTCGTCGCAAAACCCTACGCACCGACGCAATTGGCCTTTGCATCCTCGACGAAGCTGACCGTATGCTCGACATGGGCTTTCGCGAGGATATGGAAATTATCCTCGGCGATATGCCCGAAAATCGTCAGACTCTCTTCTTTTCCGCCACGATGAACCGCGGCGTCGAAGGTCTAATCCGCAACTTCAGTAAGAACCCGCAAGAAATCTCAATCGAACGTAAAGCACTGACCGTCGATTCGATTGAGCAGACCTACTACGAAGTTCGCAACCGCTCGAAGATTGAAGTTCTCTGCCGTTTACTCGACCTGGAGATCAACCCGCGTGGCATCGTTTTCTGCAACACCAAGCAGATGGTAGAAGACGCCACTGAGGCACTTAAAGCACGCGGCTACGTGGCCGACCGTATTCACGGGGACATTACACAAGCCAACCGCGAGCGCGTCATCAAACGATTCAAAGATGGCGCCGTCGAACTGCTCGTAGCGACCGACGTGGCTGCACGTGGCCTTGACATCGACGACGTCGATATCGTCTTCAACTACAATCTTCCCTACGACCCAGAGGACTATGTCCACCGCATTGGCCGCACCGGCCGCGCAGGACGCTCAGGCAAATCAGTGACCTTCGTTTACGGACGAGACATCTACCGACTTGAGGCAATTGAGCGCTACACGCGGCAAGTCGTGAAGCGAGTGCCGATTCCCAGCCTCGAGGATGTCGAAGGCCGCAAGGCAGATAAAGTTTTCAATCAAGTGCGCTCGTCACTCGAAAAAGGAGCCTTCAAGCGCCATGATGACCTCGTCGATCGTTTACTCGATGCCGGCCACACACCGACCGACATCGCTAGCGCCCTCTTTGATCTAATCGGAAGCGACGATGGGCGCGAAGCTGAAAAAATAGCCGAAGACAACGAAGCCTTTGACCCCAACCCGCAGCGAAAAGGCGGCCAACGCGGCGGTAAAAAAGGCGGCGGCTACAAGGGTGGCTACAAAAGAGGTCACAAAAAGAAACAAGGCGGCAATAGCTACCAAAAGCGCGGCAACGAAAGTGGCGGCGGCAAGTGGAACGAAGGTGGCAAGCACAAGCGTCCCTTTAAAACCAAGAGCAAAATCGCTGGAGCTAAGTTCAAAAAACCTGCTGGCGGCGATAAAAAGCTTGCGCGCCGTTTTAAGCGCCCCGAATAGAAATCAGGAAAATAAGTTTTGTTACTTAGCCGAAGTCGTGAGAAGTTGTATGCGATCACAATATATTAACGAGATCCATAAAAGAATCTATTGACCATGACCGAAGAATCCGAGGATACGAATACGAAGGAGCCTGCAGAATGGTTTTGTCTAGGCACGCAAACTAAGCGAGAGCACATTGCGGCAGCGATACTTGATCGTTTGGACGAAGTCGAAGTCTTCTGCCCCCGCATCAGCCAAATCAAGAAGACCCGCGCTGGCAAAAAGCGCTTCGTCGAAGCAATGTTCCCTGGCTATATTTTTGCTAAATTTCAATTCCGCGCGCATTCGAGACAAGTTGTTCATAGCCAAGGAATCACCCGAATGGTTGAACTGGGGCAACGGCGCATTATTCCAAAGCATGTGGTCGAAGATCTCAAAGCTAGCCTCCCTGAAGATGTCATCGAGGCCCCCGATCTAAGTATTTTGCCGGGTGCGCAGATCGAGGTCATCACCGGTTCGCTCAAAGGGCTTAATGGAAAAGTTCTAGCTCAAATGTCCGCTCAAAATCGCATTCAAATCTTGCTCGATTTCCTAGGGCGAGAAATCAAAGTATCGATTGCGCCCGACGATGTGCTGCTCGCTCGCGACATCAATTAAAGAATATGCAGCACCCTCTAGTTGTGCCCGATCCGACCCAGGAAGGCATTTTCAAAGGTGATCAAGCTAGACGCTAAAGAGGGCGAGCAAGGAAGTTGACTCGGCGGGTGAAGACTTCGCCGTTGGCCGTGATGTATTCACGCCAATTATCGAATCCAGTTTGTGCCAAGACATCATTCTGTATAACTCTTAGTGCTTCATCGGAAATGACCGTCAAAGTGATCTCTGCATAGGCAAGGGGTTTCGCAAACTGAACCTGCGCAGGACTTGTAGCGCTGGTGCCTACCGTTGAATTGGTTCCACCGAAAAAAACATCTCCCGAGACTAATCGTGGGGTATCGGCATCCCCATCGTCTATAACATTAAAATCAATACGGAAGTCGACGATGTTTGAAACCAAATAATTACTACCCCCGTCTCGCGTAGAGTCAGGACTCCATTCCGTATTATCAAACGTATTCTGCTGCGGTTCCCCCATCAAATTGTCAAAACTCGTCTTGGGATCAACTAAGTGACGATAAAGGACAAAAGTCCTATCTCCATCAACGCCACCATCAATAGGATTTCGATAATCAAGAAGATAAGAGATGCCGCAAATATCACCCGGTTCGTCTGGTCGATCGAGAGCAGGAGAAAATAAACGAAGTTGTGTTGTTTTAAAATTACCGCCCGTCAGTGGATCACCCAGGTCTAATTGGCGCGCTTCTAACCATCGCTGACCGTTGTTACGAAAAACAGCCGTCTCAAGATCTTGCGTCAGCAAATCCATAGCGATACGAGCCTCGGCATTCGCCGAAAGTTTACCCGAGGAACGACTCCACACTTTAAGCACTTCACTCGTGATCTGGATAACTAGCCCGGTGAGCACAACCATGACTACAGAAGCCACCATTATTTCGATCAGCGTAAACGCGCTTTGGTGCTTCTTTTGATGGCTAAAATTCAATGTTTTCATACTAAACCTTACTAACGAACTACCGCCATGTTGTATGTAAATAAAGGTTCTGAGTTGGCAACTTCCCTCAGAAGCTTCACGTAATCAAAAGTAGTCCCAGGGTCTTCCGAAAAAATACGAACCTCCATCGCTAAATAGCCCTCTGGGTAGTCCGAGAAATTCTTACTTAGATAAAAGACTCCGTTACTATCACGAGACCTTTCGGTTAAGTGATCTTCTGGCGTAACTGAGGAAGCAGTGAGAATAACACGATAGACAGGACCCGCAGCGATTACATTTGCACCTGTTCGAATATTCGCAGCTAAGACCCGCGCATTATCCTCTTCGCCAACCTCGAATTTATCGTCAAAACCAACCACTAGACCAATATCATCATCATTGTCGTAGGCCCTGAAAACAAATGCTGTTATATATCCATCCGTACGCAATTCTTTATAAATCGTTTCAAATTTTGATTGGCTACCAACTGCAATATCAGGCGAACTCTGGAGAAAAGCATTCACCGTATTGACCACGGAAGCAATTTCGTCGGTTTTCTCTACTTCGTCGACTGACTGTAGAGTCGGTCCAAGCAGACCGACAAGTGCGAGCACAGTCACTAAAAAGATACCGATCGCCAAGACGACTTCGATTAGGCTGAAGCCATATTCACTCCGCTTACTTGCGGTATATTGAGAAAGCTTAGATGCATTCATAGAAAATGTTTAATAGATATCAGTTGGATCGCTCACAAGTGTAGTCGTTCCTACGCGACGAAAGATTAATGCAGCCTTCAAGCCTTCATTTTCAACTTCTGTAAAATCAACTGTAAGTATGTCGCCGATGTTTGGCTTTAGGGTGCCTGCCTGAATAACCAACCAAGTGTTGTCGAAATTGGTAGCCATTGTCCCGTTGCTATTAAACTCATAGTAGTAATATTCCTCACCACTGCTGCCAGATTGCGCTGATTGCCGTGGATAATTTATTCTCATAGTACTGCTGGTGGGATATCCCTTGCTTAAATCCTTGTTGAAATAAATTCCCTCGGGTAGGTAGATCCCCTGTGTCGCAGCAAACCATTGTCCGGAATTTGCATTGTCTTCGTAGATAATACCAAAGTAACGCAGCTTTTTTTCCTCATCTTCATTGGAAGCTAAATCAGAATAAATAATTAGACGTGTCGTCGCATTTTTAAGAATCGCCTGACCGCGTGCACCTTGCGCGATACCAGAAATAATGCGCTGAGAGGAACTTAACTTTGCACCGTCTCCACCACCTCCACCAATGAAAATGATAGACGAGGCGATCAGTATAATGCTAATGACGACAAGTAGCTCAATTAAGGTAAATGCAGATTTCTTTAAATAAGAATTCATTTAGCAAAATAAAATTAGTCGTAGAGGGAATAGCCTGGTGCGTCTGTGTTCGAGTCTTTGACCACATAAGCTGTTACTGAGGATTTCAGTTTACTATTCCCTGGGACCGAAACTTCGCCGTCGCCATCACCGTCGATGGCAATGAAGATTTGGGAGTTGTTGAAGCGATCTGCGATGGTGCTAACATCAATCGTATCGTCATCGTTATAAAAAAACTCAGACTCGGAAAAACTATGGAATGCAATTCTGCGACGATTCCCACCAGTTGAGACCGTGTTACCACTATCATTTCGACCAGACAAGGTTTCAATGAAGTCACTAGAAAGTGAATTAATATTAGCCCCGTTATTGGTCTGTGCATTGGGAAATGGGTAATAGCCATACTCACCCTTGAACATGGTAATCGCGGTCACATAATTAGCAAGTTGGGCTTTAGAGGCTGCTAAGTTGGCTTGTGTTCTGACAGCTCCTACCGTGGGAACCAGAATGCCAGCTAGGATGCCGATAATGGCAATTACCATCAAAAGCTCGATTAACGTAAAACCTGAGATTTTTTTGTTTTTATTCATAAATTATTCTCCTGCAAAAATGATGCCTTCGGAGTTCGTTACGTCTCTAAAATCGTCATCCAACACACCTGTAGAGTTGTTAATCTTAGCCCCAATTGCTGTTTTAGCTGCATTGCCTTTAGGTCCTGTAGAGTATAAATGATAACCGAAAACATCCCAAGCATTGGGACTATTGTCCACTTTATACCTGTAGACATAGGGATTCCCCCAAGGATCGAGAAGATTAGTAGAGAACTGGCCTATCTTCGTCGTCGAGAAATTGCTCTCATCTAAAAATTTTGGATTCTTATCAATCTGAGCCTGATCTGTTATTTCGATGACCGCAATTTCGATGGTGTTATCGGTAGGGGAAGGATCTGCTAAAACCATGCGACCCGTTAAAGCGTAAAGCAACATCTTATTGTCATCCGTAGAATCGCCGCCGCCCTGATGCCAGGGGTAATCGCCATACCTAGATTTAAACTGCTCGATCGCCTGCGAAATCGTAGCCAACTCTGCCTTAGCCTTGGCACGTGCCTGCGCTTTTTGCACGCCACGTGAAACACCGAAGGTAATGCCAGCAAGAATCAGAATCACGGTAATGACCATCAAGAGCTCAATCAAAGTGAATCCTTGTTGGCGTTTACTCATCGAATAAAGACGGGGAGAATTGTACAACATGGGGATATTAACTAAATTTAATTAGTTGTATAAAAATAAAATAACGCCTTTAAATCAATTACTGTCAACTCTGCTCTAGGGCAGTTTAGTTAATATGTTGGACTTCGTGCCGTAGATACACTCAATCGCAAGATTATGAAAATCGGCATTTATCCGGGGTCTTTTGATCCGATCACCAATGGTCACCTTGACGTGATCAATCGCGCGCGGCATATATTTGACAAAGTGATCGTGGCAGTGGCCCGCAACGCGTCCAAGCAACCTCTCTTCACCACCACAGAGCGGGTCAATTTGATCGAGGCAAACCTGACGGATCGCCCAAATATATCGGTCATCGCCTTTGACGGTCTAATCGTCGATCTGGCGAAAGAGAAAAAAGCGGTGGCACTCATCCGTGGACTGCGGGCTGTTTCAGACTTCGAGCACGAGTTCCAAATGGCGCAAATGAACCGCCATCTCGACGATTCGATCGAAACGATCTTTCTTATGCCCAATGAACAATTTTTCTTCACTAGCTCAAATCTAGTCAAACAGGTCTTCAAGTTTACCGATCGGGAACGTAGATTGATCCCAACGAATGTGCGCGAGGCACTTTCGAAAAAATTCGGACACGGATAGGAAACGCTATTTCAAGCGCAGCGACAAGGCCAAGAGCGATGCGAACCGGAACAATGCTGAAATTTAGAAACCTTATCTAATATCCATTCACCGCAGAGCTAGAGTAAGTTTAAGAGTAGTATCAAGATCAAGCACAGCATGAGCGACACTACCGATACGATTACCAACACCATAGGTCACAGCCGCTTAGGCATCATCTTCCTGACTCTGTTTCTAGATTTAGTTGGATTTTCGATCATCTTCCCGCTTTTTCCAGCAATGCTCGAGTATTACCTACCGAGCATCGATGGGGGCTCGACTCTGCTTGGGCAATTGATCGCCCCGCTCGCTAGTTTGGCAGAGAGTAGTGGTGCAACCAATCCTCGCTTTATGACAGCAGTACTTTTTGGCGGCATCCTCGGATCGCTCTACTCGATCTTGCAATTTATTTGCGCGCCGCTTTGGGGTGCCTATTCCGATCGAGTCGGGCGGCGTAAAGTGCTGCTAATCACGATCAGCGGGCTGGCGCTGAGCTACATCGCCTGGTTTTTTGCGGCTTCCTTCTGGGTGCTGGTTCTTGCGCGAGTGCTAGGTGGCGTAATGGGGGGCAATCTCTCGGTGGCTACGGCCGCAGTGGCTGATAGCACAACGCGCGAAAAGCGCTCCAGTGGTCTAGCCATCATCGGGATCGCTTTTGGGTTGGGGTTCATCGTGGGGCCAGCTATCGGTGGTCTTTTAGCTAAGATCGATCTGTCGGTGATCGCACCCTCACTGAAGACCTTAGGCGTGAACCCTTTTTCCATGCCCGCGCTAGTGAGCCTGATTTTGACCACGATCAATTTAATCTGGGTCTATGGGCGCTTCGAGGAAACTCTACCCGCAGAGAAGCGTGGCAAACCAAACCTCGAGCGTAAGGGGTTCGCGGTCTTCCGCCTATTGCATTGTCCCGAGCCCTCGACGCAGCGAACGAATCTCGTCTATTTAGTCTACATGTTAGCCTTTAGTGGGATGGAATTTACGCTCACATTTCTCGCGTCCGAGCGCTTTGACTTCACGCCAGCACAGAATGGAGGCATGTTCGTCTTCATCGGGCTCATTCTAGTGCTCGTACAGGGAAGCATCGTGCGCCGACTCGCATCTCCTATAGGCGAGAAGCGACTGGCCATAGCTGGAATCGCCTTTGGCGTCGCCGCCTTTCTAGCATTGGCTGTAGCCATGCAACTGGGTCTATTCTTCGGAGCGCTTGCCCTGATGGCCTTATCCATCGGCCTTGTCTCGCCAACACTCAGTGCACTCGTATCACTTTATTCTAGCGAGTCGGACCAAGGTGCCAATCTTGGTATATTCCGGTCGGCAGGCTCGCTCGCTCGGGCCATCGGTCCACTAACGGCGGCCTTCGTTTACTATATCTATGGCTCAAAAAGTGCCTACCTTTTTGGTGCGCTCGTGGTAATAATCCCGCTAGTCATGGCGCTAAAGCTACCAAAACCCGTTAAGGGCTAAAATACGACCGACCGCGGAGCGGCGCCATCTGAGACGCCTTCGCAGGGGAGGCTAAGTTTAAAATAACTGGGCGCCTGATAAGCGAGCACCCTAATAAAGCCTACTCGCTATCGCCCGTACGGTCGCTTTCTTGTCGCTCTTTGGCGACGTTAACCACGAGCTGGCGGCCAGAGACCTCTTGGCCATCGAGCTGGCGAATGGCTTCTTGGCCTGCGGCTTCTTTGGTCATTGTGACAAAACCGAAACCACGAGGACGACCGCCACTAGGACGGGTCACGATGATCGCGTCTTCGACCTCACCGCATTGTCCGAAAATCTCACGTAGATCATCAGCAGTGGCATCGAAAGAGAGGTTACCTACATAGAGTCGAGCGGGCATAGTAAAGATTAGGAATTAGGAGTGAATCCTGAAGTAACGTTAACAAGCGGACGAAGACTCGTCCTGACAACCTTTTATTTGTATTCTGATTTGCCAAGACCCCACTTAGAGGCTTGCGTCAAATAGTAACTTTCAATGCCCGTGATTACAAAAAAAGCTAAACACCAGCAAAACACCATCCTTCGGGTCTCAGCCTACCTGTTTCGCTACAAGGGCTTGTTTTGGCTGACGATAGGACTTGCTACGAGCATGGCGGCGATGGAGATCGCCGTACCGATTGCAATACAACGTATCTTCGACGGGCTCAAAGCGACGAATGCGCTCGACGGCCTCATTTACGGAGTCGGGATGATCGCCCTCTTCTACCTCGGCAGTGAGATTTTTAATAGCTTACGCATACGGGTAAACAATACTCTCGAGCAGCGTGTCCTACTAGAGATGCGGCGCGACCTCCACAGCAAACTGCTGCGCCTGCCCGTCTCATTCTACGACCAGCGCAAGAGTGGCGAGATTTCTTCTCGTGTAATTGAGGATGTGGCTGCTGTCGAGCGAGCGTTGTTAGACGGTACGGAACAAGGTACAGGCGCTATCCTGCGAATCTTAATGATCAGTGCCTATCTTTTTTATCTGCAACCCTTCTTAGCATCCTTCGTATTTCTGCCAGTTCCAATCTTGGTAATCATGGGTCTCTATTACTCGAAGGGATCTCGAATAGTCTGGAAAGGGGTGCGTGAGAGCTCAGGAGATTTGAACAGTCTGTTGGTTGAGGATATTCAAGGGAATCGTCTTATTCAGACTTTCGGACTTCAGGATCGCGAGTCCACTAGATTCGAGTTCAAAGCAGAGGCCTTGAAGGAGAAAACCCTGCGAGCGATGTATCGCTGGGCGAATTATCACCCGATCACCAACCTAGTGACAAAGCTCGGCTTCCTCAGCATCGTAGCGATAGGCGGCTACTTTGTGCTGCAAGAATCAACGGACTTTACCATGGGCAAATTAATCGCTTTCTTTCTATTGGCCAACATGCTCTACCAGCCTATCTCCCAGTTGCACGGATTGAACCACCTAATCGCCGCGGGTCGCGCCTCTGGCGTGCGAGTTTTTGAAATACTTGATGCGCAGGTTGATGTCGATGAGCCGCTAGCACCCCTGGCGCTACCCAATCAGCCGATTGAACTAGTCTTCGAAGATGTGCGCTTCGAATACCCAGAACGACCTGCGATCTTAAACCAATTCAATCTCACGCTGGAGGCCAATCGAGTCACTGCGATCGTGGGGCACACTGGCGCAGGTAAGTCTACAGTAGCCAATCTCGCCATGCGCACCTACGACGTGAGCAGCGGAACGATCAAGCTCTCAGGCGTCGACATCCGACAAATCGCACTTACTGAACTACACGATAAAGTCGGGCACGTCGCCCAAGATCCCTTCCTCTTTGAAGGAACGGTGCGCGATAATCTTCTTCTAGCTAAGGAGGATGCCACGGAGGACGAGATCATGGACGCACTGGAGCAAGCGTGCTCAAGGGACTTTGTCGATGCCTTGCCGATGCGTCTAGACACCAATATAGGCGAAAAAGGAATCCGACTAAGCCAAGGCGAGAAGCAGCGACTGACTATTGCGCGTGTATTACTAAAGAATCCGCCCTTTGTTATCCTCGACGAAGCCACCGCCAGCGTTGACACGATCACCGAGCGCAGTATCCAAGAAGCACTGGATCGCCTAGTGCAAGAGCGTACCGTGTTAGTCATCGCACACCGACTCTCCACCGTACGACGGGCGGACAAAATAGTGGTCATGGAGCAAGGCCACATAATTGAGTCAGGGTCGCACGAAGCGCTAATCGACCAAGGCGGACACTATGCTGATCTATGGCGGCACCAGAGCGATCTGATTCCTGAATATTCGTAGAAGCGACCCCCTTACAACCTTCAAGATAAACTCTAGACGGTATTTTTTGTGAGAAACTTACCAAATATTCATGGAGTCTCGTAAGAATTTAGTAATCTTGGATTATATCTTGCTATGAAACTGGTAAGTTTTTTATAAAGATTTAAAAATTAATGAGCAAACCAGAAAGCAACGAAACCAACGAAGCGACTACCAAGATACTCGTTGTCCAAAACAAAATGGGAATCCATGCCCGTCCTGCAGCCATGTTTGTTCGCATCGCCAACACCTTTAGTGGCGAAGTATGGGTGGAAAAAGACGGTGAACAAGTCAACGGTAAGAGTATCATGGGCCTCATGATGCTGGCTGCTGGCAAAGGCTCCAATCTTGTGGTGCGTGCAGAAGGTGCCGCCATAGATGCCGAGCGAATGCTGGGTGAGTTGGTCGATCTCTTTGAGCGACGCTTCGAAGAAGTTTAGCTCGCCTACCTTGCTTGGGTAAGTGGGAATGAGAGTGTTCGCACTCTAAGCTAAGACTCACTCAAAAAAACGAGGCTACGTTTCCATAAGCATCGGTAGTGCTTAGGCTTGCCCAACTTAATCGACACGGCGCAAACAAGCCCGCACGATGCGGTTCACTACTCGTGGTGATACTTAGAGCCAGTCTGGATAGCCACGGCTCGGTAGAGCTGTTCGCAGATGAGCATACGTGCGATTTCATGGGTAAAAGTAAGTGGCGAGAGCGCAAAAAGTGCGTCAGCGCGTGCCTTGACCGCATCACTTAGGCCGTAGGCCCCACCGAGGATGAAGACGACGGGGCGGCCTTGCAGGGAGTGGAGTTCATCGGCCAATCTTTGCGAGGTGCGGGTCATACCCTCTTCCGCCATAGCATAAATGCTAGCGTCGCTGCGCTTGGCGAGCGCTTCAAGGATGCGATGCCCCTCGCTCTCGACGTCGCCGTCTTTTAGCTCGATTAGTTCAAAGTTGCCCTGCCGCTTGAGGCGCTTCGAAAAGTCACCGCATAGCGTAGCAAGCGAGCGGTTTTTCATTTTGCCAATCGCGATAACGGTGTAGCGAAACATTTAAGAATTAAAAATAGGGAACTAGGAGATGAGAGATAAGAAGGGTCGATGTAGTTCGCTAGTGAATTTATTAGATCTCTTCTTTGTTAACCCTTTAGTATAAATTAAACTAAGACTTACGACTCGTTGTCGTCTTTGACTGATTTTGCATACAATGAAACTGACTTAAACAAACTGTCTGCAAAAGAAGCGACCGTGATCAATATAAGCTGCAAATCAAGATCGGTAAAGGTAAGCATGTCACCCTCTCTGAATATTCTGCGCTGATCGACCAGCTTAGCCTTGGGCTTTTCTGCGGCAGCATCTCGACTAAGGACTTTGACCGCCTTCAACTCCAGCACTAGCTCGCCATTTTCATCGACTTGAGGCTCTTTAACCGCACCCCCCTGATGCATAAGTGCATGCATGATATAGCCGAGCGAGATAATGCTATCCTCCAGCTCACACAAAATACCGAAGTCCTTCTCAAGGCGATTGAACTTCTCGTCGAGCTGCGAGGGAATGAAGGTTTGCTGTGCTTTTTGAGCTTCCTGTTGCGCCTCTGGGCTAACGTTCGAGTTGGCCTTCGTTATTTTGACCAATGCGAGGAAAAAGTGCGCGTTGTTCATCCCCGTCACAGCGAGATTAATAGAGTCGTTAATCACTTGGCGCACTAGCAAGTCTCGAGCGTAAGCCTGCATTTGTTCGAAGTTCTGGTGATGCTGAGCGGCGGGCATAACTCTGGGCTTGTTAACGCGGCTATTGTAAGCGTCTTCCTGCACGCTCTCACGAGCGACCATATTAAAAGCGAGCATGTCGAAATGGCGCTGTAAACCCGCCATGAACTGCTGAGCGAGCTCTTGCAAATTGACCTGCTGCGGCTGACTTTGATTCGGTTGTGAGTTTTCTGACATGTCGACTTACAGGCAACGCATATCAAGCACCGGCACAATACTGGAATCAAAAATTTATTCCACAATAAATTGACCTTCTTTGGCAGACCGCTCGTCGATTATAAATTTCGATGTATGCTTTTTATTTCCATACATTTGAAGACTGGTCATTAGATTCGTAAGAATCTCTCAGTCGGGCAGCAAAGATTGGCTACAATTTGGCAGACAAGCCTGTTTTTGTTTTGCCGATACAAATCCACTAGCCCTTAGTCGTATAAATGAATCTCCGGTTCTACATTCTCTTACTTGCGTGCGCGAGCTTAGCAGGCTGCGGGCAAAACCAATCAAATGTCGAAAAGGGCAATGCCGAGCAGGAACTCTACATAGGGATCGGCACTGAACCAGAAGGTCTAGACCCACACATCGTCACAGGCGTGACCGAGCACTACGTATTACTTTCCCTCTTTGAGGGGCTCACAACAGTGCACCCCGAGACCCTTGCCATCGAACCAGGCGTCGCGCTAAACTGGGACGTCTCCAAAGACGGCCTTCGCTACACCTTCTACCTCGACCCTGAAGCCCGCTGGTCAAACGGAGATCCGCTCACTGCCGAGGCATTTCTTTTCGCGTATGAGCGGATCCTCTCTCCTGCGATGGGTGCTCCTTACGCCTACATGCTCTATTGCATACGCGGCGCTGAAGCATTCAACAAAGGCGAACTCACTGACTTCGCTAAAGTCGGCCTAAGTTCCCCCGAACCGCATACCCTTATCATCGATCTGGAGGCCCCCACCCCTTACTTACTCAGCCTCCCGACCCACTACACCTGGTTCCCCCTACATAAGCCAACCGTGCTCGCTAATGGCGATATGACCTCCCGTATCTCTAAATGGACGAAGCCTGGCAAAATGGTGAGCAACGGCCCTTTCACGCTCGCGGATTGGCGACTCAATCACTCGATTTACGTTACCAAAAATCCTTACTACAATGTAACCGAAACCGTGCAGCTAAATGGTATCCACTTTCTCCCCATTGCGACCGACGCGGAAGAGCGCGCCTTCCGCGCGGATCAACTCCACATCAGCAGCACTGTGCCAATTCCCCGTATCGAATGGTATCTTGAAAACCAGCCCGAGCGGATACGTTTTGATACCTACCTAGGAGTTTATTATTATCTGATCAACTCCGAGCGTGGTCCTCTACAAGACTCGCGCGTGCGCAAAGCCCTTGCCTATTCCATCGACCGCGAGTCCCTCACCGAGCATGTACTTAAGGCAGGGCAAAAGCCTGCTTACCATTTCACCCCGCCGAACACGGGAGGTTACACAGCCGAGGTCAAACTACCTTACGATCCTGATCTCGCTCGCCAGCTACTCGCTGAGGCAGGCTTTCCAGGCGGCAAAGGTTTTCCGAAATTTGAATTGCTCTTTAACACCAGCGAGTCGCATGCCATCGTCGCCGTGGCCATTCAGCAGATGTGGAAAGAAGAGCTCGGCATCGAGATAGGTCTCTACAACCAAGAGTGGAAGGTCTACCTCGCAACACGCAAGGCACGCAATTTCGACATCGTCCGCGCGGCTTGGATCGGCGATTACCTGGACCCCAACACTTTTCTAAGTCTCGTGACCAGCGAAAACGGCAACAACCACAGTAACTGGGGCGACTCCAAGTTTGACGACTTGATTCGCCAAGCCGCCTCCGAGCAGGACCAAGCCGCCCGCTTCGCACTCTTCCAAAAAGCCGAAAAAATTTTGATCGACGAAATGCCCGTCATCCCGATTTACTTTTACGTCCGTAGCACTCTCATCGACGAAGCCGTTAAAGGTTGGTATCCCAACATTCTCGACTACCACCCCTATCAGGATGTTTATTTGGATAAGACTACTCCGTCACAGCCATAGCTTCGCCGCGTAGCGCCGCTTGATAGGTGTGCCAAGGTAATGTCGCACACTTAATCCGTGCAGGGAAATTTCGTACCCCAGAGAGCGCTGCGATCTCACCTTGAACGTCTAGGGTAGCCGTTCCTGTATCCGTTTTTAAAATACAATTGACCGACTCTTGGATGGAATCACCAACAGATAGACTTTGCCCCACTAAAGCCTCAGCCATGATCGACGCGCTCGCTTTACATATTGCGCAGCTCGCGCACTCAAATTGAATGGCCTCGATTTGGCCATCCGAAAGAAGAAGAAAAACTTCGATCTTATCTCCACAGAGCGGGTTATAGCCCTCGGCTCGATGCGTCGCCTCCGTAAGCGCACCGTAGTGACGAGGGCGCTTGTTGTGATCGAGTATGATCGCTTGATAGAGATCGTTAAGGTCTTCGGACATGATTTGAGAGTATTGAATGAGGCTTCAATTGTGACGCACTTAAATAGGAATCATCGCGGTGGCTAAATCATCCTTAGGTGCGAGACACTGAGTGCCAAGGCAGACTTGAATCTGATTTGGCGATAAATCCATACTTTGTTGGATAAAGGTACGGCGCCATGTTTTATCAGTGAGGGCCTTGCGTAGGGAGTTCATATCGACATCCAATCCTACCTTGATCACTGCAACACCCGAATGATAGGTGGCGGCGGCTTCGAGGCCATGAGCAACACCCGCAGCGACTTTGCCAGCATAGTCCGCATAAGCAGGCAGGGTGGCTTCAAACTCAGCCGCATAGCGACTGTCCCCAGTCATTGCGTGGAGACCGCTGAGCGCGTGGAGCATGACGGAATTTCCCGACGGCGTGGCGTTATCGAACCACTCTTTTCTACGGGCAACGGGAGCTTCAGCACCTTCCGCCGTAAAGTAGTAGCCGATACTGTGTTCGTCTGCGAAGTATCGCATGGCTTGATCGACGCAGGCTTGAGCGCGGGCTTGATAAGTAGCAGAGGCACCAGGTTCGACCCAGTCGATTTTGGATGCCACGGCGAGGCAAGCCTCAGCAAGCAGCGCATAGTCGTGCAAGAATGCGTCGACTTTTGCACCGCCCCTTTCGTAGTAGACGGCCTTAAGCTGAATTCCCTCAGGAGTTTCAGTGACCAGTTCGCTCCAAAGAAAATCGATAGCTTTACGGGCACGCTGCGTCCACTTTGGGCGATCGAAGTAAAATCCTGCATCAGCGAGCGCGCGAATCATCATGCTGTTCCACGCATTATTGATTTTAGTATCTTTACCAGGCGGCACGCGCTCGGCCTCACGGTACTCGCGAAGTTGGCGGCGTGCATCGGCCAATTTAACACGAACGACAAAGTCAGCCTCGACAAGTGCAGGGTTACTCTTTCCCTGTTCGAAGTTACCCTCGCCCGTGATGTTATAAGCAGCGCGCAACTCGCGAGCAAGCGAAGGACCCAATACGGAGTCGACCTGCTCAGGTGTCCATACGTAGTATTGACCTTCTTCGCCCTCGCTGTCGGCATCAAGCGCGGCATAAAAGCTTCCGCTGGGCGCAGTCATTTCGCGATCAATCCAGCCAATAGTTTCTTCAACCACGGCGGCGTAGAGGGGATCTTGCGTATCGAGCCAAGCACGGGTATAGGCATCGATTAACAGTGCATTGTCGTAGAGCATCTTCTCGAAGTGCGGAATAAGCCAGTAGGCATCCACGCTATAGCGGGCAAAGCCGCCACCAAATTGATCAAAGAGGCCGCCGTGCGCCATGGCGCGTAGCGTGATGCGGCTCACTTCATCAATCCGCGCGGCTAGGTCGGAATCGACTGCAGGGCGAAGTGCTCTCAAGAAATTTAGTGACATGGCGGGCGGAAATTTCGGTGCCCCGCCAAAGCCGCCATATTGGTCATCGTGGTTACCACAAATGCCCTGCGCGGCTTCGAGCAAACATTGGGGATTCCAATCGCTAGAGGCTCCGCCCGTGCTAGCGGCTTGAGTGCTAGCGAGGATGTTTTTTTGAATGGCCTCAGCGTTTTCGATCAGTTCGCTCTTGGAGCGTTTATAAAAATCGGCGATGCGCATGCAAATCTGTGGCCAAGGAATGAGCCCTAGTCCTCGGTCTTCGGGCGGGAAGTAGGTGCCACCAAAAAACGGTCTCCCATCAGGCAGGCAAAAAACGTTAAGCGGCCAACCACCCTGCTGTTGGATCATCTCCACAGCCTCCATATAGATCTGGTCAATGTCAGGACGCTCCTCGCGGTCGACCTTCACACAAATGTAGTGTTTATTCATGATCCCAGCAATGTATTCGTCCTCAAAACTCTCGTGCGCCATGACGTGACACCAGTGACAAGCGGAGTAACCGATTGACACCAAGAGTGGCTTGCCGGAGGTCTCTGCAGCCATGATCGCCTCTTCGCCCCATGGATACCACTCAACTGGATTAGAGGCATGCTGCTGCAAATAAAGGCTATTCTCCCCAGAAAGTCGGTTCGGCATATCGTTTTTTATAAACAATTTAAGATATTTTTCTAGTCAGAGTTTACACTCTATATCTGTAGACATAAATGTTTAATATGTTTTGTCGTTACTGTAAGCCTCGCCTGAAAACCTCAAGTCCGAATTTACTTTAGTCCAGATCGTTATCAGCAGTCAGTTAGCAGAGATTATTTAGACTACGCAGTCGGGGGATAGGAAGAAAGATAGAAATTGCGTTGCAGGCAGTGCGCTCTGCTTCAATAGAAGAGTCTGTAAAAAGATACATGTCCTCGATTCGCATATTACCCGACCGAGTCGCCAACCAAATCGCTGCTGGCGAGGTAATTGAGCGCCCTGTCGCTGTGGTCAAAGAGCTCGTCGAAAACAGTATTGATGCAGGCGCCACCCGAATCGAAGTCGAGTTTCGCAATGGGGGCAAATCTTACATCCGCATTGAAGACAACGGCAAGGGCATGAGCCCCGATGAAGCACTACTCTCGCTAGAACGCCACGCAACCAGTAAAATTCGCGAGGCGGCTGACCTAAACGAAGTTTCCAGCTTTGGCTTTCGTGGCGAAGCTTTGCCCTCGATCGCCTCGGTCTCACGCTTCACCCTACGCACCCGCGCTGAGGGTTGGGAGCACGGAACCGAGATCAAAATCAACGGCGGCAAACTAATTGAAAAGAAAGACTGCGGCATGCCCATTGGCACTGTGATCGAAGTTGCACAGCTCTTTAATTCAGTGCCCGCACGGCGCAAGTTCCTCAAGACCGATCCGACTGAGAGCGCTCATATTACCTACAATACGCGGCTCTTTGCGGTGGCGCATCCCCGGGTCGCCTTCCGCGTGCTCGATAGCGGTCGCACCATCTTCCAATCTCCCGCTTGCGAGGATCTGCGAGATCGCATAGCCGAAATCTGGGGGCGCAGCCTAGCCGTGGATTTGATCTCCGTCGATGTGAGCGATCCTAAGACTGGTCACCGATTGACTGGACTTACCGCCAAGCCTGGCATCGGTCGTTCTAACCGCCGCGAACTCGTCACCTTAGTCAACCGCCGACCCGTCGACAGCCGCACACTCGGCTTCGCCGTGCTTGATGCTTATCATGGTCGCATCCAAAAAGGGCGTTATCCGCCCGCCTTTCTCTTTCTTGAAATCGAACCACAAGAGGTCGACGTCAACGTCCATCCCGCAAAGCGCGAGGTGCGTTTTCGCAATGACAGCGCAATCCGCCGCTTCGTGCTAGGGTCTATCACCGACACCCTACGGGCCGCGACTGAAGCCGAGCGCCCGAGAGCGGAGCCTCAAGCGCCGGCATCCAAAAATGAAGTCGATCCCTTACCAAATTCGACGCCTACTGGCCATTCAGTATCCATTCCAATGACGCCAAGTGCGGCGAAGACAATACTTAGGTCAGCAATTACTGGATCCCAAAAGCTGGCAGAATCTGCAAATGTAAGCAAGCCGTCATGGAGACTTATCTCCCTCTTAAAGGGACAATACGGACTCTTCGACACACCGCGTGGGCTAGTCATGCTGCACCTGCGATACGCTGACCAGCGGGTGCGTTTTGAGCGAATCTTAAAAAGCTACAAAGAGAGCACGCCACCGAGTCAACGCATGCTCATCCAGCACACCGTCGAACTAGAGCCGCTCGCCTCTGAGGCACTGCTCACACACCTAGATTTGATTAACAAACAGGGCTTCCAAGTCGAAGAATTTGGTCGCCACTTTTATCGTATAGAAGCTTTGCCAGCATGGCTAGAGCCAGAACATGCGGAAGGCTTTATCCGCGACATGGTAAACCTCCTCCGCCAGCGCGGTGGCTTTCGCAAAGAGAGCGAGCTCATTTGGGAATCAGTTGCCAAGCTGGCTGTCGGGGGGAGCTACCGCCGTAAAGACAACGTTAGCGAAGCTACCGTTCAGCAATTGGCAGAAGATCTACTCGCCTGTGAGACGCCGCATACCTCGCCCTTTGGTAAGCCTACCTTTAGCGAAATCAGCTGGAGTGAATGGGAACGCCGCTTCGGCAAAGAATGAACCCACCGCCGATACAATCAAAAGTTGCCCACACTGGTGCCATCTCGCATAAGAAGACTCTGATAAACAAAAAATCACTAAGACTAAGCTATGATACTACCCACTCATTCCTCCCAAGACGAATGGCCGCTCAAAGCCTATAAAAACCTCGATTTCTTAAATAGTGACCCTGCTCGTAACATCCGAGTACTCTGCGAGATGACCGAACCAGGACTCCGCTTTGCGAAACAAAACGTCGAAGATACCATCGTACTTTTTGGTTCTGCCCGGACAAAACAAATCGTAGTCGCCGAGAAAGAACTCACTGCAGTCAAAGACACGATCAAAGACCCTGAGAACCTCACGGCTCAAGAAAAGCGAAGCCTCCAAAAAGCGGAATGCACAGTCAAATCTGCGCCCTACTATGATGCGGCGGTGCAACTATCCGAGTCATTGACTCGATGGTCGATGAGTCTTTCTAAAGAACACCAAAGACGTTTCCTGATTTGTTCGGGCGGGGGACCTGGCATCATGGAGGCAGCCAATCTTGGCGCGCGCAATGCAGGCGGAAAATCTGTAGGCCTCGGCATCAGCCTGCCCTTTGAACAGGGCGTCAACGAATACATACCCGAAGAATTAAAGTTTGAGTTCCACTATTTCTTTGTGCGCAAATACTGGTTCGTCTTGTTAGCCAAAGCACTCGTCGCCTTCCCTGGCGGCTTCGGCACGATGGATGAACTCTTTGAAACACTCACTCTAGTACAAACTAAGAAGATCGAGGAAGTGCCACCCATCGTGCTTTTCGGAAGCGAATTTTGGAACGACGTCTGCGATTTCGATGCGCTCGTCAGATGGGGTACTATTACGCCAGAGGATGTCGATCTATTCAAGATTGTCGATACGGTCGAAGAGGCACACGACTATATAGTCAATTACCTTACAAAACAGTTCTTATCCTAACTTATAACGAAGCAAAGCAAACAAATTAATTCTTTTCGATCACGACGTGCTGCACGTCGATCAGATCTGCGTCAAAGCCTGCCTCACAATAACTGAGATAGTAGTTCCATTTGCGACGAAAAGCCTCATCAAAGCCGAGTGCGTCCACAGTCGACTTAGCGGCATTGAAACTCGCCGACCAACGGCGGAGAGTTTCGGCGTAGTCGTGGCCGAAGGCTTCCATCTTGATGATGGCGGCTTCGCCAGCACTCGCTAGGTGCTTACAAATTGCACTGCGCGAAGGCAAGTGCCCACCTGGAAAAATGTGTTTTTGTATCCAATCGCAACTCCGGCAATAGCTTTCATAACGTTCATCGGGAATCGTAATTGCTTGAATGACTGCGCGCGCCTTAGGCTTGAGCAACTGACTAACAATTTGAAAATAACTGTCTAAATATTCGCGGCCGACGGCCTCAATCATTTCACAGGAGAGGACGGCATCGTATTGACCTGTTTGCATGCGATAGTCCTCTAGCACGATCTCAACTCGATCGCTTACGCCCTCGTGCTCAAACAGATCCTTAGCGTAGGCAAACTGCCCTTCAGACAAGGTGATGGTTTTAACGCGGTAGCCACGCTGCGCGGCACGTAGTGCCAGCGCTCCCCAACCCGAACCGATTTCGAGGATGCTGTCACCCTCACCCACGTCTGCCAAATCTAGCATACGGTCGATTTTATTTAACTGTGCTTGCTCTAGGCTCTCCTCTAACGACAGAAAAAGAGCGCTGGAGTAAGTCATGCTCGGGTCAAGGAAAGTTTGGTAAAAATCGTTACTTAAATCATAGTGCGCTTGAATATTTTCCTTACTTCGCTCCAGAGTATTGCGGCGCGCTTTGTGGTAGATACGATTGGCTTGCTTAGCTAGAATCGAAAAACCTCGACCAATGATGCCTAAATCTTTTTGATTTTTTGCGAGCAGAAGAAGTAGCCCAGAAAGATCAGGTGTATCCCAATCGCCTTCGACATGGGCTTCCCCAAAACCAATGCTTCCACCTGAGAGGACCTTATTAAAAAAACGCGATTTTTTAATCTCAAGCTGGAGCACCGGAAAACTGCGATCGCCTACAAAAGCTCTAACCCCACTGGGAAAAGTGATTTGTAAATTACCACCATGTAAATTGCGTAGAGTCCATGCAAATACCCGCTCGAGCGGGCGAAGGCGTTTCCAAGGCACACTCCTAGTAGATGCGGGAAGCACTCTCGAATCACCCCCAGGCGGACTGACTCTGCTTAGGCTGTCTTGTCTCGTGGGATCCATGGGAAGAAGGCATTCGTCGAAGATTGATATTGGCGGTATGCCTCACCGCGACTCTTAAGTGATGACATCTCAGCATAGGGCACGCCCGTCAAAAAACGAAGAAAAATGAACATGGCAATGGGACCGACCAGAGCGAACCCCACCAATGATGAACCCATAGCAAAAGCGAGGTAAGCGAACCAATGCAACCATTCGAAAAAATAGTTTGGGTGTCGTGAGTAGCGCCAAAGGCGGTCCTTGCAGACGCCCCCTTTGTTTTTGGGATTAGCTCGGAAGTTAGCTAACTGGCGGTCAGCGATCCACTCCCCTAACATTGCAGAAATCCCGATTAAAACGGCCAGGGTGTCTGTCCATGCCCAAAAAGGCTGGGGATTTTGCATCGCGATGCTGACCGGAAATAAAAAAAGTGCGATAAAAACAATTTGGGCGAGAAACAGAAAATAAAAGTTTCGCGCAGATTGTGCGCCCCAATGCTCGGCGAGCGCCTTGTAACGAGGGTCTTCGTGACCGGTAAAGACACGGTCTCTAAATAGGTGAAAGCTGAGTCTAAAAGACCATAAAAATGTCATTAGTAA